>Ga0181525_10001439_pt1 | contig 20236 bp, 20 predicted proteins | sample PEATcosm2014_Bin_48_FD_121100 | JGI IMG/M metagenome (GOLD analysis project Ga0181525, IMG submission 121100) | Peatland microbial communities from MTU Mesocosm Facility, Houghton, MI, USA - PEATcosm2014_Bin06_10_metaG | ecosystem: Environmental > Terrestrial > Soil > Wetlands > Peat | place...
ATCGGTCCATCTGGCGCGCTTGTAAGAGGAGAACTTCGCGTCCATTGGCGCACCATACATCCAGAGTCCTTTGCCTGTGGAGATTGGAAGAACGGGTTTTCGAGAGAGGCACCTGAGCTTCGATCGGAAAAGCCCGGTTAGAGGCCGGGCCTTCCCTTCGAAGCAGAAAGGAGGATCTCAATGATCTAATTGCTAGTTGAGCTGCCACTAATCGGCAAGTTCACGATCATTATCGTTTGGCACCGTAAGGGCAGCCGGTAATGACCGAGCGGGATCGGACGTCGTATATCCGGTCCCGCTACTAGCATACTCCAAAATACGTATCCATGCCAAGCATTTTCTGCAGACGCCATGCGGACCGCAATCGCGCCTACTGCGGCGGAGCCGCTGGCATGGCTTGCGGATTCACAGACGGCACGGCCTCCTGCGCCGGCCGGCCCACTGGCGCGGTTGCCCCTCGCCCCAGCCGCAGATTCTGAAAATCCTTTCCGCTGATGACGTAATACCAATCCGCGAACCGGTCGTTAAGTTCCCGCGCGGTGCGCTCACCGGCGCCGCCGTCGCCGCCATACGCCGCGGCCTTAGCGGCGTCGAAGTGCACCATCACGAAAAGAGTGCGGTTGTCCGCCGGCGCGCCGGACTTGGTATCTCCCGCGGCCACTTCGCCGAAGCGCAGAGAATACATCAGGCCGTTATCGGTCTCCACCGTCATGTCGCCTTCGCTTGAGAAAACCCGTCCCTGCGGCGTGAAGAAGTAGCCCGCCTTCTGCAGCGAAAGCGCCGTTTCGAGCGTGAGCTGCAGCTCTTCATGGCGCAGTCCCGCGGCCAGCCCGGGCGGCTTCGGGCGCACGTCCACGATCTTCAAGCCATCCAGCGCCGCCGCCATGGCATGCACCGCGGGCAGGTTCAATTTCTCCCCCGCCGCGGCTTTCCACGCGCCTTTATCCTGCGTCAGGACCGTGGTCTCCGGGTTGCTCATGCGGCCCGCCGCAGGGTCGATGTTGTACCGGTTGATCGTGACTTTGCGGATCGAAGCGCTGGCGATGCGCAGCAGGCCCGCGTTCACCCAATCGGCAAACCGCGCCGATGGGTCCGCGTCGGTCTTCACCGCGTACGTGCGCTTCTGTCCGGGCACGCGCACGTAGCGATAGCCCGGCTTGCCTTCCACCGGTTTGCCCAAAATGAAATCGGCCAGCACCGCGCCGTTCGCGTCCCGCAGCGTCACGCGTTTGCCGCGCCCGGTCAGCCCGCCGGCCTTTTCATCCAGCGGATCCACTACGCCGTACTTGGCATGATCGAGCGGCGAATCCGACCGTACCATGTCTTTCTTCAGATACATCAGCGCCGCCGCCGTCTTGGCCAGCCGGTCGCCGATATCCACGCGATAGTTGTAACGCGAAGCGATCACCCACTTGCCTTGCTGCAACTGCACCTTCAGCGGCAGCGCGGTCGCGGTCGAATCGTCGTAGTCCACCACTTCGATGGTGCGCGGCGCCTGCGCATCGGTGAAGGTGGGATAAAACGCCTCGCCCTGGTCGCTCATGATCCCCGGTACGCGCGCCTCCGGCTCGATCACCGCGGCGGAGATCCCGAGCGCCAGCGCGGCGCCCACCAGCACGGCGGTCTTCGCAGTCTCGGTCATGCTACTTCCTCGAGTCCGGAGGGCGGCCAATCTTGGCCGCAGCCGCCTTTCAGGCGGCCAGAGCCGGCTGAAAGCCGGCTGCGCACCGTCATGCGGCCTCCTTGCCCACCAGGCGATCCACGGGCACGCCGATGCGCTCCCGCCGCAGCCGGCGCACCGAAACGATCAGGAAAACCAGGAACGCCGGAATGGGCGGCAGCGCCACCGCCATCAGCTTGATGGTGTTCTGGATGCCCCGAATGGAACTCTCCATCTCCGCGCGGCTGTCTTCGATCTGCCTCTGTTTCTCGTCGTCGATGTTGGCCCGCGCCACTTCCAGGCGGCGCGTCTCGGCCGATTTCAGGTTGGCGATCATCACTTCCTTGGTCTGCTCGTCCAGGTCCCCGCGCTGCTCCACTTCGCGCACCGCGCGATCCAGGCGCGCCTGCGCTTCCTTCAGGCGTTGGTCGGCCAGCGCCTCGGCCTGTTCGGATTCGTGCAGCCGCTGCGCTTCGTAAGTGCGCGTGCGTGCCTCTACCGCCTCCAGGGTGCGCTGCTTGGGCCGGCGCTTGCGCAGCGCGATGAACGACGGATCGCCAGCCAGCCGGTCCACGCAGTTCAGCAGGAACGTGACGTTATCGAAGTTCAGATTCTCCACCCCGTGCCGGCGCAGGTCGAAGAACTGCTCGCTCATCAGGTCGGCGTCCGCGATCACGATGGCGTTCAGCGGCCCGCCCGCGCCCTTGCCCTGAATGCGCGCGGCCAGCACGTGATTCCCTTCATCCGGATTGTGCGGCGCGTCTTCATTGATCGCCACGCCGAACAGGCTGCGCTGTACAAGCTGGCCCCAGCGGACGAGGCCGGAATCCGGGCTGGTCTTCAGCAGCGGCACAAAAGGCGCGCCGCCCTGGCTCTTCAACACGCCCGCGTACAGCAGCACCACCTCCTGCAATCCGGCCGTAATGGGGTCCTGCTGATTGAAGCCTTTGCTGACGAAGACCACCTCCTTAGGCAGGCTCCTGAGCTGCGGGTGCGGGTTGTAGTTGTCCCACGCGATGCGATTGGTTTGCCAGGAGATGCCCAGCAAATCCATCAGCGGGCGAAGATTCGTTTTGGGCGTGGCGGGTGGTGCCGCGCCGAACGGGCCGCTCGACGCGGGCTCCTGCGGCGCCAGATCCGGATCGAAGGCCGGCATGGGGTCGACCAGCAGCAGCGTGGGCTTGCCGCGCCCCACGTAAGCCGTGAGCCGGTCCGCCTGCGGCTGCGTCAGTGACGAGGGCAGCGCCACCAGCAGCGCATCGGCATCCTCGGGATAATCGGCATCCGGCGACACTTGCGCGACTTCGTATTGTTTGCGCAGCTCGGAAACGATGGACCACTCCTGCGACTGCGCGCGGCTCTGAAAATCCATCCCGCCGAAAAGCTTGGCCGCCGTATTCAGGATTCCGATCTTCTTGCGCTTGGCGCGCGATACCACTCGAATGGACCGCATCAGCTCGTATTCCACCGGCAGGCCGCGATCGAAAAACGGAATCACAAACTCTTCGGAGCCGCGCGTGAACGCCAGCCCCAGGAAAATCTCGTTCACCGCCCGCGCGCTTTCTTCGCTGGCGGGCACGCGAAGCGGCTTGATGCCGAAGCGTTCCTGCGCTTCGCGCGCCTGCGGCGAATACTTCACCGTCTCCACGATTTTCGCGTTCACCCCGCCATCCGAGACCGCTTGAAATTCGCGCAGCATGGCTACCAGGCCGCTGCGCGCTTCCACATAGCTGCGCGGCACATCCGGGCTGAAGTAAGCCTGGATGAACACGGGCTGCCGCCGGTCGATGGAGCGCAGCAGCGTTTTGGTTTCGCGGGAGAGCGAATGGATCTGCTCCGAAGTCGCGTCCAGGCGCAGGCGGGAATTGGATGCCAGTAGCGTAAGGCTGGCCACGATGGCGCCTAGGGCCACCGCGCGGACCGCCAGGTGCGCCCGCATCGGCGGCGTCTTCGGACCGGTGCGCCAACGGCGGTGTCCCAGAATCACAACGTTCAAATACAGTGTCGCCGCCGCGAAAGAAGCAAAGTAAACCAGCGGCGCGAGGGTGATCACGCCCGTCGAAAGGTCGCGAAACTGTTCGACCACCGAAAGCTTCTCGGCCAGGCGCTGGGGTGCGCCCGCCACGATCGATCCCGCATAATTCAGGAACACCGGAACGGAACAGAAGATCGCGCCCAGGATGAATGCGACTGTCAGGTTATCGGTGAGCGCCGAGGCCAGCATGCCGGCAGTAAGAAGCGCGGCGCCCATCAGCCAGTAACCCAGGTAAGTACAAAAAATCAAGCCCGGATCGGGGCGGCCCAGCCAGCACAGCACCACCACGTGACTGAGCGAAAATAGCAGCGCCACCGAGTAAATGGTCAGCGCAGCCAGATACTTTCCCAGCACGATTTGTAAGTCGGTGGCGGGCAGAGTCAGTAATAGCTCTTCTGTCCCCTGCTTCTTCTCTTCTGCCCACAGGCTCATGCTGATCGCTGGTACCAGGAAGATGAGCAGATAAGGAAAGAAGCGGTTGAGCTGGTCCAGATTCGCCAGATTGGTGGCGAAGAAGCGCTCCTGCCAGAAAGCCGCCATGGCGCTCAGGAACACAAACAGCGTGATGAACACATAGCCCGTGGGGGTGGCAAAGTAAGAGGCCAGCTCCCGCCGCAAAATGGCTTGGATTACACGGCCGCGGGTGTGCATGCGCCCCCTTCCGTAAGTGCGTAGAATGCGTCGTCGAGCGATGCGTACCCTACTTGCATTTCAGCGGGCGTGCCGTCGAAAACCACCCTTCCGCGATTGATGAAAATGACCCGGCCGGCCATGGCCTCGACCTCCTGCAGGATGTGCGTCGACAGCAGGATGGTCTTGCTTTGGCCAAGTTCGCGGATGGTCTGCCGGACCTCGCGCGTCTGGTTCGGATCCAGGCCGCTGGTGGGTTCGTCCATGATCAAAACGTCGGGCTCATGCAGCAGTACCTGCGCCATCCCGGCCCGCTGCCGGTAGCCTTTGGAAAGCTTGTGAATGGGCTTCTCGATGACCGCTTCCAAAGCGCACCGCGCAATCACGGCGTCGATGCGCTGCTGCAGGTGAGCGCCCGTGAGGCCGCGCGCGCGCCCGAAGAATTTCAGCAAGCCGAGCGGCGTCATGTCCGGGTAGAGCGGGCCGTTTTCAGGCAGGTAACCGAGGCGTTCGGCGGCCGCGATACGGTCGGTGGCCACGTCCAGCCCCGCGATCCGCGCCGTGCCCGCGCTGGGCGCCAGATACCCGGTCAGGATCTTCATCGTGGTGGACTTGCCCGCGCCATTGGGGCCCAAAAATGCCGCCACCTGGCCTTGCGGGATGGAGAAGGAAACGTCGCGAATGGCGGCGAAATCCCCATAGAATTTGCTGAGGCCGGCGGCCTCGATCATGGCTGCGTTACTGGATTCCGGCATGCGGCGGGGAGACCTGCGAGACGTTCATTACCCAGATTTACCACAACCGGCGAGGTGCAGGGCGCCTACGGTGGTAACACCCTAACAGTGGAGCCAGCCTCGCCTGCACCTCTTCCAGCGATTCCCCGTGATAGCTTTTGCCTGGTTAGTCAGGGACAAACCAGTGCCAGGCCCGATTTCTGGCTATAGATCTTGGGACTGAGCACCAGAGCCGGACGGCGCCCGGCCTGTTCGTGTCCCGCCTGAGGGGCGAAGGTCAGCCAGATAAGATCTCCGCTGTCCGGGATATAGGTGGAAGTTACCAAGATTCCCGGCCCGCTGACGGTCCCCAAGCTGTTTCGGAGTGCCGGTTCTTCGTCGTGATCCCCGATACCAGCTGCCGCCGGTCGTACTTCCGGCGGGCCGGCCGCAAGACGATACTGCCGTCGGTTTCGAGGTCAAGGGTCAGCCGGTCCCCCTCCGCGAGGCGCGCCTCTCTGGCCAAGGTCTTGGGAATCCGGACCGCCAGGCTGTTACCCCACTTGGAAACCTGTGTGTCGTTCACCATGCGTATCTACATCGACTATACATCGTTCAAGGCCGGGCGCGCCCCGCTCGCTGATGCGTAATATGATGTACTCCATGCTCACCCGCCGCGCTCTGCTTTCCTCCGTCGCCGCCGCTGCCGCCGTCCCCCGCATGCTGCCCGCCGCCGCCAAACCGTTTCCAAAGGGCTTCCTCTGGGGCGCCGCCACCGCCGGCCACCAGGTGGAGGGCAATAACTTGAACAGCGACCTTTGGCTGCTGGAACATCTCCCCGAGAGCACGTTTGCCGAGCCCTCCGGCGACGCCTGCGACCAATACCATCTATACCCACACGACATTCGCCTGCTCGCCGAACTCGGCTTCAACACCTACCGCTTCTCCCTGGAATGGTCGCGCATCGAACCGGAGGAAGGTTTTTTCTCCCGCGCCGAACTGGAACACTACCGCCGTGTCCTGGCGGCCTGCCATGAAGCCGGCGTCACGCCGATGGTCACCTACTCCCACTTCACCGTGCCCCGCTGGTTCGCCTTCAAAGGCGGGTGGGAAAAAGCGGACGCGCCCGCCCGGTTCGCCAAATTCTCCGAGCGCGCCACGCGCAGCCTCGGCGACATGATCGGATACGCCACCACCCTCAATGAGCCCGACGTTGCCGCCCTTCTCGATTGGATGAACCTGCCCGGCGGCATGTCCATCGGCCAGATGATCGCCTCCCGGCTGCCCGTGATCCGCAAGCAACTCGGCGCGCCCGAGTTTTCCAGCTTCATTTTCTCGGACGGGCGCCTTACGCTTCCAAACCTGCTTCGCGCCCACGTGCAGGGTAGGGAAGCCATCAAATCCGTGCGGCCAACCCTCCCCGTCGGTGTCAGCCTGGCGATGTCCGACGACCAGCCCGCGTCATCGGCCTCGCGCCTCGAGGAGAAGCGCGCAGCCGTGTATGGGCCGTTTCTGGAGGCCGCCCGCAAGGACGATTTCTTCGGGGTGCAGACCTATACCCGCGCGGTGGTTGCCGAAAAAGATCTGCCCCCGCCCAAAGACGCCGAACTGACGCAAACCGGTTGGGAGTTCTATCCCGAAGCTTTGGAGCATACCATCCGCTACGCAGCCCAGAAAACGGGCGTCCCGATCATGGTCACCGAAAACGGCATCGCTACCGACGACGACGCGCGCCGCGTCGAGTACATCCGGCGCGCCCTGGCCGGCGTCCAGCGCTGCCTCGACGATAAGATCGACGTGCGGGGTTACATCCACTGGTCCCTGATCGACAACTTCGAATGGAACTCCGGCTTCAAGCCGAAGTTCGGACTCGTCGCCGTGGATCGCGACACCCAGATGCGGACTGTCAAGCCCAGTGCCGCGTACCTGGGCAACATCGCGCGCCGCAACGCGCTGTAATCGCCGAATCCGGGCCGCGACCGTCCCGGAGCGGTGCGCGATAATAGATGGCATGAGTCCCCCGCTTCGCGGGCACCAGCGGATCGATCGGCGCAGTTTGGCGCTCCATCGCGCCATCGCGGAGAAACTGCGCGCAGACCCATCGCTGACCGCCATCGCGCTCGACAACATCGAGCGTTGGAGCCGCGCGGGCAGCCGCTCCCAGCCTTATTGGGATGCGTGGCGGGAAATCTTGAAGCGCCCTCTGCCGGAGATTTTGGAACTGCTCGCAGAAGAGAGCGAAAGCATGACCGCGCTCCGCCAGGCGACTCCCTTCGCCGGCGTCTTGACGCCTGCGGAACGCTGGGCCATCTACGAAAGATTCAGTCCGGAGCGGGTCGCGAGCTCATGACCCGCCCCCAGTTGGAACATGTGATCCGGGCCGCCGGGACCATCGCGGACGTTGATGACGTCGTTGTGATCGGCAGCCAGGCCGTACTGGGTCAGTTCCCGGACGCGCCCCCGGAGTTGCTGGTATCCAACGAAGCCGATGTCTTTCCCCGCGAGCATATCGAGCGCGCCGACCTGATCGATTCCTCGATCGGGGAAGGCTCGCCTTTCGAGCGCGCGTTCGGTTACTTTGCCCACGGAGTCGACGAGACCACCGCGATCCTGCCACACGGTTGGCGCGATCGGCTGATCCTGGTGGCCGGCGAGAACACCCGCTTCATCAGAGGCTGGTGCCTCGAGGTTCACGATCTGGCAATCGCCAAGTACGCCGCGGGACGCGAAAAAGACCGGGATTTCACAAAGTCGTTGGTGCGTCATGCGATGGTCCGGCGCGAGGTGCTTGAACAGCGTCTGACGTGTACCGCGCTCGATCCTCAAATCCGCAGTATCGTCGCGCGGCGCATTGGGACCGATTTTAGTCCTGCGGGACAGACTTGACCATCTCCAAAACCGTAACCGGGAACTTCTCGTGTGGAAACTCGCGCGCGGCTCGCCAGCCTTCCCGATCATAGAAATCGATCGCCGCCGCGTTCGCCCGGAGAACGCGCAGCCGAAGCTCTCGAAACCCGCGGCCGATAATCTCCGCTTCGCCCTGCGCCAACAGCCGATGGCCAATGCCGCATCCCCGATATTGGCGCACCACCCACAGGTCGCTAATCCATTCTTCCTGTGTCAGCACCATTCCGACGATCTGTGTGTCCACCACTGCAACCCAGCCCAGGCACCAGTTCTCCTCGTCAACGGGAAGCGGCGGCGGCGCCCAAAGGCCGCCATAAACCTCATCGACGACGTTCTGCACCAATGACTGGACTAAACCGTGCTCATGAGCCTCCGCCCGCCGAATAACGGCCCCGACCACCTACAGCCCGTCCTCCTTAACAATGATCTCTTTCATGATCTCCGACGTCCCCGCGCCGATCGTGTAAAGCCGCAGGTCGCGCCAGTAGCGGCTGACCGGATATTCCGTCGTGTACCCGAACCCGCCGAAAATCTGCATGCAGTCGTAGCTCAACCGCTGCGCCAATTCGGAAGTAAACAGCTTGGCCATGGTGATCTCGCGCACCGCCTTTTGGCCGCGATTGGTCAGGTCGAGCGCGCGGTACACCAGCCACCGCGCCGCCTCCACGTTCGTGCGATGCTCGGCGAACTTGTGGCGCCACACCTGATAGCTGCCCACCAGATTGCCGAATGCGTTGCGCTCCTTGCCGTATTGGATGGCCAGGTCCAGGCAGCGCGCCATGGAAGCCACCATCATGATGGCGGAAGCCAGGCGCTCGCCCTGGAAGTTGTGCATGATGTAATAGAAGCCGCGATTCTTCTCGCCCAAAATGTACCGCGCCGGAATGCGGCAATCGTCGAAAAATAACTCGGCGGTGTCGGAGCACAGGTTCCCCACCTTCTTCAGCTTCTTGCCCACAGAATAACCGGGTGTGCTGGTCGGAAACAGAACCAGCGAGATGCCCCGCCGGCCAGCCTCTCCGGTGCGCACCGCCAGCACGATGAAGTCCGCGCGCGAGCCGTTGGTGATCCACAGCTTCTGCCCGGAGATCACCAGATCGTCGCCGTCAGTGCGCGCCTGAGTGCGCAGCGCCGCCACATCGGAGCCGCCTCCGGGCTCGCTGATCCCCAGCGCGCCGATCCACTCGCCAGCCATCGCCGGCCGCATGAAAACATCTTTGTGCTCCGCCGTGCCCAGTTCGTTGATGATCGGAATCGTGAGTTCGCCCTGCACCATCAGGCCCATTCCCACTCCGGGGCTGTCGGCCCAGGCGATCGATTCCATCGCCGCCGCCGTAGCCCACCAATCGAGGCCGCTGCCGCCCAGTTCGGTCGGTACACGGATGCCGAACAGGCCCAAATCGGCGGCCTTGCGAAAGACTTCGCGCGGGAAAATGCCGGCTTCGTCCCACTCCTGCGCGAACGGTGCGATTTCCTCGCGGCAGAAGCGCTTCACCGTTTGCCGGATCAGGTCGTGTTCCGCGGTGAACGGCGGGTAGACCGCCGCGGCTTCCGCGGCCAGTGTAGATGCCATGCGCGCTATTGTACACCAGTTACCGAGCCGCGACCGTCAGGAAGCGGTTTCCCCCACTATAATTGCCCTATGGATCCTTTCCGCGTTGTGAAGCAATCGTGGACCCCGGGCGACACGCGCGAAGTGGAAGTCTCCCGCCTCGACCGCCAGATCGGCGTGGAGTACGATTCCTACCGCCGCGTCTATCTCGCCGATTCCCACGAATGGATCATCGCCGGCAAGATCGCCCGCGAGGACGGCAAGAGCTACTACATCCTCGAGTGCGTTGCATGAACCGCGCCACCGGGCTCTTCATCAAAGCGCTGGGCGCAGTTTACCTGATCGCGTTCGTGTCTTTCGGCGCCCAGGCCGCCGGTCTGATTGGTTCCCAAGGCATCCTGCCGGTGGCGAATTTCTTGCATGGCATGCGCGAAGCGTTGGGTGCGCGCGCATTCTGGTACGCGCCCACCGTGTTCTGGCTCGCCTCCAGCGACTTGGCATTGCGCATCGCCTGGATCGCCGGCGCCGCCCTGTCCATCGTCCTTATGCTCGGCTTCTTCCGCCGCGTCTGCCTCGTCGCGCTGCTGATCCTCTATCTCTCCATCTCCACCGCCGGCCAGGATTTCTGGTCGTTCCAGTGGGACATCCTGCTCACCGAAGCAGGCTTTCTGGCCGTCTTCGCCGACGGTTCGTCCGCCCGCGCGTGGCTCTACCGATGGCTCCTGTTCCGCCTGATGTTCATGTCCGGCGCGGTGAAACTGCTCAGCGGCGATCCCACCTGGCGCGATCTGACTGCACTGACTTATCACTATGAAACTCAGCCACTGCCCACGCCCATCGCCTGGTACATGCATCAACTGCCCGTCTGGTTTCAAAAGGCGTCCACAGTCTGCGTATTTCTGGTGGAACTGCTGGTTCCCTTTCTGATCTTCGCGCCGCGCAAGCCGCGCCGCATCGCGGCATGGCTGCTGATCGGATTGCAAGTATTGATTTTCCTGACGGGCAACTATACCTTCTTCAACCTGCTGGCCATCGCCCTGTGCGTGTTCCTGTTCGCCGGCCCTCCGCCGCATCCCGCGCAGCCGGAAACCCGCACGCACCGCGCTGTCACCATCGCCCTGATGGTCTTCGTGCTCACTACCAGCGCCTTGCAGTTTCTGGAAATGTTTCGCCTGCCGCTGCCCGCGCCGGCCGGGCAGTATCTGGCTTGGATCTCACCGCTCCGCTTGGTCAATTCATACGGCCTGTTCGCGGTGATGACCACCACGCGCCCGGAGATCATAGTGGAAGGCTCCAACGACGGAACCGCCTGGACGCCCTACGAGTTCCGCTTCAAGCCGGGTGATGTGAAGCGCGCGCCGCCCTGGGTGGCGCCGTATCAACCGCGGCTGGACTGGCAGATGTGGTTCGCGGCCTTGGGGAATGTCGGGGAGAATCGCTGGTTTTACAACTTCGCCGCGCGGCTGATGCAAGGGTCGCCGCCCGTGCTCGGGCTGCTGGAGCGCAACCCTTTTCCGGGCAGCCCACCCCGCTACATAAGGGCGGTGATCTACGACTATCGCTTCACCGATTTCGCCGAACGCCGTCGCACCGGAGCCTGGTGGCGCCGCGAAGAAAAAGCCACCTACCTACGTCCGATCTCACTCCGCTAGGTTTAGCCGCAATCACGCCAATGATCCAAGGTCAACGTTGCCCCCAGGTTGATCCAAATGCGCGTGGGATGGCGGAGGGCGCGCTGCGCCTCGCTCATTTCACGCTGCGACACATAACCGCCCCCGGCGGCGTCTTCGATGCCAAGCTGCTTCGCCTCCCTTCTGCCCAGCCCCGCCGCCATGGCAGCCGCGCACGCCAGAACCCGCTTATCCGTCGAAAGCCGTTCATAGAGCGGCAGCATAAGGCATCGGTCATGATGCCGAAGAAAAGGACAGCGAAATGAACATCCCGGCCACTCCCACCATGCTCTGCATGCAATGCAGCATGAATACCCCGCCCGCGGACCTGGCAGTCACAGCCACCCCTTGAACCACTCCCGGAACTCGTCCAGCGCCGCTTGCGTTTCCTTCGCCAACGGCACCGGCAGCGTCCCGGTCTTAATGCCGCGCGCCCCCAGCGCCGCTTTGATGGCTACCGGCGTGGGGAAACGCTCGATGCGCCCTAGAAACTCGTGCAAGCGCGCGTCTAGCCGCGCGGTTCCGGCGTCGTCATGCTGCGTGATCGCTCGGTCGAGCGCCAGCAGCAACTCCGGAACGGCGCACGCCACGCCGGAAACCACCCCATCGGCCCCCGCCGCGCGCGCCGGCGCGAAGATGGCATCGTGCCCCACCAGCAGCGTGTACGGATGCTCTTGCTTCGACCGGCGCAGGGCCTGAAAGTTGTCCCAGCTCCCGCCCGAGTCTTTGATTCCCGCAAATCGTCCGGTGGCTAGCAACTCCGCCGCGGTCTCGCGCGCGAGCTCGCTGGTGAACGCCGGAATGTTGTACAGATAGACGGGCGCGCCGTGATTCATCTCCGTCCGGAACCTCAGGTAGAACTCGCGGATCTCCGGCTGCCCGTAGCGGAAGAAATAGGGCGGCATCAGCAGCAGGCCGGCCGCACCCGCCGCGCTGGCCTCGCGTCCCAAAGCCAGCGCGCCATCCAGCGTGGAATGGGAGACTCCCGCCAGCACCGGCACCCGGCTGCGCTTCACCGCCAGGTAGACCAGCCGGACCCGGTCGTCGCCACTCAGGTTCACGAACTCGCCCGTCGAGCCCAGCACGGCAATCCCCTGCACTCCCGCCGCGCACAGAAAATCGATCAATTCCAGCGTGGCTCCGATATCGGCTTCGTCGCCGCGCTTGCCGTGCGGCGTCACAGCCGCCGCGATTACGCCGGAAAAGGGTTGCATCGTTCGGACTAATCTATCATATGCGCGTTTCAGGCCGTCCGCGCGTCATGTTTGTGGGGCAGGCCCTCGGCCTGCGCGGGGCCCATGGCCCCGCTTTTCGATGCTCGATGCATAAACTGCTCCTAGCCGCTCTGTGCTGTTGCGCCGCGCACGCCGCTGTCATTCGCGGAGTGGTGCTCGATCGCGCCACCGGCCGTCCGCTGGCGCGCTCCCTGGTCACCCTGCGCCCCGTCGAGGGGGTCGCCGGCGCCCTGCAGTCCGTGCGCGCCAATCGCGGCGGACAGTTCACTTTTTCCGTATCCGCCGGTATGTACCTGCTGGGCGCCACGCGCGACGGTTTTGCGCCCTTTCAGTACGGACAGAAGGAATGGAAGTCTGCGGGCAGGCCCATAGCCGTCGGGCAGGACGACTCGCTCTACCTGGATATCCGCCTGCGCCGTTACGCGGCCATTTCAGGCACGGTACTGGACGAAAACGAAATCGGCATTCCCGATCAGAAGGTGAACGCCTATCCCGCCAGTCAACCACTGCGGCTTGCGGAGAGTGCGACCACCGACGACCGCGGCATCTACCGCATTCACGGCCTCGAACCCGGCGCCTATTACGTGCGCGCCGGCGCCAAAGAACTGGAGGATGGCTCCGGCCTGCTGCCCACCTTCCACAAAGAGACCATGCTGGTGGATGAGTCGGTCAGGGTGGATGTGGATCTGGACCAACAGGCCGACGAAGTCGACATTCGCCCGCTGCCCGGCAAGCTGTTCCGCGTCCGCGGGAAAGTCTTGGTTCAGCCGCGTCTGCCCGTCACCGTGACCCTGATCTCGGATATTGGGCGCGTGCAGACCAGCACCATCGAAGCGTTTGTCTTCGACCGGGTCGCGCCGGGAAACTACGAGCTCATTGCCGAGGCCGACGATCCCTACAGCCGCGGCAAGCTCGGAGCCTTCCAGGAAATCGCGCTGGAAAGCGACAGAGAACTGCAGGTGCCCCTCAATTCCTGGCGCGAAACTGAATTTCGCATGCGGGACGAAAAGGGCAATTCGCTCGACCCGGCCCTGGCCAAGATCACCGCGCGCCGAAAGGATCTGGATGGCGGCGGCCGCGCCGAAGTCTTGACACTGGAAAAGGGACGCGCGCCGCTCGGGCCGGGACGCTGGGAGATCTCCGTCCTGCCGCCCCCGGGTTATTATGCCGTCCAGGTGGCCAGCGGCGCCATGCCGGATGCGCAGCCCGGCCGCGCGGACGGCTGGAACGAGGTCGTGCTGCGCGGCTTCGAAGCGATCACCATCAAGCTCTCCTCGCGCCCGGCTTCCATGCATGGCGTCGTCAACGGCCCCGGACACGAGCCGGAGCCCGGCGCGCCTGTCTACCTGGAGGCATTCGACAAGGATACCGGCAAGCGCCTCGCGGACCTCCGCACCACCCGTACCGACGTGCGCGGCCAGTATAGTTTCACCGGTCTCGCGCCCGGCTTGTATCGCATCCTGGCCACGTTTGAATACGAGAAACCGGATTCCGACTCCATGGAAGCCGCGGGCGCGCGCGCCCTAACGCTGAGCGAAGCGACCAGCACCGCGCAGGACCTGGACCTCTTCGCCCCCTGATTTGCCCGCTCGAACCCGCTGCCATTTAGAAAGCTGTCCTGAATTGTCCTTCTTGATTCCCAGCTGCTTGATTTTCGAATCCAGCGTGGAAGGCGGTATTCCGAGCCTGGCTGCGGCGCCGCCCTTCCTCGCGATCTTCCCGCGACTCTCAGCCAGAGCGGATTCAATAATCTCCTTCTCCCGATCTTGCAGTATGCGTGTCATCTTTGCGGGCAACGTGCCGCCGTCGTCCGCGAGACGTCGCCCAGGCGACGGGGCGTGGCTGCTCGCTGCCGACGTCAGACAGCCGGACGGAATTCGCAATTCGCCATCGCGAGACAGGATCACCGCCCGTTCGATGACGTTTTGCAGCTCCCGGACATTTCCGGTCCAGCCGTGCCGCCGCAGGGACTCCATGACATCGTCCGGCACGCGCCCGATATCCTTTCGCATCCGGAGTGCAAACCGTTCGACGAAGGAACTTCCGGAAGGTAGAGGAAATCGTCGAGCCAGTTAAGCGGCGAGAGCCCTTTAGGCATGGTGGAAAGCGCGTTGGTCAGGACGGCGACAATCATATCGATCAATAGAGCCACGCAGGCCGGACTCGAAAGCAACCCCAGGGTCAGCAAGGATCCACCAGCGAACTCGACACCCGACACCAAATAGGCCGTCTGGCGGGGAAACGGGACTTTGACCTTAACGAGCGTTTCGTAAATATCTTTCGCGCCGCCCGCGACAAATAATTGTTCGCGCCGGAAATGGCGAAGAACAGCCCGAGCGAAACGCCAGCAGGATCGCATTTGGCTCCAAGTCACTGCTACCCAGCAGCGCAAACTCAACCAACCCTTTCGAATCCATCTCTTATCCCTCCTCGCGCCTCGAGAGTATGTGTCCATCCGTTCCAGCACGACGTCCCCGTGATAGACTCGGTGCTCCGTTCATCTTTAACCTCTAATTTAACGAGAAGCTAAGTGCTTTAGCGGAATCGGAGCGTACGGCCCGTCTTCTACGAGTTGTTCTGTCGCGGATCATCTTTCGCGTTGAGGTATTCCAGTCCAAGCGGCCCCATCGCGGTTACTTGCGTGACGTACTCGCCGGATTTCGCCCAGTGGAAATGGGGCGTGTTGCCTGGCAGAATGATTACGGCGCCGGGGGGATAGGCTTCCAACTTACTCGCGTCGAATTCATCACCCAGCCCGATATAAAAGACGCCGGAAATCACGGTATAGACTCGATCCTCTGGGTGCTTGTGAGGCATCAGCTTCTCGCCGCGGGGCACTTTGACCCTAATTGTGTAAGGGCCGGGCTCCGAAGGCCGGCCCACGACGACGGCCAGCCGGACGGAAGGTGGGAACGCCGGGAAGGGTTTCCAATCGATATCTTCGGACAAGATGGCTTTGAAAGCCTCCTCCCCGAATTGGTGAGGCCGGACTTCGCCTTGCTGAGCATGACTTACGGCGCTGACTTTCTGAGGCATTCAATCCTCCTTCGTGAAGCAAATGTAAGACATGACCACGGGCTCTCGAAACACCCTCCATGATGCGGGAGGAAACACTCGCATCGGCGGTTGATGTAGGTTATGGCTGCGGGAATCCAAACATCAACCACGACTGATTGGCTACCCAATCCGGGTACAGCTCCGTCATCTGATCGAACAGCTCCTGGTCGGATGTCGCGGTTTTCTGCAGCCGATCGAAGTCCTGCAGGTAACGCTTGGTGTCTTGGATCGTCGAGGGAGAGTCGGGCGCACCAGTCTTCTTGTGGCCGGCGACAACCATCGCCGGGTTCAGCGCCGCGAGCCGGTCTAGCGCCGCGATCCAATTCTCGCGGCTCTCGGGGGTGGTGTCGCCGACGTAAATGCGGCATTGGTTGTACACCACGTCGCCAGCCACGATCAGGCCGATCGATGGAACGTATAGAGACGTCGAATCGGGACTATCGGTGCGGCCCTGCTCGATAATGCGCAATTCGTGGCCCTCGAGAGTGAACGTGTCGTGCTCATAGGGCTCAGGTGGAACCAACTTGGTAGCCACTTGCCCAGGAAAGAGCCGGCGGGCCAACCGCTCCACTGTGGGAGAGAAAGACATCTGCATGGCCTCCACCGCCTTGGGCGTGGCTATCGCCCGAGCGGCCGGGAAGCGGTCGAGCAGAATGCTCAGACCGTAGAAATGGTCGAAATGCGCGTGCGTTATATAGATGGTCTCCAGGTTGCGGTTGTGCAGAGCGACCCAATCCGCCAGAGCCTCGGCCTCAGCCACCGTCCCCATGGCGTCCACCAGCACCGCGTCGTACTCGCCGAAGATTAAAGTCGACGTGATAGGGTCAAAGCCGAACGCTTCGCCGAAGGGCTTTGGCCGCTCGCCCACCATGGTCTTTCCCGGGGCCGTAAAAACGTTCACACTAAGCGTGTTCGACGTGGCAGGCGCGGTCACGCGCGCGGACTCTTTCGGTCCAGTTGTGTCATCCATTTGGTACTCCTTTCGGGCCGAGCGCTAACCGTACTTGAGCTCGGTGCTCCACTTGTACCGCGCTCATTGGTGGCTCCTTTCGATTCGGGGCTCGTTTACAGATACGGTGTCTCGAGTCCCGCTTCCATTCATAATAAATCGAATCGAGAGCTTGGCTTCGAGCGCGTCCCGTCCGCCGCGTCCGGAGTTCGGAATCGCGTCGAGCGCCGGCCTAGCCCGCGATTTGGCCTAAAGCGCCGCTTCCTCCGTTCACCTCTTACCGTACGCCGTGAAAATGTAATCCTTGGCCTTCACGATCGTATGGCACGCAAAGCCGCAATTCACAACGCCGGTCGGATCGGGCTTGAACGTGTCCGACGCGGGATCGTAGTCAAACGCGGCGTATGCCCATCCCTTCGTGGCAGGGAATTTCTTGGTGTCCTTCTCGATGAAGAAAACGTCTTGTAGGGTGTCCGGCACCCTCACGGAAAAAGGGGCCTCCGTGTTCTTTTTCGGCTTCCACTCGATTTTTGCAATCTTGGAGCCGTCGGGAAATGGCTTGCCATTGCCCGGAACGCCGGCCCGATAGGCATTGATCATCACTGGATTGGCGACCATCACCTTCAGCAGTTGGTCAGTCTGACTGACCGCGACAGCCTGCCAATTCTCGTATCCCCTGAAGTCGGAGAATGCGAGTCCATCTGGCACGCGCACTGAGTACTTGTCCTGCGCGGCAAAGACCCCGCTCAGGACCGCTAGTGCTATGCCGACTGCAGCTGCTGGAACGACTCGGAAACCGCGTGAACGTTGGAAAAGCTGGTCAATCATGAGTTCCTCCTCCTGGATGCTGATGCGCCGCGAAGCGCACTTCGCACCTGTAACCGCACGCTTCGGGCCAGCTTTTGCCGCTCGGCCCGAAATGCTGGAAGTTGCCGTGGTTTTAGTAGCTTAGCATGTAACCTTGTGGGGCCGGGCGGCGTTGCCCAGATACCCTGCGCAAGACGATTGACGGCGGGCTGACACCAGCGGCTGTTCGTCGGTTGCCACTATTTGTCGGGTACTTGGGCCGAATGTGTGACCGCGCAGGATGCCCTATGCTTTCCTTCGCGTGCGCCATGGCTATACAACGCCGTCTATCGAGCCAAGCTCCTCTATTGCCGCTGAAGCCATCTCGTCGCCCGTCGGACGGGGGCCGATATCACCCCGTACCACAGCCAGCCCATCCGTCGCAGCGAAGGTGGACGCTGTGATAATCGTCTTGCGTTTTGTCGGCATTGTCTTCGGCGACTCCTTATCGTTCCGACACAGCTTCTTGCATCACGACAGAAGCAATGGAGTGGCCATCTCAGATCAGTGAAACGCCGCACCCCCGCGCGCCGGCCGATACGCACATTTCGGCTATGCGAGTCGGCGGTTCGACTGGAGAAACGCGATGGCCCGGTAAGAAGCAGCGCTGCCTCGCCGCGCCATTGTCTGTAACACGCCCAGATGTCGGCGACAAGTTCAGAGCCGCCGACGGTGCGGGCAGCTAATTGAGGAGCGATTCCCAGTTGGCCGGCGCCCTTCCGGCGGGTCCAGGTACGGGCTGACTCGCGGGATGCGCGCGCGGCGGAAGCAATTCGACACCTTCGATCATCCCCTGCTTGTCGTAGTCGTAGAACCAATCCTCATCCGGCTCAAAGCTGGCTATGATTGAATGCCCTGTCGCCGCCGCATGCTTTGATGCATGCTGACTCGGAGAACTGTCACAGCATCCGATGTGCCCACACTCTGCGCAACGGCGCAGATGAAACCACCAACCTTTCGGTGACGCCAGGCATTCCACGCACCCGTTGCCGCTTGGTTTCGAAGTCAGATTAATTCCGCGGCGATCTTTCTTCATTTTCGCTTTATATCCTCTCTAGCTTAGCCAGGCGGCCGGTTCAATCCACCAGCAAAATCTTCCCTATGCCACCTTTCTCCGTCGCTGCTTGAGCCTCGGCCGCCTCACTGAGCGGCAGAGTCTGGCTAATCGGGATTACCAGCTTGCCATCTCGCACCGCTTCGGCCATGAACTGGAGCGTTTTCCTGTCGAATTTCGAGAACACGTGCGCGACCTTTACAGATGGGTAACTCGGCGCGTTCCGCGGCACCCCGAGAACCGTGGCAAACACTCCGCCCGGCTTGACCTTCGCGATCAGCTCCTCGGCGGTTTTTCCGTCGACCGTATCCGCAATCGCATCGAGCGGCGGAAGACTCGCAATCGCGCCGGCGTCGTCGGTTGCGACCACCTGATCCGCGCCGGCAGTCTTCGCCTTATCCATCTGCTTCTTCAAAACTCCCGCGATCACAGTCGCCCCGCGCTCCTTCGCTGTGAATACGGCCGAACGGCCGACATTTCCTACAGCGCCTACGACCATGACCGTCTGGCCCGGCTTGATTTCCGTAGCGGCACTGAGCTGGTTGCCGGTCACCGTCACCAGGGGCAGCGCCGCCGCTCTGATCAAATCCAGCCCCTCGGGAATCTTCGCCAAGACGCCTGAATTTACGACACAAAGTTCCGCGTAGGTATTATCCGCCATGGCGAACACCCGGTCGCCGAGGGAAAAGCCCTCCACTCCAGGCCCAACCTTCGCTACAGTCCCCGCGATGTCGATTCCGATGAGGCCCGGGAACTGGATGGGATAATAATCGTTCGTCAATCCGGCACGCCGCTTGCAGTCGATCGGATTCACGCTCGTGGCGGCGACCCGCACCAACACCTCGCCCGGACCCGGCGCCGGATCAGGATAGTCCTCCCATTTCAGTACTTCCGGACCGCCATATTCGTGGACAACAATTGCCTTCATAGTTTCATCTCCTTCGTACGATGCCCACTCAGTCAACGATGCACGGCTCCTCCCGCTGAGCGCTGGTCGTCTTCGCTGGAGCTCAGTATTCCGCTCACTTTAGCACATCGCATATCTCGCACCGCAACTAAAAGCCTGGCGAGATAGAAGGGACTATGACTCCTTCCCTAACGGCATCATGAACGACTTCACGGACTGCCTCGCAGCCCGGGGAACTCTTGCGTTACCCTATGTCAACGCCCCGGCGCCGGCTGCCTTCATCTCCCGCCCATGCCCCGCGTATCTGTGAGATACTACACGTAAAACCCCGCGGAGCCAGATGTGCGTTTGTTCCGCCGCACATATTTCGAAGGATGGGCATCTGATGGCGCAGCTTCAGTCAATCAATGTCGGGCTTCCTCGTGACGTCGCGTGGAGGGGCCAGACAGTCCACACCGCCATTTGGAAGCAGCCGGTGCAGGGCAGGATTGCAGCCCGCCGCCTGAATCTTGACGGCGATGGACAAGGGGATCTCGCTGGGCACGGAGGCGAGAACCGCGCGGTGATGGTGTATCAAATGGACGCTTATCGCTACTGGGAGGCTCAGCTCGGCCGCAGCGATTTTTCATTCGGACAGTTTGGCGAGAACTTCACCGTAGCCGGCCTACCCGATGATGAGGTTTGTGTCGGCGATCGATACCGCATTGGAAGCGCGCTCTTCGAGGTCACTCAGCCGCGCGTCACATGCTATCGCGTGGGTATCAGAATGGCGGAGCCAGCGATGGCGGCTCTGCTGGTGTCACATCACCGGCCTGGCTTCTACTTTCGCGTGCTGCAGGAAGGCGAAGTCGGCGCTAGCGACGAAATTGAGAAGGTCGCGGACGGCCCCGAACGCATTACTGTGGCAGACATTGATGCGCTCCTGTATTTGCCAAACCCGTCGCGCGAAAAACTTGAGCGGTCGTTGCGGGTGCCGGCGCTGAGCGAGGGTTGGAAGACGTCCTTAAAGGCGATTGCAGAG
>Ga0181525_10001441_pt1 | contig 20229 bp, 30 predicted proteins | sample PEATcosm2014_Bin_48_FD_121100 | JGI IMG/M metagenome (GOLD analysis project Ga0181525, IMG submission 121100) | Peatland microbial communities from MTU Mesocosm Facility, Houghton, MI, USA - PEATcosm2014_Bin06_10_metaG | ecosystem: Environmental > Terrestrial > Soil > Wetlands > Peat | place...
ACTGCCAAATACAAAAAGCCGTAGAGAGCGGTTTGTATGGCTTCGACAAATCGAGTTCGACGGGCAAACTGACTTAGAACATCTAGAACCACGACGCCGACAACCAGCAGGATAATATTTGGAAGAGATACGAGGCTGAATTTTGTGATGATTGAAGCGGTTAGTCCAATCGTCCCCAACCCAAATGTCAATAGACTTGCAGGGCCCGAGATTGGGCTAATGCGAGATCGACTAATTGCGGTGCGATACTGATGCGCAGGCAGACTGAAGTTCATCTCAAAATACCAGTAGCGCGCCTCGAGGACTGCGACTTTCGGCAATGCGACAAGGCGTTAGCTTGACACTGTTTCCAGGCCCGACCGCTCTCACGGGCCCATGAGATGCGGCGAACCTGGATCTTCCCGGGGTTGGAATCTGATTGGTTATCGAGTGCGCGCTCATTCTCGTCGCTCCAATCGCGAAGCTTATTCGACGGAGCGCAAGTAGCAATTCGTCGGGACACGGAGACTCTACAAAGTTGGCCGTCAACGTTACGTAGTATGGTTACGATCCGGCGCGCCGCTGATACGGTCCCGCGATTGCAATCATTACTGAATGACGCGTATGACCGCTCGGGGCGTGAGCGGATCGGTTCGCCACAAAGAGGCGATGCGTCCCGAATAGCCAAGGGCTGCAAATTGATGTGGTGGACGGCGCCCGCTCCTGACAACGAGGCATGAGATCCGCTTCTCGGGGAAAGCTGACGCCCCAACCGCCGGTCATCGACGTGAAATTACGAGTACGCGCCCTTATGCCGATTGCCTCCGATAAACGGCATTCCCGGAATTAAAAACGATCGGATGCGGCTACGCGGAATGCCGTCGGCGCCGCGCTGATCCATTTAGGCTTTCTTGTGATCTCGGTCACATCATCCTGGCCGCGTCCCCTTGCATGATGACAGCATGCAAGAAGGAGATTACGGCCATGAACACGCTCTTCGCCCTGATAGTTCTGGGTTGGGCTTTGGTGGTTGGCGCCGGGGTGACCATCGAGGTGATGACGCTATTCCCGGATTCGGCCGCCGCTTGCGTCAATGCCAACTGTTGATCGCCGTAGCGCCCTATCAAGTCATAACGACCCGGACGGGACGCCTGCGCTCGGCTCCCCGCCTGCTACCTCTTGGCTCCTCAGGCTAGCTTTGTCGGCCTTGGAGGATGGGCAGTTCTGGGATGCCGGTCATGAAGCACCGTAGCCAGTTGCTCACGCGCTTCCGGTTCGTGCGAAACTGCGGTCTCAAACAGCAATTCCTGGATATCTCGCGGCAGATCGGCCCATCGCTCGAATACTGCACGGCCCAGCAGATCTTCTGGTCTAGCCATCATCACGTCTCCTACACATCCGTCGCAGCTCAACGGCGTCGTGATTGGTTCATATCGGAAATCGGCCGCGCGCTCACGCAGCAAATGCGCCCGGGGGTGATGGTTTGCCGCGAGCTATCCGCGCGCATCCGACGATGCCGGCACGCTCGCTGCCAGGCCTAATGGCCAAGGCGCTTCGCAGCGCTAAGGGCAATAATGGCGGCGAACGGGCCACCCATTACAATGAAGATCAAAAGACGTTGCGACGCAGTTTAGTCACGCGTTTATCGTAACCGACAATCAGTCTGGAGTAGACGGGCTGGCTACGGCCGTCCGTCCAAAAACTAGCCCCGATAAGTCCCGTCGGGGCGCTTTTTTACGCGGCTCATTTCCCAGCTGGCTTTGCCCTCTCGATCTTCGCCAGCTTCGTCTCAAACGTCGCCTTGTACCCGTCTGCGGCCACATGCGAGCGAAAATCCGGCGTCCGAGCTGGGGCGGCACCGATGTCGCTTCCTGCTGTTTCCAATACGGCAGGCGCGCCATTGTGGCTGTCGATCACAATTTTGGTGGCCGGGCCAGACGGATGATCAATAAGGCATTGCCCATAACAGTGCTTGGGGGCGGAAGCCTCCGGCACATAAATTTATGATCTTCCACCGAATCAGGTATCATATGAAGCTTATTTGAGGATCGCCATGGTCGTTGGCTCTTTCTCCACAGCAAAATCACGCTCCGACGAGGAGAACGGTATGGCGCTTGATTGGGACGACATGACAGATCGCGAGAAACTCGAGGTTTTGCGGGGAGGCATGGCCCGGGTTCTGGCTACACTGAATGCGCTCATGTCCGACGTAGATGAAACATGGGATGCTATGAGAGGGACAACCTCCGAGCTGGGCAAAATTGCCAAGGATGTAGGGACCCTAAAATCCCTATGGCCGTACCCGAAGAAATACTCTCGGACAGGCTGAGTGCAGGGATGAAGCGAGCAGTAATTCGGCGTTGGTCCGGGACCGTCGTTGATGTGCGGGTGATCCAAGGCAGCGCGCCAATTCGTTTGGCTACCGTTGACGGCTTGGTTGTGGCGCGAGAGCCGGTTCGCAATCATCCACCTCGGTGGACGCCCATCGGGCCAAGAGCTACTGGCCATTCGGCGTAATCACCATACGGGCGAGGTGTCGCTGTACTTTGCGCGTTGGGGCCTGCCAAGTGCGAGGGTTGCCAGCCTCCCAACATTCCGTGACGCCTATCGGCGGCGGCGCTGCATCTTGCCCGTGGACTCAGAAAGCGAAACAACCTTACGCCATTGCAACGAAGGACGGCCCCCGGGATCATGGCCGCCATCATGGTTTACCTCGCTGTCGCCGGCCGCTGCACAACGAATTCGCCGACAAGGCTGCGGCGGTCGACCGTGAAATGACCGACGTGCGCTCGAGGCTGTAGGATTGAACAATCAAATAGTTCGGCGTGCTGGCAAACCTTTACGGTGTCGAGCTCGTGCGCTCGGTTGGATTGTCGATCGGAGCGCTGTCCGAACGGTTGGAAGCAGATCCCGCGACGCTGAGCCGGACTCTCAAGCCGCCGGCCGCCAGAGGTTTGGTGAAAGATTTGACGGATCTTATAAGCACAGAATTATTCCGCGCGGTTTCCACTGCCTTGAAGCTCGTCGCCAATTAAGGTTGATCGCGGGTTTTATCGAAAGGGTCTTGTACGCTTCGAGCGGTCCGGGATAACTTTTAGACTGCTCATGCAGACCAAAGGAACCAACTTATGAAGACCCTCATTTCGCGTTTCGTAAAGGACGAGACGGGCGCCACGGCCATCGAGTATGGCCTGATCGCTGCAGGCATCTCGATCGTGATCATCGCCACTGTGAACGGTATCGGCACCAAGCTGAATACGACGTTTAGCAGCATCTCCACGCAGCTTAAGTAAGTGCCTTTTCGTGTTTGCTACGTGCGGGCTCCGGTCGGTTGCCGGGGCCCTTTCGCTTTTCGACGCTTGTGCAGCATACCGCCTCGCCGTTGCGACACGGCGGAACCAGTGGTCTCCACGGCCCCGATGGCGTGCATGCTCGACGCTTCACTCGCTTCGGTGTTCATAAATCGCTGAGCTTCGTTGATAATGAGCGACCTCTCGCCCGGGTCAGGCACAATGTCGCCGCGGTCCCCGGACACGCAAAGCCGGGAGAGGAGGTTAAGGAACACCTCGCTGTGTTATCGCGCGAATCAAAGCCCGTTTCTGAACCCCACGTGACGGCCTTTTGCCACTGTCCCCCTCTCCCCCTCCTCTTAGTTGAGGTGGGGCCGGAGGTGCTTACCAATGCCCGGTGGCCATCCTCACGATGACCGGCAGGAGGATCACGATGAACAGCACCGGGAAGATGCACACCATCATCGGGACCGAGAGCTTGGCCGGCAGGCTATAGGCCTTCTCCTCTGCGCGCGACAATCGCTTGTGGCGCATATCCTCGCTATACACGCGCAACGCATCGCTGATGCTGGAACCGAGTAAGTCCGACTGTTGAATGAGCATCGCGAAGGAGCGTGTTTCTTCCAGCCCAAGCCGGTCACCGAGGTGCTCGAGCGCCTCAGTCACGGAGCGACCAGCGCGGATTTCGAGATTGGCCACGTGAATGTTGGCGGCGAGCGAAGGATAGGAATCGCCGAGTTCGCGCTCCATCCGGTCAAGTGCCGCCGCCATGGCAAGCCCGGCTTCCGCGCACACGATCATGAGGTCCATGAAATCGGGAAAGCCAGCCCGATGCTCCTGCCGCTTTGCCGCGATCCGGCGGTCGAGATAGAAGGTCGGTGCTAGATATCCGCATAGACCGCCGGTCAGCACCAAAAGCCAGAACGACGACTTGCCATCCACGTTCAACATCGGCAGGACAAAGAACAAAGTAACGGCCAGAGCGACCGCCATGGTCACACGTGCGAAGAAGAAATAGGCCACCCCTCGCGGATTGTATATGCCGGCCTGCGTGAGCTTGTGGCGAAGCATCTTGACGTCTTTGTTGTCGGCCGACGAGTAATGTTTCGTCGTGTAATCGATTAGTTTCTGCACGGACTTGAGGCCCGAACTGCGCAACGAACGTCGGCCCTCATAGGAATCTGCGTCGAGATCGACCCGCGCGGCGCGGCGGCGCACCGATTCGCGTGCGCGAATGCCGCCCATCAGCGCGAAAGCAAGCGTGCCAACGGCGAGAAAGATGAGAAGGCTCAGCATCGTCACCGCGCTGTCGCTGAAAAGACCAACGCCGCTGTTTGCGTACATCGGTCAGATCCTGAAGTTTACCATCTTGAACATGATCAGATTGCCGATCGCCATCCAGGCGACGGCAAAGCTAATCAGGACCTTGGTTAAGTGCTCATGCCAAACGGCACCGTAGAAATCTGGCGCCACCATTTGGATGACCACGAATATGCCGATCGGCAGTGCGGACAGGATCATCGCCGAGGCTCGGCCCTCTGCCGCCAATGCCCTAATTTTCCGGCGCATCTTAAAGCGCTGGCGTATGACGCTGGAAAGGTTTTCTAGGATTTCACCGAGATTACCGCCGGTCGAGCCTTGGATGCCAACGGCGGTTATGAATAGCGGTAGATCGTCTGAACCGACGCGGCAGTAGAGGTTGCGCATCGCCGTCTCGAGATCGGCCCCATAGGTGATTTCGTCAGACACCATGCCGAACTCGCTGCCGATCGGATCGGGCATTTCGCGACCAACCATGGCAATGGCAATGGGCACTGGGTGCCCGGCGCGAAGGCTGCGCGCAATGGTGTCAAGCGCGTCGGGGAACTGGGCATCAAATTTCTTCTGCCGATTGCCGCGCAAGATCCGCAGTACAAAGTATGGCAGCGCCGTCGCACTCAACAGCCCCACAAAAATAGCTTCCATGAGGTTATTGCGGAACAACAACGTGAGGACGGATGCGACAACGCTGGTCACTGCGACAATGCCAACGAGGCGGGCAAATCCCATCGTGATGCCAGATTGCAAGATCAGACGGTTCAGCGCCACGAAGTTGATCTGATAATTACCGCCCTTAGTGAGCCCGCGCTCGCGCCGCAACTCAACGAGGACGCTTTCGCGATCCTCCTGCTCCTTGGACAGCATCAGGCGACGGTTAATCTGACTGCGATAAGAGACTGTCGAGACGCACAGAAGATAGACGGCCTCGACCGTCAATGCGGCCGATGTCGCGACCAACAGCCAGACCAGGTAGATCGGGTTGAAATCGAATGCCACGGCCGGATCAGAGCGGTTGCGAAGGATCAAGATAGGAGCCCGGGATCCCAACCCCCAGAGCGACGAGACCAGTGACGGAGCGCGGGCGTACTCCGGTCGCCTGGAAATGGCCCTCGCCGTTCGGCGTCCTGCGAGCACGCATGAACTTGAAGATTCCCTGCATTTGAACGACGTCGCGTTCGAGCTCGCACGACGAAAGCCAACGAACGTGCCAAGCCATGAACGCACCAAGCCGATGGTTAGCAGAATTTCTAGCCGCACCGTCGACGCCCGCCTACAAATATCGTGCGACAGCATTAAAGCGGCGACCATTAAGCTTTACACCGTTCAGCTAAGCCAATGTCCCCCTCAAAATCCGCGCAAGTAACCAAGTAACTGAGACTGGCTTCTTCCTTTGGACCTCTGCGGACTAAATTACTGTCCTACTCGACGCATTAACCCAGCGTCGCGCTTGGCATTATGTCGGCAACAAGCAGCGGTTCAATTCTGAATTCTCGAACACGCGCAATTCCGGGCAGCGGTTCGCGCATTCGCTGCGCGGGTCAATCTATGCAAAGTAATCTTACCGACCAAAACTGCTGGCCGGCTCCCACGTTGCCGCATAAAGAAAGCCAGTCATACGGAGAACTATCATGAATTTACTTGCTCGCTTCATGCAGAATGAGTCTGCTACCACGGCCATCGAGTACGGCCTGATCGCTTCCCTCATCGCGGGTGCGATTATCGCGACCGTCCAACTCTTGGGTGTAAACGTCAGCGCTATGTACACGGCGATTGCAAACGCCTTCAACTAAAGTCTTCTATCGGCAGGAAATCCTGCCTGGTGATGCCCTCGACTCCATTCGGTGCTTGTTTGTTCGTTGCTGGCGCTCGGTTGCCGAGGTCGCTGAATGCGGTTCGAACACTTGGGACGATGACGGAGTTAACATTGATGTCCAATGGCCGTTCAGTAAGCGTCGAGAGAAAGTCGCGGTTCGTTGTGGTTAGTACAGACGCGGAGTTCGTGCAGACGGCACGATCCGCGTTTAACTCCAACGCCATCGGCGGGTTCTCGATCCTCGAATGCGGTTTAAATAGCGGATCAGTTGAACGTGAGATTTGCGCTGCCGCGGTAGCCATCGTCGACCTAGGTGCACCCGAGCAAAACGAACAGCACATACCGGAGCTTCAGCATTTGCTGAGCCGGATCGGCCGCGACCTTCCGGTCATCGTCGTCGTAGATGCGCTTAGCGAAGTCGTGGCCCGGATACTCGTGCAAATGCGGGTTGCGGATATTCTGGTGAAGCCGGTCGCGTCGCTTGACCTTCTTGCAGCGTGCACCCGGGTGACACGGACCAAAGTCGCAGAGAGCCAGATCTATGCGTTCTTACCGGTAACGGGCGGCGTAGGGGCGACGACACTCGCAATTCAATCAGCCCTTACTCTCCTCGGCGGAAAAGCTCGGGAAAACTTGTCGACGTGCTTGCTCGACCTTAATTTCCACTCCGGCGCCTGCGCAGACTACCTTGATATCGAAGCTCGCCTGAATCTGAAAGAAATCGAACTGAACCCAGTACGTCTCGATCGGCAGTTGCTCGAAGGCATGTTATCGCACCACCCGAGCGGTCTCGCCGTTATTACCACCCCTGGTTTTCCGACCGAGTTGGCTTCGGTTGAACCAAGTATCGTTATGGCATTGCTAAACGTTGTCTGCCAATGCTTTGATCAGATCGTAATCGACATGCCGAGAGCTTGGCATGTGTGGACCGATAACATCGTACTTGGATCGAATAAGCTATTCCTCGTCAGCGAGGCTACCGTTCCGGGTGTCCGAAAAGCCAAACAGCTGGTTCAAAGTATCTCCACTCGACTGGGACAGCGGCCGCATCCTAAGGTGATCGTCAATCGCTTCCAACGCAGATTCTTTAACACGGGTCTTCGTCGCGCTGATCTCGCAAACACGCTTGGTGATGCCTTTGCATGCACCGTTCCGTACAATTACAAACTGGTGCGTGAAGCGATTGATCGCGGTTTGCCGCTCGATGAAATACAAAAGAACAGTGACGTCGCAGCTGCTATCAGGCGTTTGATTGTGCCGCGAGGTAAAGCCAAATCGAGTTCCTTGCTCCAGTCGCTCGGCCGCTCGCCTCCGTTGAATTGGGCGTGGCGCGGGCATGCTTAGGTATGGCGGTTATTGAATTTATTCCGAGTCCGACAGTGGACCAGAACTTGAGGCACAGCTGTGGTCGATCGCTTTCCCGTAGGACCGATCCATGTAGTGGATCTTAGCCAAGCTGAGACGACGCTCAGCGAGGAAGCTGAGAAAATCGCAGAAATTCCAGTTGTTCCAAGAAACACTCAATCCTATTCGGTTCTTAGCGAGAAGCTGCTCGATGCCAAGGTACGACTGCATCAGCGGTTGCTCAACGAGACCAACCTTTCCGCATTGGAGAAACTATCGGACGAAGAGATTCGCCGACACGTTTCCGAACTCGTCGCGCAGTACACCGTAGCTGACAAGCTTGCGCTCAATTCTCAGGAATTAGAGGATTTCGTTACTGAGGTCCTCAACGAAATGACCGGGTTAGGTTCAATCGAGCCGCTCCTCAAAGACCCGACGGTCGATGACATAATGATCAACGGCCATAACTGTGTGTATGTTGAACGGCGAGGAGTATTAGAGCAAACACCGGTGCGCTTTAGAGATGACGCACATCTTTTGAGGATTATCAATAAGATCGTCTCCGCGGTCGGTCGCCGAGTCGATGAATCGCAGCCGCTGTGCGACGCAAGATTAAGCGACGGCTCGCGTGTCAACGTTGTGCTGCGACCAGTGGCGATCGATGGACCAGTGGTTTCAATTCGCAAATTCCCCGTCAAACCCTACAACCTTAAAAAATTAGTCGAGATTGGTGCCTTGTCGCCGTCTATTGCTCAACTACTTGCTGAAAGTGTGAGGACGCGCATAACCCTCATCGTTTCAGGCGGAACAGGCTCTGGCAAGACAACCCTTCTGAACGCACTATCGGGCTCAATTTCCGCCCGTGAGCGCCTTGTCACAATTGAGGATGCCGCGGAATTTCAGTTCCAACAGCCTCATGTCATCAGGTTGGAGACACGCCCACCTAATATCGAAGGAAAAGGCGAAATCCGCCAGAGAGAGCTTGTCAGAAATGCGCTCCGCATGCGCCCCGACCGAATTATCCTCGGCGAATGTCGTGGCGAGGAAGCGTTTGATATGCTGCAGGCAATGAATACCGGCCACGAAGGGTCAATGACTACCATTCATGCAAATACGCCGCGAGATGCGGTCACGCGGTTGGAGCAGATGGTCGGCATGGCGGGCATTCCGGCTACGACCGCGAGTATCCGCGCACAGATTGCATCCGCGGTTCGCGTCATTGTGCAGTTGCAGCGGTTTCCTGATGGCAAACGGCGCGTGACAAGCATCTCTGAAATAACTGGTCTCGAAGGCAACACAATACTAATGCAGGAAATCTACAAATTTGTCCGTGCTCCCAACGGTCCGGACGGCTCAATCGAGGGCTATTTCCAGGCGACGGGAATTCGGCCGCGTTATCTGGCCGATATCCAAGTCAATGGCGTCAATATCCCGGATAGCTGTTTTGATCCAGCCCACCGCCATGGACTTGGCACAAATGGCAGCGAACTGCGCTTGTAGTAATCCTCCGCGTGGTGCGTCAAGAAATCGGCGAACTATGAACATTTTTCAGGTGGCTTCAACTGTATAGCATGCCGGCGGGATCGCTGACGCGGGACACGATGCGGCAGCTAAAATTCCGCTCACGCGGAAATATGAACGTAGATGGCGTACTAATGCCAAAACGCCGGTCAAAACTGCGCAAAAAGATCGAGATGCTGCTTGCCCATCTCAAACGCATCCTCAAGCTGGATCGACTTCGACTACGAGGACCAAATGGCGCTCGTAATGAGTTCCTCCTCGCAGGAACTGCCCAGAACCTCAAGCTGGCAAAGTCGATTCCGGAACCCCGATTAAAACCGGCCTGACGGCCGATTGCGCCGCCCGATCTAGCATCCCAGCATGTTCACGAACTAACCCGCTTCAGCTCACAGTCGGACTTGTTCAACAGATCGCGGCTTATCAGCTCGAACACAATGTCCTGCGCGCCTTTTCCGGAGGCATAGGGGATCACTTTTGCCTCGCCATGATACAGCCAATTTGGTCGATGTAGCTGCCCGACCGTCCGAAAAAACCGAGAAGAGTTTGGCCGTAGGCCAAGAGGCATTGGTTGGTAGGCCCGAATGTCATGTTTCCGAACGAATAGACTCTCGAATCCGTCCAGATTGCCAAGCCGGCGATCCATTGCGGCGGCACGTTGTTGGAGGTCGGAAAGTGATACGACATCCAATTCACATCGATCCCACCGATTTTCTCGCTTCCCGAAAATTCAACCAGCTGTGCGCGTTGGGCGTAAGGTCCCCTGCCGCCATGAACGGGTCCCGATTTATCGCCCCAGTGCACTTGCAAGCTGCCGATTATTCGCTGGGTCGTATCGGCAGGGTTTAGGTTCTCGACAATTTTGAGCGCCGAGATCGGTCGACGGTTCGCGTTCTCGTCAGTATCTCGAACGGGCTGCCGCCGACGCCTCCGAACGCGGCGCTTTTCCTAATCACGAACTCCAAGGGCGGAACGGAAGCCGGCTGTGACGCGGGAGGCGGGGCGTGAACCGCTACGGGGGGAGGAGCGGTACCGACGGACGAGGCCTGATGGTTCGGGACGGTTGGGGGAGGCGGCGATGAGCGCTGCTGCCGGAGCAGAAACACCGCGGCACTCAGAGTCCCGACCACAGCGACGAGGCCGAGCTGCGCCGCGTTGACCGTCATGCCCTGACGGTGAGAGCGATCCGATGCGTTGCGACTGTTCCCAGCCGGCGGGGATGCAGCCGAATTAAACACCGGCCCTTGCCGTACACTGCTGCCGGCTGGCGGAGCTTGACCCGCAACGTCGACCTGGAGGGTGGCCGTTACCGTCCCGATAAGCTTTTCAAGATGCGCGGTGAGCGGCGGCGTTAATGCGTCCTTCCAATGAATCTCCCCAAGAAAATACTCCATCGGCTTGGTCGGCGTGATCTCCTCGATCCGCATGGGCACGATCGGCACGCCCTTGCTCGCTGCGCGCTCGATCTCCCGATGAATCTGGCGCGACGCTTTGGCGTTTGACGACAATATCAGGATCATAAGGCGGCACTGATCGATCGCCTCGACGATGGCTGCCGCATATTCGGCGCCTGGGCGAACATCCCGCGGAGCGATCCAGCAGCGAATGCCGGCGGATTCCAGCGCAGCGCAAGTGGCGTCCGCCGTCGCTTTGTCTTTGCGAGAATAGGAAATGAATACGTCGAACGCCATGATGCGGGAAGATTACCGGATGATCGGTTCGTACGTCGACATTTTCAGTCTCTAACTATTGCCCTCGTTGACGATCATCCGGCCACGGCAATTGCGGCTCAGCATGGACGTGACGACGACGGCGCTGCGTGCCCTACGTGATCTTAGATAGCGGAGCAATGCGGCGATGACGCAAGCGAGAATGAGGGTATCCACAAAAATAAGCGCCTACTTGAGTCTGCCGATAGTCTCGAATGCGATAAAGATCACAAAATTGCGGCCAGATCTGCGTCAAAACCGCGAACTAATAAGCGTTCGTGTAAGCCCGCTTCGAAAGTAGGGTCAACAATATTATCTTGATGTCGAGGAGGAAAGACCAATTATCAACGTAGTATAAATCAAGTTCCACGCGCTGCTGCATTTTCTCGAGTGTATCAGTTTCCCCTCGAAGTCCGTTTACTTGCGCCCAACCGGTAATCCCTGGTTTGACAACATGCCGTCGGGAAAACGGTGCGATCTTTCCGTGAAAGAGCTTGTTGTGCGCGGTCGCATGCGGCCGCGGCCCGACGATCGACATGTCGCCTTGCAAGACGTTAATGAGCTGCGGCAATTCATCGATGTTGGTTCGGCGCAAGATACGACCGAAAGAGGTCACGCGCGGGTCGTCTTTCACAGCCTGCGTGAACTGTTGCCCGTCTTCCGACGTCGTCATAGTCCGAAACTTAAGCACCCGAATTGGCTCGTTGTTAAAACCGTGGCGTGTTTGCCGGAAGAAGACTGGCCCGCGGGAATCAAGCTTTATCGCGATCGATACGATCAGGAAAAGTGGCGATAGAACAAACAAGCCGATCGTTGCGGCGAGGAGGTCAAATAACCGCTTTACAAACAAGTCGAATGCAGACAGCGGAGGACGGCCCACTTGGATGGTCAATGACGTGCCTAATTCGGCGATCCGGGAGCCAGCGAGAAGTTCGAGGGCATCGACCGGAACGATATGGAGGCCGACAGGGAGCTCTGACAGCGAGGACGTAAGGCCCATTGCCTTAGACAATTCTTCCTGGCGTGCCAGGACGATAACGTCGTCTGGGCGCATAGTCCGGCAGGCCTCAATCAACTTGCGAGCCTGCTGATTAGGCGGGTTCGCGTCATAGCCTCCCGTCGTAAACTCGGGGTCCCAAGGGAATCGATACGAAGCAATACTTTGGATAGCACTTTCTTTTAATCTATCACTGAATTTCGCACAGCGGGTTGCATCACCAATCAGAACCACGTGTCGCGCCTCGATTGCACCCGATGCGATCGAAGACCGAAGCCACGAATATGAAATCACTCGCACAACAATTATTGCAACGCTGACGCAGACAATCTGAAAAATAAACGTGCCACGTGAGTAATCCTCCGCAATCTTCAGGAGAAAAATCGTTGATAGCAATAACGAAAATGCAAGTCCGACTGCTCCGATTCCGCTCCACAGGAGCACATGTAGCGGCCGCATTTGGATTGCGGCAAAGTGCTGAAATCCTGCAGACACCAGCGAAACCAACGCCGCTATGAACAGGGCTGCAAAAAGGTATTCTGTCACCGGAAACGGCGAAAACGTCGCAACGCTATGATAGAAAAAACTGGCGACGAACGCGGCGCTGGAGACGGCGAAGAACTCCATCGCCATAATTCTTGCACAGACAGCTATCCATCGCGTCCGGACGACCGATTTTGGCCGTTCCGCGCCATGGGCAATGACGGTTGGTCCGATTGCCGCCGTTTTGAAACTGATACTCGTACGCATATCAATGGACATGGTTTTGCGAGCGACGGTACTGCCAGCGCTGTTTGAGGACACCGACCAATTAACTCAGGGGTAAACATACAACAAGGCCACGGTGGCGATGTGTCAACCATCACGAAAGGTTACTTTGCCAGCAAGGCATTGATTGTCAAGTAAGATATTGATCTGTTTATATAAATCACACTTTTGCCGGCGCTGCGAACGGCGTGTCATTGGCTAATTCAGTGGACTATGACATGACGAATCGATTAGAAAGTTGAATAAACGTTAAGGAATGTGGTGATCGGGGAGTCAACGACTCAAACCGGGGAGCAATATGCAGACTTTCCTTTTGGGGATTCTCGTCGTTCTTGGACCTTCGCTGGCTGCGGTTGCTTGGCTCATTTGGTATTCGGGCGCATTCGAAAGCCCCAGTCGTGCGCGAAGAGAAGGGCCCAGGATCGGCTCTTAGCGGTCGAAGCGTCGCTCGTCGATAAACACTATTCAACCGAAATCTCAGGCCGCAGTCCTTGCCCGTCACCGTCTGCTCAGTGATTAACACTGAGCACGTTTCCGCAGGACCGGGCCCAATGATACCGAGCTTCTGTGACGAACTTCGATTGACAGGAGAACTGGGCAAGGAGCCAATCGCTCAACCAAGCACCGACCATCAAATGGAGGTTTGCCCAATTGACTGTAATTTATCAAGCACCTCAGTTGGGATGAACGATGTGAGATCGGCTCGAGACGTGTATGATATATTGTGTTCAAATCGACGAGTCGATTTTCCATCGGCTCTTAATTGGGCGGAAAAGTAGAACGTAAAGCCTCGAGCGCCCTGGCCGTCAATGTGAAGAAGGCGCAATGGAGCATCCATCACGAAGTCAGAGTCGCTAAGACCAAGCGCGGAAAGACATTGATGTTCGCTGACACCGTCCGGCATGATTTGCCCGGAGGGCAAGTGTTGCTCACCGTTGTGCGTGATGACAGCAAACTGCCCAGCCTCATTGAAAATAATCGCCGTCCATATTGCCACGGTCCGTTTCCACGGTTGAACGGCGAAACGGTTTACCGCTGCTGCAATCCGAGCCATTCTGCTCAACATGTATTGTTCGTTCGTCGCCATCGGCGTCCCTAGTAGACGAAAGCTCCCATAGATCAGTCTGGGTCTCTTCGTCTTGCGGTCTAGAGCATATCTCGCTGTTGGAATTGTGGAATCACGAGTCAGCCTTTGCGACCGGCTCGAAGATTGCCAATTATATATCATGTACCCTAGCCCCGGGCAGTCCTAACTGCCACAAATAGCACGAACACCGCTCGTCTCTAACTGGAAGGCCCCCACACGCTGGCGAACACCGCCATCGGGAATGAGGCAACGGCGCCCTGCCGATCAACAATCGGCCCGTCTTTTTTTGCTGGTCATGAGCCAGGCAGGGGGCTTGGCCAAAACCGTAACCGACTGGCTCTGGATCAATTCAACAAGAAATCTCCACAGTGCGGCAAAGATTATTTGCTACCGTTCCTTGCCGACGATGAACAGCCGGCTGAGGCGGCCTCCTCGTGACCTCGATCAAATTATCTATCGGCAGAAACGAGAAAGCCTCGACCACGGTGTGGCCGAGGCTTCCCAGTTGTGTTGCCGGTACTCAGACAATGATCCGGCACGTTGAATGTAACGATGAGTGGTTACCAAAAAGATGCCCAGCCTGGCGGAAGCTAGGGCGGGGCTGACCGGCAGAGCAGTATGTGCGAGCCATCGCCGGGTTGCCGGTTTAACGGGACTGTTTCTACGGCAGTCTCATCAGGTGGACAAACATCTTGCTTGGAATTGGTTAAACTCTTGGGGTCAATGCGTGAGTTTTCTTACGAACGAGCCTTCTCGAGCTGCGAACTTGCGCCGGCGTTGACGCACGTTTCGATACTTTGTTAGGCATTCCAATAACTCCCAGCTTAAGGAATCCTAAGCGATCAGCCTACTTCACCATTTCTTCGCTTCGTTTCTTTCGTCCTTTTCAGGAGCTATCACGAATAACTCACGCCGGGCCGCGAGCGGGAGAAGCCAAAATGGCACGGCGTCCAACGGAGATTACTTACCTGAGAGCTATTTTACTCTGGCTGCAGGAATACTGGATCGAATAGAAAGCCTGTCGTTCATCGGTCCAAAGGCCTGACCAAAACTCAGGCCATTGTCGAAGCGGCCGGATCAATCGAAACGGTGGAAGCCGCGTCACGGTGTGATACCGGTGATGGGGGAGGTTCCTGCAATACCGCGAGAACGTAGCTATCGATCAGCTGACATGCGGTCTCGACGGCTAATTGATCGGTCGCGGGCTTTGGGATGCCGGATGAAACACCCTGAGATTCGACGTCGTTCGTGCTCGAAAGTGGTTCGCGCTTGGGCATGATGCGCACCTTTGCTAACGCAACTTCACCGGTGGTAAACCTAGCGCCAGTCCAAAAGGCCCGCAATAGCTTGGGTTAAGATGACCTGAATACCGAGCGACTCGCGCTCCGCCGCCGGCTTTCAGCACGACTGCGCTTGCCGATGACCTGACGAAAGACTCGCACCTGTTTTTGACTCGAAATACCAGCCGCGAGGCATTGGGCGCGCCGTCACCGGCTGCAGGACAGCTATCTGTAATACCCGACACCGCAGCCTTGGCGACCAACGCGCGCCACGAAGGACACCTTCGCGACGGGTCCCGAGGTCGTTCCTGGCCGTAGAGCGTTGTACGCGACGGTCAAAACCAATCCTTCCGGCGCTTCCCGAAGGGTGTTGTAGACTCTTTCTCCGAACGGATCTCCTTTCAACCTCAAGGCTTCAGCGTCAGTGCCTATGAGCGCCGGTTCCAATTGCGCCGTAAATTTGCCGTCGGACATGTCGACGCAGAAAACGTAAAGATCGCGAAAGTGGAATTGTTCGTTATTCTTGTCGTTGAATGCGGCAAGCGCCTCAGTCTCGTTGATTTTGAGCGCTTCTATTGCTTGTTCGACCATTGCTCTCGCTTGCCCTGCCGACCCGACTTGCTCCGCGCCGAAAACGGAGTTCGATACGAATGCGGTGCTCCATAACAGGACTGATGCCGCTAATATGCGCGCAACTACGTTCATACCCACGATCGTTGTTCCTTCTAGCGGACCACCTTTGACCGGGATTTCTTCAGCAGATGGAATTCCTAAACAGACAGTGAGCATAGAGCTTTCCGGTATTGCTCGAAAGTCTTTCCCTGCGCGTCGTCGAGACTTCTGCGAGGCAATTTGCTGTTCCTGAATCTTCAGGGGTGGCGCGGGACCAGCCACGACGCGCCATGGGGGCCGGAACTTCTAGAACTTGCTATTGATCGCGGTTTTACGCCTTGTCCTGGGGGCACTGATGTCCGACGCATGTCAGCAGAACGCGGTCGCGCTCGCACTGACACTCACACTGCAACGTTTCAGATACTGGATTAAGAATTTCTGCCGACCTCAATTAGCGCGCAACGCATTGAGCAATAATATGGTATATTGCCGGCGGTGAAATGTTGGGATGCCCTCCCTGCTGCGCAAGTCTAACAAGATTTGTGCCGGCCAGAGCATCGGCGGCGGTTCGACATTTTGCCTCGTCCGGAAAATCAAGAAACGATGTCGATGTCGCGACGCCGCCAGTGGACGCTCCACTTGCGACCATTGTCACCAATATCAAAGTCCACATGACGTTGCTCCACGGCCGGCTCGGCTAATGCCATCTTCGGATAGCGCGCCATTGCCTTCAAGGTCGCGCCGCCTTCTTCGTGTTCCCAGCGAATGGAACTTGGAACAGGGCGTCGAAGCTTCTGATACTAGTTTCCTTTAATTTTAATGGTTTATTGAACTCTTGTTTGACGGCCGCCTTCGCCAGCCCGATATCAATGTCTGCAACTAATCTCGGCAGCTGTGGTGCGTATTGTTGTGATGAACAGCCAAAGGAAATCGCCCAAAATCACCGGCGCATTGCAGCCGGCAATCCTGGCCTTCGGCGTCGTGCTGTCGCTGGCCTGGGCAGGCCTGCTTGTCTGGCTCCTATTGCGAGCGTTGCACGTGGCGTAAACAAATCGTGCTTAGGTTGCCTTAGGTCAGGGCGGCGTCCCGGATGATGTTCGGACCGCAAGAGGATGACGGGCAAACAGAGTGACGTGACGCGGTCTCGGGCGCCGAGGCTGATTGTGCAAATCATCTCTTGCGGAGCGGTCCGGGCCGATAGCGCCAGTTTTATGGATTGCTTTAAGCCAAGTGTGAAAAATTCTGTGCAATGTTGAACTCACCGTCGGAGGTTCAACAATGCGACGATATTTCTTTGATGTCGTTAGCCAGCATTACTTGCACTATGATTACCGCGGGCGCGATTTCCCGGCACCGGAGCGAGCCTATGAGTTGGCCGAACTTATAGCACTCGACCTTGCTGTCGATTCCGACGATGAACGGATCGGCTGCTTAATTAATGTTAGTACCGCCGACGGTCGAAAACTTTTCTCGGTCCCGGTGCAACCGTGCTGCGCCGCTGCCGCCTGAGGCTGCGGAATCGCAGCCGATTTGAAGCATCGATCGTCGGGCTACGGGAACACACCGCAGTAAACAGGCTTCTCGCCTGCCGCCAATCGCCTGTGCGCCGGAGCAGGGCACCGGCTCATCGAAGAAGACTCTGCAGTACTTCGCGCAACGGTGGCCCCAAATCGGGGCGGGTAAGCGCGTATGCGACATTTGCGGCTAGAAATCCAATCTTTGAGCCGCAATCGAAACTGCGTCCGAAGAATTTCAAGCCGTAAAACGGCTGCATCTCAGCAAGGGCGATCATCGCATCGGTCAATTGGATCTCGCCATCGGCGCCAGGTTTCTGTTCGGCCAATAAATCAAATATCTCGGGTTGCAGGATGTAGCGCCCCGTCATGCTCAGATTCGACGGCGCCTTGTCCGGCGCCGGCTTTTCAACCATGTCGGTTACGGAGAAGAGTTCTTTTCCCTGCTCGCCGATCGCCACGACGCCATACATAGACAGGCGATCCAAGGTTACCTCTTGGACAGCAATGATGTTCGCCGCATGCTCAAGCGTTTCCGCAGCTTTGACCATTTGCGTCAAGCAGCCGGGATTGCTCCGGATCAGAACGTCAGGAAGCAATAGCGCAAATGGCTCGGAGCCGACCAGTTCTCGCGCGCACATACGGCGTGCCCGACACCAAGAGGTTCCTGCTGTCGGGTGAAACTCGTTGCGCCGGGAGGCGGTAGCTCCCGTGACAAAAACTCCATGAGCTCGTCTTTTTGGCGAATTCGAAGCGAATTCTCAAGCTCAATTTGACGGTCAAAATGGTCCTCAATGATATGTTTATTGCGTCCAGTGACGAAGATGAAGTGTTCAATCCCTGCGTCGCGGGCCTCATCAACCACGTATTGGATCAAGGGCCGATCAACCACTGGCAGCATCTCCTTCGGCATCGCCTTGGTAGCCGGCAAGAAATGCGTGCCGAGGCCGGCGACAGGGAACACTGCTTTGCGTATCGACTTCATGCCTCACGGAAATACCATGCGGTGGTGTTCGCGCAAACAATGTTGCTGCGAGCATCTAAATGTTTGTATTGATCGAGCCGTCGATGCCCGGCCTTTCTTGCACAATCGGCAGTCGCCGGCGTCACATTGACCATACGGGTCAAGTAGGCATTTCCCAAAGCCTGCAGTCGTTTGCGCAGGTACTTGTCGTATGCAATGTAATACGGAGCCGGGGATCAGCGGTTAACGCGTTTTCGGAGAGCGATTAAGTTATGCGTATTGTAATGGTGGGTGCCGGTTACGTTGGACTGGTTTCCAGCGCGTGCATTGCCGATTTCGGCCATCACGTAATCTGCGTGGACAAAGACACCACGAGGGTCGCTGCGCTCGCGGGCGGCGAGGTTCCAATTTTCGAGCCGGGTCTGCAAGAGCTGGTGCGCGACAACGTCAAACACGGACGATTGTCGTTCACAACCGCGCTTGAGGCAGCGGTCCGTGGCGCCGATGCCGTGTTCATCGCGGTTGGCACGCCGTCGCGGCGTGGCGATGGCCATGCTGATCTTTCCTACGTCTATGCTGCTGCCCGCGAGATCGCGGCGGCCCTCGACGGGTTCACAGTGGTCATTACCAAATCGACTGTGCCCGTTGGCACCGGCGATCAGGTCGAGCTTATCATCCGCGAGGTTCGGCCGGACGCAGATTTTGCCGTAGTATCCAATCCCGAGTTCTTGCGCGAAGGGGCGGCTATTCATGACTTCAAGCATCCCGATCGCATCGTGGTCGGAGCGCATGATGAACGCGCGAAAAACGTCGTGGCCGAAATCTATCGCCCTTTGAGCCTTAACCTGTCGCCCATCCTCTACACCAACCGGCGCACTGCTGAACTGATAAAATACGCTGCCAATGCCTTCCTGGCGACCAAAATCACTTTCATCAACGAAATTGCCGATCTCTGCGAGAGAGTAGGCGCCGATGTGCAGCAAGTTGCGCGCGGCATCGGCCTCGATAACCGGATTGGCACGAAATTCCTGCATGCTGGTCCCGGCTTCGGCGGCTCCTGCTTTCCCAAAGACCTGCGCGCCCTAATCAGGACCGCTCAGGACTACGACGTGTCTTTGCGCATCATCGAAGCCGTGGCCGCTGCGAACGAAACTAGGAAGCGCGCGATGGCACGCAAAGTGTCCGCCGTATTCTCTGGGGTGCTCCGCGGCAAGAATGTTGCCGTGCTTGGCCTGACGTTCAAGCCCAATACGGACGACATGCGTGAAGCTCCCTCGATTGCGCTGATCACGGCCCTTCAGGACATGGGTGCTCGGGTGCGCGCGTTCGATCCGGCAGGGATGAATCAAGCTCAAGCGCTTTTGAAAGACGTGACCTACTGCGCGGATGCCTATGACTGCGCCGAAGCCGCTGATGCGCTTGTTATCGCTACCGAGTGGGAGCAGTTTCGCGCGCTCGATTTAGATCGTCTGCGCGACCTGATGTCATGTCCGGTTGTCGTTGACCTGCGGAATGTCTATAGCCCCAACGAGATGCACCGCCGCGGTTTTGCTTACGTGTGCGTGGGAATGCCCCCGTCAACGGCGCTGGCCCTAGATGAGGGTGCCGCGCTCAACCGGCTCATCTCGCCCCTGGCAACAAGACAAGCATCCCCAGTTTGAGTGCGGTAGGCGACCGCTATTGATCGGCAAGAATTTTGGCGGCGGCCGCCGAGTGACGATGCACAAGGCAAATTCATATTCTTTTATAATGCATTCTATGTGGCAAGTGATGCAGACGACCGGCGATGCCGGCATCTCCGGGCTGCTGATTGTGCACGTGCCGCCGGGAAGTTGCTTGTCCAGTGCAGTCGATCACCGCCCAATGACGGCCATAGCGTCAACCAGTATTGACGTCAGTAGCTAGTTATCACCGGCCATGCCGGGCTACCGGCCGTCCGGGTTGCGCACGCCAACCCAAGCGTCACGCACCTGCTGGTAGTGCACCATCGGATCGTAGATGAGGACGTTGAGGCCGAGATGCGGCATCGAGAGC
>Ga0181525_10001442_pt1 | contig 20226 bp, 14 predicted proteins | sample PEATcosm2014_Bin_48_FD_121100 | JGI IMG/M metagenome (GOLD analysis project Ga0181525, IMG submission 121100) | Peatland microbial communities from MTU Mesocosm Facility, Houghton, MI, USA - PEATcosm2014_Bin06_10_metaG | ecosystem: Environmental > Terrestrial > Soil > Wetlands > Peat | place...
CTTTCGTTCAGGATTACGGATGAGGCATCGGTCTGCCGGTCGAAGTCGCGGCCGTGCAGCAACGGCAGGCCCATGGTATCGAAGAAGTGCGAGCCCGCATAATATACGTCCGCAGTGACTTGCTTGGCGTCCTTGGCGCCATCTGCCTTGAAATCCAGGGATGTTCCGCCGATGCTGAGAGGAACACTATCGAGATAGCTTACCGACCGTACGCCGGGCAGCGCGGACACGCGTTCGCGAAGCCGCGCGAGATACTGCCGGGTTTTCTCCGGCGAATACTGGCTCAGCTTGGGATTGGTGGCCATCAGCAAGACATGATCCGGCCGCATTCCGATATCGATGGACGAAGCCTTTTGCAGGCTGCGCAGGAACAGGCCCGCGCCCGCCAGCAGTACCACGGACAGAGACACCTGCACGACCACCAGCAGATTGCGTATCCCCAGCCTGCGGAAGCTGCCGAAGCCGGTGGTCTGTTCCTTCAGGGCGATGACCAGATCGGGACGCGTGGCGCGCAGGGCCGGCACCAGTCCGAAGACGATGCCGGTCCCGACGGCAAGTGCCACAGTGAACCAGAGCACGCGCACGTCTGGCGCGAAATCGAACTTCACCGGCACGGGAAGCGGCAAGGTGAAGCGCGAGATGGCCACCGTCGCGCCGGCGGCCAAAGCGAAACCGCCCACGGCGCCGATCAGCGATAGCAACACGCTCTCGGTCAGCAACTGCCGGACCAGGCGCCGGCGGCTCGCGCCCAGCGCCAATCTCAAGCCGATCTCGCGCTGCCTTCCCATGGCGCGCGCCAGCATCAGGTTGGCGACGTTGGCGCAAGCGATCAGCAGCACCATGCCCACCAAGACCGCCAGTACCGCCATGAAGCTGATGGCGAAGCGGTCCAAGCCCCCGGCTAATCCTCCGGAATCGCCCAGGCGCATCGCGTCGCGCGCCTTCTCGCCCTTGCGGTACGCGTTATCCAGGCGTCTCTGGACCACATTCAATGCGGCGACTGCTTGTTTCCGGCTGACGCCTGGCTTGAGCCGCCCGTCCAGCATCAACCAATGCGCGTGGCGGCCCGCAACCATATTGTCCTTGGCCAAATCCGGCATAATCTGGCCGTACATTGCCAATGGCACCCAAAAATCCGACAGCACAGCCCGGTCCGTGCCATGGAATCCGGGCGGCATGACTCCGATCACGGTGTAGCTTTGGCCGTTGAGCAAAACCTGGCGGCCGACGGCGTCCGGCGCAGCCGCAAAACGACGGCGCCACAATCCGTTGCTAAGCACCACCACCGGGTTGCCGCCGGCCGCCCGGTCCTCCTCAGGTGTGAATCCGCGGCCGAGCGCCGGCGTAATTCCGACGACCGAAAAGTAATTGCCGGCAGCCACCTGGCCCCAGATCCTTTCCGGCTCGCCGGCACCGCCCAGATTGGCCGGAATGAAAGGGAAGTGCGCCGTGATCCCCTCGAATACCTGGGAGGTCTGGTCGCGGTAGTCGATGTAGTCCGGATAGGAGAACGAGTTGCCCTGGTTCAAGCTCACCAGGCGGAAGGGTTCCCGCACGGGCAGTGCCCCGAGCAGCAGCCCGTTGACGATGCCGAACACCGTCGAGTTCGCGGCGATCGCCAGCGCCACCGATACGGCCACGGCGATCGTGAAACCAGGATTTTTCAGAAGCGTGCGCACGGCGAAGGTCAAGTCCTGCTTCACGGTGCTGAGAAAGTTGGATGGCGGCATGCGGATTCTCCTGGTAATACGGTGGGCAACTCCGTGAAGTTCCTTCTTCCGGGGCCGCCCCCTTCTCCACTGACGGTCGAAACGGACCATGATGAACAAGCCCTGCGGATTTTGCATGATCGTCTTGTGTGCAGAAAATGAAACCCATGCGCCCGGTTCAATCGCAATTCCTGCGGAAAGTGCCCTGATCGCAAGGCCCTTAGCGCCGGTTTCATTTTAGGCAATAAACTTGCTATACCACCGCGTGAGCGAAACGTTCTGGTACCGTTTGGAGCCGCGCAGAATGAACCACTATCCGATGTCCGCCGAGCAGCGCAATGACCTGGACACGTCCATGGGAACGATTACAGAAATGCTGCAGGAAATTGTCGGCCTGCTGCGCGCCTGTTATGACGACCAAGACTCCCGAACGGTGCGCGCCGAAGAGGTCGGCGCTGCGATGCAGCGATTCCGGTGGGCTCTCGAGCGGCAAGCCTTCACGGAAGGGTCTTCCAATGCGAGCGCCCGTGCCGCCGATTTTGCGTCTCTGGAGGAGCGATTCTCGGTGTTGCGCCGGGCCGGCGCATCCCGTTGATTGAGCCGTAATGTAATAGAAGCAGGTATTGCCAAACCCGATAGGAAACGTAACAAGCGTGCAACAACATAACGACCCAAACAAACGGCCACTCTTGACCGACGAACAACTGCGGGTTATTCGACGGGGCCTCAAGAAGACCAAACAGGGAACACCTCGCGAGGAGTTCGAGCGGTTATTTCGTGGTTCCGCCTTGGCTGCGCCACCGGCGGGCGGCAGATGTCTACCGGGTCACGATGGCGCTCATCAAAACCAAGGCGTAAGCCGCCTCGCTTTGTGGCTGCCGGCCGGACGAGCAGCGTCAGGCCGCCTGTAGCACCTCAACTGCCACAGGCGCGCGGGTTAACAGACAGTGGCAGGACGCTGATCCGCGGGCGGCGTCTCGTTCAGGGTCGAGGCATGCCGGGAAATCGTGAAGTAGAACGTGGACCCCTCGCCCGGTGTGGATTCGAGCCAAATCGTTCCGCCATGATTCTCCGCCACGCGCTTGCATAACGCCAGGCCCACGCCGCTGCCCGGATACTCGCTGCCGTGCAGCCGCTTGAACACCGTGAAGATGCGGTCCCAGTACTGCGGATCGATGCCAATGCCGTTGTCTCTAAAGGCGAATTCCCAAAAGCTGTCCCGCTCCCGGGCCGAAATATAGATGCGCGGCGTCTCCGCCCGGCGGTACTTGATCGAATTCCCGATCAGATTGGCAAACAAGCGCACCAGGCTCGCCTCGTTGCCGGGAATGGTGGGCAAGGTATCGTGCGTGACGATGGCGCCCGACTCCGTGACGACCCGCTGCAATTCAAGGAGCGCCTGCGCTAACACGGCTTCGGCCGGCACAGGTTCGATAACGCGATCCGGCGCCCCGGCCGCCGAGTAATTCAGCACGTCCTGCACGAAGGCTTGCATGCGTTGCGCCCCCGCTACGGCAAACGAGATATATTCATCCGCCTGCCGGTCCAGCGTCCCGGCGTATCGCTTCGCGAGAAGCTGCGTATAGGACGCGACCATCCGCAGCGGCTCGTTTAATTCGTGCGATATCATGTACGCGAATTGCTGCAGCTCATCGTTCGAGCGGCGCAGGGCTTCCTCCGCCTGCCGGGCCCGCAGCAGCGCCTGCACCGTAGCGACCAGAACGGCTGGTTCGATAGGCTCGGTCAGATAGCTGTCTGCCCCGCAGTTCAATCCGTCCACCATATTGCCGGGTGAAGTGCTGGAAGCCGTCAGGTGCATGACGATTATACTTGACGTCGCCGGATTTTTCTTCAGGCGCTGGCAGACTTCAAAGCCGTTCATGTCCGGCAAATTGACGTCGAGTATCACCAGTCCCGGCTTCAACTCGGATGCCAGACGCAACGCCTCCTGACCGGTGGCGGCCTCTTTGACGTTGAAACCGGCCTGCGCGAGAACTTTAGTCCGCGCGTAGCGCGCCGGACCATAGTCGTCAACGTTGATGATCGTGCGCATTACCGGCCAGCGTCTGCCATTGTATCAACAGCGGTTATGCTGTCAAGCACGTTACGGACCTCGGCCAGGGTATCCTCGCGTTCCAAGTGCTCTTTGCATAGGAACGCCGCCGCGCCGATAAGCCGCCCCTTGTCGGACGCGTCCAGCCGCATGGATGTGTTGATGACCACCTTGATCCCGCTGGTCCGCGGGTCGGACTGGAGATGCTTGAATACGTCGAAACCGCTCATCTCCGGCATGGCCAGGTCCAGGAAGATGAGCCGCGGCTGCTCCGCCAGAGCTTTCACCAGGCCGTCGGGTCCGTTGAACGCTTCGGTAATCCGGACGTTCATGGGGCGAAGCAGGTGGCGCAGCAGATAACGGTCACGCTCGTTGTCGTCGATGATCAGGACCGGCTCGGCGGAAGACTTCGAAAGCCGGTCCAACTCCTTGCGCAGCGTCTGCGAATCGACCGGTTTGATCAGGTAACTGTCTGCCCCCAGCTGATAGGCTTTGCGCGGGTCGTCGAGGGTGGTTACAACCAGCACTGGTATCTTCCTGGTCGCCGGGGATTCCTTTAGCTTTGCCAGAAAGCTCCAGCTATCCTCGCCCCGCAGCAGGATATCGAGGATAATCAAGGCCGGACGGAAGGCCGCCAGCTTCTGCCGCGCCTGCGCAATCGTGGCGGCCCGCACGATCTGAAACTCCGAGTCCTTGAGCCATCGGCTGTATAGCAGCACGGCCTCATCGCTATTCTCGATAACCAGGAGGTGTTTCATCCCCGGTTGCAGATCGATCTCGGCCGCCTCCCCGGTCCCAGCCTCTTTCCGATACGCAACCGGAAGCACCAGCGAGAATGTAGAGCCGGCGCCAAGTTCGCTGGTCAACTGCACCTCGCCGCCCAGCAAATGAGCCAGTTTGCGCGACAAGGGCAGGCCCAGACCAGTGCCTTTCACGCGCTTCTGAATGGGATTCTCGATCTGCGTAAAGTCCTGAAAAATGCGGTCATGGTCCTCCGCGGCGATGCCGATTCCGGTATCGGCAACGGAGAATTTGACTTGATCGGCGTCCGCGATCCCGGCGGTCACGCGCACCTCGCCGCGCTCCGTGAACTTCAATGCGTTCGAGATGAAATTGCGCAGGATCTGAGAGACCTTTCCTTCGTCGGAATACACCGGCGGCAACTCCTGCGGCGACTCAAAAACGAGATTGACCGACTGGTTGAGAAACAGCGGGCGGAGCATGCCGCGCAAAGCGCCGAAGAGGTTCGCGACCTCGAATTCGACCGGTCTTACCTCCACTTTTCCGGCCTCGACTTTGGCCAGGTCCAGCAGATCGTTCACCAGCTCGTAAAGATCCTCCGCGGCCTTCTTCACGAAGCTGACTTGTTGGTGTTGTTCGGTGTTCAACGGCCCATCCACTTCGCCGCTCAGCAGACGGGCCAGCGCCAGGATCGAATTCAGCGGCGACCGGAACTCATGGCTCATGTTCGACAAGAACTTCGATTTCAACTCGTCGGCGCGGCGCAGGTGGTCGGCTTTTTCGTCCAACTCCGCGTACAAAGCCACCACGCCGCGATTGGTGTCTTGCAGCTCGCGGTTCAGGTAGGTCAGCTCGTCCTGCCGCTTGCGCAGCTCTTCGAGCGTGCGCAGCAGCTCCTGGTTTTGAAGTTGAATTTCAGTGAATGGATCTTCCGGTTTCCCGGCGGCCAGCGCCTCCGCCATGTGCGCGGCCATATCGTGGATGGTGGCGCCAGCCTTTCGCGGCAGACGCTTCCGCAATACGACCGTGGTGCCCGCGCCGCGGCTGGACTGTATCTCGAAATCGTCCATGAGCCGGCGGGTGCCCAGGATACCCATGCCCATTCCGGTCGAAGAGCGATACCGGCCTTCCATGATTCCGTCGAGGTCCTTGATGCCAGGGCCGCTGTCGGAGACGCGAATGACCAGCGCCTGCGCCACGGGATCGCCCTGCATCGCATATTCGATCTTGCCGCCGCCGGCGTAGCGAAAAGCGTTGCGGGCGATTTCGGAAACGGCCGTGGCGATGCGGGTCTGGTCTTGCGCATCGAACCCCGCCAGCCGTGCGATCTGGCGCGCGCGCTGGCGGGCGGCGACGGTGTCGTGCTCGTAGCGAATGTTGAGCGTCAGGATCGGAGCGGCGGTTGCACCCATGCTATTCATTTAACAGAGCCTATCGGGCCACCACAATGGTGGCGTCGTCGTTGCCGCGCGTAAAGTCGCGATAGACTACACCCGCTATGATGGCCGGATCGTGCGCGGCCAAACCGGGATAGTCGAATAAGTTCCAATGCGTCCCGATACCGTCGGAGTGCAAGACCAGCGTGGCGCCTTCGGACCATGGATATTTAAACTCCCGGATGTGCCGGGCCTCCATGCCAGCCGTACCGTTGGTCGAAACCATTCGCCGCGGCGGAGCGTTATCGGCGAATATGGTGCCGGAGATATTTCCGAGTCCGCCGAAGGCAACCGTGCCGCGCTCCGTATCCAGTTCGGCAACCGCTACGGCGGCTCCGCGCGTGGACCGCAGAGCGTCGTGTACCGCCTCCAGCATTCCGGTTACCGAAAGACTTGGATGCCTGTATAGCGTGTCGACCGCGGCCAGCGAAGCGCGCGCGGCATCCACCCCGTGCCCTAATCCGTCGGCCAGCAGAAACGTGCGGCGCAAAGGGGTGCCGGTCACACCCCATTGATCGCCGCAGACATCCTCGCCGGCCTTCGGCACTTGCACCGCGCCTACGCTGCCCGGCTGCGGGACGGCATCGTCGTCCGCCGCAATTCGCGCCAGGATCGCCGTGCCGCGCCCCGGCCGCGAGTATATCTCGGTATAACAGGAAAGCCTGCCGATGGCGCCCAACCCGCTGCCGGAAGTGCCGGTGGTGCTGTGCCCATCCTGGAGGCATTCATCCAGATTGGCGATTCCGGGTCCCGTGTCGAGCGCCAGGATTTCCAGCAGCGCCGGGCTGTCGCCACGACCGCCGCGGGCCACCGGAGGCGCCGCGGCTTGGCCCACAATAATTTGCCCGTTATTGGCATGCTTCAGCAAGTTGGTGCAGGCTTCGGTCACCACGATCGCGGCCTTTTCCGCGGCGCGCTCGCCGAAATCGAGGTCTAGCGCCAGCCGTCGCGCGTTTCTGCGGGCTTCCGCGATCTGGCTCGGATCGTCGATGCGAGATATGAACGCCGCCACTGGCTATAGGCCTTTCCATCGCAGAATACTGACGCGCGTACCCAGGCCCGGCTGGGATTCGATTTCAAACTCGCTCGAGAGGCGTTTGGCGCCGCCTAACCCGAGACCCATACCACCTCCGGTAGTAAATCCGTCCTTCAGCGCCAGCGCGATGTCCGGTATCCCCGGCCCTTCGTCCGTAAAAGTGATCCGCAGCCCGGTCCGCGAGCCGTTGCGCAGCGTTTCGACCTGCGCCATGCCGCCCCCGCCATAATCCAACGTGTTGCGTGCCAATTCGCTCGATGCCGTTACGATTTTGGTCTGATCCACCAGGTTGAAGCCCTGTTCGACCGCAAACCGGCGAACCGCCTGGCGGACGCTCACAACGTCCTGGGAAGTCCGGATTTCGTGCGTCTCAGTCTTCAACGCTTCCATCGGTTTCCTGTGGGTGTCCGTTCGAACCGAGAGAGATGCGCAAAGTCTGCATGCCCTTTTCGACGTCCAGCGCGGTACGGATGCCTCTCATTGGCAGACCTAGCTCCACCAGCGTGATGGCCACGGACGGCTGCATGCCCACCACCACCGTCTGGGCATCCAGCAGCCGCGCCATATTCGCGATATTGCTGAGCATGCGGCCGATGAAGGAGTCCACCATCTCGAGCGCCGAGATGTCGATTAGCACCCCGTGGGCATGCCATTTGACGATCTGTTCGGTCAGGTCGTCTTGCAAAGTGAGGGCCAGCCGGTCGTGCATGTCCACCTGGATGGTGACCAGGAGGAACTCGCCCATTTTCAGGATTGGGATGCGTTCCACGCTTCGCTGTCTCCTAACCGGCGGTTCCGTTCGAATTCTTTACCCGCGTCACCGCATAGCCCGTCCGCTTTAGCGCTACGGCGAAAGCGTCGGCCAGGGTTGCCTTGGTGGTCACGTCTTCGAGGTTCACTCCCAGGTGGATGATGGTTTGCGCGATCTGGGGACGTATTCCGCTGATGATGCAATCGGCCCCCATCAGCCGCGCGGCGGCCACTGTCTTCAACAAATGCTGGGCGACTAATGTGTCGACTGTGGGAACACCGGTGATGTCGATCACCGCGATATCGGAGCGCGTTTGGACGATGGCCTCCAACAGATTCTGCATCACCACCTGTGTTCGCGCGCTATCCAAAGTCCCGATAAGCGGCAAAGCCAGCACGTTGTCCCACAGGCGTACCACCGGTGTCGACAGTTCCAGAAGTTCCTGCTGCTGGCGCGCGATCACCTCTTCGCGAGTTTTCTGAAACGCCTCGGTGGTGAGCAGGCCGAGACGGTCTAGGAGCACTGTAGCCTTCCATATCTCGTCGGCCAGTTCCTGGGGATCGTTGGAATCCCGGCGCATCCGGCTGAAAAGCGGCTCTTTCAGCGACAAGATGAACATGGCGGTTTCTACAGGCGTGGAACCGGTTCTGGCGCGCGAGCTGGAGAGCTGCGAGAGAAAATCGCGAACGCCGTTCCATTCGGGTTTAGAAATGTCGTCGGCGTCTTGCTGGGCTGCCTCGCGGAGGGCCGCCAGGAACTCGCGGCTTTGGGTTTGGAGCTGCTTTTCCTCGGCCGCACTCATGCGCCGGCCGGATGCCTTCGCCTGCAGAGCGGTCCATTGATCCAGCAGGCCCTGTTCATCTTTGCGCAACGATTCGTTAAGTAGTTTCCCTATAGTGGCCAATGTCTCTTCTTCCTCCGGCCTTCATTCTATTTAATCCGCCAATGCCTAGCAAGGCTGGCGGCAAGAATCATTGAACTTATTTCAAACGAGTGTCGGGAACCGTACATAACGCCCCAATCGGGATTTATGCGACATGCGGCGCACCGGACCGGCCCACCGTGAGAAGCGCATGAATCGCGGATCCCACCGTCCGCAGGTAGCCATCCAGAGTGGATGGCTTGGTGATAAATGCGCTCGCGCCAAGATCGAACGCCTTCTGGCGATCGGCCGCGAAAGTGGACGACGTCAGCATAGCGACCGGAACGCCGTCATACCTCCGGTCGCCACGTACCGCACGCAGCAGATCGAAGCCATCGATCCGCGGCAAATGCAAATCGAGAATGATGGCGTCGGGCGGTTCCGCGCCGGCCTGCAGGTAACGGGCGCACTGCTCTCCATCGGGAAAAACCTTCAGGTCGACCGCCAGGCCCTCGGCGCGCAACGTCTCTTTGACCAATACGACATCGGGACCGCTGTCCTCCGCCATAACAATTCGAACTGAACGTTGCCTGATCATCGCGCGGCCCTCAAAAAAGCCGTCTATACGGTCAAATCGCTTTCGCCGGCAGGCACGACTGCCGGGATCAGCCGCCCTCGTGCCGCACTCCGGCCGGCTGGAGACCGCCAGGAATCGTTACCGCCCCCGTTCCAGGAAACCGGGTGTTGGCGGAAGCACTGGGCGCAACGGTAACGGCCGTGAATCGGCCACAAAGCCTTGGTGTGGGTTGTCTTGCACCAGCGCATTGCAATCCATTCCAACATGAGATCTCCAATCGGGCCCCCGCAGCCAGACGCACGTCCCCGAAAGAGCAATTCTCTAGCCATTGTCCGATCAAGCCTGCATGGACTCAGCAGTCCAAGGCGCGTCCCAAGCTACGCATTGTGCGGCATGCCACAGTTGCGGGTTACGCGGCGGCCTTTTTCTAGCGCCGGCAAAACGCAGCAAGTCCCGTGCCGCGCCGGTGAACAGGCCGGCTGCCGTTGCATGTTTCATCTGTATCGTTCATCGTGTGTCCCTCAACTTTGGGACTTACGGCAGCACTTGGAAATTGAAGTAGCTGCTAAGCGTGCCGCTGGGCGTCGTGACTTCCACCGGGCCGGTCGTAGCGCCGGCCGGTACGAGCGCCAAAATATGGGTAGTCGCGAAGATTGTGAAACTGGAGGGAGTCCCGTTAAAGGTGACGCTGGTCGCGCCGGTCAGATCGTTTCCCACGATATCGATATATTCCGCTACTGGGCTGGCGACGGGCGATGTCTTGATGAATGGGGCAAGTCCCATGGACAGGCGATAGACCGAGCCATTGTCCACCTGCCCGCCGGTGGTTGTCCCGTAGAGGTTGCCGTCCGTGGCCTGCGTCAGCGCGCTACAGGGCGATGCGCCGTCGGACGCGGAGAGGCTTTTCAGGCTCTTGAATGCGCCGCGGGCGATCTGGAAGATCGTACCTAAGTTGTTGGCGCCGCCAATTCTCGTTGTCCCATAATAGTTGCCATCGGTCGCTTGCACCAGTCCTGCTTGGGGCTGTTCGCCGTCGGTATAAGCAAAGCTGTGCAGGGTCGTCAGCTTGCCCTGTGGCGTGATTTTGAAGACTGTGCCGCAGCCTCCAGAGCACTGGCTGCTGGTTCCGCCCCACGCTGTGGTCCCATAGAAATTGCCGTCGCTTCCTTGTATCAATCCGGCATAGGGCGCGGCGCCGTCCGCGCAGTTTTTGATGGAGCAGAAAGTGTAAAGCGTTGTAAAGACACCGCCGGACGTTATTCGGAAGACTGTGCCGGGTTGGTTGGCTCCCAAGCCGCCCGTTGTCCCGTAGAAGTTACCGTCGGTCCCTTGCACCAATCCGCCCCGGGGGTAGCCGCCGTCTGTGCATCCGGGATCGGCACAGAAGCTGTGGAGCGTAACCAGCGGGCCATCATAATATGTGAACTGGAAGATGGTGCCACCTGCACCGTTCGCCCCATATTCGGAGGTCGTCCCGTAGAACTTCAAGTCTGTGGGGCTTTCGATCAGTCCGCCAACAGGCGTGCCGCCATCGGCGCAATTGGCTAAGGCGCAAAAGCTGTAAAGCGTACTTAGCGTGCCTTCTGGAGAAATCTGAAAGAGCGCGCCATTGTTGTTCATCCCGCCCGTCTCGGTGACGCCATAGAAGTCGTCCGAGAGCCCCAGCAACAGTCCGGCCATAGGACCGTTGCCGTCGGGACAGCCGGTCGAGACGCAAAAGCTGTAGAGCGGATCGATCCCGCCCCTTAGCGTGAATTTGAACACCGTGCCAAGCCCATCCGCTCCACCTTCGTAGGTTGTTCCGTAGAGATTCGCGTCCACCCCTTCGACCAAGCTTCCGAAGGGGAGACTGCCGTTCGTCCCATCAAAAAACTTGAGTACTGTAAAGGTTTGGGCAGGCGACGCAGCCACCGTCGCGGCGCAGAGCGCGGAGAAGGCCAAGGCCCTCTTCCAGCGGTTTCGTGTTTGCATGCTAATTGTCTGTTTCATTTGTTTCCGCTTTCCTTTTCGCTTTCTTGAATTTGCGTGGCAGCAGAGATCTTGCCGCCGCGCTCCAGTAGGCAGAATACGTTGTGCTATCGCCGCTGTGAAGTTTCATCGCCTATTGAAACGGTCACGAGGCAACGTTACATCCTGTTTGCAATAACTTGCGAGTCTTAGCCGTCTGGGCCCAACTGGATATTAGGCTTTGAAAACAGTGGTGGGCCCGTGGCGACTCGAACGCCAGACCTCTACCGAGTCAAAATAGTTCCGGCCAATCATTTACAGACATCGGCGCTAAAAACAAAAGAGTTGCGCGACGAGGATTTGGACCTCAAATGGACCTCAGGCCGAGTTTGGACCTCACACGGACCTCACACATGCGCGTCGGGAAACGGCATAGCGCTCGCTCTCACGCGCGCGGTCGTTCTCGTCAACGACTCCGAACGGGCTCAGCTGCCGGATAAGGCACCGAGGAGCTTAATGAGGTTACCCCAACCTCTACGGGCTACCCGCGCCCGCCGGAACGTTCTCCGCCGATCCTTGGCGCCTCCGCATCCCAAATAAAATTGACCCCGTTTTCCGTGGTTCACGCATTTGATGAGTGGAGGGAGAACTTGAGGCTCTCCTGTACTATCGCCCACTCGGAGGTCAATATGCGCCAAGGATTTCGTGATATGCTCACCGGAAACCAGCTCAAGGAGCGTCCGCCTATGTGTTTCTCTGGTTTTCTACGCCACCGCCTGTGCTTCCCCGCACTAGCTGCTGCGATTCTCTCCACGATCAGCCTTGGTGTGTTGACTGCCCAGGCGCCTATTGAACTCGAGCAGCGAATCCAGCATATTCAAAACGCGATTCTTCCGCCCGTCATCACAAAAGGTGAGCCACCGGCTACCACCAAACTCGTGGATCGAATGGCGGCGCTACACGTTCCCGGTGTGAGCATCGCTGTGATCCATGACGGAAAAATCGAATGGGCTCGCGGGTTCGGTGTGACCCGTGTCGGGGGTCCCGCGGTGAGCCCGGATACGTTGTTCCAGGCGGCATCGATCAGTAAGCCGGTAACGGCCATGGCCGTGTTGCACCTGGCGGAGTCTGGAAAGCTAGACCTCGATGCGGACGTGAATCAGTATTTGAAGACGTGGAAAGTGCCGGCGAACACGTTTACGGAGAAGACTAAGGTCACGCTCCGCGAACTGCTCAGTCACACGGCTGGGATGACGGTGCACGGCTTCCCTGGTTACGCTTTCGACTCCGCGCTGCCGACTCTGGTGCAGGTGCTGAATGGGGAGAAGCCGGCGAACACTCCTGCAATCCTCGTCGACACGATACCGGGAACCAATTGGCGCTATTCCGGAGGCGGGTTTGTGGTCACGCAACTCCTTCTTGAGGATGTGACCGGCCAGCCATTCCCCAAGCTGATGCATGACATCGTTCTCGGGCCTATGGGGATGACTCGCAGCACGTACGAGCAGCCTCTGCCCCAGAGCCGGATGGCCGAAGCGGCGATGCCCTATTGGCAGGATGGCCAGGCGGTCTCAGGCGGTCCGCACGTTTACCCGGAAATGGCGCCTGCCGGCCTTTGGACAACTCCTTCCGACCTCGCACGGTACGCGCTGGAGGTTCAGAAAGCCCTTGCAGGGAAATCCGGCGCGGTGCTTTCAGCAACGATGGCGCGGGAGATGTTGAAGCCGGGAATGAATGGCTGGGGACTCGGAGTTGGAACTGGCGGCAGTGCCGAGCATCCGTACTTCACGCATGGCGGGGCCAACGAGGGCTTTCAGTGCAACCTTGTGGCCTATAACAACGGTGACGGCGCGGTGATCATGACCAACAGTGATTCCGGCGGGGCTTTGGCGACGGAGATTCTGCGTACCATCGCATATGAGTACAAGTGGCCGGACTTCGCGCCCCCCGAGATAGGTGAATGGAAAGTAGATCCAAAGGTGCTGGCACGTTACGCCGGGACGTATGAATTGATGGCTGGCGCTGACATGCTGATCACGCTGGACGGAGATCAGCTTTCGGAGAAGCTAGGCGAACAGGCCACTTTCCCGATTTTCCCGGAGTCGGAGACCATGTTCTTTCTAAAGGTGGTGGACGCTCAAATCGAGTTCGTGAAGGATGCCAGCGGCGCGGTGACGGCATTGGTTTTGCATCAGGGCGGGCGCGACCAGACGGCGCCGCGGATCAGCGATAAGGCGGTCCAGGCACGCGACCAATTAAACAAGGGCGTCCGAACGTTTAAGAGCGCGTTGTATCCCGCCGCGGTGGAGTACTTCAAGACAGCCGTCGAACTCGATCCGAATTTCATCACGGCGCGGTTGTATTTGGCCACGGCCTACATGCAGCAATATATTCCGGGCGCCGACTCGCCGGATAACCAGCGGATGGCCAAGGCGGCCTACGATGAGTTTCGGGAGCTTCTGACACGGGACCCCAAGAACGAGTTGGCCGTCGCCTCCATCGCCTCTCTGCTGTTCAACGAGAAGAAGTTGGACGAATCCAACGAGTGGTACCTGAAGCTGATCGCCCTCAACCCCAAAGCCAAGGAGGCCTACTATACGTTGGGCGTAATCGCCTGGACCAAGGCGTGGGTCGTGGACGGTGAAGCCCGGGCCAAGTTGGGCATGAAGCCCGAAGATCCCGGCCCGCTGAAGGACAAAAAGGTGCGGGCCGAGGTGGCCGCCAAGAACGGACCCATCGTCGATGAAGGCTTCAAGGATCTCGACCAGGCGCTGCAAATCGATCCCGAGTACGATGACGCCATGGCGTACGAGAATCTCCTCTACCGGCAGAAGGCGGACCTGGAAGATTCGCCGGAAGCTTACAGGGCAGACATAGAGGCTGCTGACAACTTCTTCGCAAGGACCCTGGAAACCAGGAGGGTTAAGGCCGAACGGAACGCCCACAGCACGTCATTAGCGTGTGTGGAGGAAGCAACTGCCCGGTCACCAGGTGTCGCCACGCAAGCTGTTGATATTCGCATCACCAATCAGCGGTTGAACGCATCGAAAATCTATTGGCTGAACCAACAAGGGCAACGAGTGTTCTATATGGCGTTAGATAGCGGGGCTTTCTACACGCAGGCAACGTATTCCGAGCATCCTTGGGTTGCGACGGACAACGATGGGCACTGTTTGATGTTCTTCGTAGCGACAACCGCACCACATCAGGAAGTTACGATCCGGTCGCCGGACGGAAAGATTGAGCGCTTGCAGTCAGGCCAGCCAGCGACCACATCCCGCATACGCGTAGAAGCGAATGTTCGGGCCCCAAACCTGGTCAGAAAGTCCCGCCCATATACCAAATTTGGACCCGATCGGTGGCCGAAGGATGAGCTGAATCACTATATAGCGATGCAAAATGGATTCGATTCAGAGGCCGGAAAGCGTATCGAGCCTGAAAGATCAGCAGTAACTTCGAAGGCCATGATCGCGGGGACTTCGGAACCGCTCGCTATCCACGCGGGGCTAGACGTTCTAAGGCACGGAGGCAATGCTGCCGATGCTGCCCTGACGACCTCACTGGCGCAGATCGCCCTCACCGCTGGCGCCGCCGTAAGCTACGCCGGGATCATGACGGCCGTGTACTACGATGCTGCGACGGGCAAGGTGTACACGCTCAATGCAAGCTACAACACCGTCCAAAACGAAAAGGACCCGCTCAGCATTCCGGGAATTGGAGAACACAGCGGCCGGACAGTTCTGGTTCCTGGCTACATGGCCGGCGTGCAGGCATTGCACGATCGCTTCGGCCGGCTGCCCTTTTCCATGCTGTTCGGCCCCGCCATATGGATCGCAGAGAATGGCGTCGTGATGAGCTCCACCGTGAACAAGTGGATCTCCTCGCAAAAAACATTCGTCACTCGCCTACCGGAAACGAAGCGTATCTTCACTAAACCGGACGGGGAGCTTTACAAAACAGGCGATCTTTTCCGCCAACTGGAATTGGCCGCAACCCTGAAGAAGATCGCCGCTCAGGGTTCCACCTATATTTACAAAGGGGAGTGGGCACATCATTTCGTTGACATCGCCCAGCGCGAAGGCGGGAAAATTACACTCGAAGACCTAGGCGCCTATCGCCCCTTGTGGACCGAGCCTCTCCAGGCCTCTTATGCGGATTACCAGGTGGTACTATTGGGTCCGCCGAACACCGGCGGATTCATAACCCTCGGAGGACTCGAGCTAGCGGAGGTCGCAGGTCTCAAGAAATCTGGCCATTACACAACCTCCGCGGAGGCTCTCTATAACCTGATCCAGATCGAGAGAACCACGCAAGCGTTTGCCAGTGCGTCCCCCAGCGCACGCCAGGAATGGTTCCCCGAAGTGGAGCCGTCGCTGGAATCGCTCCTAACCCGCACGGCTGCCGAACGCTTCTGGGCTGGCATCCAGCGAAAAATGGTATCACCACCGGCAGAAGATCCCAACCCCCATCACTCGGCCGGCATCGTGGCCGTCGATGAACAGGGCAATGTCGCATGCATTCTCCATTCCATCAACGGAATTCTGTGGGGCGCGACAGGTATCTTCGTTGACGGAATCTCCATTCCGGACTCCGCCGTCTTTCAACAGGGGTCGATCCTTGATGCGGGACCCGGTATGCGCCTGCCCGAGTCAACCAACCCCTTGATCGTTCTGAAAGGGGGAAAGCCTGTGCTTGCCTCAGTCGCGATCGGCTCGGCATTGCAAAACGTCACTCTTGAGAACCTCATCAATATCCTGGACTTTGGCATGGACCCCCAGACCGCTGTAAACCAGCCAAACACGCAAGGGCCATTCCGTGGGGTGATGGCGAACGCACCCGGTAAACCTGAATATGAAAAGGAAGCGATCGGCCAGGGCGAGTTTCCACAGTCCGTGATCGATGGCGTGGTGGCTCGGGGCCAAGCCATCAAGCTCGTCCATAAGTACGCGCAACCCGGTTATTGGATTGGAATCCAAGTCGATCCCCTGACTCACAAGCTCAGGGGCGCCGGCACACCCCTGTTGCCCGCCCTCGTAGAGGGATACTGACTCTCGAATAGGCTACGCAAGCCCAGACGGTTTGCCCGGACGATAATGGCAAACAATGCCGCGCTCGCCGGGCAGGCCAATCGAAAAGACTACGTCTGGGACGATCCAAAAGCAGACTGTTACGTCGCAATCGGGCAGAGTGCGAGTGCGATGTACGCCAGAACATCACGGTTCTCCAGGAAGAAGGCGCATCTACCATCGAAGCCGACTAGATCTAGAGGGAGCGGCAGCAAAAAGGGTTGTAAGCCACTGATTTCTATGGTGGTGGGCCCGTGGCGACTCGAACGCCAGACCTCTACCGTGTCAAGGTAGCGCTCTAACCAACTGAGCTACGGGCCCGTCGGGTGGGAAGAACCTGATTTTAGCATGGCACGCTCAGTCTAATCCGGATCCCAGAATTTCGATTTGCTGGGAACGCCTCGTTCTTCAGGCAATGCACGGTCGTTTGAATCCGCCGGGAGATGGCTACTGAATCATGGACACAGTGTAGCCCGCGCCCAAACCCGTTTTGGCTCCGCCGGGGTCCGCCTTCAGGTTCACGCCGCCGGCGAAGTTGACCATGTCGGCCACGATGGCCATAGTCGATGAGGTGGAGCCGTTGTTTACGTTGAGCGTGCCATGCGGGAAATACAGCGATCCGGTCAGCTTCATGTTAGCGCCTCCCGCGAATGTGCTGGCGGCGGGCGAGGCCATCGACCGGTCCTGATAGAAAAGCACTCCGGCATAGGCGCCGGATGTCTCCGCCGACAACGTCACCGACGCACCATTGGCGATGTCCACGGTAGCCCCGTTGGTGAGGTAAATGAGCACGCCGCCCGAGGCCGTGACGGTGCCGCTCTGGATGCCGAAGTAGCCTCCGTCGATAATGTATGTCCCAGGACTCATCTGCAACGCCATGTTGTTTCCCACGGTAATGCCGCAATATGTGCCGGGCGAGGCCGTGTAAGCACTCGTCTGATACGCCGAGAAATCGCCGGACTGGCAGCTTCCGGCGGGTGTGGGAGAGGGCAGACTCTTAAACGGGTCTGCCGCGGATGCGGCCCCCGTGGAAGGATTGACACTGGTAGTGCCGCCCTGCGTTTTTGAGACGCCGCCCACCACGTCGATGGTTGGCGCCGTGATGGCCGCGCCACCGGTGACGAACATGGCCGCCGAAGCGTTATTGGAATCCACGTAGATGCCACAAGCCGCCGTAACCGCAGCGCCGTTGCTCGCCTGGAAAGCGTCCGCCGCAGTGGGATCGAGAATGTACATGCAGTCGTCGCCGCCCGGGTTGGCGAAGGCTCCGGCGGTGGCGGTGGCGCCGGGGCTGAGGCCGCCGCGCGCGAAGGCCGCCGCAAACAGCGCCGGCAGGGCCTCCTTGACCCGCACCACCACCCAATAACCGGGGGCCGGCCCGGAGACCGTGGGTACCGGACTTGAGACGCCGGCCTGCACGCTGACCGTATCGATGCCCGAGGTGGTGAACCCGTTGGCAGCCGCCAGCATGCAGGCGTTGTCGAAATTCGTGGAGGGCGAGGCCACCGCGGTGGCCGGACAATTGGTGGCCGCGCCGCACCACACCGCGCCGGTGCACGTGGGGCCGCTGGGAGCCGATGTCACCGCCGCGCGCGCCGCCGCCGCAGCGCCGGCATCGGCCGCCGCTTGCGCGGCTTGTTGCCGGTAATAGGCCCATCCCACATCCACCGCCAGCCCAAGCATCCCCAGGAGCAGGCTTAGAGACAGCGTCATCATCAAGGCCGCCTGTCCGCCTCGCTTATGAATCGATTGCCGCATATCAAAACAGGATTATTTGCCGCGACTGCGCCGTGAACGTCACCCCGGAAAACTTCATGCCGTTGGTTCCCGGCGCAAACATCATCAGCATCGAAGTAAAATTATAGGAACCGGAAACGATAATGTCCGATCCCACCGCGTTACCGCCCGCTGGCGGCCACACCGTGGCGCTGCTGGTGCACGTACTGAGGGGGTTGCAGGTCACGGTGCCCGCCGTGGAAGTCAACGTCACATTCAGGGAGGTAGCGGGCATCCCCATCCCGTAGGCCGCGATGGTAGTGGCAATTTGGCCCACGGTCATCGCGCAGGCCGTGCCCTCGCACCCGGCGCCATGCGTGGCCGCGGCACGGCAAGCCCCTTTGACTCCCTGGGCCAGGCTCTGATAATCCCACATCCCGCGGCAGATCTCTACTATTGAGATCTGGATAAAGATGAATGGGATGGCCACCAGAGTGAACTCGATTACCGCGCTGCCCTTTCGGCCCTTGCAGGTTCGCATATCAGTTCCGGATCGGCATCTCTACGGTTCGCGTGATGGTTAAAGAGCCGGCCATCAGTCCGGGCAGTGGAATCATTTGCATCGTCTGGTAGGTGACCGACACCTGTACCGTGTTCATGCTCCCGGCCCCTGGAGTCCTGGGCGTCACCGTTACCGTCACCGGCGTGCTGGTGCAGGTCGTGACGGTGGCGCCGACACCCGGCGCATCTCCCAGTTCCCCCAGCGCGTAGGGACACACTAGCGTCACGATGCTGCCGTTCTGGGCAACCGAAAGCGATTGGGAGGCATACATAGCAGCCGAGCGCGCGGCATTTTGCGTCGAGACCAGCGCATACGCGAAAATTCCAAAGTTAAACGCGGCAACGAACGCCAGGACCATCCAGGGAATCAGGAGCGTGACCTCGATGATCGCTTGCCCGGATTGCCGGGACACGGTCGAAACTCGACGTTGCCGCTTGAATGACGATTCTCTCAAAGATTACTCCCTCATATCTTATCGGCAGAAAACGGCGATTTTTCGGGACTAATCCGGCTCCGTCACCGCCATGATGGTGAGCGGCGAATTCCCTTCCAGCCGGTTGTTGACGAATAAGAACGCCATCGCGCGCTGCTCCCTGGCCCGCTCAACCAGAATGCGCAGCGACTCCCGCGCCTCCGGATTGGGATCGCGGATTTCGCTGTACGGCGAGAACTTCGCCACCGCTTCTTCATAGGGGCGCCCTTGCCGCAGCAGCGCGCGGCACACCAGGAAGCCGGCAGTGGCGGATCCCGGAATCTCGATTTGCCGGCGCAATTCCGGCATGCGCGTCCAGGCGCTGTATACGTGCGCTACGCCGCGCGCGCGCAGGCAATCGAAATAGCTGGGCTGCAGGAACTCGGGGTTGCGCACCTCCACCGCGTAACGGAATTGCGGCGGCAGCGCCGCCAGGAACGGGTCCAGGCGCTCAAAGAAGGCCTCCGGAGCGGCCAGCGCCCGCTTGGGAAACGCGCCGAACTCGAAGATCAGCAGCCCGGTCTTCTGGCGGTGCGGCCACAGCGGCCGCAGGAACATTTCCTTCAGCATCTCAGCGTTCAGGGACGCCTCGTTCTCCTGTCCGGCTTGCGGCCCGTAGCGCGCATGCTGCGCAAACATTTTGCAGGTGATCTGTTCGGGTACCTTGAAGGCGAACTGGAAGCCATCGGGCGTCAGATCGAACAGCCTGGCCCAAAACTCCGGCGTAGGGAACTGGTAGAACGCGAAATCGCCGCAGACCGTGGGAAAAGTCCGTGCGTATTCCCGCAAGCACGTAGACGTGAACATCTGCCGCGAGAAGCGGCCGCGCGATAGATAATTGGTCCGCGTATAAACCTGCCCGATCCAGCCTTCATACTTCCAGGAGCTGCCGCCGATGTAGATGCCTTCCGCAGCCAGGCGCTGCAGCCTCCCGGCGAGCGCATCGCGATCGAACGAAGAAGCTTCGTCAAAAAGGGTATCCGCCATCGGCCACCGTCAAAATGGGCGCGGGCCCGCTTTCATACGGCTATAATAGCGTTAAGCCTGTGCCGGAATCCGAGCCGACGAACTCCGCCGATGAGCCCATGCTCTATTGTCCGGTCTGCTCCACGCGCTTGGTTCAGCACAAATGCAAGCTGGTGTGCTTGAAGTGCGGATATTATCTGAGTTGCGCGGACTACTACTAGAAGAAATGGAACCACGGATGGACACTGATGAACACAGATAAGGGCGGTTTTCATCCGTGTGCATCAGTGTCCATCTGTTGTTCCTGTGTTTTTGGGAGTTGCCATGAGTGA
>Ga0181525_10001443_pt1 | contig 20226 bp, 18 predicted proteins | sample PEATcosm2014_Bin_48_FD_121100 | JGI IMG/M metagenome (GOLD analysis project Ga0181525, IMG submission 121100) | Peatland microbial communities from MTU Mesocosm Facility, Houghton, MI, USA - PEATcosm2014_Bin06_10_metaG | ecosystem: Environmental > Terrestrial > Soil > Wetlands > Peat | place...
TATTGTCAAGCCCGTAAATCTGGGATATTGCATCTTAATCCACGACTATTTATTAGCCGAATTAAGCCGTGCTTAGAATAATTCCTCGGATGCTGGCGTTCCTTGAGAAACTGCCGGCACATTTCAATCGTATGCACATAGCTCATTTCCCAAGGGGCACAACCTTCCACATCCAGGGGAACAGGTGGTTGCAGAATGCGCCTTAAGTGCAACTTGGCGATGAAATAATAAATGTGCGTCAGAGGATTCTTCATTTCACCATGTTGCCAGTGGTGAAAAAGATATGCTGTTGATTGTCCCCGCTTACATGCTGCGACAAGCCACTGCGAACGCAAGAGTCGGAAACTATCGAGATAATGCACCGCCAGCGCGCCAGGAGCCCTACACAAGCTGTAGCCCGCTTCACAAAGCTGCCAAGTGAAAAGTGAATCTTCTCCGAAACCCCTCGCCCCGCCGCCTAGATCGGGATCAAATCCAGGAACTCGCTGCAATACAGACCGATGGAACCCCATACTGGCTCCAGTTAATTCTACTTCTTTATTGCCGTTATTATCTGGTGTCGCCAGCCATACTTTATGAACCCTCTTCATCCAGGGTCTTTGTAGTTCTTCTGCAAGTTTGATCGTTGCCACAACACCATCTGATTCTCTCCGCACTAATGGCGTTCCAAGCTTCTCCAGCCAATCAATTGCTGGCCTTACGTCATCATCAATAAATAAAATAATCTCACCGCGCGCAGTTTTTATTCCTGAATTTCTAGCGACACTCACTCCAACCTTTGGCTCGAAGATATATCGCAGGCTCATATTGCTCAAGCGCGCTTCATTTATAACACTGCGTGTATGATCAGTCGAACAGTTGTCAACTACTATAAGATCTGCGAACCACCCCTTTGGCACTATCAACTTCCCGACCGATTCCAAGACTGGTCGCAGACTTTCCGCGCGGTTCCGCGTGCAAATAATAATAGAGGCAAAATGTTCCATGCTTGGACTTTACTCATCGGACAGTTAAAACTGGCCACAAGAGATTCGTTTGAGATGATTGCTCAAGGGATATTTGAACTGGCGGCGGCGTTGCAGGAGATATTCTTTGTAAAATGCCAGATCATATTCCAATTGAATTGCCCGGTCAGATATATTGGTCCGACTTTTATTTCCATGGTTAACACATCGCATCCAATACCGCATTATTCGACATAGCAATAATCGTGGAATTACCAGTTTCGACTTTTGATGCTTCCAATGATGAAAGATGAATGCATGTGATCGCCCCATTTTTCGTGCAGAGTCTATTAGCTCCTCGCAAGAAAGACGCTTCAAGTCAAAATGGTGCTCGACTACCACATCGAGAGCGCCAACGAGTTCATATCCAGCCGAGAGCAGTTGCCAAGAAAATATTGTATCCTCAAAATTCCCAAGCCCCTCTGGCCCGGGGCCCAATTCCACATCAAAACTCGAAACCTTATCAAGCACGCGACGATGGAACGCCATATTTGCACCGACCATACGGCACGGCTGATGTGGGTCAAGTTCGTGAGTTGAGGCGACCCATCCGCGCCGATTCTTGAGTAATCTTTGTTCTATTAGACAATCAATATCTGGTGGAATTACCACCCCCCCAGCAACTGCATCGGCCCCGCCTTGGAAAATCGGCCTGCACATCCCATCAAGCCAGTTAGTCGGCACACGCACATCATCATCAGTAAAGAGCAGCACTTCGCCAACAGACCCGGCTATTGCCGTGTTGTAGGCATGACTTTTTCCAACTCGCGGTTCCCTGATGTATTTAACCGGCATTTGTGAAAAGCTGATGCGTCGCACCACCTGTTCCGTATGATCGGATGAACCATTGTCAACTACCAACAACTCAACGATCAGGTCTTCCGGGACATTCAATTTGGCGAAAGAATTTAAAGTAGATCGCAGGCTCTCCGCGCGATTTCGCGTGCAAATAATGACGGAAACTCCAAACATAGTTATTCCAAAATGCCTTGTGTAATGTTCCTTGCAAACCGACGCAGGCGGAGTGAAAATGGAGCGTTGATTTTCCAATAGTCCATGTTGGCTTTACCAGCTTTGAAATCACCTTTCTTATAAAAACGGTCTGCGTGATTTAATGCCATGCTGCATACCCTCTGAGTTGCTATTTTGCTGTCAAACTCCGAATAACGCTCTGCAAATAGTTGGTTTAGCCGCTCCAAATCACATAAGCCTTCAGATGTTCGGATTAGGCGTGCGGTTTCATTTATGTCAGACATGCGATAGCAGGATAAAACTTCCGACGTTATCAATCCGCCAGCGGAGCCAATTATACGCGCCCACATTTCACAGTCCAATGTAAATGATAGATCTGACCGAAACCCTCCGTGACATTCATAGCAAGTTCGCTTAACAACAACTGCTGAACATTGAATAGGTGTGCTATAAAAGAAATCGTTGACCCTCTGCCCGCCATCCTCCAACAAATGCAATCGCTCCGTCACTCCAACGATCACATTTTCTCCATCGATAAAAAACGAACGCGTAGCCAGCAAGCCGACTTCTGGATGACGTTCTGCCGAGTTTGCAAGTGTTTGATAAAATCCCGGCAAAATAAAATCATCCTGATGAAGAATATGCACCCACCGGCCATGTGAGCGATCAATGCAGGTGTTCCAACATCCTGCAAGTCCTTTGTTAACTGGACCCCGAAAGACACGCACCCTGTCAGCGGCGATTTTTCGCACCAACGAGACAACATCCACCTTGGGCGAACAATCATCAACTACTTCAATTTGCATCTCTGCCGGGCCGACATCTTGGACAAGGACACTATGCAACACTTGCTCCAAATAATTAGCTTGTGGATTATAGGTCGGAATCATCACCGACCATAGTGGGCGATGGATCCCTTTTGGCACCGGAACAGTCTGCGACGGTCTATTATTGCATGACAGTGACATTTTTATTCGCGTCTGGATTCCTAGGCTCATAAAGCCACGGAAGCGACTTATTTATGGTAATATTTGGATTTTGCAGTGATTTCCGCACGACAGTTTAACAACCATTCGAACTCCTGCGCTCCAATCTTAAAAAATAAGCGTCACTATGTGCTGAGAAGAATGCAAATTGTATTACCAACAGTGGCGGAGTGCTGGCTAAAGCAACAAACTTTTAATTCGATTACGGGTTCCACGAGGACCTCGCTTTATGATGGTATCTATGCAAGGGACGTGGAACTATTTGCTAGATGCTCAGAGTTGCATAGTGGTGGAGATATCAGCCACATTGTTCGAGCACTTGAATGATTGTCCAATCATGTGACCAAGCTTCGCTAACACTGTGGGAGCAAAAAACAATAGACACCCAAGGTAGCCAATGCCACCAACAAACACTTTGCAGACCAGTCGCAACAGTGGCGTAATATCCGCCGGCAACATGGCCGCGATCAACCAAATCATACCAATCATAATGAACGAGGCTAACATTGGTGCCAAGCAAGGTTTGCAATAACTTAATGGACTCAAGCCGATACGTTGACGAAGGAATAATAGAACAGGAACAGCAATAACCATACTGTTCACGATTAGTCCAAGAATAATATAGGCGACGCCAAACTGAATCCCGACTATGCAAACCACCAGCACTCCGATGACATGCCACACGTTCAACCACACATATTTTCCAATCCCGCCAGAGGCAAGCAATATCGGGTAGCTGAGGACTTGGAGCGATTCGAGTAACGCATAGAGGGACAATAATGAACACAGCAATCCGGCGGGCGCCCACTTGGCTCCAAATAAAAGCGGCACCAGGTCCGAAGCAACGGCAGCCAGTCCCACAAAGATGGCGAACGAGACAATAGCGTTCAATTCCATCCCGCGGAAAACCGCCTGCCTCATTTTATAATGGTCATCCTGAAGAAGCGACAGAGATGGCAAGGAGACATTGGCCAGCGGCTGCTGCGTCATAGTATTCGCCAGACTCGGTATCTTGCCGGCAATTGTGTACAAACCCAGCATAGGCATTCCTGCGAAACGACCGATTATAATTTGATCGAGGCGTGTCGAAAAATACCAGAGAATTGAAGCGGTGAACACCGACGAGCTAAAGCTGAAAAGTTCGCGAAAATGCTGCAACGAAAATCTTAATGAAGGTCGGTAAGTTGAAACTCTCCAGAGGAATATTGAACCAGCTATTTCGCCAGCCAGTTGCTGTCCAACGAGAGACCAGACTCCACAGCCTGTAAGCGCCATACCGACTCCTACGCCACCACCAACGGCATTGGCAATTAAAGCACGGAGCACAGGCTGACGGAAATCCATCGCCTTTGCAAAAAGTGTGGCGTGGATTGCTGACGAAGCCCCAATCAGCAATCCGAGTGACGACCAACGCAACAGCGAAACAAGTCGCGGTTCCTTAAAAAACGCCGATACCGGGCCAGCCAATACCATTGTTCCTAGGCAAAGAATCACGGCGCATCCCATATTGAACCAAAACGCGGCGTCTTTATGCTCGGGTTTTAAATTTTGTCGTTGAATAAGCGCCACGCCGATTCCCTGATCCACAAACATCGTCACAATACCCAGATAGACACCAACGAGAGCGACCAACCCAAATGCCGAAGGGTCCAATAACCTGGCTAGCGTCGTGAAAACAGCGAGTGAAAGGAGTTGTTTCCCTACGACGCTGATCGCCTGCCATTTTAGCCCATGAGCGACCTGTGATTTAAAAGTCATCAAAATAAATGCTCTTTATTGGAATGAAGAATACATTTCCGTGGCCATATACGCGCATCGTGACATCAGTAACCATTGTGAAATTCGTGAAATGCGTCCTGGCATCGCACCTTGAACGGCATTCTCGGGTAACACTTTCAAAATGATTCCTGAAGAATCTTAAGCTTTTCCCATTTCGTTGAATTTACGTTGAACTGCCTAACCACACGCGCCGGCACGCCGACCGCGACACAATAATCGGGCATGGACAAGTTGACAACCGAGTTCGCTCCGATAATACAGTGCTCACCTATGCTAACACCAGGCAAAACGACAACATTTTGCCCGAGCCAAGTGTGGTTTCCAATTATTACTGGGGCAATACGATTAATGCCCTGATACATAATAGGGACCTCAATATTTTCATAGGCGTGGGCATGGTCCGAGATATAAACATTGCGGGCCAGCAAGACAAATTCGCCGATGACCACCCGTTTAGCGGCCGCTATGGTTGCTCCCATGCCAATGCCTGCGTAGGATTTTATAATAATATTGGGAGTCTCATTATCATTATGATCGCCAACAACATGAATCCAACAATCACGATGAATAATGACTCCTTCCCCCAAGCTGATCCCTCTCAAACCACAAAACCGAAACGGCGGGACTATTCTGCTTCCGGCACCCATCTCTTTAAATTGACTTGAGAGCAGCAGGGTAAATAGCCGCGTTCGAATTCTCGAACACAAATCCACAGTCCGTTCAATCGCTCCGATTGGCATTATATTTAAGCTTGATTAAAACGCTATATCCAATGTTTTTGCCTAAGCCGATAACTCGTGCGAGATTAGTGCCGCACGATGAAAACTACAACTTCAATTCCTTCAAGACATAACTTCTTGGAGAGACCTATACTGCACGAGTGATCATCCGTGAAGTGAAAGGCAATCGCCGGTACATTGCTTCATAAGCTCTAAGATATAAGAGCAGGATTCTTCCAGAAAACGAACGAATGCGACTCGATTTGGATGATGACAAAAGTAAAGCACTCATCTGTCGCTTCAAGAGACGTCGGCGACGCTGCAAAGGAGCACTCGGTAAAAGTGGTCCAAACTGAGTCGAATTGCTCAAGTCGTTCAAAATCTGGAACGTGTGCTGGCATACCTCAAGTTGACTAACATTTCGGGAAAGACCGCTCCCCGCGTCTTCGTGCCACACAACTAGAGGGTCGAAAATAAACGCCCAAGAACATGTGAATGACAACCGCAATGCTAAATCGTAATCTTCCATAATGCGCAAATCCTCCCGAAAATATCCACTTTGTTCGAGAGCCTCGCGCCGAACGGCCACGACTTGATTAAAAAAAAGAAAACCCGCAATCAAAAGTTCGGCGGGGTTCGCCCAAATGCCCTCGCACATTTTCGGCTGTAACCCCGCCACTTCGAACGACGTCACCGTCCTCTTGCCAAACAACATCGTGGCGTTGCATACACAACACTTTATGCCCGCCGACTCCGTCCGCCGAAGCAGCTTAACCTGGCGTTCAGTTTTTTCCGGCAACCAACTATCATCCGAGTCCAGAAAGGAAATTATTTCTCCTGTGGCAGCTTTAATGCCTGCATTTCTGGCAGCACTTGCGCCTTGGTTTGTCTGGCGAATAATACGGATTTTATTTTCATATTTTGCTAGTAGTTGGACCGTCCCATCGGTCGAGCCATCGTCTACAATGATCACTTCAATCTGCTTCCATGATTGATCCAGAACGCTGTTTACTGCGCGCTCGATGGTCCTCGCCCGGTTAAAGGTCGGTATGATAACGGACACCAACATGGAGACTCCTTGGATTTGCTACAGGTTGTCTTCTAAGTTATAAGTCATAAGGAGCACAGCAAGCAGACAGTTCGGCTCTGACCGTTTTCTTGCACCACTATGCTGCACTAAATGATCAATTTAGCGTGTAGTTCCACGGCTATCGGTTCAATTTAATTCGTGGTCTAATAACCTAATCCCGTGACGAAATAATCCTGCGGTTCGGTTGTGGCGGTGGGATTTCTACTGAGCATGTAAGACAGATGGTGGCAATAGGAATATAACATTAGTAGTAGTATCCCCCCCTGCGCCCATTGCTGTGATCGTGTAAGCCGGTGCATTGCTCGGCGTAACATTGATGCTTCCACTCGATGGAACCTGGCCCAATCCGCTTAAAATCACATTTGTAGCACCAACGACCGACCAAATTAAAGAAGCAGTTTGCCCGTTGGTTATGCCTAGTGGCGATCCCGTGAATGATACTAATGGAGCCTGCATGTTCATCAAATACTGATATGCCCCAACCGTCCAGGCGCCAGTTGCAGGACGCAGATTGCCCGCGCAGTCGGTATTAAAGATACTGTAAAGATTAGTTCCAGCGTCAATCAATGGACTACCACTTTGTGGAATAAAACTGCTACTAAGGCTTGGATTAACTTCCAGGCTATGCTGGTCAAAGCCGTTTGCCAGCCATGTGGACAGAGACCGCAACCCTGCAGAGTTGTTTCCCGAAGCGGAAAACCAATCACCCAAACCAGGCAACTGAATAAAGTCATTGTAATCAGATGACCATGTGGCCGTGGCATCGTCATAAATCGTCATTGCCATCGTATTCGAGACAATGTTATTGAGGAACGAAACGGTTTGCGACCCTCCATAGGCTGCATCCCAATCCAAAGCGGTTGACCAGCTATTGCCAAAAAAGTCATTATTCGCTTCAACGGCCACGAATCCGGCGTTCGGTAACAGATAAACATGCCCATTGGCCGGGCTACCATTCTGATCATTAAATATATTATTGTAAATATAAATGGGGCCAACCATACCGACGGTCGAACCACTATTCCCCGAAAAATAGAATCCTGACGTATTATAGTTGCCATAGCCAAATACTGTGTTTCCAGAAATAATAGCTTGATGAAAGGCGCTGTTAAGTTGAGCCCAACAATAGGCTGCATTATGATGGAAAGAGTCGGAAGATGGATCATCCCACATCACAAAGTTACCGATGATATTATTCTGAATATAAACCTTGTCGCATGAAGAGCCAGCCGTGACATCGCCACATTGAACTCCCCAATTTATATTGGTAATAGAGCATCCTTCAATGTAAATGCCGCTGCATCCTGCCGTTCCATAATTACAGGATATGCCGATATACATATCGTGAATGACACAGTTCGTCACCACCATGTTTGTGTAGCCATACGGTGACGCCGACGGAGAGTTTTCAACTCCTACTCCATAACCATTTTGCTCACCACCGCTCGTCCTCACATATAGATTACGAATGGTGAGATTTTTAACCAGCAAATTATTGGCGCAAGAAGCATAAACGCCACCACACCAGTTTTGGTAGGAGAGTCCCGTTCCGTTGCTGGTCGCCTCAATGACACCATTGCTGCCACCATCAATTGTCACGTTCGAAGCGGCCGTGATGATGTTGCCGCTGCCACTCCACGTCGGAGCGGAAATCTTTGCGTTTGGCTCGAACAGCAGAACGATTGGGTTGCCTGTGGAACCGCCGGTCTGAAAGGTGATTGAATTTGTGACAATGCCGCAAATATGGACAGTGGAGCCAGGTCCAATTTGGGCAGCGCCGCCACCCCAGTTGGCTGCTGTATTAAACCAAGCCACCGAATGTGCATTTGCTGTGTTGGTGCCATTATCAGCACCTTGGGCAACCTGTGCAATGTAAATATCTGTGGCTGAACAATGTATCGAACACAAAAGAGCGCCGATAAATATGGACAAAACAGCAAAAAGCCTACAAATTTTCATATAAGAATACTGAGCATACCGCATGCCATTAGGAGTCTTCGCACGCTTTTTGGGAATACACGATCTCGAAATGCAGAACGAATCGAGAGACGAACATGAACCGCGTCTCGATGCGACGATATGCTGACGCCAGAGCTTCATCGAAACACAATCAAAAACCGTCTGGAATCCGTAAAATAGCGATCTTCAATTACATCGAAATCGCTTCGCATTTCGTTCAAAAGCCCGGCGAATCTCTCCGGCTGCGCGATCGTTACAATGATATATCCACCAGGGGCCAAGTAATCACGAAGTCGCTTCAAAAGGGGGACGCGCTTTCGACCGGCAACGTAGTATAAAGATTCTGAAAACAGCATTATGCCAAATTTCTTGTCCGGTGTGTATGTCAGCATGTTACCGACCTCAAATCTGATTTTCTCATTCGCATATTGCCTGGCCTTTCCGATGGCCACTGGCGATAGATCAATGCCGACGATGGACTTGTAGCGCGCCGGATTTAAGGAGGTTGTAATTGAAGCCATTCCACATCCGAGTATCAAAATATGCCCATTAGCTGCACGCTCCTCGATCAGTGTTACAAGCTCCGAATGTGGATCTTCAACAAAGTTCCATTGCCCGCTTCGATACTTTTCATCAAAGCTCAAGCTGCGCAACCGGCCCCAACATAAGCGGGTCGCAAAAAAATGGACGAAGCGGGTGCAAAGCAAACGCTGAATCGGTCGGCTGTTCATATCGGTAGAAAATAAACGATCCATTAAACCGCAATCTGCTGCGCTTGCTGCATGTCATTAGATTTCAGAAGGTTCACATTGTCTTCATGTGCCGACGCCCCAACAACAAATTGTGTTAGTGCTGAAACGAATGCCAATTGCATGAACCAAACCATGTAAATCTGATCAAAATAAGCTATGCCAAACCAGTTTATTATGTGAACACTTAGCGTGACTCCCATGCCCCAGAAAACAAATTCATGCTCGCTGTTCTCTAACGAGCGTGAACGCATACGCACCATCGCTTGGCCAAGGGCGGCATAGGCGCGCGACAAGAGCAAAACGAAAATAAATACCGCCCCCAATCCAGCCATTAAGCCAAAGGCTATGAACTGGTTGGTGATATCCGCAGCCCCGGTTGTCGCTAAATCATACGGAAACCAGTCGCTGGTTTCACTTATAGGCATGCCAGCAAAACACCATTTGCCCAGATGCCGGTAAGCCACATCAATCAGGTATGACCGATGCCATCCATCGCCTCCGGTAATGGAACTTATGTGAGCGAAAATATACCAAACCGGGGCTTTCATTACCAGGGCCAGCATAACAATCATGCCAACAATTCCCCATCGCACCCTTTTCATTCCAGTCCGAAAACGCCAGAATAACCATCCCAAAATTCCCATGCCTGCGCCAGCCGCAGCACCGCCAGAATTTGCAGCCCAAACCAAAATAAGGCACAGGCAAGCTCCTAGTAGAGCGCGCTTCCGTTCTTTAGATATACAGGCCAGACCGATAAATATTGGGAGAAAACTTGCGCCAAACATGCCCAAAGTATCGGGTTGACGAAAACTGCCAAAGCACCGCGGACGATCATGCCGCACCCACACGCCGCCTCCCGCTGAACCGCCAACCAGAGTGAATAGGTTATGGCCAGTCATGCTTTCCAGAATAATAATCATTGCATAGGGTGCCAAAAGAATGACAAAGGCGCGCATGAACCAGCGAAAATCATCCAATTCGGTCACCAATCCCCGGAAAATGAAATAGCAAAGAAAGGCATCAACCGCTATTCCGATCTGGTATGCCACCCCTTCTGTGGAACGAAGCAAGAAGACGACTGTTGTATAGGCATAAAGCAAGAGCAGTGTTCGGTCTATACTGTTTAGTTGTCGGAAGGAAAATTCATTGCGAGACATGACACGGATGAATCCAGCAAGCTCCAGAAATCTCTGAGGAAACAAATTCAACCCAAATAAATTAATATTCTGCCCCTGGGAAAGAAACATAATTCCCGCCATCATCCCCAGCAACGCAACCCTCCGCGATTGAGAAAACACAACCGCCGTAAGAAACACCAAAATAGCCGTTCCCAAAATATTCATCCAAGTTTTGGCCCCCGCCTAAAGCAACTGTCTGCCAAGACTCGCGAACATCCACCGCAGGCAGGCAATGCTGCGCTTAAATTTGAGGCGATATACCTCGCGCGACTGTGTCGCATACCCCAGAACGAATGCATAACCAACCGCACGCAACATCAAGTGCATACAGGAGATAATAAAATAGCACGCCACCGATAGCCGGGAATGATGCTTTTTCCAATACAAAAGGTCAGCGCGCTGTCTTTCGATATAAAAACGAACCGGAGCATTTGCTGAACTCACACCGCCATAGTGAACCGCCCGCGCTTCTGGAACAAAGGCCAGTTTCCAGTTTTTGGCCCAAAAACGCCGACACCAATCCATATCTTCTCCATACATGAAAAATGATTCATCCAACAGACTAACTTCATTTAATGCCTCCTTCCGAACAAGCCAGAAACATCCACTTAAAATGTCCACTGATCGCACCGAATCGTGGGGCCAATGTGAAAGCGTGTAGCCGGAAAACCGTTTTGATTTAGAAAAGATGCTATCGAGCGCAAAAGCACGGCAAAACATATTCCACACCCCTGGAAAACCTCTGCAAGAACGCTGTAGTTTTCCATCGCCGCCTACAATGCGTGGTCCGACCATGCCAACATCCTGGTTTAACTCACAATAATCAACAAGAGTTGTAATGCAGCCTTTTAAAACTTTGACATCAGAGTTAATTAGACAAAAGTAATTACCATGACCGGCAGATATTCCAATATTGTTTGCCCTTGCAAAGCCCAGGTTGTCTAAGTTACGGATAAGCCGGACTTGACGAAAATGCCTCTCTACATATTCAGGCGAACCATCGGTGGAAGCATTATCAACCACTATAATTTCCATGGGAAATACGCAGACTTCACCGGTGAGAGATTCCAAGCAATGGGAGAGAAAATCCCGAGTATTCCAGCTCACGATAATTACTGACACCAACGGACATTGTGCTTTGGAAAGCATTCCCTTAAGATTTATGGGTCAATAATGGGTTAACTGTAATTGTTAAATTTAATGGCAGTCCACAATTTGTGCAGTTGCAATTGCCTGACAAATTTAACAAACTCTGGAGATACTGGCCGAGCCTCTGCCCGAATAGTGGCGCTTACGAATGCATAAATGTGACCTGCTACAAGACTTATTGATGGCCGACTTATGAAGCGCATTGCTGTGTTTAATCCATAATATAGCGGGTGATAACCAAGATTATAGCACATCCGCCCCCAACGTTTGCCGGCTAAAAAGTAATTTTGAACGTTGATCTCACTGGGTCTTTGATGATATGCAATTATGTCCAAAAAACTTCGCACCTTGCCCCCGCGCATCATGCACATAATTTCTGCAACAGTATCTTGGCCGCCTCCATTGAAAGGGGCATAACCACCAATCTCTTCATAGCAACGCCTTCGAAAACATTGAACGCCACCAGGGACATGATGATTCACACTTTTCGACCGCGAGTGACAGACTGCGTTGCCCATTTTGTCAACGACCAAGCCACCGGCGACGGCAAGCGACTCGTCTTTGGAAAAACATGGTAAAATCCTTTCATAGTAATCTAGAGGAAGTTGAATATCCGCATCCAAGAAAGCGACGAATTCAAAAGTGAGATTGCGTAAACTTTCATAACCCTCCTGCTGGGCAAATACTTGCGATGAAAAACTTCGCGGCCGATCTGAATTTGTCCGTCGAACGTCGATAAAATCATATTCTTTGCTAACATTATGAGCCAGATCGAAAGTTGTGTCAGACGAATTATCATCAACTATCACCCATTTCGTGGGGCGGGCCGTTTGGTTGGCAACACTTCTTATCAGGTCGCAGATATACACCGCCTCATTCTTGCACGCAGTAATAATGACATAGGGGGCAGTCCTCATTAGCATTACATGTTTAAATGTTTATTTCTTTCGTTCCAGAAACAACTTACAGACATTACGCCTTGACCGTTTGCGTAATGAATTCCAACATGCCTTTGCGAATCAAAATGTCCGCCGAAAAACCAAGCACTTTGCACGCCAATGATGGATTCCCGCAAGAATGTCGTATGTCGCCCAGCCGTTCTTCGACATGCCTCACCAAGGAAACTTCAGGATGGTGTTTACGGAATATTTCGACGAGTTCATTCAGCGAGGTTGACCGACCGGTGCAAATATTGATGACGCTGGATGCGACTTCAGCGTCTGTTGCTGCGAGAACATTGGCGCGGGCTACATCGCTTACATGAATAAAGTCGCGCGTCTGATTACCGCTACCGTATATTGTGAATGGCTGACGGGATAAAAGCTGCTTTTTGAATATGGAGATTACTCCAGAATATGGCGAAGCTGCATCCTGACGCATTCCATAGACATTGAAATACCGGAGGCACAATGCGGTCAGATGATGCTTTCGGGCGCAATTTAACAACAGGTTCTCTGATTGGAGTTTGGCCGATCCATAGGGGCTTAATGGGCGCTTATCTGAGGATTCCTTCAAAGGCAAGTCGGGGCAATCGCCATAAACCGCAGCAGAAGATGCAAACACTATGCGCGGCACCTGATGAGACGATGCGGTTTTGGCCACCAGATTGGTCGCCTCGACGTTCAGCAGACGGTTTAACTCCGGATTGGCAATGCTTTCCTGCACGCTTACGAGTGCCGCCATGTGAATTATTGCCTCAGGTTTAACCCGTTCCATCACGCCATCGAGCCGACCCTGTTCGGTGATGTCAATCTGTTCCAAGCGGAACATTTGAGATTGAAGCGCGTCCTGCAAATTTTCAAGTCGTCCGCTACGCATATTATCCAGCCCCACGACAGTATGGCCTTCCATTAGCAATCGATCCACCGTATGGCTGCCAATAAAACCCGCTGCGCCGGTTACAACAATGGTCATGGTATTTGTTCAATGTCCCGGCCATTAATTTTTGGAAAAAAATGACGGGAGCTTGAGAAATGCCGGCGGACACTTTTAGAAAACAGTTGCGGCAACGCCAGCCAATCGTAGCCACCCTCCAGCTTAGCCTGAAGCAATCGGACATCGTCTCCGGAATTGACCGGCAGGCGTTTAATTTGCATGAGATCAGCATCTGGCCGATGCCGGCCGATTTGTGTGGTGACACAGGTTTCATAGCCGGCCGCCATCAGCAAATCTTTGAATCGGCCCACGAAATCCGGCCGAGCCTGCGGGAACGAATACGGATAAGCGAAGGCCCGAACCAAGTCACCAATCTCGGTCTCTATTTGAGCTTTTGAAGTTTGGATTTCAGTCTGGATGTCAGACCAAGATAGATCAACCAATTCAGGATGGTGAACGGTATGAGAACCGAACTCAATTCCAGTGCGGTGGAGTTCCCTAACTTCCGCCCACGTCAGGCATTCCCGACCAGTTGAGAGTTGAGGGTTGATGGTTGAGGGCCGGAAAGAGCGGCGTGATTGTCCGATAAATGCCGTTGATAAATACATCGTGGCCGAAAACCCACTCTGCCGCAGGATCGGAAAGGCATGTGTGTAAAAATCACTGAAGCCATCGTCAAAAGTAATCGCAATGTGACGCGTAACATTTGAGCCATGAGGGGAATTTAACCATGCCAAGCCAGCGCTCAGCCCAACGGCTCGGTAATCATTGTTCTTCAGCCATTGCATCTGATCGCGGAATCGTTGGGGACTGGTGCAAACACGATAATAAGGGTGACTGCCGGGTTCAGAGTCATCGGAAATACTGTGATACATCAGCACGGGCAGAGTTGTGGTGCCCGATGCGTGATCCATGTCGAACGCCCGCCGGAGGGGACGAACCAAATTCAAGCTGATTAGGCGGTCGATACGCATTCTGCCAAAGTTGGTGGATGAAGGATGAGCGACGGCTGAGAACAACGCAATCAATCCGCCACCAAGGGTTGAGTTTTCGTGACTGTAGGAACCTCTGGAACAGGCGATACGCTTTTGGTGCCAGTTAAAACCGATGACTTGTTTTCGATCAGTGAGTCAATGAGTTCCAAGTAATTGCCTTGGCGACGCTGCCAACTGTTTCGATCGGCGTATTCCAGGGCGTTGGCAATCATGCGCCGACGCAGATCGTCGTGCTGGAGGACTTCGACGATGCCTTTGGCAAGCGCGTCCGAGTTTCCCGACTCAAAAAAACGCACAATAGAATCATTGAAATAGTAGCGGTCAATCTTCGTGCTGGACACCACCACCGGCACGCCCAAGGACATGAATTCCATTATTTTGGTGCTGTAAGCCTCGTTGCCGAACGAATCTGCGCGCTTGGGCACAACGCCAAGGTCGGCCCGCGACATCTCCTCTGCAATTTTGGACAAGGGCCGAGGATCAAAGAAACGCACGCTTTTTGCCAGCCCCATGTCGCGCGCCAAGTTGACCAATTCATCCTTCATGTTTCCATCGCCGTAAATATGAAACTCGGCACCAGGGATTTTTTCCAACACCATCGGCATGGCCCGGATGGCAATGTCGAGTCCCTGATGCCACTGCAATCCGCCTGGGAACATGATAATGCGCTTGTCGCCATTCCCGGCGTATTGCCGGCGGTGAAAAAGACCCTGGTTGACATGGTTGATGAACACCGAGCATTTTTCTGCCGGTGCGGATCGGGCAACAAAAGGTTTGAGCCACAGATGATTGGAGATGATGACGTGATCCGCAAGCCGGGCGGAAGCGCGCTCGACGCGCTTGAGAATTTTGATTCCGAAAGCGCCTTCCCCTTTCTGGAACTTGCTGGCGTAAAACTCAGGCATGATGTCGTGAATATCGAGAATGATTTTTGCCCCCGTGAGCTTGGGAAAGATGGCGGCAAAGACCAGAAAATCGGGCATGTTATGCACATGGATCAAGTCGTAACGATGCAGGATATGCCGCCACGCCAGCCGCACGGTAGCGATGACCCAAAACCAAAGGAGTGGAAAAAGATAATCTCCACGGCTCTTTTGATTTTTGGTGTATCTTCCCCGGACGTGAAACACCTGCACGGAGCCAACTTTTTCCGCAGCCGGATCGTCGGGATTTTGCTTCAAGGCAATCACTTCGACAATGTCGCCACACGCGGCCAGGGCCTCGGCGTAACGCATCACCCGGTTGTCGCGCTGATAAACCGAATAGGCGATCATGCCGATGCGGCGGCGGGAAACCACCGACTCTGGAGCACGGCTTGGGTCGGCATCTGGCATATAAGGAACGGATGGCGGACGTGGATTCCGAACAGGCGCGGATTCAAAAAGTTAAACTTAACCGAACAAAGAGCAGTGGCGGAAGTTCGGTGTTGGGCGCATCGGAGAACACCCGAGAGGGCGCTTATTTATTGCCGAGGAACTCTTGTTGCAATCGTTCGGGAACATATTGCCGGCTTTTGTTGAGCACAGCGCCGACCGTGGCCCCGGATTCAGCCAGCCAAATGTTCGCCTGCTGAACAACCTGACGGTCCGTTTTCTCCGATTCAACGACAAGCAGCACCATGTCCATGAATCTGGCGAGGCGCGAGGTTAGGCTGGTCTGGCTGACGGGCGGCATGTCAAAAATGATATAGTCGTAGTTACTGGCCTTGAGTTTTGGAATCAGGGCGCTGAAACGCTTTGGCAATATGCCCGGAAGTTCATTACTGTTGGAATTGCCGTTGACGACATAAAGGTTTTCTTGGACCAGTGCGTCTCCTTGGGTTTCATTCTTTAACGCGGTGTCCAATCCGCAACCGGCTTTCCCTTTGTAAAACTGCTGAGCTGCTCCCTGCTCAACATTCATGTCCACCAACAAAACGTTGCCGTCACCCGTTTCAGAAAGCGAAGCTGCCAGGCCTGCGGCTATGGTGCTTACGCCGGCTCCCCGACTGGCGCTCGTCACAGCCATTAGTTTCGGTTTGTGGGTGAGATTCCTGACTTCAAAATAAACGACCAATCGGTCGCGCAACGCTTCGCAAAACGGCTGTAGCGACGAATTCTGCTCCAGCGAGACCACTTGGAGAGCGCCGCTTTTCTCGAAAGGTTTATCACTGCCACTCGCGGGCGAAACCTCTCCGGTAGTGCTCGGCAATCGCAATTGGCGCCGTTCTGCATTTCCAGCCAGACGCCCGTGACCGTTCCGACGGATATCTGGGATGGAAAGGAAAAGGGGAAGTTTCAGTTTCGACTCGATCTCGCCCGGTCGCCTCACTGAACGATCCAGATACAATTCAATCAAAAACGCCCAAGCGAAGCCGGCGAGAATGCCACCGAAGGCCAACATGGCCACCGCCTTGTAGGTTTTTTTCCAGTCCCGGGACGGCGGGGATGGACTCTGCACCCACTTGATGTTCGGAGCCTTGCCGGTATCGAGGGCTGCGTCTATGTGAGACTTTTCCAAACCTTCAGACAGAATTTGAAGGTGGGCTTGTTGAATTGCCCTTACCTGCTCCAACTGCGCTATCACCGGCTCCAGACTGTTCAGATTGGTTGCCTCCATCTGGAGTTGGTTCAATTTATCACTCCAAGCCTTGAGTTTGGCTTGCAGGGCCGCGCCCTCCTGGATTTGCGTCCGCAAATCCGCAACTGGCATTCCAAGCTGTCCATCCGACGTCGGCGAAACGCTCCCCAAGCCGGCGATTTGTGGATATTTTTCCTCGAAGCCGGCCTTGGACTTTTGCGTGCTGGCAATCTGCCCCTCAACTTCCAACACCAGCAAATTGCTTCTCGTGAACCCCTGCACCAGATAACCCTGCTCTCTCTTTCGGAGCGCATCAAGGTTGGCGCAAATGTCGTTGTAGGCTTGAACCTCGTCAGGGGGAACGACCGTCAGCGCATTGGTAGTCTCTAGTTTTTCGGGTGGGGAGTTGCCCGCCTGTTTCATCGCCGCCACATTTCCAGCCAGTTCGGCTTCGGCATCCGAAATGGCATCTTGAACTTTGGAAATCTGATCCGCCAAACCCCTTCTGGCGTCGTCCAGGGAAATGATGTTCGCCTTGTTTTTCAAATCCGCGAGCTGCTTTTCCGTATCGTTGAGCTGCACACTCAAGTTGGATTGTTCGCGACTAAGTGCGTCGTCATACAGCCCCCCCGCCGAATGAATTTCCTTATGTTTCTGAAAATAATCATTAATAACCTCCTGAAGAACCGGTTGAACAATTTGTGGATCGGGGTGCTTGAATGTGACCACAATGACGCTGCTGCGATTGCCGGCCGTTTCCACCTCCAGATTGTCCCGGATGAGACCTGCGGCGGCGATGGAATTGCTGCCACCGCCTGCCTCGGCCAGAATACTGGCTGGTCCGATGTTGGTAGCGGCTTCCTCCGCCAAATCCAGGCTGGTCAAAATCTGGATTTCGGCATTGATGACGTCATCCCCGCCCGGCACGACGACCTTTTGATCACTCCCTATCAGGGACAAGTCCCCGGCCTGCGGCACGTATTGGATTAACAACTCCGCCTGAGATTGGTAAGGCGGGGGGTTAAAGCGATAGAAAGCCGCAGCGGCCAGAATGCCTGCCAGAGAAAGAAATATGATCTTCCATTTGTGTCGAAATAGCACATAATAGATGTCACCCACGGTCATCCCCGCCGGGTGTTGATTCTGTCGGCTGTCATTCATATTTTTTCAAATCCAATTGTTCTGTAGAAATTCATAAAAACCAGTTGGCCTTGCCTCGGTTTTGTGGACTACTGCGGAGCGCATAAGACATGGATGTTTTAGTTGAGTTGGGTTTCAAAGTCCACAGGGGATTTGAAGCCGAGTGCGCTGTGGAGCCGCACACGGTTGTAAAAGATTTCGATCCACTCGAAGATGGCCGCGCGCGCCGGCGCGCGGGGCGAACTGGCAGCGATGAACGAGCTCGCGTTTCAAGGTGCTCCAGAAGCTTTCCATCATGGCGTTGTCGTAGCAGTTGCCGCGTCGGCTCATGCTGGGAACGACGCCCGCCCGGGCAAGCCGCTGCCGGTAGGCGGCGCTGGCATATTGCATGTCGCGATTGGCAGCGGTGGAGCCACAGCGTTGGAAAGCGTAGAAATGCCCATCGGCATTATGGCGCTTTATGTGAGCACTCAATCCGCCACTCAACTTTTGGGCGTAATTGATTTGACGACCCGGGCCGGATTGCCTGCAACAATCGTGTCCGGCGGCACATCCCGAGTCGCCACGCTGCCAGCGCCGATTATCGCATTTTCGCCGACAGTGATGCCGCACAGCAGCACTGCGCCAGAGCCAATGGATGCGCCGCGTTTGACTAATGTCGGGATGCAGGGCCAGTCCGCCTCGGTCTGCAATTTTCCATTTGCGGTGGCGTGGGGATAACGGTCGTTGATGAAGGTGACGTTGTGGCCAACGAAAACCTCGTCCTCCAAAGTCACACCCTCGCAAATGAAGGTATGACTGGAGATTTTGCAGCGATTTCCGATTTTTACCCCTTTCTGAATCTCCACAAAGGTGCCGATTTTCACGTCATCCCCAATTTCACATCCGTAAAGATTGGCAAAGCCTATGAGCCGGACATTTTTGCCCAACTTCACATCGGGTGCCACTCGCAAGCACGGTGGTTCGGACAAACTCATCACGCTATCAGGCCTGATGTCCATTTTCCTGGTGGCCGTTTACCTGGATTTTTATGCGGAGCTTGGGATCGGCGGGTGGAAGGTGTTTTTTGCCTCCGACTCTGGCGGCGGACATTTCGGCAGACACCGAACGCACCGGCTTTGTCGAAAAAGGCCGGTTCCGTTTGTCGCCGTTTGGCCCGGATGCGAGCTTTACCGGCGAACCGCCCCGCTTCAGAGATTCAGAGGACGCTTCCAAGATGCGGACCAGTTCCAGTCCCTTGCCGCCATCGGTCAATGGTTTGGTTCCGCTTCGGATGCAATCCAAGAAATGCTGGCACTCCATTTTCAACGGTTCCTCCTGCCTGATATACGGGGAATAAACATCCCCATAATGATAGGCGTAATGGAATTCAGCAAAAGTGTCGTAATGGGCCGGGCGCTCAACACGCGCATCGAAAATGCGGATTTTCTCCAGCGGCGCGACATCGTCATAAACGATCATCCGCTTGCTGCCCACAATGGTCATTTCCCGGATCTTTCTCGGATCCAACCAACTGCTGTGAATAATGGCGGTTCTCTGGTTCTGGAAACTCAAACACATGGTCGTCACGTCTTCCACAGTAGGATTGATATGGGCACTGCCGCGGCAATTGACGGTCATGGGATGATCGCCCATGATGTAAAGAATGATAGAAATGTCGTGCGGAGCCAGATCCCAAGCCACATTGATGTCCTTTTGGAAAAGTCCCAAGTTGAGCCGCCGGGCGGAAATGTATCGGATTTCTCCGATATCACCTTGATCCACGATCTCTTTGATTTTTCTCACTGCAGGGGAATATAGGAAAGTGTGCCCGGTCATGAGCACCAAGCCCTTCCTTTGGGCAATGGCAATCAACTCCTGACATTCGGCGGAGGAACACGCCATCGGTTTTTCGACCAAGGTGTGTTTGCCGGCCAGCAGGCTGGCACGGGCCATGGAATAGTGCATGTTGACCGCAGTGGCGATGACAACCGCATCAAGGCCAGCGCCGTTTAGCATATGACGAAAATCCTTAGTCCCTTGGACTTCGGGATACAACGACTTGAGATGCGCCAACCGTTGCTCACTGA
>Ga0181525_10001445_pt1 | contig 20213 bp, 21 predicted proteins | sample PEATcosm2014_Bin_48_FD_121100 | JGI IMG/M metagenome (GOLD analysis project Ga0181525, IMG submission 121100) | Peatland microbial communities from MTU Mesocosm Facility, Houghton, MI, USA - PEATcosm2014_Bin06_10_metaG | ecosystem: Environmental > Terrestrial > Soil > Wetlands > Peat | place...
AACTGCGCCCCGTCCAGAACACCGGCGACCACGGCTTTGGCCGCGCCGTCGTTTTCGGACTTCGCAACTGCACCGGCGACGCCGTGGTCATCATGATGGCCGACGAATCCGACGACGCCCGCGACGCCGTGCATTATTGGAAACTGCTGAACGATGGCTGGGACTGCGTCTTTGGCAGCCGCTTCGTGAAGGGCGGCGGCGTGATAGATTATCCGCGGGTGAAACTGTTCGTGAACCGCCTCGCCAATTTTTTCATCCGCTGCATCTTCCAGATACCGCTCAACGACACCACCAACGCGTTCAAGGCCTATCGCCGCACCGTCATCCAGGGCTGCGAACCGCTCATCTCGCCGCACTTCAACCTGACCGTGGAGATTCCGCTCAAGGCCATCGTGCGCGGATTTTCCTGGACCGTCATCCCCATCACCTGGCGCAACCGCCGGGCCGGCGAGGCCAAGTTGAAAATCAAGGAGATGGGCAGCCGCTACTTTTTCATCTGCGCCTATGTGTGGCTGGAAAAATATTTCAGCCGCGGCGACTACCGCAAACACCTGTAAGCCTTCAGGTCTTGCCCTGCTCGTCCTCGTCCTCGTTCTCCTCCTCGAATTTAGAGAATGAAGATGGGCAGTAGGATGAGGAGGACTTCTCCGAAACGATGCCGCTGCCGGAACGCGTAGCTGCGACGCCCTCGTCGCAGCAAGGTGGGCGCGACGCCCTCGTCGCGTGTTCATCAAAGGTCTCCATTACATTGGGCGGCTGGCTCAGGCGACGAGGCGTCGCCGGCACACTCTGCGACGGGGGCGTCGCAGCTACGCGCTTCATCTTTACTTCGCATCAACGAAGGCATTTGAGCATTCGTATTTCTGAAACTTAATTTTCTGCCAGTGCCATCCCAATCTTCCCCCGATTACATCCCTCTTGCCTTGCTCCTCCTAGTCCTCGTTCTCGTTCTCGCAATCCTGAAAAATCGAGGACGAGGACGAGAACGAGGAGGATTTTTCCAAAACAGCCTAAAAGACCTCCGACGACACAGCAATTTCTGCTAAGCATCCGGCAATGCATGGTTAGTTCATAACGGCTGCTTTTATTAATTTCTGACCCCGACACCATGCTAGCGTTGAGGTCAACGTCCGTTAAATTTTTGTGCGGCGGCATTTCGGGAACAACGGAATCCGCGCCACAGTTGAACTATCTCCTCCTGCAAGCAAGATTGTCCGCATCTTCCACGAGATTTTCCAAAAGATCTTCAAGGTTATTTCCTCCGCACCCAAGGTATTCCGGCGCGGATACAAGGTTATTTATGCCGGATACAAGGTATTCCGAAGCGGATACAAGGTTATTTACGCCGGATACAAGGTATTCCGAAGCGGATACAAGGTTATTTATGCCGGACACAAGGTATTCCGGAGCGGATACAAGGTTATTTACGCCGGATACAAGGTATTCCGGAGCGGATACAAGGTTATTTGTCGCGGATAACCTCGCATGCGCGCCGGAAAAACTCTCAAAAATGGCGAAATTGACCATTTTCGACCCATTTTCGACCGCCAACCCCATTTTTTGGAGGTTTTGGCCGGTTTAACCATACTTTCCCGGCGGATAACCCGCCGGGGACAAACAAAGGAAAATTAAACGAAGAACAACAATATGAAAACAAACAACATAAACCTCCAAAACACTCAAAAATATGGCTAATCAACCCTATTTCCCAAACCAGGAAGGCAAACAAGGCCCTTTCTTCAACAACCTCCAGACCAAAGCCAGCAAATATTATCCGGATCTGGAAATCACCACCGACCGCCAGGCCAAGCTCACCCTGGTTCTGGCCTGGCTTATCTGGGCATGGCAAATCTATCTGCCCGCCCGGCGGAAAGACACCCCCGCCGCCACCAGTTGGCGGGAAGACCTCGCCTATGGCGTCAGCGATGAAACCACCAACACCGCCCCGCCCGTTCCAGCCATACTCGTCCCGCCCACCGGCACCCCGTTCTACGGGATGCTCACATGGCTGTTTGAAGAAATTGGCCGCTGGAAAAAAGCCCAGGGCTACACCGACTCCATCGGCGCCGACCTCGGCATCATCGGCCCCGCCCCCGTGGCCCATACCGACCCGCCGCAGTTATGGCAGGGCAACGTGGCGCAAAACAGCGTGGAAATTCTCACCACATTCTATGAACATGCGGGCGCGAGTTTGGAAAGCCTGCGACAGGGCGAAACTGTTTTCAGCTTTCTCGCCATCATGACCAGCAGCCCCTACACGGACACCCGGCCCGTGAAGACGCCCGGCCAGGCCGAATGGCGGGATTACCGCGCCTGCTGGTGGGACAACGACACCGCCTCCATGCAGTTCGGCCCCGTCCTGCGCGTGCTCGTGAACGGTTAAACCGGCCGACAGGTAAATCATCAAAGCCGCTCCGGCCAGCCGGGGCGGCTTTTTTTCTACACTGATATTTTGACACCCTACAGCAGCGCTCCAACCCTGCCTGATGGTTTGTGAACTGCATATTCCGAGGCGGATTTGGAAAAAGTCCTTGCACATCCGTGGCGCACGGAGAGAATCACAAACGAAGCCTGCGGGGATCATGGGCAAGAAACCATACGGGAAATCCCGAATTAAACGGCAATGACTGAAATCAAACCATCTATGGCGTCTGTGTCCGTCGGCCAAAAACCATCGGAGCGTTCATTTGCCTCGTTAAACTTTCTGCGCGGCCTGAGCGCAGCGGCGGTGTTGATTCACCACACGGCAACATTTGTCAGCAACGGAAAACCGCTGATAACAATTGACCTGGGCGGCCTGGGAGTGGACGTGTTCATGCTGATTTCCGGTTTTTTGATGATGTGGCATTTTTATGAACGCCGCAATATGGGCGAATCCTGGGGCAGTTCCAAAACGTGCCTGAAATTTTATGTCCGCCGCTTTTTCCGCATCGCTCCCTTGTATTATTTAATGCTCGTCATAGTTTATCTGTGCCACAACGGCTTGCATCAACTGGAGGCACAAAACCACAGTGTGTTTGCACCAACATTTACCCCCGGGCCGCATGATCCCACCAACTCGGAAATATCTGTCGCACAAGTTTTGACCCATTTCTCGTTCATTTTTGGTTTTATTCCACGCTACGCGGCCAGTTCCAGTCTGCCGGATTGGAGCATCGGACTGGAAATGCAGTTCTACCTGTTTTTTCCTTTTCTGGCGCTCCTGCTGGTGCGGTCACAATTTGTCTGGGGAACGGCTTTGTTGCTGGTGGCCAGCTGGATTTCCCTGAAGTTGTTTGGAGTGGGCGTAATGGCCGAACCAAAATTTTTTGGAGTTTTCCCCTATGCGACACTGCTGCCTTTCAGAATTGATAATTTTCTGGCCGGCATGCTTCTGGCCGCCGGTTTATATGAAAAGGAAAATTTTTCCAAGCGCGCCTTTTTACTGGTACTCGGACTGCTTGTGGCCGGACTTTACATGAAAAAATTCCTTTTGATCTCCTTTCTGTTTGTTTTTTACGAACTGGCCACGACTTTTGGAACCGGCCTCCCCATTCTCGACCAGTCGGTAAAGCAGGTCAGACTTTTGGTTGAACACCGGCTTTTTAAATTCATGGCCGACGTCTCTTATGGCGTTTATCTGATCCATATGCCGCTGCTGGCACTCGTAATTTGGATGCTGACTCATCTGAGTTCTTTTGCGCAATTTTCTCCCGCCATGCGATTTCTTTGCTGCATGCTGGCGATGGTCCCAATTGTTTATTCGCTGGCGTTTCTGGCTTTCAAATACGTTGAATCACCAGGCATCGCCCTGGGACGAAAGATCATCAAGCGCATCCGGTAAGGCCGGTTTTATTTCCTTGGCCAAAAAAGTTCAAATCGGGTGATTCTCGCCACGGCCGGGGATGGCACTGTTTTCAACCAGCTCAAGGATGCGCGCGGCGGCTTCAGCCGGAAGGGTGATGCGTGTTGAATTGGCGCGGATTGCCTCCTGCAAACGTGAATCCCATTGCCGTGTCAAAGGCGTTTCCATGTAACCGGGCGATACGCTGAAGATTTTTATGCCGCGTGCCGCGTATTCTGCGGCAAGGGCCAGGGTGAATCCCTGCAAGGCATGTTTGGCGGTGAGGTAAGCGGCAAAGCCTTTGGGCGGCGAACCTTCAATCGCCGAGGTCAGGACATTCACTATCGAACCGCGCCCGCTTTTGATCATCTGCCGGATCAGGGATTGCGAGCAGCCCCATGCGCCTTTGACCGCCACCAGAAAATTGTCTTCAAAATCCTGCCAGCTCAACTGGTGCAGGGGCGTCGGCGAAAATGCCGCGCAGGCGTTGTTCACCAGGGTCAGGCTTTCCGCCTCCCGGATTTCCGGGCGGTTCCAGATTTCGGTTTCAACGGAACGCACATCGTGACGCAATGCCAGGCCGGAGATTTTTGCTTCCGCCATGGCGGACGTTAATTCCCTGGCGGCATTCTCGTCGGAAGAATACAAGGCCACGACGCAATAACCTGCGCGGCCAAAAGCCAGCATGATTTCCCGGCCCAGGCCTTTTGTGCCTCCCGTGATGATGGCCGTGCGTTTCATGCCGTCTCCTTGACCATGACTTGAATCCGTCCGCGCGCCGCCAGACAATTGCGGGTGGTGTTTGAAAGTTTGGCGTCCAGGATGATGATGTTGTGCGCGTCCATTTTTTGAACGACCTCGACCGCCAGATTGATGGGGTCTCCAAGATAGGAAGGGTTGGAATAACGCAGGTCAACGGAAAGCAAAAGGCTGAACCTGCCGGGAAAATGCATCCCCACGAAATGGGAAACAAAACCGTTCAGAAGCGATCCATGCATCACCTTGCCGGAAAACCCGCGTGATTTTGCAAAAGCCTCATCCACATGCACTGGGCTGTGATCCTGAAAGGCGGCCAGAAAATGCTCATACACCTGCGGCGTGATGACATAATCGTGCGCCTCTTTCACCCCCACGTTGATTTCGTGGTAGTGGAAAGTGCGCAAGGTTGATGGAGTCCCGATCATATTAGATTTACCGGAGTGCGGCGAAAATTTCCTTCATTTGTGGAAATGTGTTGGCAAACAGCATGAAACATGCGGTGCAGTAGCAAAATGTCAATGCCACAGCAGCCCAGCGGATCCATTTGTTTTCGTTGTAAGCCTTGAATCCGTCGCGCCCCAGCTTGTTCTTCAAAAAGATGGTGTAGTAATGGTTCGATACCACGCCGAGCGCATGCATCGCGCCAAAGGCCGCATAATTCCAGCCCACTCCATGCCAGATGCCGACGAGCAGAAACACGATGGTGATGGTCAGCGCAATCGCATGGTTGGCCAGCGCGATGCCGAATGTGCCGACAAGGAATTTTGAGAGCGGCGAGAACACCACGTCGCGCATCCACACGGAAAGCGTGATGTGCCAGCGGTTCCAGAAATCCTTCACGTTGCGCGCCGCAAAGGGATTGTCAAAGTTCTCGGGCACGGGAATGCCAATCAGACCCGCCGCGCCGATGGCCATGTCGCAAAAGCCGGAAAAATTCAGGTAGAGATAGAGGTAGTAAAATACCATCGCCACTGGCAGATCCATCCAAGGATGCAGATGATCGTCCAGCAGCAGTCCGGAATAGGTCAACCGGTTGCAGAGACTGCCCAGAAATTCGTATTTGACCGCACCAACAAGAATGCGCAATGCGGCGCGACCAACGGGAACATCGTAAGGCACGGCGTCAAACCCGCGCCGGTAATTGGCGTAGGTATTGATGGGGCCGACCGACATGGTGGGCAGGAAAAAGGCGAAGTTCAGGTATTCAAAGAAGTTCGGCTTCATCACCACGCCATTGCGGACTTCCAAGACCAGCCGGCTGCAGCGGAAGGCCAGATAGGAGATGCCAACCAGGTTCGGCAGGCCATGCCAGGTTTTGCCCAGCATGTGGCCCAACCCTTCAAACACCCCGGCAGGCATGTAGCGGAATACAATCAGCGTAGCGAGGGGCGCGCCAAAGGCAACCCACGGCCAGCCACCGCGCCGTTCAGCAAACAGGCATACGGCCAGATACATGCCGGCGACCAATGCCACATAAATTCCAAAGCGCAGAAAAAAATGCTGTTTGTCGCCGTAAAATAGAAAAAAGAAAACGGCCAGGAGATTCCATGCCGCCAGCGTCGTTTCACGCACCGGGCCAGTCAACCACTTCATCATGCAGCGACCGACCAGAACATAGGCCAGCAGGCAGGCTATCAGTGGAAGTGTTTCCATGTCTTAAAAACCCTCATAGACCACGCGGGCATTGAGTAACGTGGACGGCGCATTTGTCACCAGCCACAGGGCGGCCAAGGACAGGACAATAATTAATGCATATATTACCAGTTCAATGATGCCATTGATTTTCATAAAGCTGGATCAAGGCCGGAGTAATGAGTGGTGTAAAATAAGCCTGTCCGTTCTGGTTGAAGTGCCATACATCGGCATAAATCTTGAGCAGGTCGGCATCCGTCATCTGGCCAAACAATTTTACCGGGGGAATTCCAAGCAGTGGTGTGCCGTCGAAAATTTCCGGCCAAAACGTCCGCTCCACAATCACAGGCGACCGCGTCTCCGCCAGCACAGGCAGAGAAAGCATAACAGACTGGACACCGTTTGTTCGCAAGAGCGCTGCGAGACGACGCGCAAAATTCGCCTCCCAAGACGGCAGTGGCGTGGAGGCAAACTTGAAGTCCGATTTGGTGGCGGGAGAATAAACCACCGCATCTCCCGGCTGTGCGGTCGTGGTCGGCATAAAAAAATCAAAAGGAAGGCGCGTTATTGAGGAGCCGGGAGTGAACCCCAAACGCAGTGCCAGACAGCCAAGTTGTGTAGCCGGGTTTGGTGTGTTGTTGGCAAGGGTCCAGTAATTGGTCTGGTTCGAGGCAAGCGGTGCGGGCAGGTTTGGGCGAAAAAGCGACAATAAATTTCGGGGCATCCCGACAATGGCAGCGAAATAAAGCAGCCCCTGTTCCGGCATCTGCAAGCCCGGCAACAGGGCAGCATCCTCGCCAAAACGAAACCATACCGGGGCCGCCGGATTTTGCGATTGGAATCCAACGGATTCATCATAAATCACCATCATTCGCACATGGCGGTGAGCCAGCAAATCCCGGGTCACAAAAAACAGCGCATCATAGCCCGCACCGCCCCAAGCCATCGTCCGGACGACCGCCGGACGATGTAACTTTTCGCTCAATTTTTGCTGTAGATAAGGCGTGTTGATTGCCTGCCAGATGTGGGACGAACCGATGATGGCGATGTCAATATCGTTCGTCTCCTGGAAAATTTGATTGTATACCCACGGATAGGCACCATTGTTCCACCCAAGCGTGTCATAGGCCTGTTCACGCGGCGGCAAAAACTTTCGTCCTGCCAGCACTGGGGAGAGCAGCAACCCCATTAACAGCAGGGCAAACGCGGCTGCCTGTTTCGTTGAGGAAAAGGCCGGTCGCATCACCGTTCCTGTTGCCGCTTGAGAATCAGGTCGGCAAATTCGCCGACATTTTTTGCGTTCTCCACCTCGCCGACGCGGAAGCGCACGCCGAAGGCCTTTTCCACCGAGACCATGAGCGAGATGTGCGTGAGCGAATCCCATTCCGGCACGTCCTTGGCGCTGATGGCCGGCGTGAGCACCACCGGCTCCAGAAAGACGGTGTCGAAAATGGCCTGCATTTTGGCGATGACTTCAGCTTGGTTCATAGGCGCGGCGGAGATTTTTTATTTTGGTCGGCACGGGCTGGAACGTGTCCAGCCGCAGTTCAAATTCACGTTTCGTTTCAGATTCGCCGGTCAAAGTAAAACCCATGCGGCCGTAAAAATCACGCACCATTTCGTTCTTGGCCGTCGGCAGATAAATCCCCCGCAGCGACCGGCAGTTTTTTAATTTTGCGAGCCGCGCGAGCTCGTTCAAAACCTCCTCTTCCACGCCGCGTTTCAGCACGCGGCAGCTCATCAGCCAAGTGTCAATGTTCAGCGTCCCGCCAACTATTTCGGCGATGACAATGGAAATCAAACCGTGGTCGCCGAACCGGTCTTTCAGCCGCACGCTGAAAACGATGAAATTCGGATCGTGCATCACGGCGCTGACCTCGGCCTCGCTGCGGCGGCGCGTGGTGAGGTTGAACTGGTTGCTCTTGTTGATGAGCTGCGACAGGCGCGGCACGTCCACCGGCACGAATTCGCTGATGACCGATTCCATCTGGAGCGATTCGAGATACGACGCCATGTCCGTTACCGTCGCTTCGAGCGCCTTGCGCTGCGCATCGGAACGATACTGGCTCGTGCGCTCGGCGTCTTCGCTCGTGATTCTGCGCGGCTCGAACAGCCGGCAGTCGGCGAGTTGCGCGGAGTAATCCGACGGATCGGGTCCAAGCAAAATGGTCGTCACCTCCGGCGCGAATTGGCGGACGATGTCAATCTCCGCCGGGTTGTCGTCCACGAACACGAAGCTGTCGAGGCCGAGATTCAATTCCGGCGCCATCGACCGGATGTTTTCGGATTTCGGCTCCCAGTTGGCCTTGAACGAAACGATGTCGTCCAGGCGCAGCACCATTTCGGGATGTTTCTGAAACGGCTCCTGCGCCTTGGCCAGATCATTTTTGCTGCACACGGCCAGCAGCACGCCGCGCTGCTTGAGCGAGACGATGTATTTTTGAAACGTCTTAAACGCCTCGCCGCGCGGCGAGGTGTCGCCCAGCTCGATGCCTTCCAAACCGTCATCGGCCACCACGCCGCCCCAGAGCGTGTTGTCCAAATCCAGCACCAAAACTTTTTTCGGCGCACGTTTCAGCGAGGCGATCAATTGCGCCGCCTCGCGCGCGAGATCCACCAGCAGCGACGGCGAGCCGAGCTGCTTTGTTTCAAACCACCCGCGGGCGTCGCTTGCAGCGAGACCACCGAGCCGGTTTGCAAGAAACTCCAAATCGCAGATGTGCAGATACGACGGCGCATTCACGCCGAGTTCGAGATTGACCCATTTGCGAAAGCTCCAGTCCGAGCCGAGCGTGCGCGAGCGGAAGGCGCCGAGGTCGTGCCGCGCGGGCAGCATGAAATTTGTGGTGATGACTTCGGCGCGGGTCTTCGCGTTCACCTGGCGCGCGAGATCGAGCAGCGACTCGACCGTGCGCTGCGCCTCGGCCTGCGGCAATTCACGGGTGTCGGTCAGATGACCGGTGTAGGCGCAGCGACGTTCGGCGGGCAGCAGGAAAACAACGTGCGGCGCGAACGCATAAAGCTCGCTGTCGTCGTCCATAATCTCGGAAATGTAATTGTCATAATCGCCCTGCCACAGCTCGACTGGCGTGCCCTGCGTCTCGCAAAAATGTTCCAGCAGGTCGTGCAACGGATAAAGGCTGTATCCGCCAACAACCGCCAACCGGATTTTTTTTGGAGCGGCCGCGGGAAGAGATACGTTCCGCGCGTGCGCCTTTTTTCGCAGCGAGGAAAGCGTGAACACCTCCTCAAAGTCATGCGCCTCATCTGTAAGCTGTTTCAAAACCATCCAAAATTCAGCATCCCCCCGCAATAAATGAGATTTGAGATTGCTGATTTCCATAATACCGAAATGTTTGTGAACCAGCCTGGATACGGCAAGTTTTAATTTTGCCTTATTTCACTATTGCTGGCGGGGAAAAATATCCATGCCGTCCGCGCTTCGGCGGTTGGACCACGGCATTGCGCAAGCTCATTTCTTGAACGCAAGCCCTCCGCAAGTTTCCGCCGGGATGATATTTACCGAGCAAGGATGCTGGTAGAGTGTCCAGCGACCGAGAAGCGGCAGACGGGCCACATTGCAGAACGACCACTGCGGCATCCACGGCACATCCAGTTTCGTGCAAAACTTCAGGTAATCCACGCTTTCGGGGGAGACCACGTAGATGTCCCGGGGCTGGAAATAATCCTTCACACCCACCCCGGGAAACGGCGCGGAAAATTCAAAGTCCAGAAACCCCGGCGGAATCTTGTAATCATAGACATATCGCGCCAGCGCGAAATCCACGAGCACGGGATGTTCGGGAGTGGAACGCAATTGCAGGGCTTCCGCATATTGTCCGCCGCGATCATCCTTAACTTCACCGCCCAAAACCCCGGCCACATTCATCAGGCATTTTCCGGCGGCCACCAGCAGCACGAGCGAGAGCGCGGCAGGAAGGATGATTTTATGGCGCACGGTGTTGTTTGAAATGGATGCCGCCTGAAAGAACATCATCAGGACGGCATACCACGCCGAACCGTGGCCGAGGCCGCCGATCACCGCCGTCAGCAGAAATGCTGCGGCCAGAAAAGCGCCGGGCAGGAACGATTCATTGTTCCTGTGCCGCAACGCAAACAGAAAGACGACCGGTGCCATGAAAAAAAGCGGCAACTGGGTCTTGCCCAGGTTCTCAAAAAAATACTGCGCCAGCAGATGGAGCCTGCCGCCGCCGGTCTTATACGCCGCGTGGAAATGAAAACACCGCCAGAATTCTTCAAACCGAAACCCGATGAGCAGGAGGAAAATGAAAACTGCAACCAGCAGGGCCGCCATGCCGGAAAAGCAAAACGACCAGCGCCGCCAGCCCGGCGCGTTTGAGTTCCGCCACAAACGCAGTCCGCCGAGAACGACCAGGATGCCTGAAAAAACTGTCAGCCGTGGTGCCGTGGCACCGCCGAGAAACATGAGCAGAAATGCGATGAACACCGGCGCGGGACTGCAACATCCGCATTCGATCATGGCAAAGCCCGTTATCGTCAGCGCGACGGACAACGGTTCCGGCCGGAGGCCCATTGGCAAAAAGGCGGCGGCCACGCCCAGCGGAACCAGAAATTCCAGCCAGAGGGGGGCTTTATGCCGCCGCAAGACTGATAGCGTCGCCAGCGCCATCACCAGATACATTGTATCTTGAAACCCCGTCAGCGACCTTGCGCCGATGCCGAAAACCTTCATCCATCCGGCAATCGCATAGGAATGGACGGGGGTCTGTTCAAAAAAATAATGACCCGGGAAATGCTGCCGTTCGATCAGCGGGTTTGAAAAATCCCCGCCACCGGCCATGTTCAGCCCCGCCCCGCAAAAAAACAGGTCGTCAAAGTAGGGCTTTGGAAAATCCAGCGACCACAGCGAGGCAAGGAAAAGGCAGGAAACAACCCATGGCAAACATCTTGCTGATCTGTTTTCAATTAATTCCATTTTGATTGCCAGTGGAGTAATTTCAAGGCCTGAGGTTTTCCAATGAGATGAATGAAGCCCGGAGGCAACTATTTAATTCGTTGGGGTCATTTGCCCGTCCAGGAATTTTTCGACCCGGCCAAAAACCTCCTCCTCGCCGATGTTCCAGAGGCAGAACGGCGTGGGGAAGCGGCAGTAATCCGAGCAGGGCCTGTAGGGGCAGGGCCGGCCCCCGATCCATTCCGCCGACGGATGCAGCGGCGCAAACCATTCGGGAAGCTGGGGGCCGAACAGGGTGAACGTGGGCACGCCGCAGAACGCCGCAAGATGGCCTGGGCCGGAGTCGTTGCCGATGAACGCGCCGGCTTCGTCCATGAAACGGATCAGTTCCGCGACCGTGGACGGCGTGGCGGCGTCCTTTTCCCCCGCCTTCAGCCACCAGCCGCGCTGGTCGGCATCGCAGACGATCTGCACCCGGAAATTTTGTTTGCGCAACTGCGCCGCGAGGTTCCTGTATTTCTCCAGCGGCCAGACGCGGACGGACTGGCCGGCGCCGGTGTGGATGAGGACCGTCCTGCCGCCGCGCGCGGCGGGGATGGAAATCTTTTGACGCGGCGGCAACTGGATGTCCAGCGCGCGCGCGATGACGCGCCAGGATTCGTAGCGGTGCGCCTCCGGCTCGGGGCGCGCGAGCGGCTGCGTGAGGAAAATCCGGCTCTGGATGCGCGGGAAGCCGAGGCGGTTTTTGACGCCGAAAATTTTCAGGAGCAGATGGTCGCGCGGGTCCCACCGGGCGGAGAGGCCGAATTCAAAGTTCCCGGCGGCCAGCCTGCCGCGCAATCGAATGATCTCCAGGACCGGCCAGCGCCAGAAATGGTATTTGCCCTTGAAGGCGGTCCATGGGGCGTAGAAGGTCTCGACCTTGACGCCCGGCCACAGGCGGGGCTGCAGGTCCAGGGCGTAGGGTTTGGCCAGCAGGGTGATGTCGAACCTGTCCGCCGCGGCGCGCAGAAACGGGGTGGCGATGACGAGGTCGCCCATGCCCCACAATTCCACGATGAGCAGTTTGGGTTTCAAGGCGGGCGTCCTCAGGCGGTTGGCAGACCGTGTTACCTTTGAAAAACGGCCTGCAGGCGCGGGCGGTTGAACTGGGTCACGGCGGCCTTGACCTGCTCTGTGACCGGTCCGCGTATGCCACCGTTGATGCTGACGCTCAATCCGAGCATTGCGGCAAAAGCCAAAGTGTCACTCTCAAGCGCGCCAAATATGAAAATAAATATCAGAATGTGCGCCACGAATGCAGCCAGCAGGAGGGTGTTGACGGTGCGCAGTGACTCCTCGCCAAACCGGAAGTTGTCATACAGCGCGCGGACGCCGGCAACCCACAACCAGATGAATGCGATGACGCCCCAGATGCCGAATGGCAGCACCACGGACAGGGGGCCGTTATGATAATCGCCGGCAACCGCAGAGTCCAATTCATCCGCCGAGAAGGCCCTGAACCCCCGGCTTCCAACGAATTCAAAATCCCCGGCGGAGATGGCATATCCCTTGCCCAGGAGCAGATATTGCGGCACCTGCGGAAACTCGGCCTCCCAGATTTGATACCGCCATTCCGCCGAGGCAACGGCGTTCTCCCTGGCCTCGGTATTCACCGTCACGGGCAGGAATGACAGCGCCCGCTGGGCGGCATAAGGCAGGTGCTGGGCGAATGGCAGGATCAGCCCGAACGCCAGCAGGCCGGTGAACGCGAACCTTGGCAGCAACTGGGTGCGGTGCAGCCCTTCGAGGTAGAACTGGATGGAAAAAATCAGGGCCATGGTGATGAGCATGGAGCGAAAACCACCCATGAACGCCAGGGAGCTAAAGCCGAAAAAAAGGACAATGCGCCATGGTTTGCCTGACAGAAAGATGCCTCGGATGCCATGCTTTGCCAGCATGAAGGTAAAAACGGCCATGGCCATCGCGGATAGACCAACATAGCGAAATCCAGCCGCGTCATCCAGTGTTTCACCCATGATGTAATTGTTGGCCGGAAACAACCAATAGATGAAGTTGAACGAGGACGGGAGCAATGACACCAGATCCCCAATGGCATTCAAGCACGGGGGCAGGAAATACAGGGCCATGTAAAGCACGGCCTGATGCGCCGGAATACGGCGGGCCGTCAGGGCGAAGTAGGCGAGGATGCCGCCGAAGACGAAAAAATACTTCTTGCCGCCCACGTTCTCGCTGCCCAGTGAATTCAACCCGATGCCGCCGGTGAGCTTGCAGGTGGCCAGCACCACCACGGCCAGGCAGATCATCGGCCATGCCAGCCGTGGCGCGGAAATAAAGTGCATTCCCCGGTTCAAGGTCCGCTGCACGATGGAGATGCCCAGGCTCAACGCCAGCATGAGCATCCATACCGGAGGCCTGCCCGGTAGAAAAAACACCGTCACGCCCAGGCTGAGGGTCGAGACCAGCAGGATGTAATGCCAGCGCAACAACAGCGGCAGAAACATCAACAGCGCGAAAATACCCACCTCAATGAACGTCTTGCGCGACAAATCTTCGAGCGACGTCAGCGTAAAGCCCAGCCAGATCGCCAGCGGCACGCAGACCGCGTAAACAACCAGCGTTCTCAGGAGGGCGGAGGCATTGTTCATTCGTTCAAAATTACAACTGCGGTTTCAATATGGACGCGTAACTTAACGGAACCCGCAAAATTTCGCCAACTGAATTATTTGGACGGATTTTGCCTTGTGCATTCATTGGTTGCGACTATTTTCGCGGCATGCGCAGTCACCCGAAAAACCCATGGATTCGAAACGGCCTTTGGGCTTCGGGTTTGATTTTCTTCTCGCGCCACCATGTTCCAGTGCTTGGCAAGCTGTTCGCCCGTTTTTTGGGGTGCGACATCGCCATGCAGCTGCCCAGGGAAGTTTTCCTGCCCCACCCGCAGGGGATTGTCATCCACAGCCAGGCACGCATCGGACAGGACGTGGTGATCGGCCATCAGGTCACGCTGGGCGGCCGGGACATTTCCCCCGCCGCGCCGAACATTGAAGACGGGGTCTACATCGGGGCCGGTGCAAAAATCCTCGGCGGCGTCACCGTGGGGCGCGGTGCGACTGTCGGCGCAAACGCCGTTGTCACCAGGGATGTGCCGGCGGGAGCAACGGTCGTGGGAGCAAACCGGATACTGCCTAAACCCAGCCTTTATGAACTAAAAACTGAAAGTTAAGATCAACGATGGCGTCCTTTGCCAACACCCCGGCTTGGAGCCGGTTTTTCCATTCGTTGCAGTATAGAAACAAGCTGCTGCTTCAGTGCGGTCAAACGCGTTTGAATCAAACCAAAACCAACCTCATCCATCCGGCAGTTTACGGCTTGTCCGGCAGCCTGTTGCCGCGGATTTTATTCAGGAGTTTTTTTGCCAGCAACCTCAGTCCGTGCGTCGCCTTTTCAAAGGAGACGAAATCATAATCGCGCGCAAGTTTTTCGAGCTGTCGTTCCGTCGGAATTTTCCCGCCGGTCAGTTCCGAGCCGTGACGCCACCAGGGACGATCCACAAAAGCCACGAGTCCGGGATGATTATTTTTGATGTAATGGCCGTAGGTTTCAAATTCACTGAACAGGTGGAGGTCCTCCGTTGGCGGGAGAGACCGCATGATTTTCCACGCCCAGCTTTCGTCTCCAGCCGTCTGCCGCCCGATGGTTCCAAACATTTCCCGGGCGATGGACTTCTGCACGGGCATGTGCTGGGAGATGAACGAGAATTCGCGGTTGGGTTCGGCGTTGAAAAGCCGCCGGTAGGTTTCAAAGTAGGGAACATGGTGTTCATCCGCCCTGGTGAGCAGCATCCGGCCGTCTGAATCGAAAAAGCGCATGGGCCGGAGCGGAACAGTGTCCGCATCCCAGATCAAATAATAATCATCCTCCGGCTCCACGAAGGCATATTGCAGCTTGAGCAGCTGCTGGAAATACCACCCGGCATTTTTCGGAAATCCAAACCTGTCAAGCCGGCGCAACTGGCGGAGGTTCATGCCTGGAATGAATCCATCTTCGGGAATGATCCGCACCTGGGTTCCCAGCCGGCGGCGCATTTTTTCACAATCCGCGTCCGGCGCGATCACGCACAAGCTTTTAAGGGGAAGGTGCAGCCGCAATTTCGGAATGGCCATTTCCAGCACCGGCAGGTCATATGCCCGGCAGGTGGTGACCACCTGGATCGGGCGCTCCGGATCGGGCTTGTTCTTCATGGGTTGCAATGAGCAGGCCGTCATTGCCGCTCACTTTCGTCCGTCCGAGAGACGCCTCGAAAATTTTGACGGCAGCAGCCGGAGAACCAGGCCGCGCAAACGCGATGGCACGACAACCGCCAGAATCTCCACCGGATGGCACCGCAGACGAATCAGCGTGGCTTGCGCCCTTTTCAGGCTGTCGCGACCTGGCTGGGCGGCAATTTTTTTTGCGACCAGCAATCCTTCCGCGCTGATGTCGTGGAGTTCGGTTTTCCAATTATCCAATTGTGAAAGGTAGGGAAACAGCCACTTGCCCTTGCGCAATTTGGCATCATGCGCCATCAACCGGCCACCGACAGGAATGTGCGGATCAAGCAGTTTAAATTCCTCAATCTGTTCAAGGGGCCGGTTGCCGCCATCAAGAAAAACAACATCCACCTGCATATCACCCGGTTGTTGGGCAATCCACTTGGGGATGACCACCTGCGAAAATCCAAAAAGCGGTGAAAACCGGGCGGATGCCCTGGGTGCGGCAGCCTGAATGTTTTCCAACATCCTTTCGTAGATCGAACGGTCTGCTTCTATGCCCCACAAATGGCCGGTGCCATTTTCCTCCAAGGCGCGTAAAATGTGCAAGGTGCTTCCGCCACCAAGCCAAGTGCCCACTTCCAAAACAACCTTCGGCTTTGGGTCGGCATTGCGGACTGCATCGGTCAAAATGCGGCGCTCCTGTTCGTTAAGCTGTCCATCAATCGAAGTTTCAGCCATAGATTTATTTAGACGCTATGAAATCGGGGCGGTCAAAACAATTCACAAATGTGCGCTTAAGACCTCGCGGTAAATTTCCAGATGCCGGCGCGCGACAAATTCCGGCTGGTAGCGCTGGCAGAATTCCAACGGCGGGGTTTGGGGACGGGGGTTTTTATATTCATCCGCAGCCAGCCAGCGGCGGACGGCGTCTTTCAATTCAGTCCAATGATCGGGATTGATGATTTGAACGCGCTCGACGCCCCGGGCGATGTCCCGAATCGCGCCGACATCCGAGGCGAACAGATAGAGTCCCCGCGCAATGGCTTCGGCAAACGTCAGCCCGAAGGATTCCTCGTTTGAAAAGTGAATCATTGCGGAGGCACGGTCATACAGACGGCAAAAATCCGCCTCGTCCAAATATTTGACGTGTTGAAAACCGCCGTGCCTGCCATTCGCCTGCTCCAGCCTGGCCGCAAAGTCTGTGGCGTAAAGGTTTTGAGGGTTGATTGTGCCCACAAACAAAGTGTCAAAACCCAAGCCTTCCTCCCGCAAAGCTTCGAGCACGGCCAGCACTTGTTGCTGTCGTTTTCTTTCACAGATGACACCCACATTGATCAGCAAAGGCCTGCCGGACGAAGGCTCGTCGGCCTTTGGAAAATCAAAGAACATGCCCTGAATCGCGTTGGGGAGAAGCCAGGTTTTGACTTTATATCTGCCAACCAAATTTTTCACATAATCGGAAATGCAAATGATGCCGTCCGTGCGCGGAAGCGTGAAGTCCTCAAGACGCGCCGCAAGCCATTGAAAACTGCCGATGCGGGATTGATGCAATTGTGCGATTGCATTCATGTTGCCGTGAATCGTCACAATGTTCGGAAAGCCGGACAATGCGGTGCTGATGGCGCAAAATCGTTCCGTGCCCTGGCCATGGACGATGTCCGGCCGGATTTTTTGCAGTTGCCGCCGCACCGAGCGGATGCAGCCCAGATAGCCGCCGCGCATCCAGCCCCATTTTGGAACGATTTCCGAGTGGTAAAAAATGTTCGGCCCGATTTTTTCCGGCACGTCGACGGGCCGTTGCACACAGTTGACCACATGGATTTCACACTCGTCAGGCAGCCGTCTCAAACCCTCCAGCAAAGCCGTCGGGGCCATGCCAAAATGCGGCAATGGGTCGGAGTAACTCCGGAACTCATCCCGGTTGTCCGGCACGACGATGGCGATTTTCATCCTCATTTTCTATTATAAGATTCGGATTGGAAGCGGCGGGCTCGTCAACATTTCATTCGCATGTTCAACACTCTGAAAATCTGCAAGCGTTGCACAAAACTGAAGGTAATGAAGACCGGCGGCAAATTGAAGCGCATTTTTCAACGGGGTCATCTGCCGGCCCTGTTTTTTGCGCCGGAAAATTTTGGGGACAAGTAAGCACCCAAGGCATGGGCGCTCTGGCGCGGCAAGGCGGACACCGGCATTTTCCCCGTCGCACATTTTTTCACGAGCGATGCGAGGTTGACCGCGAATTGGAAAAAAGTCGCGGCCGGCGCGCCTGTCAGTTGAACGGCCAGACGCGATTCCAGCCAGCCTTTGCGGAACATGTGCCGCAAACTGCCCCGATTGCGATACAATGCGCGCGCCTGCGGCACGCGGGCCGCCTGCGCACCGGTTTCAAGCGCACGCAAAAACCAGGCCAGGTCTTCCGCCGTGGGCAGCGTTTCATCGAACGGCTGTTTTTCCCAACTGTTGCGTCTGTAAAGCGCCAGGCTGTTGCCTCCATAAACCCGACGGCGCTGGAGGGCGTCGGCGGTCTTGTCCGCAAAAAGAACATCCGGTCCGGCGGGCGACTCGCGCCGGACCAATGAACAGTCGCCATAGGCCACCGCCACGGATTCGGGGAATTTCAGGATTGCGCTGCGGAAACAGGCTAGCAGGTTTCCGGACTGCGGCACGCAGTGCGAACTGATGACCAGCACCCACGGATTTTTTGCGGAGCGGAAACCGACGTTAAGTGATTTGCTGTAATTGAACGGCGGTTCGACGACGAGAATCCGGGCGTGATATTGTTCCGCAATGGCGAGCGTGTCATCGCCGGAGCCGGAATCCACAACGATGATTTCGTCATCCGGTTGCACATCAAACTTTGCCAGGACCTCCGGCAAGGTGGCGGCGGAGTTGAAGGTGCGGATGAGGATGCTTATGGCGGGTGTCATTGCAAGGCCTGAAATCATGCTGCGGCTATAACGCCGCTCTTTGCCGCATGCCGCTGAACTGCCGTGGTGAAGGATTTCTCCAGCAGTGCGCCGATGGTCTCATTGTTGTAAACGGACAAAATCCGCTCCCGCGCCAGTGTTCCGAGACGCATCCGCTCCGAAGGGTTTTTGAGCAGCTTGAGTATGGCGGCGGCGATTTCCGCCGGCGATTCGGGGCTGACGAGCAATCCCACCCTGCCCTGTTCCAGCATTTCGGGAATGCCGCCGGCGGAACTGCCGATGACGCCGCGTCCCGCCGCCATCGCTTCCAAACAGACATTGGGGGCATTTTCCCAGCGGCTGGGAAACACGCAGATATCAGTGCGGCCAAAATAATCGTAAACTTTTTCGATGGGCAGGTAGTCCGTGAATTCAACTTGATCCCGTAAATTGCCCACAATGTCATGGATATAAGTTTTGTAATCCCTCCGTCCATCGGGTGACTGGGTGATTCTGCCCACAAAACGAAACCGTGCGCCGGGAAATTCAGGCAGCACCAGCGGAATGGCGGCGGCCAGATCAGCGACGCCTTTCCGGGTTTCCAAACGGCCAAAATAGGAAACGACCTTGGTGTCGGTGTCAACCGGCACCGCCAGCAAACGCGCCGGTGGAACATAAGACGGGATGCTCATCAACTTTTCACGGTTCAGATTCCACCGAACCGCCATCATCTCCAACATCGCTTCGCTGGGCGAGGCCACCACGTCGGCCATTTGCGCCAGCGTGCGTTCGACGGCATCCAATTCCATGGCTGACCGGTAATCATGACGGTTCCAGTGCCAGCGGGGCAGCGGACGTCCGTGCCGGACGGCCCCCGCAAAGGCTCGCAATTGCCGCCAATAATCCTTCACTGTTCTCAACGGAGTCGGCGGCGGGAAACCGCCCTGCAACTCGCTCAACACCAGGTTGGGAGTGTGCAGCTTCACCACCAGCGGCAATTCCGGCGACTGGCGGGCTGCATCCAGCCCGTCATGGAAATACTCAGGGCTTTCCATGACATCAAAGGGAAGCTGTAGCTGACGCTGTCGAAAAACTCCGGCCACGGCCCTGGAAAACAATTCACGTCTCACCACGCGAACCCGATGAACGATGATCCGGCCTTGCGTGACGCTTCCTTCGCGGGTGCCGCTGGCGGCAAAGACCTCCACCTCATGACCGCGTTCAGCCAGCAAGGTGCCGGACCGGAACACATAATTCCCAATGCCGCCAAAATCTGTGTCGGGCGGAAATTCATAGCTGATCAAGGCGATTCTCATGCGGATAAATTTTCCACGACTTCAGCCTGGTGCCAGACCTGGCGGCACTGTTTCCACACAGCGGTGGCCCAGATAATGATCACCACCTGCACGAGGGCGTATGCCAGGCAGGCACCCCAGGCACCATAAATCCGGCCCAATATAATCACGAGCACCGCAGTCATCAGGCCGCTCCCCAGCGACACCCACATGAACGGCTCCTTTTTGTGGGCGCGCAAATACACTGACTGGCTGAAACCGATCTGGGTCACGACAGTGGCCAGCACCAGCAGGCTGGCAGGCCCAACACCCAGAAACCGCGACCCGATTGCAAAATGTTCCCGCACAATCACCAGTGCCAGCAGAAGCACCACTCCTCCTGTCACACAAACCCCGACTGCCTGGGCAGTGGTCTTGAAAAACAGCCGGTCCAATTCCTCAAACTTCCGGTGGCTGATCAACATTCCGTAACGCGGACCCTTGGTGCCAGCCCATGAAGCCGACAGGGAATTCAGGCTGTTCACCAACTGCATCGTCATGCCCATTTGACCGGCAACGACCGGGCCATGGAAATAAAACAGGACCGGCGTGAACAAATTAAAG
>Ga0181525_10001446_pt1 | contig 20185 bp, 18 predicted proteins | sample PEATcosm2014_Bin_48_FD_121100 | JGI IMG/M metagenome (GOLD analysis project Ga0181525, IMG submission 121100) | Peatland microbial communities from MTU Mesocosm Facility, Houghton, MI, USA - PEATcosm2014_Bin06_10_metaG | ecosystem: Environmental > Terrestrial > Soil > Wetlands > Peat | place...
CACCGCCAGGTCCACCCCGGCCAGCGCGTGCACCGTGGCCGGCTCCTGCCCGTAGGTCTTCGACACGCCGCGCAGCTCCAGCACGCTCACCGCGCTCCCGCCCTGTCCGGGCCGGCTCATCGCCTGGCCCCCAGCCGGCGAAGCTGCGGAGCCGGAACCGGGGCGGAAGCAGGCCGGGGCGGCTCGGCGGCGGCCCGCGCCAGGCGCACGTCCGCGGAGTCCAGCCACCGGATCACCGCGTCCAGCCGGAAAATCTCGGCATCCACCACCAGCGCCAGGCGCAGGTCATCGCGGGCCTCGCCCTCCTTCAGCCGCGTCCACTGCTGCATCAGCTCCAGCAGGTACCCGCGGTGCGCCTGGATCACCTCATGCGCGTCAGTGCCCGGCACCCGCGCCGCCACCAGAACCTTCATCACCAGCTCGTCGCGGGGCGGGGAGGTCAGGTCCGGCGGCGTGCGCAGCCAGGCGGCCAGCGCCTCCCGGCCCTCGGCCGTGATCCGGAACCGCTTCTGCGGGCCGTCCCGGCCGGTGCCGTCCGACTCGGCCAGCCCGTCGCGCTCCAGCCGGCCCAGCGTCTTGTACACCTGGCCGACGTTCAGCGGCCATACCTCGCCGGTCCCGGCCTCGAACTCCTCGCGCAGCTGCAGCCCGTACTTCGGCCCCTCCGACAGCAGTGCCAGCAGCACGTGCGGGACGCTCATGACTTCACCATGCTCCGCATCATACCCGGCATAATACTCAGCATAAAATGGTTTGCCACCAGATATAAAGCCTGGGGATAGTGGGCTCCATGATCTCGAGTCCTGGGTTCAGGTTCTGGTATCCAGAAGATGAGGTGGCCCGACATCCGCGACCTGACGCTGGAGTCGCTGCGGTCGGTGGTCGGTGTCGCGCCGCAAGACGCGCACATGCTGCACGACACGATCCGGGCCAACCTGCTGTACGCGCGGCCATCGGCGACCGAAAGGGAGCTGATCGAGGCGTGCCAGGCGGCCCGGATCTGGGAACTGATCTCGTCGCTGCCGGACGGGCTGGACACGACCGCGGGGGAGCAGGCCCTGAACCGCTTCTCCTTGCTGATCAGGCCCGAACGGAGCATCCTGGGCATGACGGTGGTTACCGCGAAGCTCCCGGTGTGCGTGGCTGCGGGTTCCCCGATCGCTCCCGTCGCGAGCATCCTTGCAGCCAGTCTTCCCGAAGATAACCAGGGCGCCTGAACGCGCAGTCAGGAGCGGCGGCTATGGGCCGGTATACCGAGGCGTTCCGCCAGAGCATCGAGGATCCGGAGGGGTTCTGGGGCGGCGCCGTGCAGGGCATCGACTGGTACCGCCAGCCGGCGGTGGTGCTGGACCGGTCCAGTCCGCCGTTCTACCGCTGGTTCGGCGGCGGCGAGCTGAACACCTGCTTTAACGCGGTGGACCGGCATGTGCGCGATGGCCGCGGCGAGCAGGCTGCGCTGATCCACGACAGCCCGGTGACCGGCGCCTGCCAGACCCTGACCTACCGGGAGCTGCTTGACCAGGTCGCGCGGTTCGCCGGCGTGCTGCGGGGCCTGGGGACCGTCGCCGGCGACCGCGTGGTGATCTACATGCCGATGATCCCCGAGGCGGTCGTCGCCATGCTCGCCTGCGCCCGCATCGGCGCCGTGCATTCGGTGGTGTTCGGCGGCTTCGCCGCGCCGGAGCTGGCCGCCCGCATCGACGACGCGGCCCCCAGGGTCGTGGTGTCGGCGTCCTGCGGGATCGAGGTCAGCCGGGTCCTTGAGTACATGCCGATCCTGGAGCGGGCCATCGCGCTGTCGACCCGCAAACCGTCGTCGTGCGTCATCCTCCAGCGCCCGCAGGCACCGGCGGCGCTGGCCGAACGCCGTGACCTGGACTGGGATCAGGCGCTGGCCGACGCCGAGCCGGCCGGCTGCGTTCCGGTCGCCGCCACCGACCCGCTGTACATCCTGTACACCTCGGGTACCACGGGCAAGCCCAAGGGCGTTGTCCGCGACAACGGGGGCCACGCGGTCGCGCTGCGCTGGAGCATGCAGCACATCTACGACACCCATCCGGGCGAGGTGTTCTGGGCGGCCTCCGATATCGGCTGGGTGGTCGGGCACTCCTACATCGTCTACGGCCCGCTGCTGGCCGGCTGCACCACCGTGCTGTATGAGGGCAAGCCGGTCGGCACCCCCGACGCCGGTGCGTTCTGGCGGGTGATCGCCGATCACCGGGTCAAGACGCTGTTCACCGCGCCCACCGCGTTCCGCGCGATCAAGAAGGAAGACCCGGCCGGCAATCTGGCCCGCAAGTACGACCTGTCCGCCCTGCGGTACCTGTTCCTGGCCGGGGAACGGCTCGACCCGGAAACCTACCGGTGGGCACGTGAACTGCTCGGCATCCCGGTGATCGACCACTGGTGGCAGACCGAGACCGGCTGGGCGATCGCGGCCGACCTGATGGGGCTGGACCCCATGCCCACCAAGCCCGGCTCACCCACCGTGCCGGTACCCGGTTACGACGTGCACGTCGTCGACCCCGTGACCGGTGCCGACGCCCCGTCAGGCAGCACCGGCGACATCGTGGTGCGGCTGCCGCTGCCGCCCGGCTGCCTGCCGACCCTGTGGGGCGATGACCAGCGGTTCATCGATTCCTACCTGGCCCGCCACCCCGGCGCCTACCTCACCGGGGACGGCGGATACCTGGACAGCGACGGATATCTCTACGTGATGGGCCGCACCGACGACGTCATCAACGTGGCCGGCCACCGGCTGTCCACCGGGGAAATGGAAGAAGTCCTCGCCAGCCATCCCGCCGTCGCCGAGTGCGCCGTCATCGGCATCAACGACGAGCTCAAGGGCCAGATCCCGCGCGGGTTCGTCGTGCTCAAGGCGGGCGTCGACGCCGACCCCGGCGCGCTCGGCGCCGAGCTCGTCGAGCTGATCCGCGACCAGATCGGGCCCGTCGCCGCGCTGCGCAGGGTCGACATCATCGCCGCGCTGCCCAAGACCCGCTCCGGTAAGATCCTCCGCAAGACCATGCGCGGCATCGCCGACGGAAACGACGAGCCCGTACCGCCCACCATCGAGGACGCCTCGACCCTCGAAGCGCTCCGTCCCCTGCTCACCGACAGCGGCTGAGCAGGGACGCCGCCTATAACGCGCAGTTCGCCCGGCCCGGTGATTTCTCCGCGCCCGCGCCGTCTGCATCAGTAGATACTGAAGGCAACAGGAAGGCAGGACGATGGCAGACGGACGCGTGTCGGTCTCCCGGCGCATCGAGGCACCCGCGGAACGGCTGTTCGCGCTGCTCGCGGACTCCTCTAACCTCCCGCTGATCGACGGCTCGGGCATGGTCCGCGAGCCGGCCCCGTCGGTCATGGTGTCGCGAACCGGTGACGCGTTCGTGATGGACATGCACCACCGGGAGTTCGGCGACTACCAGATGCGCAACGAGGTGGTCGAGTACGAGGCCGCCCGGCGGCTGGTGTGGGAGCCGGCCCGGGTGGCAGCCTCCCCGGACGAGCAGGAAGACATCGGCGACCCGGCCCGGTACCGGTGGGGGTGGGAGCTGGCCCCCGACGGCCCCGGTGCCACCCTGGTCACCGAGACCTTCGATTGCAGCCGCTCACCGGAGGACCTGCGCGAGGCCGTCCGGGAGGGCGAGGTGTGGCGGGACGCCATGATCGCGTCGCTGGCCCGGCTGGACCTCCTGGCACAGGCCGCAGGCCAGCGCGACCAGTAAGCCGCCGGGCGGCCGTTCGGAGGAATTGAGGTTCGTAGCCGCCGGGCCTACTGGGAGGGACCGGCGGATTCGGTGACGGCCTTGATCCTTTCCAGGGTGACCCGCATGCCGTCCCGGTTGGTGCGGCCGCGCGCGAACCCGGCGACCAGCCAGTACAGGCGCATCACCGGCGTGTCGGCCAGCTCGAACGACTCGGTGACGTCCGTCCCCCCGGCGCTGGGTTCCAGCCGGTAGCGCCACGTGTTCACGGTCGTCCCGCCCGGCCCGGCCACCGCGAAGGCGAACTCGCGGCCCGGATCGCACGCCACCACCGTGCAGGCGGTCCAGTACACCGGCCCCCGGCCGTTGCGCCGGACGTGCCCGCGGAAACGGGCCCCCACCTCGGGCCCGCTCGCGCCGTCGAGCCATTCCGCCTCGAACGTCTCGGGACTGAACTCCCCGATCCGGGTGATGTCGCTGACCAGATCCCAGACCCGGTCAGCGGATGCCGCCATATGAACCGTGACCGAACCTCGCATCACTGAAGCGTACCGGGCCGCCGGGGCTCGGCTTCCTGCGATGACCACTAGCATCGCTGGCGTGGCCAACTTCGGAGACCTGCAGAACGAGATCTACCTTGCCGGGCTGTCCGGCGTGCTGCCCGCGCTCCCGATGTCGTTCGCGGAGCTGGAGCGGCGGGCGGAGCTGGCGCTGCCGCCGGGCACGTGGTCCTACGTCGCGGGGGGAGCCGGCGACGAGCACACCCAGCGCAGCAACCGGACGGCCTTCGACCACTGGGGCCTGATACCGCGGATGCTGCGGGCGAGCACCGACCGGGACCTGTCGGTCGAGCTGTTCGGCACCACCTACAGGACACCGGTTTTCCTAGCCCCGATCGGGGTGATCGGGATCTGCACCCACGACCGCCACGGCGACCTGGCCACGGCTCGCGCGGCGGCCGCCACCGGCGTGCCGATGGTGGCCTCGACGCTGAGCGAGGACCCGCTGGAGGATGTTGCCGCGCAGTTCGGCGAGACCCCGGGGTTCTTCCAGCTTTACTGCCCGACCGATCCGGAGGTGGCAGCCAGCCTGGTTCAGCGGGCGGAGGCGGCCGGCTACCGCGCGATCGTCGTCACCCTCGACACCTGGGTCACCGGCTGGCGGCCGCGGGATCTGTCTACCTCGAACTTCCCGCAGCTGCGAGGCCGCTGCCTGCAGACGTACTTCTCCGATCCGGTCTTCCGGAGCCGGCTGCAGAAGCCGCCGGAGGAGGACCCGGGCACCGCGATCTTGACCTGGGCGCTGATGTTCGGGCGCCCGCTGACCTGGGACGACCTGGCCTGGCTGCGGTCGCTGACCACGCTGCCCATCGTGCTCAAGGGCATCTGCCACCCCGATGACGCCCGCCGGGCCGTCGACGAGGGCATCGACGGCATCTACGTCTCCACCCACGGCGGGCGCCAGGCCAACGGCGGAATCGCCGCCATCGACTGCCTCGCTGACGTGGCCGAGGCGGTGCCGGGCGCGCCGGTCCTTTTCGACTCCGGCGTCCGCTCCGGCTCCGACGTCGTCAAGGCGCTCGCACTCGGCGCCACGGCGGTCGGGATCGGCCGCCCTTACGTGTACGGCGCCGCACTGGGCGGCACCGACGGCATCGTGCACGTGCTCAGGACGATCCTGGCGGAGGCCGACCTGCTGATGGCGGTCGACGGCTACCCGACCATCGCCGACCTAGGCCGGGACGCGATCCGCCGGATTTGACTTCGCCCTTGGGGCCAGGCTGAGCCTTGTACCAGCTGGGCGGCCCGCCCGGCGTGAGGAGGGGCGCATCGAGCTGATGACCAGCGGGGCGTTCGCCCGTGCGTCCGGGCTTTCCCGCAAGGCGCTGCGGCTGTATGCGGAGCTGGGCCCGACACTGAGCAGGCCGCCAGCGACCTCATCGCGCTGGCCATCGGCGGCGGCGCGGCCGGCCGGTCCCTTTTTTTCACATTCGATTTTTCCCGAACGATCAGTGGTGCACGTCCAGCCGCCCAGCCACGACCCCCGGGGCGAAACCCCGGCCGGTGGATCAGAATGGTCTTGTGCCCCTGCCGACCCGCAGGTCGCGAAGGAGGCCGGATGAGCAGCGTTGTCGTGGTCGGCGCTGGGCTGGCGGGACTGGCTGCCGCGCGGCGGCTGGTGGCGTGTGGGCATGACGCAGTCGTGGTCGAGGCTCGCGAACGCGTGGGCGGTCGCACCGAGGGCCTGGTGCTGGAGGACGGTACGCCGCTGGAGCTGGGCGGGCAGTGGCTCGGCGAGGGCCATACCCGGATGCATGAGCTGGTCGGCGAGCTGGGGCTGTCGACGTTTCGCACCTGGAACGACGAGGGCAGCTGCTGCTGGACCTGCAGGGCAGGCGGTCCACGGTGAAGCCGCGCAAGGGTGCTGTCCCGCGCATCTCGCCGTTTGCGCTCGCGGACCTCGCCCAGGGCCTGGTGCGCTTCGGTCGGCTCGCCGCGCGCACCGATCGGACGCCTCCACTGGGCCGGCGCCGAGTGCGCCCCCCAGTGGAACGGCTACATGGAAGGCGCCATCCGCAGCGGCGAAGCCACCGCAGACGCGGCCGTCGCGCTTTGACATCCGCCGAGGCGGCGGGAATATCGTCGTCGTCATCCAAGAGTGCGCCCGAAGGTGCACAGTTAGCATGTGACCGACAAGCGGGTTTCCTGGCCGTTAACGCTGGGGTATTTCGTGGCGGCACTTGGCGTGCCATCCGCGCTCGCCGCCATCCGCTGGCCCAGCATCCAGAAGCATCCGCTGGAGGGCTCGCTGCTCCTCGCCGGGATAGCGGTTCTGTTTGGGCTGGCCGGGCTCATCCACCGGCTCTGGGTGAAGAAGTACAGCGACCGGCTGATCGACGCGATCGGCGCCACCCTGGACGTGAAGACCAGCACGTTCTGGCGGTCCTACCGCAAGCGGATGCTCGACCACGTACGGTACGTGGACCAGCGCGGCCTAGTGGGCTATTTCTATGATCCCGAGCTCAGCGACGTCTACGTGGACGTGACGCTGCAGCCGGCCAGCTCGCCCGACACCAGCTCGAGCGTGCTCGCCGACCTGCCGCAAGCCGGTCAGCGGATGAAGATCACGGAGTTCCTCGGCAGGCAGCAGCCGAGGGTACTCGCGATCCTCGGCTCGCCGGGCAGCGGCAAGACCACGCTGCTGCGGCACACCGCGATGATTCTGTGCCAGAAAAGACGGATTGGCCGGGGCCGGACCGTGCCGATCCTGCTGTACCTGCGCGACCACGTGCAGACGATCGTCGAAGATCCGGACATCACCCTGCGCGCACTGCAGAACGAGGCTGTCCTCGGCCGATTCGACCTCACCGATCCGGCGGGCTGGCTGGAACAGCGGCTCAAGGCCGGCCGGTGTGTGGTGATGCTGGACGGCCTCGATGAGGTGGCCAGCACGCAGGACCGCAACGTGGTCTCGGACTGGGTGCGGCGCCAAGTGTCCCGGTACCCGGATAACGACTTCCTGGTCACCAGCAGGCCGCTCGGCTATGAGTCCGCACCGATCGGGGGTGCGATCCGGGTGCTGGCCAGCCCGTTCAGCACCGCGCAGGTAGAACGGTTCGTGCACCGCTGGTATCTGGCGGAGGAGCGCCGCAGCACCGGCGCGGATGACGCCAACGTGACGCGCCGGGCGCAGACTGCCGCGGACGACCTGCTTACCCGGCTGCGAGCGAACCCGTCGCTGCACTCGCTCACCGTCAATCCGCTGCTGCTGACGATGATCGCCACCGTGCACCGGCACCTGGCCGCGCTGCCTGGCAGCCGCGCCCAGCTCTATGAGCAGATCTGCCAGGTGCTGCTGTGGCGGCGGCACGAGGCCAAGCGGCTCACCTCCGTGCTGCGCGGCGACCAGCAGGAACGCCTGGTCCGCGTGCTCGGCTACGAGATGATGACCCGGAATGCCCGCGACCTCGCCGGATCAGACGTGACGGAAATCCTCCGGCCGGTGCTGCGCGGCATCAACCGCGATCTCGCTCCGGAAAACGTCCTCGCCAACCTAGCGTCGAGCGGCCTGCTGGCCGAACGGGAAAGCGGCAGGTACGCGTTCGCGCACCTGACCTTCCAGGAGTACCTCGCCGCCGCGCACATCAAGGACAAGCACCTGGAAAGGGTGCTGGTCAAGAATGTGGCGGACCCCTGGTGGCGGGAGACCACGCTGCTGTACGTGGCCAGCGCGGACGCGAGCACCATCGTCCGCGCCTGCCTCACCGACAACAGCCTGATCGCGGTCACGCTTGCCTTCGACTGCGCCGCCGAGGCAAGCGCGCTTGGTCCGGACCTGCGCGACGAGCTGGACACCCTGCTCGCCAAGGGCCTGGCGCGGGATGCCGACCCGGACGTTCGCACGCTGATGACCGGCGTAGCCGTCACCCGTGCTCTGAGCGAGGTGATCGAGATCGACAGCGGTGCGCTCATCTGCACCAAGCAGCTGCCGAACCGCGTCTACCAGCTCTTCCTTGACGACACGGCGGCGGCGGGCACCCCTAGGGTCCCCGACATCCCGCCGTCGGGGAACGCCGAGCCGGACGCCCCCGCTCGCGGCATGCGGGCCGAAGACGCGCTGGCGTTCACCCGCTGGGCCGCCGAGCGCACCGGCGGCCAGCTCGTCTGCCGCCTGCCCACCGTGGCGGAGTTCGCCGAGCCGGCTGTCGCCGCCCTCGTCCCGAAGGACCAGATGTGCTGGCTGACAGACGGTACGGACCGGCCGGTGCCTTCGAGAGCTTCCGGGGCGATCGGATGGGAGGACCAGATACCCGGTGACTTCGAGGGCGCCCCGATGGCTCTCGGCGTGTTCCCGCTTCTCACGCACGCCTGCGTGGCGATGGATCTGCTCATCCAGCTCGACAAGCGGCTGCCATGGCCATTCCGGTCATCCGACGTGCTGTCCGAGCTGCGGAACTCCGTTCGGTCCGGCAGCAGCGGGGACCTGAAGTCGTTTGTCAGCCGGCGCGTGCCAGGCCTCCTCGAAGCACTCCCTGTGCTCAAGACCGACGGCGTCCGTCCGCACGCGGTGAATTACCTGGTCTCGGTGATCGAGCGGGATCTCAACTCGGCCTCCGAGATCGCCTTCCCCCTACCCGGCAGTCCCGCGCTGCGAGCAGACCTGGCTCTGGCAGCTGCTCTCGGCTTCGGCGACGACACGCCCGCTGCGGCTCCGGTGACGGACTGGGCCCCACACCCGCCCCTTACACCCTACGACCTAAAGTCTCACAAGTACTTCGACGAGAAAATGCGCAAGGCGTGCCGTCTGGTACTGCCAGACCGGATCGCCGCGATGCTCGACCTCGCAGGCTACCCCCCGTCGCTCCAGCTGCCTGACGGTGACCCGAACCGCCCGCGCGGCCCTGTACTTCAAGTGCTTGCCGCGCGATTCGGTGTATCGGCGATACCGGTTGCGCGGGACACCGGGCGGCCCGAGGTGCTGATCACGGCGACCGACTACATCGTGGGCGTGCAGTCCATGTTCGGCGGTCGGCCAGCACGGCTGCTGTCGCACTTCAGGGACGCCATGACGGACATCTGCCGTCGTGACCAGCCGGTGAGCCGTCAGGCCGCGACGCGGGCTCGCATCCTCGCCCTGTGCGTCGCCGCGGAACCGCCCGGTCTCGACAGCGAGGGGCTGAGCGCGGCCGTCAGCGATATCGTGGAGGCGGTCACCTGGCTGCAGCTACGGCACAGCGGCGAGCTCGAAGCGCCCGAGACAATTCTTCTTGCCATGTAAAAGACACCATAGCGTTGCTGTCGCATATGGCTCACACGTCGTGGGCTCTATCCGACCTGGGCGTTCCGGCCGGCCCAGTAGGGCGCCCGGAGCTGGCGCTTGAGGAGCTTGCCCGATCCGGTGCGGGGCAGTTCGCCGGCGAAGTCCACCGACCGTGGCACCTTGTAGCTGGCCAGCTGCTCGCGGGCGAACGCGGTGACCTCCTCGCCGGTCAGCGATGATCCCGGCGCGCGCACGACCGTCGCGTGCACGACCTCGCCCCATTGTTCGGACGGGATCCCGAACACCGCGACATCGTAGATCCCGGGATGTTGCTCAAGCACCGCCTCGATCTCGGCGGGGTAGATGTTCATGCCGCCGGAGATGATCATGTCGGTCTTGCGGTCGCAGATGTACAGGTAGCCTTCCTCGTCCCAGTACGCGATGTCGCCGACCGTGTGGAAGTCGCCGCGGCTGCTGGCCTGATAGCCGGCGTCGTTCTTGTAGTACGTGTCGAAGGTGCCCCTGGACCGCACGAACACCTCGCCGGGATGGCCGGGGCCGGTGCCGGTGACCTCGGTGCCGTCGGCGCCTACCAGCATGATCTCGATGCCGGGGGCCGGCCTGCCGCACGATCCCGGCTTGCGCATCTGGTCCTCGGGCATCAGCACGGTGTCCACGCCCAGCTCGGTTGACCCGTAGACCTCGAACAGCGACCCCGGCGGGAAGTCCGCCACGTACTGCTGCTTGAGCGCGTAGCTCCACGGTGCCGCGTTGGCCAGCATGACCCGCATGCTGGAGCGGTCGTAGCGGTCTTTGACCTGCCGCGGCAATGCGCAGATCATCCGGACCGGCGCGGGCGCGGCGAACGTCGAGGTCGCCTTGTACTTGTCTACCAGCCGCAGCCAGTCCTCCGCGTCGAACTTGCGCTGCACGATGACCGTCTGGCCGAACAGCAGGGCAGCGCTAAGGAACGCGGACGGGCCGCTGTGGTACAGCGGGCCGCAGGTGATGTAAATGTCGTCGGGCCGGTAACCGAACAGGTTCAGCAGCGCGCCGAGGAGTTCCGGATCCGGGGCCCCGGACCGGACCGCGCCCTTCGGCTTGCCGGTCGTGCCGGAGGTGTAGATCACCGTCCCGCCCGTGCCGGCCGCGTCCCCGACGTCCGGCCGGCCGTCCGGCGCCGCGGCGATGTCGGCGCCGGTCAGCATCCCGCCCGGAGCCTCCGGGACCGGGCCGCCGGCCACGATGATGTGCCGCACCTTCTCCAGCTGGCCGCGGAGCGCGGCGAACATCGGCGCGTACTCGCTGTCCACGAAGGCGACCTCGGCGTCGCTGTGATTGATGACGTACAGCGCCTCCTGCGGCGTCAGCCGGTAGTTCAGCGGCACGGCCACCGCGCCGATCTTCCTGGTGGCGTTCATGACCGCCACGACCTCGGCCGAGTTCGGTCCGCACCACAGCACCTTCACCCCGGGCCCGGCCCCCAGCGACAGCAGCAGGTTCGCTACCCGGTTCGACTGCGCCTCAAGCTCGGCATACGTCCACCCGACGACGGTCCCGTCCGGCCGGTCATCGATCACGCCCAGCTTGCCTGGCTGGCTCCGGGCGTAGCCCGAAAGAGTGTCATCCGGCATCGCTCATGCCTCGCTCCCTCAGCCGAGCTCGGTCAGCAGGTTACGGTTCCAGACCAGGACCGTGTAGGCCCCGACGTGGTAGGTGCGCGCGGGCCTGCCGAACGTCGCCAGCACGGCCCGCTCCTGGGTATAGCCCGGATACCCTGCCCCGCCTGGGAAGAGCACGACGAAGTTCGCCGAATTACGGTGCGGGTCGTACCAGTCCGCCTTCGCCTCATACGCGCTAGCGATGAGCCGCCCGTCGGACGTTTTCACTTGCCGGATCTGGACCCGGTCGCCGCTGGTCAGCGTGACTACGTTCGCCTCCCAGTAGCCGGACAGGCCAGTATGCAGGTGCCGGGCCTCCAGCCAGGAGGTGAGTTGCTGGCCCTGCGCTGGCACCGGCGGCTGCCTGATCTCGTCCGCCAGTCCAGCCAGATAACCGAGCATGACGACGAGCAGGAGCGGTACGAGCAAGGCCGGCTTGAGCCGCCCGCCCAGCAGGCGGCCGGCCAGGGCAGCGCCCAGCAGGCGGCCGGCCAGGGCAGCGCCGAACGGCAGCAGGGGTGCGATCTCGCGGGTCTGGCTGACCACGTTGGCCCTGGTGCTGAGCACGTAGACGGCCAGGTTGATGGCCACGCCCGCGACGAGCAGTTGAGCGACCCGGTCGCGGTCTCGCAGGAAGCGCCACGCCGCCAGCAACGTTCCCCATGCCGCGAGGACCACGCCGACCAGGTGCAGCATGATGAAGACGGTGCTGGCCGTCAGGCGCAGCCCGAGGAAGTCCGCGCCGCCCAGCAGCAGCAGGCCCTGGGCGGCAATGCCCAGGTTGCGGACCAGGACCGTGCCGTGCGCGAGACTCGTGGTGGGGGCGGGCATGGAAAACCCGCCCGCGGCGTGGATGACGTGCAGCGCCAGCAGGCCCGCCGCCGCTCCCAGCAGGGCGGCAGCGCCAAGGGCCAGGTCATACCACTGCTCCGCCAGCGGCTTCCGCTCGATGGCCGCGGCCCGGAAGACCCGGACCGCGCACACTCCTGCCAGCGGCAGCACCCCGATGAGGACCACCAGTGCGTCCGCCACCACCGCCCAGCCCAGGAATGCCCCCGCGATGACCGGGACATACCAGCGAGGGCGAGCGCGGTCCAGGAGCAGCCAGACCGCCATCACCGGCACCGAGGTGCCGATGTGGTCCGGCGAAGACAGCAGGATGTTCACCCCGGAAGAAAGCTGCGGCGCGAGCATGATGCCGGCTGCGATGAGCACCGCCACCACGGCCGGACGCCCAACCGAAGTGCCCTTGGCCAGCAACGCGGCCAGCAGCACCGCGAGCGTGTAGGTCATCGCCGCGGCCACGTGCACGACGTCCTGGTTCAGCCCGCGCAGCAACTCCACCAGCATGTACTGCGGCACTTCGGTGGTGTAGTACGAGACGTCCCCGAGCGACCAGCTGCGCAGCAGCAGGTTGCCGTGCAGCGCGTCCCAGGCCTGCAGCGCCTGGCCCGCGCCGTCGGAGTTGACGGCCCGCGTCCGCGACAGCCGCAGGTAGCACGCGAAGGCAGCGATCACGCCGAGCACCCATACCGCCGGCACCGCCAATGAGCGCAGTTTCAGCGCGCGAAGCCCGCCAGGTCCTGCCGGGCCTGGCGTCCCGCCATCCTCCGCTGCCCAGAGCATCGTCTTGTCCGAGCTCACGTTGCCGATCCAACCATGCGGCCGGACCTGGCGCGGACGTCTCCGCTAGCCGTCATACCGGGCTGGCTGTCATGGCGGCGGGCCGACGGTCACCACGGCCTGGCGGAGCCGCGCGAGGACCGTGCTGCCGGGCGGGGCCGCAGGGCGCAGCCAGAAGACCTGGCCAGCTGCGATATCCCGCCGTGTGCAGATGAACTGGCTGGTCACAATGTAGGCCTTCGAGGGGTCCGCCACGCATGCGCGCACCCCGGTCCGCTCCGCCTGCACGAGGATGCCGGTGACATCGCCCCAGAACTGAGGGTCGAACCGCAAGACGATCATCCGGCCGCCCGACCGCGCGGCGAGAGCGGATACGGCACCGGGCAGCGCGGCATCCGTGTCCTGGCCGCTGTTTGCCACGGCCGGATCGCTGCGGTTCGTGCTGGTCCGCGTGTCAGGTGCCACCGCGAGCGCCGCGAGCACGAGCACCACCGCGCCGCCGGCAGCGACCGCGCCCAGCGGCAGCGGCATCGCCTCGACCACGCCCAGCGCGATGACCAGCAGCACGATAACCGGCGCCGACCAGTAGAAATAGCCCTCGTAGTACCGGGTAAGGTCATCGATTCCGGTCATGGCGTAGTAAACGAACGCCAGCGAGGACAGCAGGTCGACGGCGAGGAGAGCGGCCAGGAACCGGCGCAGCGATGGGGGAGCGAGCCATCTGGTGACCGCCATCGCGACCGCGTACCCCACAACCGGGACCGCCCAGGCATCACGGTGCGGCCACCAGTACCACAACGCATCCCGCACCGCCTGCCCCAGGCTATGGCCGCCCGACCTGCCCGAGGACGCGAATTTCAGGTAGCTGCCGAACGGCCCGGGCCAGTGCAGCACCAGGTTCACGACGATAGGCAAGGCGAAGACGGCGCTGATGACCGCCACCGGGATCCACACCCGCCGCTGCCCGGCGAAGAACGATCGCACCGAGGCACCGAGGCTGTGCCGGTACGGCCACAGCACCGCGGCCAGCACGGCGCAGCTGATCAGGGGCACGAACAAGAGGAAACATGCGTGCCCGTGGATGAGGAACCAGCCCGTCAGCGCCAGTACCCACGCGTCCCGCCCCCGCCCGGCCGCCACCGACGCCGCCGCGACCAGGAACGTCGCGTACGCAGGCACGTACAAGTACGGCATCCAGTCCGAGCTGAGCACGGCCGGGTGCACCGCTGCCAGAGTGAGGACTGCCGCGAAGCACGCCGCCGCCCCCCGCAGCGATCCGGTCCAGCCATAACCCACCCGGACCGCCAGCCCCACGAACAGGCTGTTCAGCCCGTAAACCGCGAGCAACTGGCCGTTCCAGGCCGTCGGCACGACGTGGAACCATGCCCAGAACACGGATTCGCCCGCCGCCATGACGTACAAGTACGCAGGCCCGGGATGGTGGAAGTGATCCCGGGAGTAGTTCCCCACCAGCAGCGTGAAGTGCCGTGCCTGCTCCACCAGGATGGAGTTGGCCCCCATGTCCGCGTCCTCATACAGCCGCGTGCTGAACAGGAACCGGTTGCGGACCCACAGCAGCACGGCCACCGTCGCCGTCGCCGCCGCTATCACCAGCCACGGGCGGACCCGGCCCGGGGCCTGCGACGCGCGACCCGTTTCCGCCATGCCGCCGGAGACGGGCGTTACGCGCTCCCCATTGAGGTTCACCAGGCGTCACCTCTAGCTCTATCGAGCAGGTCCCCAGCAGACCGCGAACAGGCCCGCTACCCTCTCCCACCGTAATATCCCTGCGCGTCCGAAATCACTTATATCCTTTATTTCCCGAACGATCAGTGGTGCTTGTCTCCAGAATCCAGAGCGCCGAAGGGTGTGCCAAAAAGGCCGACGCATTCTCAGGCTCACGCTGCGCGTTGAGCAGCCGCGCGGTCGATGGTACGCATGTCCGCGATTAACTGCGCGAAATGCCGTTTCGCGCGCTGGAACTGCGCATCCCGAGGCGATATTCGAGGTCCGCAACGACTGGCCGACTAGTCATATCGGCTGGTGGGCGGAGCCGAGCAGGCCGTCAGGGTGGTGCACCGCCCGGCCGCCGACCAGCGTCAGCGCGGGCTGCCGGGACGGCAGCTCGTCAACCGGGCCGAGGTCACAGACGGATCTAAACGGGTCCGGATGCCTGCACATGGAACTAAGGTCTAACGCGCATCTCGTCGTCATGGCTAGGTATCCCGCTCGCCGCCGTCGATGACCGACAATTCATGAAAATATTTGCTAGTTTCTACTTTCCGGTATAGATTGGGTCGGGCGCAGGAATCTACCGCCATGCGGGCGGCCCCCGTCTTATCGGCTATCGCCTGGGGGACACCATGAGCACCATCTCTCCACCGGAATACCAGCAGTCACCACCTCAGCCGCCGCACAGGAACTGGCCGATACGCCACAAGATCCTGATCATGCTGGCGGCGGCCGGGCTGGGCGTGAGCGTGGCTGCGTGCGCCAGCGCGGTGCCGGGCCAGAGCGCGGCAGCTGCGCAGGCCGCGCAGCTCGCGGCCGCGCATACGTCAGCGTCCGCATCGTTGCGGCTGCTGACCGAGCCGGGGTCCGGGATCGGGCCGATATACAAGCTCATCACCGGGGCGAGGCACTCGGTCGACCTGACCATGTACGAGCTAGCCGACCCCACCGCGGAAGCGGATCTGGCCGCGGACGCCGCCCGCGGCGTGGACGTCAGGGTGCTGCTCGACCGGCACCTGGAGAAGGCCCGCAACACGAGCGCCTATAACTACCTGAGCGCCCACCGCGTTCACGTCCGGTGGGCCCCGGCCGGCACCACCTACCACCAGAAGACCCTCACCGTCGACGACGCCACCTCGGTCGTCATGACCCTCAACCTGGTCGCCAGCGACTATGCGGGCACCCGCGACTTCGCCGTCATCGACACCGGTCGCGCCGACGTCGCCGCCATCGTCGCCACCTTCAACGCCGACTTCGCCGGGCACGCCATCACCCCGCCGGACGGTGCCGACCTAGTGTGGTCGCCGACGAACGCGCGGGCGCTGGTCCTGTCGGTCATCGACGGGGCGAAGCACACCCTGGCGGTGGAAGACGAGGAGATGGACGACCCGGCCGTCACCGCGGCCCTGGCCGCCGCGGCCCGGCGCGGCGTGCACGTGAGCATCACGATGACCGCCGACTCCGAATGGGACGGGGCCTTCACCGAGCTAGCCCGGGCCGGCGCGCGGATCCGCCTCTACCGCGATGACAGCAGCGCCCTGTACATCCACGCCAAGGCCATCGTCGCCGACGCCGGGCGGTCCGGCCAGCGGGTGCTGGTGGGGTCGCAGAACTTCTCCGTGGCCAGCCTCGGCTACAACCGGGAACTGGGCATCCTCACCAGCAACCCGAGCGTCGTGGCCGCCATCGCCGCCACCCTGGCCCGCGACTACGCCGGGGCAGCACCCTATTCACCGCCCTCGGGATCCGGCGCTAAGTGCACGGCCACCGCGAGCGTCTATGACGCCGCCCGCGACGAGAACAACGTCTACGTGCACTCCAACCAGCCTGACAAGGACGCCACCGCCACCGCGGACGGCTACTCCCACAGCTACTGGACCAACGGCTCCGGCTACGCGCTGATCTACCTCAACGGCCCCCCGCCCGGCGTCCGGATCACCGTGACCGTCGGCGCAGCCACCTGCACCACCAGCGACTGACTAGAAAATAACCCAGAATAGCGAGCACAAACTGACCGTGAGAGGTTCTTCTCACCGTCCGTGACATGAAGCGGCGCGCAGGTCTGCTACCCCGACTTGGCGATGAGCTCATCGGCGACCCACCGCGCGACGCCGGCCGGGTAGGGCTGGGCCGGCAGGCCGAGGGTGATGTGCCGGAAGCCGGCCTCGAGCGCTTCGCTGATGGCGTCCCGGGTGCTGTCGGGCTGGTCGTAGGACACGCGCAGGTGGATCGAGCGGGTGATGGCGGCGGGATCGCGGCCGATCTCGGTGCAGTAGCGGTCCAGCAGCGCGCTGCGCGCGGCGGCGTCGGCGATGTCGCCGCCGGCGATGTTCCATAGGTCCGCGTGCTCGGCGGCCACCCGGAGCACCGCGGCTGAGCGTCCGGCGATGAGGATCGGCGGGTGCGGGTGCTGGACGGGCTTCGGGTTGCCGAACGCGCCGATGAGGTCGATGTGGGCGCCGTGGAAGTCGAACGGCTCAGTCTCCGTCCACAGCCGCCGGATGACGGTGCAGGCGTCGGCGAGGTCCTCCACTGAGTGGCGGAAGTCGTGGTAGGGCAGCCCGTGTGCCTCGTACTCGCGGCGGGCCATCGGGAGGCTGGGGCGCGAGCCCGCGCCGATACCGAAGTCGAGCCGTCCGCCGGAGACGATATCGACGGTCGTGGCGATCTTGGCCAGCATCGCGGGCGGCCGGAACCTGTTGCTGGTCACCAGCAGGCCCAGCCGCAGCCGCTGCGTCTGCGCGGCGAGCGCCGACAGCAGGGTCCAGCCCTCGAAGATCGGCCCGTTCGGGTCGCCGGCGATCGGCATGAGGTGATCGAACAGCCATGCGTGCTCGATTTCCGGTATGCCGTCCGCCTCGCGCCAGACCCGCAGGATGTCGGAGTAGCTGACCTGCATGGGGGCGGTCGCGATGCCGAAACTCGGCAGCAGTGCCTGCGGCATGGGTTCTCCGTGAGGTGAGGCGAGTCCGGGGCGCGGCTTGGCGCCGACTGGCCGGATCTGGCATCCTGTAGAAACGGAACCGTGTTCCGATAGTAACGATACGGAACTTGGTTCCGGTTGGCAAGCCGCGTGACGGAGGTAGCTGGGCAGTGGCCGGCGGCGAGAGCGGATCGGGGCCGGCGGCACCACGCAAGCGGGCCGATGCCCGGCGGAACGAGGCGACGCTGCTGGACGCGGCCGCCGCGGCGTTCGTCGAGTCCGGCGTCAACGTGCCGGTGCGGAACATCGCGGCCAGGGCCGGCGTCGGCGTCGGCACGATCTACCGGCACTTCCCGACCCGAGCCGACCTGATCGTCGCCGTCTACCGGCACCAGGTCGAGGCCTGCGCTCAAGCCGGCCCTGTCCTGCTGGCGGAGTGCGGCAGACCGGACCAGGCGCTGGCCCGCTGGATCGGCATGTTCGTCGACTTCCTGGTCACCAAGCACGGCCTGGCGGAAGTGCTGCAGTCCGACGCCGCCGCCTTCCAGACGCTGCACGCCTACTTCATCGACCGCCTGGTCCCGGTGTGCGGGCAGCTCCTCGAGGCGGCCGCCGCGGCGGGCGAGATCCGCCCCGGCCTGGACCCCTACGAACTGCTCCGCGGCGTCGGGAGCCTCTGCGCCGGGGCCGGCACCGACCCCCGCTATAACCCCCGCCACCTGGTCGAGCTCCTCGTCGCGGGACTGCGCACCCAGTCCGTCCGGGAAACCTGAAATTCTTTTCTCCCGAACGAGCAGTGGTGCTCCTCCAGCAGGGATGTTCAAGGATCGCCCCGTACCTCGTCTAAGGTGACGAGGTACGGGGCGGCCTGAAAGAGGTGCTGAGATGGGAGTTCGCCACATCGCCATGGTCACGGTCCAGGTCCGGGATTTCCTTGACACCCAGATCCGGAGCGGTCTGGCTCGTGCCTGGTTCCCGGCACGCCAGCGCACGCCAGGCGGCGCACCGAGCGAGCGATGTCGGCGGCGGCCGCGGGGCGGATCAGGCCGATCATCGGGCAGACCTTCCCGCTGGAGCAGGCTGCGGACGCACACCTCGCGATCGAGGCCCGTGACGTCATCGGCAAGACGTTGCTGGTGATCTGATGGCTCTCGACGACGCATCCCGGCGCTATCTCGCCAGCCAGACCCGCGGCCGCCTGGCCACGGTCGGGCCAGACGGCGCGCCGCAGAACAAGCCGGTCGGGTTCCTCTACAACGCCGAGCTGGGCACCATCGACATCGCCGGCTTCGACATGGAAAGCTCCGCCAAGTACCGCAACGTCGGGGCCAATCCGGATGTCGCCTTCGTGGTCGACGACGCCGTCTCGGAGGGAGCGGCGGGTACGCGGTTCGTAGAGATCCGCGGCCAGGCCGAGCATCCGCCGGAGGTATGACGGTGACATCAGCTAGCGCGGAAGCGCTGGACGAGGCCTACGAGCGGCTGCACGCGACCGGGCCAGAGTTCGACGGTTTTCTGTCCAACCACGGCCCGATGGCAGCCGAGGCGATGGTCCGTCACGGCCACAGCGACCTGGTGGGGTCCTGGCTCGACGGGTACATGCGCCGCCTGGAGGAGTTCCCGAGCGGGCTGGGCCCGATCGGGCCTGACTGGCAGGAGGCGCTTGGCGACCTGCGCCGGGTCGCCGACTGGACCGCGTTCTTCCGCGCGGAGCTCAGCCAGCGGGTGTGGCGGGAGGTGCTCAATGCCTGGTGGCCGCGGCTGCTGCCGGGCGTAGTGGCCGCCGCCACGCACGGGGTCATCCGGGTCGGCCATGCCGTCCGTGCCCTGCTGGCGGACGGCGATGACCCGAGTCACCTTGCCGAGCTGGCGCACGGGCTTGCCTACTGGGCTGCCCGCTGGCAGACCCTGCCCGGCGGACATGCCGGCGCGTCCGCTGCAGCCGCCGCCGGCCGGGCGCGCGCAGCCACGCCGCTGGACTCGCTGGCCGCGATCCCCCGCATCGCCGAGCAGGCAGGCGGCATCGGTGACCGGCTGGCGAGGCTGGGCGCGCTGACTGCCTGGCCAGCCGCGCTGGCCGGTTTCAGCGTCCCGGCGGCACCAGAGCAAATCCGCGCGGTGCTGGCCGAGCTGGTTGATGCCGCGACCGTCCGGTACCTGCTCTACGGTCACGGCAACGGCGTCATGCTCGTGCACTCGGCGACCGCGCCCAGCGCCGTGCTCAGGACCCTGCCCGCGCTAGATCACGGGCTGTGGGCGCCAAGCCTGGCGGCGTCCTGGGCCGCGAGCAGCGCGCTGACTGCTGTCTACGCTCCCGCTGAGCCCGCCCCGCGGTCTCAGCTGCAACAGCCGCCTGGCGGGCAATCCCGCGAGGAGACAGCACGGGAGGTCTTCGCGCGGGCGGTCGAGCACGGCGACGCGCACGTGATCAAGTTCGCCGACACCGCCGTGGATGTCTTCATGCGCACCGGCAATCCCGACGCCATCGCCGCAGCGCTCCGGGCAGCGGAGCTAATAGAGCCCTGACGGCGGCCCAGGCATCGGTCCTGCCCGCAGGGCCGTCTTCTGGCCGCCTGACCTCGGCAGGCCAGTCTGGCGGTTCAGCCGAGTCTGGCCAGCTCGGGGACGAATTGGGCGGCGTTGATGGTGCCGACCCCGGTGACGAGGTTGTACCCAGGCCCAGCCGCTGGTGCGCGTACTGGTCGGCGATCGCCACGATGCCTGCCAGCTCCGGCGTCGCTGCGCTGGTTCCCCCGCCGGGTCCCCACACTCCCGGC
>Ga0181525_10001447_pt1 | contig 20183 bp, 21 predicted proteins | sample PEATcosm2014_Bin_48_FD_121100 | JGI IMG/M metagenome (GOLD analysis project Ga0181525, IMG submission 121100) | Peatland microbial communities from MTU Mesocosm Facility, Houghton, MI, USA - PEATcosm2014_Bin06_10_metaG | ecosystem: Environmental > Terrestrial > Soil > Wetlands > Peat | place...
ATCCGGAGTTTCACGATCTGTTGGCGTTTCGCGCCCTCGGGGTCGATGGCGCGTACATACGCGACATGGCCGCCGTCGGCTTCGCACACCTCGAACCGCATCAACTCATCGAAATGCGCGCGCTCCACATCGACCGAGCCTACGTCGAGGCGATGCGGGCGCAAGGGGTCGCGGACCTCGACGCGCACAGTGTCGTCGAGCTCAAGGCGCTCCACATCGACGGTGGTTACCTGCAGGAACTCGCTGCCAACGGTTATCCGCATCTCACGGCGCGCGACTACGTGCAACTCAAGGCCCTTCGCATCGACGGCGACTACGTCAAGAAACTCGCCAGTCACGGATACACGCACTTAACGGTCCAACAACTGATTAGCTACAAGGCCCTGCATATTGAATGAGGCGCTGGACTGCAACAACGAAGCAAGAACGCATGCGAGCGACGCGCGCATGGGTTCGGCCCGGGATACCTCCCGGAAGAGCCGCCGGCCCAAAAAAAGCCAAATTCCGCCGTATTCGCAAGGGAAATCGAGTTTTTCAGAAAACCCCTGGGTCAATTAGCTGCCCCCCGTTGAAAGGACAGTATGACCAAGAACGAGTTAGCTCGTGAGCTCGCCGAAGAACTCGAACTGCCACGCCGCCAGATGGTTGAAATCATCGAAGCGTTGCTCGAGAAGATCACCGACGTGCTCAAGTCGGGCGATAAGATACAATTAACCCCCTTCGGCCAGTTCAAAGTTCGCGATCGCGCCGCACGTATTGCACGCAATCCGAAGACGGGCGAACCGATCAAAGTTCCGGCCAAGCGCGTGCTGAAGTTTATCGCCGGTCGCGTACTTAAGGAAGCAGTCGGGACCGCGAAGCGCGGCACCGGCGCCGCGAAGAAGACGGCCGCGAAGAAATCGGCCGCCAAAAAGTCGACGGCGAAGAAGACCGTTGCCAAGAAGGCTCCGGCTCGTAAGGCCGCGGCAAAAAAGGCTCCCGCTCGCAAAAAGGGCCGCTAAAACCCCGATCGCGATCCTCGAGAGAACCGCTCCGAAACGGAGCGGTTCTTTTGCTTTGAGCGAGCCGCACGCAGGCGGCCCACTTGCGTACGGTTAAGCATTCTTGGGTGTTCCGGTATCTCACGGCGGGCGAGTCGCATGGGCCCGCGCTGGTAGGCATTCTCGATGGTTTGCCCGCCCATCTCCGCATCGACTTCGAACGAATTAACGACACGCTGGCGCGGCGGCAAGGCGGCTACGGTCGCGGCGGCCGCATGAAGATCGAGCGCGACGAGATCGAGTTCCTTGCCGGCGTACGCGGCGGGGAAACCCTGGGATCGCCTATTGCGGTGGTCGTGCGCAATCGCGACTACGAAAACGTGCGTGCGCTCATGGATCCGCGGACGGGCGCGGGAAAGCCGTTGACCAATCCGCGTCCCGGCCACGCGGATTACGCGGGCGCGCTGAAATATCGCCAACGGGACCTGCGCAACGTTCTGGAGCGCGCGAGCGCCCGAGAGACGGCGATGCGCGTTGCGCTCGGGGCGGTCTGCGCGGAATTCTTGAGCGCGCTCGGCATTACGACGCGCAGCTACGTGCAACGTATCGGCGACGTCGCGGCACCGGCGCTCGATGAATGGCGTCAAGAGGACGTTGAGGCGAGCGAGGTGCGTTGCCCGGATGCGGACGCGGCGGCGCGCATGATCGCGGCCATCGACGCCGCCAAAGCTGCGGGCGATACGCTCGGCGGACAGTTTGTGGTACGCGTCGATGGAATGCCCGTCGGCATCGGCAGCAACCGCCAGCCCGAATTGCGTCTCGACGGCGTCCTAGCAGGCGCGCTGATGGGGATGCAAACGGTCAAGGGCGTCGAGGTCGGTCTTGGCGCCGACGTAGCGGCCAAGGCGGGGTCGGAAGCTCACGATACGTTTGCCATGGGAGCCGACGGCGTGGTGCGCGGCAGCAATCGCGCCGGGGGGATCGAGGGCGGCATGAGTAACGGCCAGCCCATCAATGTGCGCATTTCGGTGAAGGCGATTCCAACGCTTATGAAAGCGCTGCCGTCGGTGAATTTGCACGAGGGCACCGAAGCGCCGGCCTCGATCGTGCGCAGCGACGTCTGCGTGGTGCCCGCCGCAGCCATCGTGGGGGAAGCGATGGTGCGCTTGGCGTTGGTCGCGCCGGTACTCGAGAAGTACGGCGGCGATTCCATGGAGGAGACGCTCGATAACCTGCAGCGCGCGACGGCGAGCGCGAACGAGCTTTTTGCCGCGAAGGAGCGTGTGACGTGAAACGCCACGTGGCACTCGTCGGCTTTATGGCTGCGGGCAAGTCGACCATCGGCCAGAAACTTTCGCGTAAGCTCAAGTGCGCGTTCTTCGATACCGACGAACTCGTCGTCAAGGAACACGGCCAGATTTCGGATATCTTTTACAACGAAGGCGAAGCGGCGTTTCGCCGTTACGAAACCGCTGCGATCGCGCACGTCATCGATGAGGAAGCGCCGGGCGTCATCGCCCTCGGCGGCGGCGCGCTCTCCCAAGAAGAGACCCAAAAGCTGCTTAAAAAGCGAACCTACCGCGTCTTTATCAAGGTGACGCCCGAGCAGGTCTTGGAGCGCCTGCGCAAGAGCTTGCAAGTTCGTCCGCTCCTCGGACCGACTCCCTCGCTCGCGCGAATCAAGGAACTCTACACCAAACGCATGCCGCAATACGCCCACGCCGATTACGTGGTCGAGGCGGACGGCATGACGACCTCGCAAATCGTCGATTCGATCGTCGAGTGGCTGCACAAGAAGAAGATCGAGATTTAGCGCCGTCGGAGAGCGATCTGATCGTCAACACCGATCTGCGCTATCCGATTTGCATCGGCGAAGACACCCGGCCCGCGATCGCTTCGTTCCTCGAGCATCGCGCGCAGCCGTTCGTGGTGCTATGCGATAAACATCCGGCCGTCGTGACCCTGGCGCGCTCGATCGCGCGACATCGTTCGAGCTTGGGGTGTTATTCGGTGACACTTGGCGAAACGCGCAAGCGACTGACGACGCTCGAGACCGTTTACGATGTGCTGTTGCGCGCCGGAGCCGACCGCAACACGCTCGTCGTGGGGGTCGGCGGCGGGGTGGCGAGCGACCTGTTCGGCTTTGCGGCGGCGACCTACATGCGCGGTGTTCCATACGTGCACGTCGGCACGACGCTGGTTGCGATGGTCGATGCATCGGTTGGCGGAAAGACCGGCGTCGACTTACGCGGCGGGAAGAATTTGGCCGGCGTCTTTTCAGATCCGGTCGGCGTGTTTGCGCACACGGGCGCGTTAAAAACGCTCCCGTACCGCCACGTGCGCGAGGGTCTCGCCGAGGTTCTCAAGGCGGCAATCATCGAGGGTCACGAGTTTTTCGAAGCGATCGAATCGTTGTCGCCGCATCCGTTCTGGCGCTGGCCGTGGCTGGAAATCGTCGCACAGGCGATCAAGGTAAAAACGATGATCGTCGTCGACGATCGCCAAGAGGAAGGCATGCGCGAACTGCTCAATCTCGGCCACACGTTCGGGCATGCGCTGGAAAGCGCCAGCCGTTATCGCATTAGTCACGGAGCGGGCGTCGCCTTGGGCCTGCGCGCCGCGGGACTGATGGCGCTGAAGACGGGGCGCTTCTCCGAAGAAGAACACTTGCGCGTCCTCGCGACTATGGCGCTGCTCGGCATGCCGTTGCGGACCGGCGTGCATGCAGGCGATGCGTTTACAGCAATGAGCAGCGATAAGAAGAAGCGAGCCGGGCGTTTGCGTTTCGTGCTGCCGCGGGCGATCGGCGACGTCGAATACGGCGTGACGGTACCGGAGCGCGTGGTTCGCGGCGTGCTCGCCGCGCTGCGGCGATCCCCCGACGACCTTGGCTAAGTGCGCGCAATTGAGGTTTTAGCGGCGATACGCTCGTCCCGCTTCGATTTGCCGCTGACCTATGCGGCCGGCGACCTCGACCTGGAAGTCGGGGACGTCGTGCGCGTTCCGCTCGGTCATCGCGACGTGCTCGCGTACGTGCTTTCCGAAGCGCGCGACGTCGACGACGGCGAACGGCTCAAAGCCGTGCGCGAGCTGCTCGACGTACCGCGCGCGTTCGATGAAACAGGGTTGCATCTCGCGCGATTCGTAAGCGATACGTATATCTGCACGCTCGGCGAGGCCCTGTCGGCCGTCGTGCTCTCCGGTGCCCTGCCACGAATGGTGGATTCGTTCGTACGAACGGTTGGGCAACCAAATCGGCAACGGTATCCATCGGTGCCGGCCCGGCTGGTAACGCTCATCTGGGAGGATTTAAGCGAGGGATTTGGGCTGGAAACGCTACTGCGTCATCCCGACGCGCGGCGCGCCGGCGATCGCGCCGCACTCCTTCGTCACATCGGTGCGATCGTTCGCAGCGGCGAGTTGCGCCGCGAGCGGCGCATGGTCGAACCCAAGACGCAAGGCTATATGGTGCGCGTGCTCTATCCGGGAACGATCCCGATTCGGGGCCGCAAGGCCGAGGCGTTAGTCCATTTCGTACGCGATGCGCCGGGGGCGCCGCGCGCAGATGCGATGCTCGCGGGCTTTTCCAGTTCGGTCATCGCGCGCGCCGTAAAGGCCGGAGCGCTCGAAGAGCGCGAGGTCGCCGTCCGGCCCGATCGCTCGCGCGAAGCGCTCAGCGCTCCGGAATTCGCAGCCACGCGCGAGCAAGCCGAGGCATTGGCTCGCATCGGCGCGTGGCTCGACGAAGGCCGGCCCCGCGAGGCTTTGATCTATGGCGTAACCGGAAGCGGAAAGACGTTTGTCTACGTTGAGGCGATCAAGCGCGTCGTTCGCGAGGGTGGCCGGGCGATCGTGCTCGTGCCCGAGATCTCGCTGACGCCGCAGACCGCGCGGCGTTTCGAAGCCGCGTTTGGACGCCGCGTCGCCGTTCTGCATTCGGCGCTGTCGGAACGCGAGCGTTTCGAGGCGTGGCAAGCCTGCATGCGCGGGGACATCGACGTGGTCGTCGGCGCACGCAGCGCCGTCTTCGCCCCGCTCGCCGGCGTGCGTCTGATCGTTGTCGACGAGGCGCACGAGACATCGTACAAACAGGATACCGTGCCCCGCTATCACGCGGTTACGGTTGCGCGCGAGCGGATGCGGCGAGCGGGTGGTCTGCTGTTGCTTGGAAGTGCGACGCCATCGATACCGAGTTACGAAGCGGCCCGGCGCGGTGCGATCGAGCTGATCGAGTTACGCGAGCGCGCGACCGCACTGCCGATGCCGGCGGTGACCATCGTCGACCTGACGCGGGAATTCGAAACGGGAAACAAGCGAGCGTTCAGCCTCGCGCTGGTGGATGCGCTGCGCGACCGTCTCGAACGCCGCGAGAAGAGCGTGCTTTTCGTCAACCGCCGTGGAAGCGCTGGTTTCGTTCTCTGCCGGAGCTGCGGGTTCGTTCCGCGCTGTCCGCGCTGCGACGTGTCGCTGGCCGCGCACCGTAGCGAAGGGTTGCTCCGGTGTCACTACTGTGACTTTCAAGCGCCCATCCCGCTCGAGTGCGCGTCGTGTGGCCTCGCGGCGATCAAAGAGTTTGGGATCGGAACGGAGCGCGTCGCCGAGGAAGTGCTGCGTCTCTTCCCGGAGGCGCGGATCGTGCGGATGGATTCCGACACCACCACACGGATCGGCGATCACGCACGGCTCTTGAGCGAATTCGACGAACGCGGTGACGTGCTCGTCGGAACGCAGATGGTGGCAAAAGGGTTGGATTTTCCGGCCGTCACGCTGGTCGGTGTGGTGGCGGCCGACATCGGCCTGCACGTTCCCGACTATCGGGCTTCGGAACGTACCTTCGCGCTCGTCACCCAGGTGTGCGGGCGCAGCGGGCGCGCACGCCCCGGAACGGCGATCGTGCAAACCTATTCGCCCGAGCATCCGGCCATCGTCCACGCGGCGGCTCACGATTACGACGGCTTTGCCCGCGGTGAATTGGAGGAGCGCCGGGCCACAAACTATCCGCCCTTTGCGCGGCTCGTCTACCTCGGCGTCATCTCACGGTCCAAAGCGGCCGCGCTCGCGACGGCCGAGCGCTATGCGGAGCTGCTTCGCGAAGCGGGCGAGGCGGAAGTTTTGGGACCGGCGCCGTATCCGGTTGCACGCTTGAACGACGAATGGCGGTTTCGAATCGCGCTGCGAACGCGACGGACGCGGGCGTTGCGTCAAGTCATACGGGATCGCATCTTGCCCCTCGCACACGGCGACCGCAAGACGCGTCTTGCCATCAACGTCGATCCATAGGAGAAGGCTCGTGATCGCAACGGTGTTCGTCGATGTTCTCAGCCATTGGTGTTTGGCCGCGATGCCGGGGATCCGCGCGCTTGCCGACCTGACTCCAAATCTCGAGATCGTGTTTGCACCGCTGAGCGACGGCGGACCAAACGGCAATACGCTCGAACAGGAGCGCTGGTACTACAAACGCGGCGCGATCGCTTACGGGCGCGAGATGCGGGCCGACTGGTGCGAGAGCCCGCAAACCCGTACGTGGTTTGCCAACGCAATTGCGTATGTGGGCAGCGAAATCAGCGGCGACCCGTTGCGCGCCACGCACGCGGTGATGTCGGCGGCGATGGAGCAGGGGTATCTGCTGGGGCGCGCCGACGCGTGTTACGAGATGATGGGAAAGCATCTCGGGAAGTCCGCCTCAGAGATCGCGCGGCGCGTCATGGATCCGGCCGTCGACCAAGCGCTGCGCGACGGAAATCGCCGTCTGGCGGCTCTTTCCGCCGACGAGCGGCCGACGTTCTACCTCGAAAACGAGATCGGCGATAAGGTGCTGCTCAAGGGCATGTGGCACAAGGAATTGGTGGCCGCCGCCGGTCTCGCACTCTTGCACGACCAACGCGCGTACAACCTGGCGGGACCGCGGCCGTTCTAGCGAACGCGCGAGTGGCGGATCTGCAGCGCCGAGGTCGGAAACAAGAGTTGTGATAGCAGCAACCCGGCGACGAGCTGAACGGCCGCGAACGCTGCGTTGGCGGCAAACGTAAACGCGGTCGAAATATTGTGTTGGAAGGCGAACAGGACGCTTTCGTAACTCAAGCTTCCGGGAACGAGCACGAGTAGCGCCGGCACGAGCATCACGGCGGGCGGAATGCGCAGTACGCGCGCACCGAGGCTCGAGACCAAACCGCATATGAGCGCGGAAAGAAACGCCGAGATTTCGTGAAGCGGCGTGCTTCCTAGCACGTGCGATGTGAGAAGGGCGACGAACGCGGCGGCAAAGACCCACACGAAGTCCCGGAGTTGCGCGTCGAGATCGATCGAGAGGCCGATCGCCATCAGCAGCGCGGCCACGGCCCAGAGGCGCGCGGCAACCGCGTGCGGTTGGACGTCACCGGTTTGCATCAGGGAAGGTCCGATGAGCGCAAAAGCGAGTAGAGCCCCGCATCCAAGAGCGAACAGCGTCGAAATGACTTTGCCGAGACGCGCTACACCCGCGACCAGGTTGCTGTTCGCCAGTTCGTGCAATGCAAGCGTCAGCGAATAGCCGGGAAGTAGGACGACGACTCCGGCCACGATCGAAATATAGATGTTGGTCGGCCCGAAGAGGCGCATGAACAGCGCGACGATGAGCGTTCCCGTGAATGCCGCAAGCACTTCGAACAGACGCGCGACCAGCGCGTGCCGGTCGGCGACAGCGGCGATAACGCCCGTGACCAGGCCGATGCAGGTGGCAACCGTGAGCTCCCGCCAGCCTCCGCCCAAGAGAATGGCGACGCCGGCTGCGACGAGCGCGAGCGCCGGAATCTGCCACAAGATATTCATTCGCGGCCAGCGCGTGTCGAGCGTGCTGACCTCGACGGCGGCCTCGCGGTAGTCGATCGCTCCGGAGCGCAAACGATCGTAGATTTCGTTCAGACGCGTGAGCTTGCGCAGGCTCACGTTGCCGGGTTCGAGCCGCATCAGCACGATGTTCTGGTTCCAGCTCGGTCCCACGGCGATCGTGATCTGCGTGGGCAAGGCGAAGATTTGCGTCGAGAGACCGATCGCGTGAGCGATTTCGGTCAGCGTTTCTTCGAGTGAATCGGTGGCGACGCCGGCCTGATGCAATTCGCGCGCCATCGTCGCAAGGAAGACGGCGCGCGGATCGTCGGCAATGGCGCTAAAGTGTGCGCCGCTCGGTACGGTGTCTATTTCTTCGAGGAAGTCTTTTTGGCGGGAGCCTTTTTCGCGGGGGTCTTCGCCTTGGGCGCGGGAGCGACGGCAGCTTTGGCCAGCGCCTTCGCTAGGCGAGACTTCTTACGCGCGGCCTTATTTTTGTGAATGATCCCGCTCTTGGCCGCCTTGTCGAATTGGCTTTCGACCTTCTTCGCGGCCTCGCCATCTTGCGCGGCAACGGCCTTCTTGAACACGGTCTTGAGACGCGTCGTCACGTCCTTGTTACGGGTCGTGCGCTTCTCGGTTTGCCGCATCCATTTCTCGGCGGCCTTAATATTGGGCAAGGAATCTACTCCCACTGGCTCTAGGGCAACGGGGCGTAGTATAGCACCCCTACGTCCCCTCGAGCAAGATATGACGGTAGCTGGCGTACCGGCTCTCGGCGATCCGGCCCTCGGCAACCGCCGCTTGGACCGCACAGCCCGGCTCGCGGAGGTGGGTGCAGTCGCTGAAGCGGCAGGCGGATGCCGCCTCGCGCATCTCGCGGAACCCGTGGACCAGTTCCGCCGCGGAAATGTCGCCCAGTCCAAATTCGTTGACCCCCGGGCTATCTATAAGGAAGCCCTCGTCCATCCGATAGAGCCGGGCCGTCGTGGTCGTTTGCCGGCCGAGGCCATGGCGGGAGACCGCGCCGACGTCGGCTTGGCCGCCGAGTGCCTTGAATATCGAGCTTTTGCCCACTCCGGAGATCCCGCAGAGCAAAGCGCGATGGCCTGCCAGCGCTACGCGCAGGTCCTGGACGTTCACGCCCGCCTTGGGGTTGATCGCGAGGGTCGAGTACCCTAGGCGACGGTATAAATCGGATAGCGAGGCCGCGACGGCGGGGTCGGCCCGGTCGGGCTTCGTGAAGACGAGCATGGCGCCGATCGACTCAAGCTCCGCAAACGCGAGCAACTGATCCAAAATGATCAGCCGCGGCGGCGGATCGGCTAGCGCCGTCACGGTCACGAGCGAGTCGACGTTGGCGGCGATGGTTTTGGAGCGGCCTCCGGTCGTTCGCCTTGCGAGCGTCATGCTGCGCGGCTCGAGACGGTCGACGACGGTTCGCTCGTCTTCCAAGATGCGCACGTGAGCCACATCGCCCGGCACCGGCATCGAACGTTTGCCGCTCGAGCGGCGCAATTGCGCGAGGCGGGGCAGATCCTCGCCGTCGATGCATACCCAGGCCGAGTTTTTGCCGGTGGAAACCACGAGAGCGCGGCGCGTTTGCGTCATGCGAATGATTGATGACGCGCGGCGGCTAACGTTGTGGGAAGAATCGTGTCAGCCTTCACCCTCGCCTACCGCAAGGTTCCGAGCGACGCCGAAACCGGCGCCGTCGCGGCAGCCGTGGAGGCGTGCGGCGCGCGGATCGAGTGGCAGATTTCCGCGGAGTACGCTCGCGCATATGCCCTGGTTGAGGACGCGAACGACCGCTGCGTTGCAGAGCTGCGCTCGCAGTGCGGCGTGGCATGCGTCGACAGGCCGGTCATCGCCCTTGCAGTTGTACCTAGCGTTCCCGAAGCCTTGCCGGCGGTACGGCACGCGTTGAACGGGCCGGGTGCGCCGGACGGCATGCGCTCGTGCGAGCTCAGCGGGCGGGCCCTGATCCTCGAGTGGGATATGGATCGCAGCGCTCCGGAGATCGTGTTGGGACTGCTCGACATCGAAATCGCGCGTTTCCACGCCCGCCGGGTCAACGAATTACTCTCGCCCCTCCCGCTACGCTGGTGGACGCGTATTGCCGCGGCCGGACTCGGCGCACCCGAGATTGCTCCGGATCGCGTTTTGGAGGCGCTGCTCGAGGAACATCATGTCGCTGGTTAGTGAGATCACGGCGCTGTTTCCCGGCAACATCGGGATTTCCGACGTGGTCGACGTCGTGGCGACCAGCATTCTCATTTACTACGTCATGCTCCTGATTCGCGGAACGCGCGCGGTGCAGATCCTCATCGGCTTCTTGGTTCTCGTCGCGCTGCTGGGACTCGCCTATTTAATGCATCTCTATTTGCTGGCGTCGATTTTGCAGGTGCTCGTGCTCGGCGCTGCGGTAACGCTCCCGATCGTCTTCCAGCCGGAGTTGCGGCGTGCGCTCGAGCAGATTGGACGCGGCGGTCTGCTCCACATCGGTGAGGAAAACGTCGATTGGACTCGGGCCGAGGATCGCGGGATCGCGACCATCGCGCGCGCGGCGTTCTTGCTCTCACGTAACAAGCTTGGCGGTTTGGTCGTCGTCGAACAGCAGAGCGGGCTCAAAGAATTCGTAGAGACGGGAACGCGCCTGGATGCGGAGCTTTCCGCCGAACTGTTGCTTGCGATATTCATGCCGCGTTCGCCCCTGCACGACGGTGCGGTCATCGTGCGCGAAAATCGCGTGGAGGCTGCGGCGTGCTTTTTACCGCTCGCGGAGCAGTCGCTATCGGAGCGGCGCATCGGTACGCGCCATCGCGCGGCCATCGGCTTGACCGAGCAGACCGATGCCGTGGTGGTGGTCGTGTCCGAGGAAAGCGGTTCGATCTCGATCGCGCGATCCGGAAAGCTCTCGCGCCCGATTGAAGAAGAAGCGCGGCTCGTGAAGATGCTGCTCGCCGTCACGCGACCGCCGCGCGATCAGCGCCGATTTAACAACGATCTCGTTTCGCAATTGCGCGCGCGGATGGCCCCGCCGCGCACCGAGGAGCCCGCCCGTGCAGATCATCCGAAAGAACTTCGGACTTAAAGTTCTCTCGCTGGCGCTGGCGATCGTCGGATGGGCGTATTTTCGCTTTGCTTCAAATCCGGTGATCGCCGCGCGCTTCGATCAGCAGATTTCGGTGCCGATCGTCACGACGAACCTTCCGGTTGGATACGTCGCACACTTTACCGATAAAGAAGCGGTCGTTACCATCGCCTCGCGTCGCGGCGAACAGCCGATCAAGCCGGACCAGATCAAAGCGGTGATCGATCTCGGGTTCAAGCCGCCGGGCGTCTATAACTTACCCGTAGAATTGGTGTCGCCGAACGTCGTCGTGCAGAGTTTGACCCCGGCGTCGGTGAGCCTTACGATCGAGCGCATCGAACAACGCTCCTATCCACTAGCGATCCACTACGTGGGACAAACGCAGAATCAGATCGTCGTGAGCTCGGAGCAAACGACGCCGGCGAACGTCGTCGTGCACGGACCGAGCGGCGTTCTCTCGCAGGTCACGGCGGTTCGGATCGACATTCCGTTTGCGACATCGGCCGAGGCATTCGATTCAATGGTGCGCGCCGTCCCGGTCGATTCGCTCGGTCAGGAAGTGAGCGGACTTACCGTGGCGCCGGATTTAGTGCGCGTGCAGGCGCAGTTCGTGAAAGGAACGGGAGCGAGCGCGAAACCGTGAAGCAGCTTTTTGGAACGGACGGCGTCCGCGGCGTCGCCAACACCGAGCTGACGCCGGAACTCGCGTTCGGGATTGGGCGCGCTGGGGCAAGCGTGCTGGCGCGTTCGAGCGACCGGCACCGGCCGGTCATCGTTGGGCGGGATACGCGCCTATCGGGCACCATGCTCGAGGCGGCCATTGTCGCCGGCATCACGTCGGTCGGGCGCGATGTCTTAGCGATCGGCGTCATGCCGACGCCCGCCGTGGCCCGCGTGACCGTAGCCGAGAACGCGGCCGCCGGCGTGATGATCAGCGCTTCGCACAACCCCATAGCGGACAACGGCATCAAATTCTTTGGCCCCGACGGATTCAAGCTTTCGGATGAAATCGAAAGCGAGATCGAAGCGCTCGTTCATAGCGACTCGCTACCGCGACCGACGGGCACGGACATCGGGGTCGCGCGTTTGGCGCAGAACCTGGGCAAGCACTATTACGACGAGCTCTTTGCGATCGGCGTGGACTTGAGCGGCTTGTGCGTGGTCGTCGATGCCGCGTATGGCGCTGCATACGCGGTTGCGCCCTACGTGCTGCGCAAACTCGGAGCCGAGTGCGTCGAGCTCAACTGTGAAAACGACGGCAGCCAAATCAACGTCGAGTGCGGTGCGACGAATCTCAAGGGCCTGCAGGCAAAGGTCCGGGAGCTCGCCGCCGCTGGAAATCGGCACGTGGTCGGCGTCGCTTTTGACGGCGATGCGGATCGCGCCCTGTTCGTCGATGAAGAAGGGTTTGCCGTATCGGGCGATCACGTGATGTTCGCGATCGGTCGCGATTTGCACGAACGCGGAGCTCTTGCCGGCGACACCATCGTCGGCACGGTCATGAGCAACATCGGCTTCGAGCGCGCGCTGGAGAAGCACAACATCGCGTTGATTCGTGCGGCGGTCGGCGATCGCTACGTGCTCGAGACGATGCGCGCCGGCGGTTTTATGCTCGGCGGCGAGCAGTCGGGGCACATCATCGATCTGCGGCGGAACACGACCGGCGACGGGCCGATGACGGCCGTGACGTTGCTCGGTATCGTGGCGGCGAGCGGGCGGCGACTGCGCGATCTCGTTGCCGAGGTCGTGGTCGCTCCGCAAGTGCTGGTGAACGTGCGGACGCCGCATAAGAGCGTGTTACAGAACCTCGGCGTCCGCGACGCGATTGCAGAAGCGGAGGCGGCACTGCGAGGGGCGGGCCGGCTTCTTATCAGGCCCTCGGGGACGGAACCGCTCATCCGGGTAATGGCCGAGGGCGACGACCAGGAGCAGATCGAGGCGATCGCGGCCGACCTGGCGCGAAGGATCGAGCAAGCAGCCGCCAAATTGTAATGAGACGGTAACGGTACTGGAGGAAAACCCCCTTAATGGGTTAACCTATGGGCCGATAGACCTGGAGCCGTGGATGCACCGCGGGTCCAACGCCTGCACAAGACACACTGAATCCGGCTCAGGCAGCTGGAGCGGGGGACCCTCCCGGATAGGGGTGAATGGACCGGTCGGTCCTAGGGCGATCTTTCCCGCCCGAACCCGTCAACTAACCTCGCAAGTGTACGTGAAAGAGGAGCTTTTCTTGCGTCAAGCGTTAGTTGCTGGGGCTTTTGCCCTTTTGCTAACCGGTTCGTTCGCAGTAGCGCGAGCTGATGAGGCCTCCGGTGGCGCCGCCACGACGGCCGCCGCCACAGCCGATACCAACATTCAGAGCCCGGATGTCGCCGAGTGGACCTCCCACCTCATCGTGACGTCGGGTCCCAAGCACCGAGGCGTCCGCGAATTCGCGGGCGGCGTTCTCGCCCGGACTTCACGGATCGCGCAGCAGCTTACGCGCAGCGCGCTTCGTTTTCTCGGCGTTCCCTATGTCTTCGGCGGGACGTCCTCGAACGGTTTCGACTGCTCGGGGTACGTCCAGCACGTGTTTGCCTCGCTCGGCATTTCGTTGCCCCGCACGGCCGACGCGCAGTACTATGCCGGATCGAAGATCGTCGGGCAGATGAAGGCCGGCGACCTCGTGTTTTTCCAGACCTACGAGCCCGGACCGTCGCACGTCGGGATCTATCTCGGCAACAATGAATTCGTGCACGCGAGTTCGAGCCACGGCGTCATGGTCTCGAGCCTGTCCGATTCCTATTGGGCGGCGCACTACATCGGCGCGAAGCGCCTTATCGCTTCGCGATAGAAACGCCGCAGGAGCGGGTCGCCGCGGAGACGCGGATGGTCTCGCTCGCCTATTTCATCTGGCCGCTGACGCTCTACGCTCGCGTGGAACCGCGGCCGGAGGCATCGGCTTGGTATCGCTACCACCTCCGTCAAGCGCTATGGTTCGGGATTCTATCCGGAGCCGTGGCGCTTTTGGCGTTTGCGTGGCCGCTCGTGGCGAGCCTCGTGGTCGGGAGCGTCCTCGGAATCCTTTGGATCTATGCGATAGCGTTCGCGATCGACATTACGCTTTTCGTCCTATGGTTACGGCTGGCGATCCGCTACAGTCAGCGAGCGGCGCGCGGGGAGCTCTTCGAAATTCCTTGGGTAGCCCGTTTTACAGGGACCCGGGTTTCAAAGTAGTATTCTACGCGGCGGTCGCGCTGCGAGCCCGACCGTGCTCGGGACCGTTGGGGTGTCGCCAAGCGGTAAGGCAGCGGGCTTTGAATCCGCCATTCGTTGGTTCGAATCCAGCCACCCCAGCAGACTTTATCCGTCAAAGCTGAAGCTTTGCCGGACTAAAGCCAAAACCGGCCTTCGGGCCGGTTTTTTCGTTGCGGAGTTAGTCCGTCGGCGCGAGGTCGTGGTTGCGGATGCGGCGGCGGTCTTGGCCGCTACGGCGTTCGTTGGAGCGGCGGTTGGTGGAAAGCTCGACCGAGGCGATGGTGCGCCGCTGGATTTGCCGGCGTGGGCCGTTACGTTTGACGGAATGAAGACCGTAGGGCATCGACAATTTTTCGGACGTTCCCGGACTAGCCCCTTGTGGATCGCTCGATACGACGGATGGTCCAGTGATCATAGGTAAGCTTGGGCTCCGTGAAATACGCGTAGGGCATCGTAAAGTACCCGTTCGCGCCGAACGTGGGCCCCAGCGAGTTGAGTGCGGTGATGGTGTGCGCATCCTCATTGTACCCAACCGCCAGAACGGCATGCCCTCCGCACAAGGTGTCACCGGATTGTGGCAGGCGCAGCTTCCCCCCGTTCGTATTTGCCTCGGTAAACGGTTGAGCGTACGCATCCATCGCAAATGCAAACGGGAACCCCTCGGCGAGGCAAGCGCGCAGCGCGTCGAGACGGCGATCGATGCGTTGATAGGCGATCGCATGCACGGTTGCCGCGTCGTAGCAGCGCTTCGGCGGCTGGATGAGGACCTGCGCCGGGTCGTACGGCCAGTCGGTTTCTGCACACGATCCAGCGCGCACGACGCTCTTGATCGCGTTGCGCATGCTGGCACCCGTATCCGCGCCTTGCGTACCGGCAAGGCGGCGCGCATTAAAATATAAGAACAAACGCGAGGGCGGAACGATCGGTGTGCCGGCCCGATTTGCTAGCCACGTGAGCGCTGATGCGGTCGCGTGTGCAGTGCAACTTTGCAGCGGAAGTTGGTCGTAGCAAGGACCACAGTAGGCGCGCAGGTCGACGTTAACCGGAAGCGCGGCGTTCGGGGGATCGTAGCGGCGATCTCGATCGTCATTCTCATCGGGGATCGCACCGAAGGGGCCGAAGCTCGTGGCGCTCACCCCGGGGGTTTGGTATTTGTGCCCAGAATGGCCTTCCGTAATGAGTTCGCGTACCGCGGGGACGCTTCACGTCACCAATGGCGACGCCGTGGTGTACCTCTTTAAAAAAGCGGGGATTCTCGGCGCGCACGTTCCCTGGCGCGATGCCCTGCACGAAGGACCGTTGCGCTCCGACCTCACGCTTGCCGAACACAGCCGCATGCGCGGCGCGTATCTGGCGTCGCGCGGAGTGGGCAATGCGATCCGGATCCTTCATGATTTTGCGGCCCGCGACGCCGAGATCGCGCGCGCGCCCGAGTTCGACGAGATCGTGCTATGGTTCGAGCACGACCTTTACGATCAATTGCAGATCGTGCAGATTCTAAACGAACTGGCCGCACTTTCGCTCGAACCGGGACGCGTGTCCATCGTTCAGAGCGATCATTACTTGGGCAGCATGACCGCCGACGAGATCGTCGCGCTTCATCCGAAGCGCCGGACCGTGACGGCCACTGGGTTTGCGCAGGCACGCACGTTGTGGGAGGCCGTGTGTTCGAGCGATCCGCTCGCGCTGTTCGCGCAAACCACCGTCGAAAACTCGACCTTTCCATACATGCGCGCCGCGCTGCGCCGCCTTTGCGAGGAGTATCCGTGGAGCGCCGACGGCCTGTCGCGTACGCAGCGGCAAGCGCTGCAGGCCGTGGCCCAGGGCCCCGCGCGAAACGAGGAAATCTTCAATCGCGCGCAGTCGCGCGAAGAGGCGCCGTTCTTCGGCGATCGCATGTTCTACGCGATCCTCGACGACTTGCGCGCCGCGCCGGCACCCCTGATCGAGGAAGAAGAGGGAAGCCTGGTCGCAACGGCGCTCGGACGCAGACTGCTGGCAGGCGACGGCGATTGGCTCGAACACCTGCCGTGCGATCGGTACGTCGGCGGTGTCTATCTTTCGGGCTCGACGCCTCCGCGCTGGGACGAGAGCCAAGGGAGATTGGTCGAAGCATGAACGTGCGCGAGTTGATCGGCGAGCTCGTTGCGGCGTGGCAGAGCTACGATGCACATCGGGCCAGTGCATTCTTTGCACCCAATGGGATCTACCGCGAATCCGGTCGCGAGCCGATTGTGGGTCGTGAAGCGATCTACGAACACTTCAAGCGATTCTTTCGCGACGGACCGGCCTGGCAGCTCGGCGTCGAGGAAATCATCGTCGAGGGCGACCGTGCTGCGGTCGTCTACCGCTTCGACGTCAAAGATGCGCGGGGCGAATGGCGCGCGCGCGCCGGCTGCGCCATCGTGCGGCACAACGGCGGATCGATCGTCGAATGGCGAGAGTTTATGGGCTAGGAACGTCTCCGTACGCTTCGTCGAGGATTTCGACGATGTGCTTGACGGCGGCGGCCGATCCGGCTTCGCGCAGACCGGCGCTCACTTGAATCGCGCATCCCGGATTGGCCGTCGCTACGATCGCAGCGCGAGTCCGCTCGACGTTGGCAACCTTTCGCTCCTGAAGTCGTCGCGCCATATCGGGCTCGGTGAACGCGTACGTTCCGGCGCTGCCGCAACACACCGCGCTCTCCTGCATTTCGATCAGCGTTAGTCCCGGCACCCGCGCCAGCAAACGGCGAGGCGCCGCGCTGACGCGTTGCGCGTGCACGAGGTGACACGGTTCCTGGTAGGTGACGGTGGCTTCGATTGGGCGCGCGTCGCCGAGATCCATTGCATCGAGGACTTCGGTGATATCGCGCACCCGCGACGCAAACTGCTCGGCCCGCGCGCGCCAGGCGGGATCGTCCGCCAAGAGTTGTCCGTACTCCTTAAGCGTCGATCCGCAGCCGGCCGCATTCGAAACGTAGACGTCGGCACCGCTGCGCTCGAACGACGCAATGTTGCGCCGCGCGAACTCGCGCGCCAGGTCGGGTTCGCCTGCGTGGACCGCAATGGCGCCGCAGCAGCCCTGATCGGCGGGAACGGTAACGTTCAACTTGGCGCGGCGAAGCATACGCACCGATGCCTCGTGAACGTTGGGGAACAGCACTTGCATCACGCATCCGGCGTGCAGAAACGCGGTGCCGGCCGAATTCGGGACGTTCGCCCTTTGATCGGCGGGAACGAAGAAGCGGTCCGCGATGCGTGGCGCCTTTTCGGCGAGGTCGCCCATGCCGAAGAAGCGGGCAAACCACTGCAGATGCAAGCGCTGCGCGAGGCGCAGCAACGACGCCGCGAAGCGCATCAGGCGAAGGTCGGCAAAGAGGCGATGCAGGAGGAGGTTTCGCAGACGAGCTTGTCCGGGGGTTCGACGCGCTGCGCCGGCTTGCTCGATGCGCGCGCGCATCTCCTCGAGCATCGCCCCGTACGGCACGCCGGACGGGCACGCCGCCTCGCACGCGCGACAATCCAGACACTGAGACATCTGCTCGACAAACCCCGGGCTCAAAAGGTCGAGGTGCCCCTCGTCGACGGCCTTGATAAGGCTGATCCGGCCGCGGGGACCCGACGTCTCCGTCCTGGTTTCGAGGTAGGTTGGGCAGGCGGGCAAGCAGAGCCCGCAGCGGACGCACGCGTCGTAACCGGTCATGGTCAACGTGGTGCGCCGTTCGCGCGGCCGCGCCTTGGGCCTGCATGAGCGCACGAACCGCCAGCGAACTATAGGGGCGATGTCAGATATCGACGGGGTGCACGTTAACGTGGCCTCACCCGCCGGCGCCTACACCGTGGGCAACCTCTCGTTCTTCCGGTATATCGTCCGCCTCGCGGAAATGGAGCTGCCGCTCGCCGGCGGCGACCGGGAAGCGCTGGATTTGTTGGCGGCGATCCCGCACGCGTTTGAACCCGATGCCGAGTCGCCGGCCCTATCGGGCGCCGGGTGGCGCATCGTTCCGGCGCAAGGTGATCTCGATTGGCCCGTGCTGGAGGCTACGCCCCAACGCTTACGTGTCGCGCTCGAGCGTGCGCGCGCGTTATTGTGGAGCAACGCCGCACGCGTGCACGTCAGTGCGCGGGAAATTACGTCAATTGAAGAGGAACTCGACGCCGTGTACGGCGTGTTGATGCGCGCTGAAGCCGCGGGTTTTGCGGTCAACGTCTCGTACGTCTCCTAGCTTTTCACTGCCGCTCGTTGGTGCGGGTGGAGAGCCGATCGATTTCCGGCGTACGATTCACTCACACGGTCTCATCTATCTCCCGCCGGGGAGCGTCGACGAACGCGCGATCGCATACACGCTGACGGTGCGCATTGGCGGGCGCGTACGGCGATTGCGCTTCACCGGCGCGGATGGATCGCTCGCCATCGAGGCCGACGGCAAACTCAGCGCGGCCGATGCGAAGCAGGCGCGACGCATCGCGACGCGCGTGTTTCGTCTCGACGACGATCTCTCGCCGTTTTATGCGAGGATTGCACACGATCCGGAGATGGTCTGGGCAATCGGCGCGGGGCGTCTGCTCGCGAGCCCAACGGTGTTTGAAGACGTCGTGAAGACGATTTGCACGACCAACTGCAGCTGGTCGGCCACGACCCGGATGGTCGGCGCGCTGGTCGAACTCGGCGAGGGAGCCTTTCCCGATGCGGAGCAACTCGCTAAAACTCCGGAACGATGGTTTGCCGATGTGGCGCGCATGGGATATCGGGGGCCCTATATACGATCGGTCGCGCGTGAGGTAGCGCGCGGCGAGCTCGATCTCGACGCGTTGCTTCCAGCTCGCGCGCGGGACCCTGTGGCAGTAGAAGAGACGCTCCTACAATTGCCGGGCGTTGGACCGTACGCGGCCGCGCACATCATGCAACTGCTCGGGTATCACCATCGTCTGGTGCTTGACTCCTGGACCCGGCCGAAGTTTTTGACCTTGACGAAGAAGAAGCGGGCCGCAGATTCGACCATCGTGCGGGCCTTCGCGCGATACGGCCCCTACGCGGGTCTGGCATTTTGGTTATTTCTGACGAAGGACTGGTTAACATAAGTTAACAATCTCGTCCTATGGAACGAGCTACGCTTCGTATTGCCTCTCTCGTGGCGCTTGGCGCCATGCTCGCCGCGTCGATGCCGGCGCCGGCTATCGCCGGCACGACCGGCAGCGTCACCGGTCACGCCGTGGATTCGGTCTCAAAGGTTCCGCTCGCCGATGTGACGGTTACCGCGGTGGCGCCGACGCAGACGGCGACCGCCGTCACGGACGCCAACGGCAGCTTTCGCTTTCTTTCGCTCGAGCCCGATACGTACACGCTGCAATTTATCAAGAGCGGGTACGACCAGCTGTCGGTTCCGGGCGTCACCGTACTGGCCGATCAGGCACAGACCCTCACGATTTCGCTCGTCAAGACGCTCAAGACGATCGCGAAAGTAACCTCACGTTCCTCCGGCGATCTCGTTCGCGCCGGCACGACGAGCGACGTCTATTCGGTGAACTCGACCATGGCAAAAGCGGCAACCGGCCTCACCGGCGCGGGGTCGCTGTCGAACGCCTACGGCGCGGTAGCGTCCGTGCCGGGTGTCGCGATCGACGGCGGCGAGCAGGGGTGGTTCCAAACCGTTCATATACGCGGCGGCGACATCGACCAAGTCGGGTACGAACTTGACGGTATCCCCGTCAATCGCGTCTACGACAACGCCCCGCAAACGATGCTTTCTTCGCTCGGTCAGCAAGAGTTGCAAGTTTATACCGGCGGTACGCCTGCGAGCGCCGACGCGCAAGGCATCTCCGGATACATCAACCAGGTCGTAAAGACGGGTACGTATCCGGGCTACGCGACCGCTACCGGAGCGCTCGGGTCGCCGACTTTCTATCATAACCTCTCCGTCGAGGCGGGCGGCTCCACCCCCGATCGCATGTTCTCGTACTACGTCGGCATCGGGGGCACCGATCAGGCGTATCGCTACATCGATAATAGCAACGGTGCTTCGCAATTCAATTCGTTCTTCTATCCGATCAATCTCGTCGATCCGAACACGTTCGAGCCCG
>Ga0181525_10001448_pt1 | contig 20175 bp, 13 predicted proteins | sample PEATcosm2014_Bin_48_FD_121100 | JGI IMG/M metagenome (GOLD analysis project Ga0181525, IMG submission 121100) | Peatland microbial communities from MTU Mesocosm Facility, Houghton, MI, USA - PEATcosm2014_Bin06_10_metaG | ecosystem: Environmental > Terrestrial > Soil > Wetlands > Peat | place...
GCGACTATGAGCGCGAGGTTGGGTCTGGGCGCGACGCCGAACTTGCCCGCGAGGAATTTGGCGAGGTGCACGCCCGCCTCGATCGGCTGACGCATCAGCTCGAACGCTTGGCACGGAGCGATGCACAGCGGCTCAGCGGAGCTCCGGCACGGCCGCCGCGCGCGCCGTCGCCGCCGGTCGCTCGGCCGCGGCCCGGAGCCCGGGCCCCAGCCAATAGCGGGAAAAACTCGGTCGACGACGCCGTGGCTGAGATCGCCGAACGCCAGCGCGCGCTATATGGCGAATCCGCCGCACCGCCGCCGCCGCCGCCGCCGCCGCCGACCGCGCTAGCGCCGGAGGCGCCGCCAGCGCCACCAACCTATTCGCCCAGCAGCCCCGCGCCGTACGAACCGGCTATCGACATCCTCGGCCTGGAGGAACAGCTGCGCTACATCACGACGCGGATCGAATCGCTGCGGCCCAACAATGACCTCGAAAAGATCATTTCTTCATTTCGCAAAGACCTCACCGAGATCAGGCGCCAGCTCACCGAAGCGCTGCCGCGCCACGCCGTAGAATCACTCGAATTCGAGATCCAGGCCCTGGCAAAACGCCTCGATCATTCTCGCGAATCCGGCGTCGATTTGGGTCTGCTTGCCGGTCTTGAGCACGGGCTTGGCGAAGTCCGCGACGCCCTGCACAACTTGACGCCCGCCGAGAACCTGGTCGGATTCGACGACGCGTTAAAATCGCTGGCGCAAAAGGTCGATCTGATCATCGCCAAGGAGGATCCGGCCGCACTGCAGCAGCTCGAAACCGCGATCGGCGCCTTGCGCGGCATTGTCTCGCATGTCGCCTCTAACGACACGCTGACCAAAGTGGCGGAGGATGTGCGTTCGCTGGCCGCGAAGGTAGACGATCTCGCCAATAGCGCGGCGAGCAGACACGCTGTTTCGGCTCTCGAAAGCCGCCTCGACACGCTTGCCAATGCGCTCCAGGCCTCGACCCAGGCCGGCCAGTCGGTGCCCCAGGAATTGGAAAAGCTGCTTTCCGGCCTGATCGAAAAGCTCGAATGGGTGCAGCTCACCCATACCGACCACGCGGCGCTCGGCCACCTCGAGGACCGCATCGCCCAATTGATCAAACGGCTCGATGCTTCCGATGCGCGACTCGGCAATCTCGAAGCGGTCGAGCGCGGGCTTGCCGATCTGCTTGTGCATCTGGACAAAATGCCCAGCGGCAACGGCACGGCCGAACCGGGCTTGAAGATCAAGCTCGGATCGGCCGCGATCGAACGCGAGGTCGCCGAGATCAAGCGCAGTGAGGCGCGCACCCTGGATTCGCTCGAGGCCGTCCACGGCGCCGTGGAGCACGTCGTCGATCGCCTGGCGATGATCGAAAACGACATCCACGAGGTGGCGGCCAGGCCGGCACCTGCGATCCAACCGCAGGCCGCTCCGGCAGAGACATTTGTTCCCGAAGCAGCGCCGACCCCCAATGGCGGCGTCCCGGCTCCGTTCACCGAGTCCGCCGCGCGCCGGACCGGCTCCCAGCGCAAGCCGATTGATCCGAACCTGCCGCCCGATCATCCGCTGGAACCCGGCTCCGCGGCGGGTCCCCGTGCGATGCCGTCGGCAGCCGACCGGATCGCAGCGTCCGAAGCCGCGGTCAGCCTCGCCAAGCCTCCGGCGACTGGCGAGCCGAGCGAAAAGATGAACTTTATCGCGGCCGCACGGCGCGCCGCGCAGGCCGCCGCGGCAGCGCCGCCGGAGCGCAAAGCAAGAGACGAAGCCGTCGCGATAGGCGAAGCGCCGGCGGGGAAATCATCGCGTCTGCGCAAGCTGCTGGTCGCCGGAGGCGCCGTGGCTATCGCGGTTGGCGGCGTGCATATCGCGCTGCATATGTTCCAGGATAACGGCTCCGCCGGCGCGCCGCCGCCGGCCCAGCAACAGTCCGAGCAGACGTCACCGCCCGGCGTCCTGCCCGACGCGGATCAGGCGAAGACGCCCCCACCGGCGGGCCCGCTCATCCTCAACGTCCCTGACGCCACGCCGGGCGCAACACCCGGCCCGGCACCGAGCGCGCCACAGGGCGTCGCACCTCGAGCCGCCCCAAGCGGAAACTCGGCCGCCACGCCGCCGGAGGCCCCCGCGCGGCAATCCGCCTTGCCCGATTTCCCCGACATTACCGGCTCGCTGCCGCATCGCCCGCAACCGCAACCGCAGACGCCGCCGAGCGCGACGCCTGTTCAAGCGCCAACGCCGGCGCTGGTCGTTGAGAAGCTGCCGGCCACGATCGGCGGTCCGGCGCTACGCGCGGCTGCCATGGCAGGCGATGCAGCGGCCGAATTTGAGGTCGCGACGCGCTTCGCCGAGGGTCGCGGCGTTCCGCCGAGCAACGAACAGGCGATGAATTGGCTCGATCGCGCCGCCAAACAAGGACTGGCGCCGGCGCAGTTCCGTCTTGGCGGCTTTTACGAGAAAGGCGTCGGGGTCAAGAAAGACCTCGCGATGGCGCGCGACCTCTATACCGCCGCGGCCGGCAAAGGGAACGGCAAGGCCATGCACAATCTCGCGGTGCTCTATGCCGAGGGCATCAATGGCCCGGCCGATTACCGCACCGCGGCGCATTGGTTTCACAAGGCCGCCGATTACGGCATTACCGACAGCCAGTACAATCTCGCGATCCTCTACGCCCGCGGCGTCGGCGTGGAGCAGAATTACGCCGAATCGTACAAGTGGTTTGCGCTTGCCGCCAATCAGGGCGATGACGACGCCGCCAAGAAACGCGACGAAATCGCCGCACATCTGGATCCGCAATCGCTCGCCGCCGCCCAACTCGCGGTGCAGAAGTGGTCCGCCGCGCCGCAGCCGCAGGACGCCATCAGCGTCAAGCTGCCGCCGGGCGGATGGGATCCGCCCGCGCAAGCCGCCAAAGCAAAGCCGCGTCAGGTTGGCGGAAAGCCATCGGCAGCGGACGTCAAACTGAATTAGTTCAATCCGACAGACAGCGCGCGGCAGGGACGGCGTAGAGCCGCCCCTCGCCCAGCATATGCGCCGTAAACGATAACGCGCCGAACAGTGACACGATAGCGCGGTCTCGCACGTTGAGCCCGCCCGCATAGGCGCCGAAAGCCGGCATGACGAGCCGCTTGCCGTCGCTGGCGAAGCAGCGCCGGCTTACGGCACGCCCGCGCCGCGACACCCGCGCCTGCGGATGCAGATGGCCGGCGACTTCGCCGTCAGCGTGTTTCGCCGAAGGCTCGTGACGGAATGTCAGCGGACCAAGCGCCAAGACGCCGGCGAAGCGGCCACCGACATTCTCCGCCGGATCCGGATCGTGATTGCCGGCGATCCAGAGCCAATCGCGCCCGCGCTGCAGCGCCGTGAGCGCTGAGCGGCTGCTCTCGGCCATGCGCGAAGGGCCGCCGCCGTCATGAAAACTATCGCCGAGCGCGATCACGAGTTGCGGCGCATATCGTTCGACGAGGCGTGCGAGCCGGGCCAATGTCGTTGCGCTGTCGTACGGCGGCAACAGCACGCCGCGCGCGGCGAAGGCCGAACCCTTTTCGAGATGCAGATCGGCGACGGCAAGCAGCTTTTCGTCCGGCCAATAAATCGCGCCGGCGGGATCGGCGATGAGCATGACGCCGGCGAGGCTAAGTGTGTGGTCGTCCGCCGGCCCGCGTCCAAGTGGGGACTCGGCAGCCGGATCCCCGCCGCCGCGGGAATAAGCGGGAAAAGCGCCTGCTCTCACTGCATGGCCTCCTTCACCAGTTCGGCCTCGGTTTCGGCAAGCAGCGCGTCGGCCGCCTCGCCATAGACCGCCTCGCGTCCGATCTCCAGCATGACCGGAACCGCAAGCGGCGAAACATGGTCCAGCGCCTTATGGACGATTCGGCCCTTGATGCGCGAGAGCATTTCGCCGAGCCGGCGCACGTCGAGAAGGCCGGTTGCGGCATCCGCCCGCGCGGCACGCAGCAGCAGGTGGTCGGGCTGATGACTGCGCAGCACGTCATAGACCAGATCCGTGGAGATCGTGACCTGCCGGCGCGACTTTTCCTGGCCCGGAAAGCGCCGCTCGATCAATCCGGCGATAATCGCGCAGCTGCGAAAGGTGCGCTTCATCAGCGCCGATTCGGCAAGCCAAGCTTCGAGGTCGTCGCCGAGCATATCCTCATCGAAGAGGGCGGCGAGCGAAAGATCGCCGTTGGCGATCCGCGCCGCGATATCGCCCAGACCCCAGACCGCGAGCGCATATTCATTGGCGACAAAACCGAGCGGCTTTAATCGCGCGCGCTCGAGGCGGCGGGTCAGCAGCATGCCGAGCGTTTGGTGCGCGAGCCGGCCTTCGAACGGATAGCAGACCAGATATTGCTTATTGGCACGCGGGAAGGTCTCGACCAAAAGCTCGCGGCGGCCCGGCATCAGTGAGCGCCATTTTTGAATTTCAAGCCATTCGCAGACCTGCGCCGGCAACTGCCGCCACGCCCGTGGATCGGAAATAATGCCGCGCACCCGGTCGGCGAGATAGGTCGAGAGCGGAAATTTGCCGCCCTCGTAGGCCGGCACTTTCGGATCCTCCGACGCCGAGCGCGACACGTAGACTTCGTCCTCGACCAAGGCCTGGTATTGCAGAATCTCGCCGGCGAAAACGAAGGTGTCGCCGGGCACCATGGTCTCGACGAAATATTCCTCGACTTCGCCGAGGAGCCGGCCGCCGCGCGGGATGATTTTCGAGGCACGCGAGCGCACCAGCCGCACCTTCAGCATATCGGCAGCAACGATGGTGCCGACGTTGAGCCGGTAGCGCTGCGCCACATTGGGATGCGTGATGCGCCATCGGCCGTCCTTGCCCTGGCGAATGCGGGCGAAACGGTCATAGGCCCTGAGCGCATAGCCGCCGGTCGCGACGAAATCGACCACGGCGTCGAAATCCGATCGGGTCAGCGCGGCATAGGGCGCGGCGCTCGTCACCTCGGCATAGAGGTCATCGGTCAGGAATGGCTCGCCGCAGGCGCCGCCGAGGACGTGCTGGGCCAGTACGTCGAGCGCGCCGATGCGCAACGGCGGCGTGTCTTGCGCGTTCGCAGCGATAGCGTCCAGCGCGGCGCGGCATTCCAGCACTTCGAAACGATTGGCCGGGATGAGCACGCCCTTCGACGGCTCGTCCATGCGATGATTGGCGCGGCCGATCCGCTGCAGCAGCCGCGACGCGCCCTTCGGCGCGCCGACATTGACGACGAGATCGACATCGCCCCAGTCGACGCCGAGATCGAGTGAGGACGTGCAGACGACGGCGCGCAGGCGGCCGGTCGTCATCGCCGCTTCGACCTTGCGCCGCTGCGCCACGTCGAGCGAGCCGTGATGCAACGCGATTGGAAGATTGTCGTCGTTCATGTCCCAGAGATCGCGAAAGATACTTTCGGCCTGGCTGCGCGTGTTGACGAACACCAGCGTGGTGCGATGGGTCTTGATGAGATGGTAGAGTTCGAGAAGCGCGTAGCGCGCGGAGTGGCCGGCCCACGGCAGCCGCTCGTTGGAGTCGAGTATGGCGACGTTCGGCGCCGCGCCGCCGTCGGCAACGACCAGATCGGCGAGGGCCCCATCACCGCGCTGCGGCACCATGAAGCGGCAAAGCTCGATGGGCTCGGCCACGGTGGCCGAGAGCCCGATGCTGGTCAGGTGCGGCGCCATGCGGAACAGCCGCGCCAAGCCGAGCGAGAGCAGATCGCCGCGCTTCGACGTGACCAGCGCATGCAGCTCGTCGAGAATGACGCGGCGGAGCGAGCCGAACAAATAGGGCCCGTCGGCGGAGGCCAGCAGCAGCGCGACCTGTTCCGGCGTCGTCAGCAGGATATCCGGCGGATCGCGGCGCTGGCGCTGGCGCTTTGAGGGCGGCGTATCGCCGGTCCGGGTTTCGATGCGGATCGGCAGCCGCATCTCGGCAATCGGCGTCTCCAGATTGCGCGCGATATCGACGGCGAGCGCCTTCAATGGTGAAATGTAGAGCGTGTGCAGTCCGCCCTCGCGGCGTACGCCATGGCCGAAGGAGAGGAGCTTCTTGCCTCCACCGCTTTTGGCGGAGGCTGGCCGGCCGCCGCTCAATTCCACCAAGCTCGGCAGAAAACCGGCGAGCGTTTTGCCGCCGCCGGTCGGCGCGATCAGCAGTACCGAGCGGCCGGCTTGCGCCTTGGCCAAAAGTTCCAATTGGTGCGCGCGCGGCGCCCAGCCGCGGCTGGCGAACCAGCGCGTGAAGAGCTCCGGCAGCGGCGCGGCCTGCAGGCTATCGAGCAACGTCACATCCTACGTTAGCCGCGACACTATCCGCCGGTCGAGCGCGGACCGCGGTGGTAGACCCGCCGGGCGACGCAGGCTAAAGAGCCGCCATCATGTCGATGCCAACTTCCGAACCCACGCCCGACCCGCAGCGCGGCCTTGTCTTCCTGTCGATTCTCGCACTGATGACCGGTCTGATCACCGGCTTCGGCGCCATATTCTTCCGCGGCTTGATCGCCGCAATTCACAACCTGTTTTTCCTCGGCATTTTCTCGCTGCACTATGACGCGAATATATTCACGCCCCCCGGGCCGTGGGGTCCCTTCATTATCCTCGCGCCAGTCATTGGCGGCCTCGTGGTCACGGCTTTGGTCACGAACTTCGCGCCCGAGGCACGCGGCCACGGCGTGCCCGAAGTCATGGACGCGATCTACTACAAAGAAGGCGTGATCCGGCCGGTCGTCGCCGCGGTGAAATCGCTGGCTTCAGCGTTTTCGATTGGCAGCGGCGCCGCCGTCGGCCGCGAGGGGCCGATCATTCAGATCGGCGCTTCGCTCGGTTCCAGCATCGGCCAGCTCTTGGGCATCGCACCCTGGCAACGGATCACGCTGGTCGCGGCGGGCGCCGGGGCCGGCATTGCAGCAACTTTCAACACACCGATCGGCGGCGTCATGTTCGCGATCGAACTGATGATGCCCGAAGTGAGCGTGCGGACGTTTCTTCCGGTGGCGCTGTCCACCGGCACGGCCACCTTCGTCGGCAACTGGTTTCTTGGGCCGCAGCCGGCGTTCGCCGTTCCGGTTCTGCCGGCGCTCGGTCACCATCCGTCGTCGATGATCGCACTTGGGCTTTATGCGCTCCTCGGCGCCGTCATGGGTGTCGCTGCCGCGGCTTTCGTGCGCGGGCTGTCGGCTGCGGAAGACGTTTTCGAGCGGATCAAGAATCCTTATTTGCGGCACACCGCCGGCATGCTGCTGATCGGTGTTTTGATCTACGCGCTGTTTCATTTCTATGGGCACTATTACGTCGAAGGCGTCGGCTATTCGACGATCCAAGCGCTGTTGGCCGGCCAACTGGCGCCGCTTGCCATTATGCCGCTGCTCTATGTGGCAAAGCTTGCCGCAACCTCGATCAGCCTCGGCTCCGGCGCGTCGGGCGGCATTTTCTCGCCGTCGCTTTATATGGGTGCGACACTCGGCGGCGCGTTCGGCCTCCTGGTCAACGCGGTCCATCCGCTCCCCGAAGCGGATATCGCGAACTTCGCCATTGTCGGCATGGCGGCGATGGTAGCCGGCGGCACCGGCGCAGCGATGACCGCCGTCACCATGATTTTCGAAATGACGCGCGATTACGCTCTGGTGATGCCGATGATCCTCGCCGTGGCCCTGAGCATCGGCGTGCGGCGCGTGCTGTCGCGCGAGAACATCTACACCGTCAAGCTCGTCGGCCGCCGCCATCTGATCCCGAAGGCGCTGCATGCGAATATGTTCCTGGTGCGTCATGCCAACGAGATCATGGACACCGATGTCCTGGTATTGCCGGCCGAGACCGATTTCGACGGCTTTCTGCGCCAGCCGGAACATCAAGGCGCGATCAAACATGTCATCGTCATTCGCAACAATCGCATCTACGGCGTGTTGCGCGTGAATACGGCGCTGCGGCGAGGGCTGGAAGATGCCTATACCGGCGTAACGCTCGGCGACGTGGCGCAGCGCGATTTCACCATCGCGCGCGAAGACGACATCGCCTTCGAAGTGATTCAACGGATGTGGCGGAAGGCGGGCACCATGGCGATCGTCGTCGCCGGCAAGGGCATCCCGACGGCAGCCGACGTCAAAGGCATCATCACCAAGGAACACATCGCCGATTCGGTGGCCGACAGCATCAAGAGCTACGCCTGACGGACGGCCACGGCGACGAGGCCTTGAACCGGTTCGCCTTTTTCGGTGCGAACCGCGGCTTCGGCAAGTTTGAGCACTATCAGTCCCGCAGCCGCGATCGTGCGGCGAAGATAAGCCTCGCTATGGGCATAACGTAATGTCGGCAGCAGCTTTGTGCCGTCGCCGGAATGGGTTTCTACGGTAAAGGCCAGCAAGCCATCCGGCGCCAGGATATGCGCGACAGCGGAAACGATGGGCGCGGGTTCGTTGAGGTAGACAAAAACGTCGGCGGCAATCACGAGGCCGTACCGCGCCCGATCCGCGACTTCTTTGGCCAGAAAATCCCCAATTTCGGCGGTGACAAGACGATCGTAGAAGCCCTTTGCGGCGGCTTGCGCGATCATCGCCGGCGAAAGATCGATACCCACCATCCGGTCGACAAAGCGCCGCAGCGCGGCGCCGCCGAGCCCGGTGCCGCAGCCGAGATCGAGCATCGAGCCAAAGCGCATCGGGCGCCCGGCCGAACGCATCGCGCCCTCGATCGCATCCAACAGGATCGCCGGTCCGCGATAAGCGAGGCGCTCGGTAAGCGCGGTGTCGTAGCGTGCCGCATATTGGTCGAACAGCCGACGGACATAAGCTTCCGTCATGGCCGGATTGCCTCCGCCCGTCCCGAGCCGCGCGAGCTGCAAACGCGCCCCGTGATAGTCCTCGCGGTCGGCGTCGCGCGCGTGTTCGAATGCGGCAATAGCGCCAGTGCGGTCGCCGAGCCGGTCGCGGATGGCGCCGAGCGCGAACCAGGCCGTGGCGAAATGGGGCGCAAGCTCGACGGTCTGAGCCAGGACGTCGGCCGCGCCGGCAAAATCACCGCGCCCGGCCTGGTCGAGCGCCCATTTGTAGCGCCGGTCGGCGATGAGATTGCCGGAAGAGACGAAGAGTGGGCCAGTGTCGGTCATCGCGCGCTCGCACCGCGGAGAGAATGATTATTTATGACTCGCGATGCGACCTGAAGACATCCTGATGCCGACCCCGGCCGGCGTGTGCTGCAAGCTCGGCGGCTTCCACATCGACCCGACGCGCCCGGTCGAGCGGGCGTTGATCACGCATGCCCACTCCGACCACGCCCGCGCCGGACATGGCGCGGTGCTGGCGACACGGGAGACGCTTGACCTGATGCGGCTGCGCTACGGCGAGAATTTTGCCGGCACGGTCCAGGCGATCGCGTATGGCGAGAGCGTGCGGCTCGATGGCGCCAAGGTCAGCTTCCATCCGGCCGGCCATGTGCTCGGCTCGGCGCAGATCGCCGTCGAGGCCAACGGGCTGCGCATCGTCGCCTCCGGCGACTACAAGAACGTCGCCGATCCGACCTGCGCGCCGTTCGAGCTCGTCGCCTGCGACGTCTTCATCACGGAGGCGACCTTCGCGTTGCCGGTATTTCGCCACGGCAATCCCGGCGTTGAAATCACAAAACTTTTGCATTCGGTCGCCTTGTTTCCCGAGCGCGCGCATCTGGTCGGCGCCTACTCGCTCGGCAAAGCGCAACGCGTCATCGCGCTCATTCGCCAGGCCGGTTACACGGCGCCGATCTATCTGCACGGCGCAGTGGAGAAAATCACGAGCTATTATGTCGATCGCGGCATCGCGCTCGGTGAGCTGCGGCTGGTACGTGGCGCGACCAAGCAGAATCTCGCCGGCACGATCACGCTCTGCCCGCCGTCGGCTTTGAACGACCTTTGGACGCGCCGCTTTCCCGATCCGCTCGCCGCCTTCGCGTCCGGCTGGATGCGGGTGCGTGCACGGGCGCGCCAGCAGGGCGTGGCGCTGCCGCTTGTCATCTCCGACCACGCCGATTGGGACGGCCTCACCGCGACCGTCGCCGCCACCGGCGCCAGCGAAATCTGGGTCACACACGGTCAAGAGGACGCGCTGGTGCATTGGTGCGAGACGCGCGGATTGAAGGCGCGGCCGCTCGATATCGTCGGCTATGGCGAGGAGGATGAGCCCGTCAGCACCCAAGGCGAAGAGACGGAGCAATGAACCGCTTCGCCGAACTGCTTGACCGCCTCGCCTATGAGCCGGCACGCAACGCCAAACTACGCCTGATCATCGACTATTTCCGCTCAACACCCGATCCGGAACGCGGCTGGGCGCTTGCCGCGCTCGCTGGCGCGCTCAATTTCCCGCATGCCAAAGCCGGCCTTATCCGCAGCCTGATCGCCGAGCACAGCGATCCGGTGCTGTTCGAACTGTCCTACGATTATGTCGGCGATCTCTCCGAAACCGTCGCGCTGATGTGGCCCGCCCCGCGCGCTGTATCTTCATCCTCCCCCGTTCGCGGAGATGGAGAAGAGTTGTCCCTCACCGCCGTCGTCGAAACGCTCTCCACGCTCGGCAAGGCGCAATTGCCGCGGCAGCTCGCGCGCTGGCTCGACGTGCTCGATGAAACCGGACGCTGGGCGCTGATCAAGCTGGTTACCGGCAGCTTGCGAATCGGCGTCTCCGCACGTCTCGCCAAGGCCGCGGCAGGCGCGCTCGGCGATAAAGACGCCCATGAGATCGAACTGATCTGGCCCGGCCTCGCGCCGCCCTATCGCGAGCTATTCGCCTGGCTCGAAGGCAAAAGCGAAAAACCGGTCAGTTGCGATCCGGCGCCGTTCCGGCCACCGATGCTAGCGCACGCGCTCGACGAACCCGATCTTGCAAGCCTCGCCCCGGCCGACTTCATGGCCGAATGGAAATGGGACGGCATTCGCGTGCAAGCCGTCGCCGCGCGCCAAGACGCTAAGACCATCGCGCGGCTCTACTCGCGCACCGGCGAGGACATTTCCAAGAGTTTCCCCGATCTGCTTGACGCTTTGCATCTGCCCGGCGCCATCGACGGCGAACTGCTGGTGATGCGCGGTCGCCGCGTGCAGTCGTTCAACGTGCTGCAGCAGCGGCTCAATCGCAAAACGGTCACGCCAAAACTCGTCGCCGAGTTTCCGGCGCATCTGCGCGCTTATGATCTTCTCGCCGACGGCGACGAGGATTTACGCGAGCGGCCCTTCGCCGAACGCCGGGCGCGGCTTGAAGATTTTGTCGCCCGGCTCAATGAAGAACGTGTCGATCTGTCGCCGCTGATCGCCTTCACCACCTGGGACGAACTCACCGCCGCGCGAAGCAACCCGGCGGCGGCCGGCGCCGGTCCCGATGCGGCGGCGGTCGAGGGCGTCATGCTCAAACGCCGCGATGCGCCCTATCTGCCCGGCCGGCCCAAAGGCCCGTGGTGGAAGTGGAAGCGCGATCCGTTCATCATCGACGCGGTGCTGATGTATGCCCAGCGCGGCCACGGCAAACGCTCGTCCTATTATTCCGATTATACGTTCGGGGTGTGGACGAAGGGGGAAACCGGCGACGAACTCGTTCCTGTCGGCAAAGCCTATTTCGGCTTCACCGATGAGGAGCTATTGCAGATCGACCGTTTCGTCCGCCGCAATACGGTCGACCGGTTCGGGCCGGTCCGCGAGGTGGTGCATGAACCGGAGCAGGGGCTGGTGCTCGAAGTGGCGTTCGAGGGGCTGCAACGCTCGACCCGGCACAAATCCGGGCTGGCGATGCGGTTTCCGCGCATCAGCCGGCTGCGCTGGGACAAGCCGCCCGGACAAGCCGACCGGTTGGAGCGGCTGGAGACCATGATCGGACGGATCGAACAGGGACATTTGCCGGCGCGCGCAGAAGGGCCGATGCCGTGAACAGGCAAATGTCGTGAAGAAATCATCGGCGCGGCCAACGCCTGCCGCAAAGCTCCGGCCCGCCCGCTTGCGCGATCTCGACGGGCTGATCGCGCTCGAACGGGCTGTATTCAATACGGATATTCTGTCGCGGCGGAGCTTCCGCCGCTTTATTGCCGACCGGAGCGCCACCGTGATTGTCGCGGAAGCCGACGGCAAGCTCGCCGGCTATGTCCTGGTCCTCTATCCGCCGCGCTCGAAGCTCGCACGGCTTTACTCGATCGCGGTGGCCCCCCATATCGGCCGGCGCGGCGTCGGACCGCTCCTTCTCGCGGCGGCGGAACAAGCCGCAATGCGCCGCGGCCGTCGGGCGATGCGGCTCGAAGTCCACGAGCACAATGCCCGCGCCATCGCCCGCTACGAAAAGACGGGCTACGAGCTGTTCGGCCGGCATCGCCAGTATTATGACGACCGCGGCGACGCGCTCCGCTTCGAGAAGGAGATCGGCGTCGCGCTTCGGGGGCGACGTTAGGTCTAAGGACCGGACTGACTCCGATCCGCGAATCGGCTTTCATGGTGGACATCGCAAGCGGCGCAGTCGCCAAGCGTTTTGATTCCGGCTATGACGAATCCGTGCCGCACCTGATTTCGAGCGCATGATCGGCCCCGGCTTACATCCTGGTTTGGACCGCAGAGGAACCCGCCCATGACCGGCTGGGTCATCCTTGTTGACCAGCCCCGCGATCTGCCGAACGCCGAGACCCCTCACAAGGTCATCAGCACCAGCGAGTATCTGGCGCGACCTCGCTTGTTTGACGTGGGCCGGCCGAAGCTCGTCAACCTCGCCCGCTCCTATGCCTACCAGTCGAAAGGCTATTACGCCTCGCTGCTTGCCGAAGCGCGCGGTCACCGTGTCGTACCGACCGTCGAGACCATGCTCGAACTGCGCGAACAAAAGCTCTACGAGCACGCGCTGCCGGAACTCGAGGAGGAACTCAATCGCTGCGCCCGGCGGGCCGATTTCCAACCCGATGGCGAACTCAAACTGTTGGTTTGCTTCGGTATTGCCCGCGACGATCGCTTCGAGCCGTTCGGGCGGCTGTTGTTCGATTGGTTCCGCTGCCCCGCGCTTGAAGTGATTGTCGAACCGGGCACCCGGCTCTCGATCGACCGCATCCGCCCGCGCAACATCACCCGGCTTGCCAACGGCGAAGCCGAGTTCTTCCGCGAGTCGCTGCACAACCATACCAAGCGCGAATGGCGCGATCCCAAGGCGCGCTCGGTCGCCAAGTATGACCTCGCCGTGCTGTATGATCCGAACGAAAACGAGAAGACGGCGCCCTCCTCCTCGGCCTCGATCAAGCATTTCATGCGTATCGCCGAGAAAATGTCGGTCGACGTCGAGCCGATCACCAAACGCCAGCTTGCTGAGCTTGCCGAGTTCGACGGCCTGTTCATCCGCGAAACCACCTCGATCGATAATCACACCTATCGCTTCGCCCGGCGCGCCTGGCAGGAAGGCATGCCGGTCATCGACGATCCGATTTCGATGATCCGCTGCACCAACAAGGTCTTCCTGGTGGAACTGTTGCAGCAGAATCAGGTGCCGACGCCGCCGACCATCATCGTCGGCGAGGATACCGACTTCACCAAGGTGATCGATGAGCTGGGCTTGCCGCTCGTCGTCAAGATCCCAGACGGCTCATTCTCGCGCGGCGTGCACAAGATCGAATCGCCGGCCGAGTTCAAGCGCATTTGCGACGAGCTGTTTGAGGAAACCGACCTGCTCTTGGCGCAAAAATTCCTGCCGACCGATTTCGATTGGCGCGTCGGCATATTGGCCGGAGAGCCGCTGTTCGTATGCCAGTACCGCATGGCGCGGGGACACTGGCAGGTGGTCAAATACCGGCCGGATGGCTCCTCGCACGAGGGCGGCTTCCGCGCCTTCGACTTGGATCAGGCGCCGGCGGAAGTGATCGATATCGCGGTCCGCGCGGCGCGGCCGATCGGCGACGGCTTCTACGGGGTCGACCTCAAGCAGACCGACAAAGGCATCGTCGTCATGGAGGTCAACGACAACCCCAATCTCGAGCACGGCATCGAGGACGTCGTCGGCAAGGACGAAATCTGGATGCGGCTGTTGCGCTGGTTCATCGAGCGGTTTGAGCAGTAATACCCTATCCGTCATTCCGGATTGCCGCGAAGCGGCAAGTCCGGAATCCATATTCACGAATCGTGGTTATGGATTCCGGGCTCCTCGCTTCGCTCAGCCCCGGAATGACGAAGATGGCGGCTAACTCGCCCCCATCTTCGTCACCTGCTCCAGCGGCCAGCGGGCGCGTGGGGCAAAATCGAGTCCATCCGTTAAGCCGAGCGCCAGCCGCTCGGCGCCGGCCCAGGCGATCATGGCGCCGTTATCGGTGCACAGAGCGGGCGGCGGCGCCACCAGCTCGGTACCGATCTCGAACGCGACGCGATGCAACACCTTGCGGATCGCCTGATTGGCGGCGACGCCGCCGGCGCAAACCAGCGCGCTGGGCAGGCCGACTTGAAGGCGGAACATGCGCAACCCGTTCCGCAGCCGGTCCTTGACGACATCGACGACGGCTTGCTGGAACGACGCACAGAGGTCGGCGACGTCCTGGTCGGTGAGCGGCGCGATTTTCTCGGCCTCGAGCCGCAAGGCTGTTTTCAGCCCGGACAGCGAAAAATCCGCGTCGCGGCGGCCGATCATCGGCCGCGGCAGCGTAAAGCGTTCGGAATCGCCGTGCGCCGCTTCCCTTTCGACCAGCGGACCGCCCGGATAGCCGAGGCCGAGCAATTTGGCCGTTTTATCAAAGGCCTCGCCGATTGCGTCATCGACGGTGCCGCCCAGCCGCAAATAATCGCCGACGCCGCGCACGCCGAGAACCTGGGTGTGGCCGCCGGACGCCAGAAACAAGCAATAGGGAAACGGCACCGCATCGGTCAGCCGCGCCGTTAGCGCATGCGCCTCCAGATGATTGACCGCGATCAACGGCTTGTCATGGACCAGCGCGATCGCCTTCGCCGTCGTCAGCCCGACAATGACTCCGCCGATCAAGCCCGGGCCTGCCGCCGCCGCGACGCCGTCGATATCGGTGAAGGACTTTTGCGCTTCCATCATCGCCCCGGCGATGATGTGGTCGAGCGCCTCAACATGGGCGCGTGCGGCAATCTCCGGCACTACACCGCCGAACTCCGCATGCTCAGCGATCTGGGACAGCACGACATTGGACAGGATACGGCCCCGCGCATCGCCGGTCCGTTCGACCACGGCCGCGGCCGTCTCGTCGCATGTCGTTTCGATGCCGAGGATGACCATTGGCGTATTATATGGCAGCAGAGAGCAGCATGGCGCAATCAACGGCAAAATCTTCGGTCCTGCGCATCGGATCGCGCGGTTCGCCGCTTGCGCTGGTGCAGGCGCGCGAGGTGCAAAGCCGGCTGTTGGCTGCTTGCGGCCTCGATTCCGCTGACATCGAAATCAAGATCATCCGAACAACGGGCGATGCGATCCAGGACCGGCCGCTCGCCGAGGCCGGCGGCAAGGGGCTGTTCACCAAGGAGATCGAAGAAGCACTGCTTTCCGGCGCCATCGATGTCGCCGTGCATTCTTCAAAAGACATGACGGCGGCGCTGCCGGCTGGGTTGGCGCTTTCTGCTTTTCTGCCGCGCGAGGATGCGCGCGATGCTTTCATCAGCCATAAGGCTCGATCGCTGCACGACTTACCGGCGGACGCTGTCGTCGGCACCGCGTCGCTGCGGCGCGCGGCCATGGTCAAGCGATTGCGGCCGGACCTCGCTATCGTTCCGCTACGCGGCAATGTGGAAACCCGGCTGCGCAAGATCGAAGAAGGCGTCGCCGACGCGACCTTGCTTGCGGTCGCCGGGCTGAAACGGCTTGGCCTGCTTTCGGCGGCAACCGCGCTGTTCGATCTAGACGAATTTCTTCCGGCAGTCGGTCAGGGCGCGATTGGCATAGAGACGCGCGCCGATGACGCCAAAACGCTGGCCCTGGTCGGCAAGATCGGTGATGCCGATACGGCAACCGCGCTCGCCGCCGAGCGCGCTTTTCTCGCCGTGCTTGACGGTTCGTGCCGTACGCCGATCGGGGGTCATGCGCGAGTGAACGGCGGTACGGTCCGCTTCCGCGGCATCATCGTGAAGCCAGATGGTAGCGAAGCGTTCGAGGTGTCGCGTGAAGGACCGCGCGCGCAGGCAGCCGAACTCGGCGCCGACGCCGGGCGCGAGCTTAAAGATCGCGCCAATGACGATTTTTTTGTGCAGGATTAGAGCGCGTGCGGCTCCTTCTCACGCGCCCCGAACCCGACGCGCAGCGTACCGCAGCAGCGTTGCGCGCGCGTGGCCACGAACCCGTCATCGCGCCGCTGTTGCGCATTGAGGCGCAGATCGATGTGCAAATAGGTAACGGTCCGTGGGGAGCAATCCTGGTCACCAGCGCAAATGCCGGGCCGGCCGTTGCATTTCACGAATGCGCCCCGCAGTTACGCGCCCTCCCCGTGTTTGCCGTCGGCCGGCGCAGTGCGCAGACCATGACGGCCGCCGGTTTTGGCGACGTGAAACATTCCGAGGGTGACGTGAATGATCTTGTCGCATTCGTCGCCGCTCAACTGACGCCGGCCACGCCATTACTCTACCTCGCGGGCGAAGAGCGATCCGGCGATCTCGCCGGTGAGCTTCGGGGACACGGCTTCAAAGTAGAGACTACTGTGATCTATCGCGCGGTCGCGACAGCAAATCTGCCACCTGCCGCAGCGGAGGCGCTGACAGGGGAGATCGGCGTACTGCATTTTTCCCGGCGCAGTGCCGAAGCCTTTCTCGATGCGGCTCAAGGCATGAATTTGTTCGCGGCCGCGCTACGACCCATTCATTTTTGCCTATCGCCGCGCGTGGCTGAGCCGCTGATGCGCGCGGGCGCGGCCGATGTTCGCGTGGCGCGAGAGCCATCCGAAGCTGCGCTTATCGCCCTGATCGACGCGGCATGACGGGTTGCCGTCATCTTGGCCTCGTACTATGGCGGAGCCTGCCCGCTGCATATAACTTGGTTAGACAAGGGCTTTATAGGGCTGCATGACAAGCGAGTCCGACAGCACACCACACCGGCGTCCACCGACGATCGACCTGACGGCGACGGAAGTCGGTCCCGATAAGCCGGCGGAGTCCGCGGCGCCGGCAAAAGATAAAGCGCCCCCTTCAGCATCTGCTGAAACCACCGCCAATAGCTCGCGTTCCCACATCATGACCGCACTGGCCGGCGGCGTGGCGGGCGCAATTGCGATCACCGCGATCGTCGTGGCGCTTCAGGCCACAGGCCATTGGCCGGTGCGCGAAGGTGAGGCACCAGTTGCTTCAGCTCCGGCGGCTGCGCCTAATGATGCCGCCATCGCCGACCTCACCGCGCAGATCAACAAAATCCAGAGTGGGCTTGCGACCCAGCAGCCCGATCCGGCTCTCGTCTCCAGACTGGCGTCGGTGGAGGCAACGACGAAATCGCTGGACGATTCACTGAGCACGCTGAGCAGCCGGATCGACCAGGCCGCAACCGTGGCGCAAGGAGCGCAGGCGCAAGCTAAAACTGCGGCGGACGCCGCGGACACAGCCAAAACCGTGGCGCAAGGCGGCATCGCCCGCGGCGACCTTGATGCACTGACCAGCCGGGTCGCGGCGTTGGAAAGCATAGTGAAGTCCCTTTCCGATACCGTGTCCCACCAGGCTGAGGGCGGCGGCGCTGACGACGGCGCAGCCCGGCTGATAGCCGTTGCCGAAGCACTCGGCACCGCCGTCGGGCGCGGCACGCCGTTTCAGGCCGAATTGGCAGCCGCAAAATCGCTCGGCGCCGATCAAACAACGATAGCCTCGCTGGACCCATTCGCCGACTCAGGCGTGCCCAGCGCCGCAGTGCTGGCCCGCGAGCTTGCAACGCTTGCCCCTGCTTTGACCGAGGCGGTGGAACCTAAGCAGACGCAAAGCACGTTCCTCGACCGTATCGAAATCAATGCCCAACGCCTGGTCCGGAGCACGCCGCTCGATGCGCCGGCAGGCGACGATCCCCGATCGGTCGCAATGCGCATTAGCTTTGACGCGTCTCGCGGCGACATCGACGCCGCGCTCGCCGACATTGCAAAATTGCCGGACGCTGCGAAAGCAATTGTCGCATCGTGGGTGCAAAAAGCGCAGGCACGCAACGCGGCCGTTGCGGCAAGCCTTAAGCTCACCGCCAACGCGCTCGCCGCGCTCAGCAAACCGCAATGATCCGGATCATCCTTTTTCTCGTTGTGGTCGGCGCTCTCGCGCTCGGCATTGCCTGGTTTGCAGACCGGCCGGGCGATGTCATCGTGACGTGGCCATGGCTGGAGCAGGTCTGGCCCGGACACGGACGGAACGAAATCTCGCTGCTGGTCCTGGGCGCCGCGATCCTCGTCGCGATGGCGGCGCTAGCGCTCCTCTGGAGCATCATTCGTGCCATCGTGCGGTCGCCGCTGATGCTGAAGCGACGCCTGCACCGCCGCCGCGGTGAGCGCGCTTACGAGGCGATCTCGCGCGGGCTCCTCGCGATCGGTTCGGGCGATCTTGCCGCCGCGCGCAAGCACACGGCCGACGCCAAGCGCTTGGCGCCGGCCGAACCGCTTTCGCTGCTGCTAAGCGCACAGGCGGCACAATTGGGCGGCGATCGCGGCGCGGCCGACAGTGTGTTCCGCGACATGGCGAACCGCGCCGACACCAAGGCGCTCGGCCTGCGCGGCCTCTTTATCGAGGCGCAGCGGCGCGGCGATCATTCCGGCGCCCATGCTTTCGCCGAGGAAGCGGCGCGCGACAACCCGTCGCTGGGCTGGGCGGGCAAGGCGGTGCTCGAATTCCGCTGCCTCACCGGCGATTGGGCCGGCGCGCTGGCGCTTCTCGAAGCGCAAAAGCCCGCCCTCGACAAGGAAGCTTATCGCCGTCAGCGCGCCGTCTTGCTCACCGCGCGCGCCCTCGCCATCGAAGATACGGATCGTGACAATGCCAAGGCTTACGCCCTTGAAGCGGTCAAGCTGGCGCCGACATTGGTGCCGGCAGCGGCCCTGGCCGGCCGCGTCCTCGCCGAGAGCGGCCAGCTCCGCAAGGCAGCGCGCGTGGTCAATAAGGCTTGGGCGGCGCAGCCGCATCCCGAACTCGCCGAGGTCTTGGCCAATCTTCGTTTCGGCGATGCAGCGCGCGACCGCCTCAAGCGGATGGAAGCTTTGGCGAAGAAAGTGCCCGGCCATATCGAAGGCGCGCTGGCGACGGCGCGTGCCGCACTCGATGCGCGGGAATTCGCCAAGGCGCGCGCCGCGCTCGAATCCTATCTCGCGGCGCCGACCAGGCGGGTCGCGTTGCTGATGGCCGAGCTTGAGCGCGCCGAGCACAACGACGAAGGACGTGCCCGCGAATGGATCGCGCGCGCGCTCAACGCCGCCGCGGATCCGACCTGGACCGCCGAGGGACACACGTCGGACCGCTGGCTGCCGGTTTCGCCGGGCGGGCGGATCGACGGGTTCGAATGGCGTGTGCCGTTGAAGGGAATAGTGCGCGCCCCGACGATCGAGGCAGAACCGCCGCGCGCCGCGCCGGTCGAAAGTATTGCTCCGCCGAAGCCCGAAGGCGCCGAGCCGCCGGCCGTCGCGGAAGTGCTGCCTTCCCCGCGCGCGAGCGAGGAGCCGCAAGGCAAACCCGAATCCAGGACGGAGTCCATTGCGGCGGCCAAAGCCGAGCCGGTGATCCCGCTCGTGCACGCCCCGGACGATCCCGGCCCCGAAGCGGTCGAAGAAAGCGAAGCGCCTGCCGAGCCGGAGCGCGGCTGGCGGAAGATTTTTGGCTGAAACGGCTCACCGCTTGCCGCCGGGCTTGTCTTTCCTAGCATCCTATGCATTATAAAGCATGAATTATAATGCATAAGGTACTCAACCCTTGCCGAGCGCAAAGCCGAAAGCCCGTCAAAAGCCTGCAGCTTTACCGCCGACCGGGAGCGCCCCTGTTGCGGCGGCCGCATTCCTCGCCGCCATCGGGCGGGAAGTGCGCCGTAATCGCGCCAAGCGCGGCATGACGCGCCGGCAATTGGCGCAAGCCTCGGAAACCTCCGAACGGTACTTGGCGCAAATCGAAAGCGGAGCCGGCAATCCGTCGGCAAGCGTGCTGCGTGCCATCGCGCAGGCGCTCGATCTTCCGGCTTCGGCCTTGCTGCCGGGGTCCGGCGCGCGCACGGCGGCGCTGGGCGACATCCTCGATTTGCTCGCGCGCGTGCCGGAGCGCGAACTACCTGAGCTGACC
>Ga0181525_10001450_pt1 | contig 20161 bp, 18 predicted proteins | sample PEATcosm2014_Bin_48_FD_121100 | JGI IMG/M metagenome (GOLD analysis project Ga0181525, IMG submission 121100) | Peatland microbial communities from MTU Mesocosm Facility, Houghton, MI, USA - PEATcosm2014_Bin06_10_metaG | ecosystem: Environmental > Terrestrial > Soil > Wetlands > Peat | place...
CCGCCCGCCGGCTGGCCATCAAGGCCGTGGCGAGCCTGTAACCACCTGTCCCGCCCGGCGCAGGCGCCCGTCCAGCCTGCTCCCGCACCGGGCTGCCCGCCGCGCGTCCGGGGCTCGCGCGGCACAAACCCCGCCTATCGGGGCCGGGGGCACACGCACCCCGCGGGAACAGGGGCGGATCGGGGCTTATGGCACACCACGCCCGGGAGAACGGGCCACACCAGCTCTGCAGGCACCGGCTCTGCTTGCCGGCTGACCAGTGCGGCGACGATCCGGCTCCATCACCGCCCGGCCCGGGCCGGGCGCGGCCAGGCCGGCGGTCCAGCTGCGGGCAGTGGTGCGGATGCGGCTGCCGGTGCCCGGGTGACGGAAGATCTGCCCGCAAAAAGTTAAGCCACCCGTCCGGGCATCACGATTCGCGGGCACCGGTGGCGCAGCTGGCAGCCAGCACACTTTGGGGTACCGAGAAGGCGCCCAACGGCACCTCGACTCCGGCGGCATGCACAGACCCGGCGTCCGGGGAGGGGCTCCGGATCGCCGGGCCTGCACGTTTTCGCCGTAGCGGCGCGAGCGGGGCTAGGCTGCCATGGCGGTCGCCCGGTCGTAGACCGCAAGCGTCTCGCCTGCGATCCGGTCCCAGGAGTACCTGGACCTGGCCCGGTCGGCTGCCGCGACGCCGTAGGCCTCGACGAGCATCGGGTGGGCGAGCAGCTGCCGGATCCGCGACGCGAGCAGGGCGGGCCGGCCCGGCGGGATCAGGATGCCCGTCGTACCGTCGACCACGGCGTCCATATGACCGCCCACCGGAGGCGCGATCACCGGGGTACCGCACGCCATGGCCTGCAGCGAGATGGTGCCGGAGGTCTCGTGCGGCGACGTGCTGACCACAAGGTCGGCGGACCGCAGCAGGGCGGGCATCTTGCCGCGATCGACCCGGCCGGTGAACATGACCCGGTCGGAGATGCCCAGCGTCCCGGCGAACCTGGCCAGCCCGACGTAGCCCTCGTCGGTCGGCAGGTCGGCGTGAGCCGGGCCGCCGATGATCATGAGCTCGGCACCGGGAACCCGGGTGAGCGCCCGCAGCAGCGTCTCGAACGCCTCGCGCTCCTTCAGGTCCGCAGCGGTGAGCAGCCGGGGTCGGCCGTTCCGCTTGGCGACCGGGCCTTCCGGCGTGAACGTGTCGGTGTCGACTCCCCACGGGACGACCCTGATGGCGGACCGCTGGACACCGAGGCTAGCCAGGTCCGACACCTCGGCGGAGTTGGTCGCGACCACAGCGGCGGCGCTACGCCCGATGGCGGGCTCGAGCCTGAGCCTGGCCGCGGCCGCGCCGTCCGCCTTCGCGCCGGCCCTTGCCCGGTGCCGCCCCTCGATGACGCCGAGCGAGCTGAATTCCTGCACGACCGGGATGTCGAGGTCACGCGCGGCGGCGAGCGCCGCAAGGCCGCTAGTCCACCGCATCGCGTGCACGATGTCCGGCCGCTCGCGGTGCCAGTGCTCACGCAGCGGGCCGCTGAACGCGGGGACCCGCTCGAGCAGGTCGGCATCGCGCTGCCCGTCCTGCTCGTCACCGGACGCGGCGGGTCCGGCGTCGATGTGCTGGACCCGTACCCCGTCCTGGAGCTCGGCCTGGTCGGGCACATCGCTGCGCTGCTTCTGGGCGTATACGGTCACCTGGTGACCTTGCCTGGCGAGCATGCGGGTGAGCTCGCCAAGTCCTATGTCGTCACTGTCCGGGCCAGAGCCTGCGCGCGGACGCAGCGGCGTCGCGTGCTGGGCTACCATGGCGATCTTCATAAGGGCCTCCTCGCCGACGAACTTCTGTCACGGTGTTCGTCCAAGGAGGCGGAAAGAAAAGTGGCACCCGATCCGCACGCTCCGCGATACACCGTGTCGCGTAGAGCGTGCCTGCGTCGTAGGCACCACTAGAGAGAAGCATATCCCACGTTCGGAGTCCGCAAACACCAAATCCGCGGCACGTTAGCCCGCGGCAGCCTCCGCCACGCTGTCAAAGACGGGAATGAGCCTGTCAGCGGTGGTGAGGCGGAGAATCTTCGCCACGGCTGCCTGCGGTGAAACCAGCGCGAGGACGCCGCCTTGCCGGTCCAGTGAGCGGTTCACCCGCAGCAGCGCGTGCAGCGCAGAGGAGTCCATGAACCGCAACCCGGACATGTCGATGATCATGGTCCGCGGCTGCGCGGACACCTCCTCGTCCAGCAGGCGGTGCAACTCGTCGGTATTGGTCACGTCGGCCTCGCCGGTGATCTCCACCAGCGTGTACGGTTCGCCGGCGGACTCCCGGGCCCTCACAGAGACCGTCAGCAGATCCACGCACTTGTTGTACCACACGGCGGATGGCAAAGGGATACTCCTCAGTACGTCAAAAGCCGTCCGGGAACGAGCCCCGGACGGGCGCCGGAATGGCTGGTCAGCGCGGTAGCGTCATGTGCAGCCTAATCGTCGTCCCGGTCTCGTCCGAGCGCATCTCGACCTCGTCGCAGACCTGGTTCACAATCCACAGGCCGTGACCTCCAAGCGCGTCCATGGCCGGTTTGCGTCGGCCTGCCAGCGGGTCCGCGATGATTCCCCTGTCACGGATCTGGCAGATGATCTCCCTGGCGTCGTACCAGATATCAAGGCACCCGGGCGACTTGGCGTGCCTGACGGTGTTCGCCGCTACCTCACTGACCGCGAGCATGAGGTCGATGGCACGGGACTCGCTCAGCCCGGCCCGCAGGGCGTGCCTGTGCACCAAGGCGCGGACCGCCGACAGGTCAGTGGTGTAGACGAAGGCCATGACGCCATGCACCGGAGGAGACGGCGGACTGCCGCGGCCCGGCGTGGGGGCCAGCGGAAAGGCGGGTTCTTCCTGCGCTTGTGGGCGCCGCGCGCGGCTTGCATCCCGGGCCATCAGCAGCCACGATACACCGGCACAGGAAAAGACACTCCAAAGGCACCGCCGATGGGGAAGAAAGTCGGATCCGCGCCATATGGTGCCGGTCGGGTACGTGTATCCATCGCCAGCGGGGTAGAGGAAGGGGCGACCCGAGTCCGCGGCCCCGGCGAATGGCCCGAGCCGCCCGTCCTTCGGAGGTAGATATGAGAGTCGGCGGCGTCATATTGCTTATATGGCTGATCATCGGGGCGATCGCGGCCGGCCAGCGCGGCTACTACGGCTCGTCCTCGACGACGTGCGCGCACGCCGGCGACATCGTTGCGACGGTCGCGGCGGGTCCGCTCAACTACGTGGGCGTGAACCCGAAGATCTCGTGCCACCTGCCCTCTCCGAGTAACTGACGTACTGACTGCCGCCATGCCCGAACCCCCTGCTAACGAGCCCGAACCCCCTACCAATGGCACGGCCGTATCGGCTACCCGGTCGCCCGCCGCCTAAACGCGCCCGCGGATCCCCTTCCGCGGCTGCTAGCGTCTGCTTCAATCTCAGGCGTCTGAGGCGGCGAGTAGGAGCGGGACCATGGCGGAGATTCACGGCACGTGTGCCGGGCGGTTCGAGGCGCTGCGCGAGGCGCTGGCCAGCAACCTGGACTCAGGGGAGGAGCTGGGCGCGTCGATCGTGGTGGACATCGACGGCGACGTCGTCGTCGATATGTGGGGCGGCTTCCGCGACCAGGCCCGGACGCTCCCGTGGACCGAGGACACCATCACCAACGTCTGGTCGTCGACCAAGACCATCACCAGCCTGGCCGCGCTGATGCTCGTCGACAGGGGCGAACTGGACGTCGACGCCCCTGTCGCGAGGTACTGGCCGCAGTTCGCCGCCGCGGGCAAGCAGGATGTGCTGGTCCGCCAGGTGATGTCGCACTCGTCCGGGGTCTCCGGTCTCGATCAGCCCGCCGCCGCCGAGGACCTGTACGACTGGGAAACGGCCACCTCCCGATATGCCGCCCAGGCGCCGTGGTGGCCGCCGGGAACCGCGTCGGGCTACCACGCGCTCAACTACGGCCACCTGGTCGGCGAACTGGTCCGGCGGATCAGCGGCAAGCCGCTCAAGCAGTTCGTCGCCGAGGAGATCGCCGGGCCGCTTGACGCGGATTTCCAGATCGGCGCGGCCGAATCCGACTGGGACCGGATCGCGGACGTGGTCCCGCCGCCGCCGTTGCCGTTCGACTTCGCCGCTCTCGACCCGGCCAGCCCGGCGGTGAGGACGCTGACCGGACCGCTCGTCGCCGCGGACGTCGCCAACACGCCTGGCTGGCGGCGCGCGGACATCGGCGCGGCGAACGGTCACGGGAACGCGCGCTCGGTGGCCAGGATCATGTCGGTGCTGGCCCGCGGCGGCGAGGTCGACGGCGTCCGCCTGCTGGGCCCGGACGCCATCGACGTGATCTTCCGCGAGCAGACCAACGGCATCGACCTGGTGCTCGGCGTCCCGCTGCGCTTCGGCATCGGCTACGGGCTGTCCCAGCGGGACTCGATGCCCTGGATCCCTGATGAGAAGATCTGCTTCTGGGGCGGCTGGGGCGGCTCGGTGATAGCCATGGATCTTGGCCGCCGGATGACAATCTCCTACATGATGAACAAGATGGGTGCGGGCATCATCGGCTCCGACCGCTGCACCGAATACGGCCAGGCGATCTACGCCGCCGCCGACGGTTAGGAAGTTCGGCAACAGGCATTGCACGGCGCCGGCGACCAGCGTTAACGTCCCGATTGTGGGGGGTGGCGCCGCGCTGCCCGCGGCACAGCCGCGGCCAGGACGCGATCGGGTGCCGGCCGAGGGCCGGACCTGAGGTCGGCGTGCTCGTCGGCAGGGACGCGGAACTTGCCGTCCTCGATTCGCTGGTCAGCAGGACCACCGCGGGGACCGGCGGGATCGTGCTGCTCACAGGCGAGCCGGGGGTAGGCAAAACCCGCCTGGCCCGGGCGGGCGCGGAACGCGCCGCGGGGACGACGGTGTCCTGGGGCGCCTGCCGCGAGAGCGAGGGCGCTCCGCCGATGTGGCCGTGGATGCAGATCCTGCGGCGGCTCGGCGGACCAGAGGTGGCGGTGAGCCCGGCCGAGGATGCCTCCGCCCGGTTCCGGATGTACGAGCGCGTGGAGCACGTGCTCAGGCAGTCGGCAGAGGACCGCCCGCACCTGGTGGTCATCGACGACATGCATCGTGCAGACGACGCCTCGCTGCGCCTCCTCGCCTATCTCAGCGAGACGCTGTGGCCCACGCCGATCGGGATGATCGTCACCTACCGGGACACGGAGGTGCTGCCGGAGTCGCTGGCGGCCAGCGTGGCCGTGAGCCTGGCCCGCAGCCCGGGCAGTCACCGGTGCCAGCTCGCCGGGCTGAGCCAGGCCGACGTTGCGCGGTGGCTCGGCGCCGCGGGACTGGCCGGCGTGGACGCGGGCGATTTGCACGAGCGAACCGGAGGCAACCCGCTGTTCATCTCGGAGAGCATTCAGCTGCTCGGGGGCGGATCGGCCCCTGGCACGCCGCTGCACAGCGTCCGCGAGGTGATTAGGGAACGGCTCGCCCCGCTCCCCGCAGCATGCCGGGCGGCCCTGGAAATGGCATCGGTGCTCGGCCGTGACTTCGAGTACCCGCCGCTTGCCGCCGCCCTCGCAATCAGCCCGGCCGGCGCGGTCGCGGCCCTGGATCCGGCGGTGAACGCCAGGCTAGTCGGCCCGGTCAGCTCGCGGGCCGGGGCCTACCGGTTCACGCACACGCTGATCAGGGACGCCATGGAGGAGCAGCTCACCCCGTCCCGGCGCGCCGAACTGCACGCCAGGGCCTTCGTCGCGCTGAAGGACACGGGCTGGGGACAGGCCGCCGATCTGGCTCACCATGCCGTGCAGGGGCGGCCAAGCGTGAGCGACGCGGTCGCCGCCGATGCCGCGCGGTCCGCCGCGAGGTCCGCCGATCGCCTGCTGGCCTGGGAAGACGCGGCCGCATGGTGGCAGACCGCGATCGCCCTGACCGGCCGCCGCGACCAGGTAGACACCGAACTCCAGATGCGCCTTGGTCACAGCCTCCTGCTGGCCGGCCAGGTCGACCGGGCCAGGGCGCACTTCGAGGCGGCCGCCGAGGAGGCCGCCCGTACCGGCGACGGAACCGTGCTTGCCGCCTGCGCGCTCGCGGTCGGGGACACCGTCGCCGAGGTCGCGGCCGACCACCGGCTGGTCGCCCTCCTCGATAGCGCGCTCCGCAACCCCGGCGTCCCGCCAGGCACGCAGGCCCGGCTCACCGCCCGGCGTGCCATCGCGACCTACTGGCAGCCGGGCAGCCAGGAGGAGAGCCGACGGGCAAGCGCGGCCGCGGTGACGCTCGCCGAGACGGCGGGTGACACCGAGGCGCTGGGCGCGGCGCTGGTCGCCAGGCAATTCACGCTGCGTGGCCCCGACTTCCTCGACGACCGGCTGGCCGCGGGGCTGGCGGTGCTCGGCATCGCCGCCCGCCTTGACGACCAGAGCCTGCTGTTCCGCGCGCACCAGTGGCTGGTTCCCGATCACTTCCAGACCGGAGCCCTCGACCAGGTCACGATCCATGTCGAGCGGATGGCCGCGATCGCCGACGCGCGCCGCAGCCCGCTGCAGCGCTGGTGGGTGCTGATCTACCGGGGCCTGCTGGCCAGCTTCGCCGGGCGCAACGACGAGGCCGAGGGGCTGGCCCACGAGGCGGCGGCGCTGGGGCGGCGGCTCGGGCTGCCGGCCGCGGAGGCCTACCGGATCGGGCAGCTCAGCCGCGTCTACTGGGTCACCGGACGGCTTGCCGAACTCGACGACGACATCGCGGCCGCGGTGCCGCGCTTCCCCGGCCTTGTCACGCTGCGCTGCCTCAAGGCGCTCGCGGACGCCACCGCCGGCCGGCGCGCCGAGGCGACCGCCGGGATCGAAGCCCTGGCCGCGGCGGGATTCGCAGCGCTGCCGAGGGATTCGCTCTACCTGGCGAGCCTGGCCATCCTGGCCGAAGCGGCGGTCACCTGCCGCGCAACCCAGGCGGCCCGGTCCGTCCTCGCCGAGCTGACGCCGTATGCCTCAAGGAACCTGATCCAGGGCGTACCGGTCGGCTGGGGCGCGGCGGCCTGGTACATCGCGCGCCTGCACTTGCTGCTCGGGCAGCACGCGGACGCGGCCAGGTCTGCCGACCTGGCTCGCAGGCTGCACCTGAAGTGGGGAGCCGCGGGGCTGGGCGATCCGCTCGACATCCTCGGCCGGGACCCGGCGGCGGGCCCGCTGAGCCGGCGCGAGACCGAGGTCATCAGGCTGCTGGCGGCCGGGCGGGAGAACGCCGAGATAGCGGCCGCCCTCATCGTAAGCGTGCACACCGTCGAGCGGCACGTCGCCAACATCTTCATCAAGATCGGGGTCAGGAACCGCGCCGAGGCGACCGCCTGGGCCCATCGCCACCAACTGGTCGGCTGAGTACATAGTTTCCGTGATGTGCCGCCGCGGCACCCGATGCGAGCATCGGGTTGCGATCACAGCAGGCAGGCATACCGGGAGGCACACCATGAGCGATCAGAAGATCGAGACCATCCAGAGCGTGTACGAGGCGTTCGGCCGGGGCGATGTCCAGTTCATCCTCGACCAGCTCACCGACGACGTGGACTGGGCATCTTGCCCGGACAGTGACATCGCGCCCTGGCACGGGGTCCGGAGCAAGGACGAGGTGCCCGCCTTCTTCAAGACCCTGGGCGAGACGCTGCAGATCACCGAGTTCACGCCGCTTGCGTTCGGGTCCAACGAGACGGATGTCATGGTGGTCACGCGCTGGAGCGCGACCGCTCATGCGACGGGGAAGTCCGCCACCATGGACATTCATCACTGGTGGCGTTTCCGGGACGGCAAGATCTATTACTACCGCGGTACCGAAGACACCGCGGCCACCGCGGAAATGCTGCGCGCGGATTAAGGGCCGAGCTCAACGGCCCGGGCCGGAGGCCGCCGCGCGCGCCATCGCCAGGTCCTCGACCAAGCCCGCGTAGGCGCGGTCGCGGCTTTCTGCGTCCGGGCCGCGCAGCACGGCCGACGGGTGGATGGTGCCGACGACCAGCCCGTGCCACGAGCCGAGAGACCCGTCCTCGACCTTGCCCTGGTGCTCGCCGACCCGGAAGTGCGAGCCGAGCATCGCCTCGCCCGCGACCGCGCCGAGCAGCACCACGAGCCGGGGCCTTACCACCCCGAGTTCGGCCTCCAGCCAGAACTCGCAGGCCTTGATCTCGGTGCCGTTCGGGCGCTGGTGGATCCGGCGCTTGCCGCGCGCTGTCCACTTGAAGTGCTTGACGGCGTTGGTCAGGTACACGTCCTTGCGGGCGATGCCGCTGTCGGCCAGCGCCCGGTCGAGCACCCGCCCGGCCGGGCCGACGAACGGACGGCCATGCTTGTCCTCCTGGTCGCCCGGCGTCTCGCCGACCAGCACCAGCGCCGCGTCAACCGGCCCCTCGCCGAACACGGTCTCCGTCGCCCGCTTATAGAGGTCGCATCGCGTGCACGAGGCCGCGCTGTCCGCGAGTTCCTGCCAGCTGGTCACTTCAGGCCCCTACCCAGGCCCGGGCGCCGCCACGCCCGGACTGCGCACGCGCTGCGCCTGGGCTGATTCCGCCCTGAGAGCTCGCCGTGAATTGCGCGGAGCGCCGGCCGGCGGCGCTTATCGTGTGCGTGTGGAGGAACTGTCCGATTCATCCCGCCTGGTGACCGATCCAGAGGGATTGCGGCGCCGACTGGCCGCAGACGGGTACCTATTCTTCCGCGGCCTGCTGCCGGAAGACGAGATCTGGGCGGCCGGGCAGATCGTCCTCGAGCGGCTGCGCTCCGGCGGCTGGGTCGATGACAGGGGCATACCGTCGATCCAGCCGCGCGCGGTCAACTCCATGGACGCTCTGGCCGATACGGCGTTCCGTGCCGCGATGTTCGGTGCCGCCTTCAACCGGATCCCGTACCTGCCCGAGCTGCGCACGGTGGTCAGGCGCATCCTCGGACCCGGGGCGTTCTCCTACCCGGCCAAGGTGCTGCGCGCCGTTTACCCCGAACGCCCGCAGGCGCGCCCGCGCGGCCGCTACATCCATTACGACTACGGGGTGTCCGGCGTCCAGGACATGCTGACCAGCTGGATCCCGCTGATGGAGATCCCGATCCTGCTCGGCGGCCTGGCGCTGCGGCCCGGCGGTCACCTCGGGCCGCCCGGCAGGCCGCGGCCGCTCAGCAGATCAGAACCCGGCTGGGCGACCACCACCTACCGGCCAGGTGACGCGATCATCTTCCACTGCCTGACCCCGCATGCAGCTCTGCCCAACTGGGGCTCGGCCCTGCGGATTTCCGGCGACTTCCGCTGGCAGGGGCAGGAGCAGCCGGCCCCTGCCGAGCTAGTCCTCGGACCCACCGCCCAGCCGCCCGAGATGTTCAGCAGGTTGTTCGGCGCCCAGCCGTGGTGGGAACCTGTTCCCGTCGGGCTTGTCCTGCACCCCCGTGCGCAGTTGGTCGCCGCCCCGCCGGCACCCTCGCGCCTGGTGGCCATGCACCCCGGCTGGCAGCGCTGGCGCCCGCCGCCAGCGGCTGTGCACTGAACCGTGCACTTGAAACAAAGGGGGCGGAGATCATGGCAGTTACCCCGGTGAAGCTTGACGTGGGCCAGCAGCGCCAACTGGCCGCCACGATCTTCAACCACGTCTGGGACCTGCTGGTCAAGGTGGATCGCACCGTCGCGGACGACGACGAGATGCTGCACGGCGCGCACGCGAGCCGCTACCACTGGGGCGTCGCAGGCGATCCGGTGCACTGGGCCCGCGGCGAATGGCAATGTTCAAGGGTCTACGCCGTCCTCGGTCGCTTCGAGCCGGCCCTGCACCATGGCCGCCGCTGCCTCGAACTGGCCACCCAGCACGATCTCGGGCCCTTCGACGTCGGCGTCGCGCACGAGGCGATCGCCCGTTCCTACCAGCTGATCGGCGATGCCGAGCTGACGGCCAGACATGTCGCCCTGGGCCGAGCGGAATCCGCCAAGATCACCGATGCGGAAGAGCGCGACCTCCTGGACGCCGACCTGGCAGGCCTGGGCTGAGCCCACGCGGCAGATCTCATCCGGCGCCGACCGCGGCGAGCAGGACGAGCAGGATGGTGGCGGTCGCGAGCGTGCCGTGGACCGCGATGACGGTCACCGGCAGCCTGCCCCGCCGCGTGGCCCCCGGCTCGGGCAGATCGGCGGCCAGCACGCCCATGCCGAGACCGGCGATCAGGATGACCAGGCCCACCGCCACCCAGGCCAGGGCCGTGACCCCGGTGCCGAGGAACCCTATCCAGATACACAGCCCGGTCAGCGCCAGCCCGAAGTGCCCGATGATGAAGCCCTTCGTCAGGCCGGCTGCCCTGATCCGGACCGCGCGAAGGCGCTTGCCGCGGGCCGCGAGCCAGCCCGTCAGCAGATAAGACCCTGCCGCCGCGGTGAGCAGCCACGCGCCGAGCGCCGCGAGCGCGAGCGGCAGGTCTCCTGACGGCCGCGCAGGCGCCGGGGCAGGCACCGCCACGGTCGGCGCGACCTCCGGTGCCGGGATCGTGCTGATCAGGTGCGCGAGATAGGTCTGGTCCAGGTAGGCCAGATGACGGGCGACGGCCTTGGGATGCGATCCGACCACATCCTTGATGGCCCTGCCCACGGCGGCATTGATCTGCGCACGGCTCAACCCCGCGCAGGCCCTCGGCACGGTGGTCACAACGATGTGCCGCTGGATGGCCTGCACCCCGAAGGCATAGCAGCTGTTCTCCGTCGCCACCAAACCGCCACCCGAACCGCCGACGCCACTACCCGAGCCACCGACGCCACTGGAGCCACTGGAGCCACCGGAGCCGCTGGAGCCAGCGCTACCCGAGCAGCCCGCCGCAAGCACCGCCGCCAGCAGCCCGGGCACCAGAACGCCGATGATTCCGCGCACGGTTCATCATCGCGCGGATATCGCTGCAATCGATCGCCGCACCGCCCCGTCCAATAGGCCCGTCCTCCGATGGCCCCGCTTCTCGCGTTTCGCGGCGAGGTGTCCGTAAAGTGGCCGCTATGATCCGCTGCGCGACCCGCACACGAGCGCTGTCCTTCCTGCTCACCGCTGCGCTCGTCGCCGTCGTGCCGGTCCAGGCCGCGACCGCCGCGCCCGCCCCGACCACTGCCCAGGTCGAGGTCCGGCCCGCGACCGCTGCCGCGACGACCCTGCAAGTCGGCTCCCAGCACCTCAAGCGCTGCGGCGGGTCCCCAGCCGCCTACTGCGGAACCCTCAGCGTCCCTCTCGACTGGCAGATGCACGGCAGCCCGGACATCTCGGTCTGCTACCGCTGGTACCCGGCCACAGGAAAAGGCCGGCCAGCGGGCACCGTGCTCCCGGTCGAGGGCGGTCCCGGCTACCCGTCGATCCTCTCGGTCGCGCCGGACGGCTACGCCGCGATGTACGGCCCGGTCCTGCGCAGCTTCAACATGCTCGCCGTAGACCTGCGCGGTACCGGCTGCTCCACCGTGCTCAACTGTCCCGCGCTGCAGAACTACGCCGGCCCCTCCGGCAGTCTCGCCCTCGCGGCCGTCGTCGGCAGGTGCGCCGACGCCCTCAACACGCGCTGGCGCGCACCGGGAGGCGGCTACGTGCACGCCTCGGACCTGTTCACCTCCGCCGAGTCCGCCGAGGACGTCGCCGCCGTGGTCCGCGCTCTCAAGGTCCGGCCGGTCGACGTCTACGGTGACTCCTACGGCTCCTGGTTCGCCCAGGTGTTCGCCGCGCGCTATCCGTCCCTGGTACGCAGCCTCACCCTCGACTCGACCTACCAGGTGCAGGGCCTCGATCCCTGGTACCGCAGCACGATCGCGACCATGCCCGCCGACTTCGACGCGGTGTGCGCCCGGACCCCCGCCTGCGCCGCGGCAGGCGGGACGTCCTGGCCCCGCATCCAGGCCCTGGCCCACCGCCTCGCGGCTGGACCGGTCCACGGCACCGTGCCCGGCCCCGACGGGACCGCGCAGTCGGTCAGCATGGGCGTCGTCGGCCTGGTCAACCTGGTCAGCGACTCGGCGGAGGATCCCGCGATCTACGCGGCGCTGGACGCCGCCGCCCGGGCACTCCTTGACCGTCACCAGGCGGCGCCGCTGCTGCGCCTGTACGCGTCGCGGCTGGCCGTCGACGAGGCCTACTTCGGCCAGCCGGTCGGCGAGTACTCGGTCGAGCTGTACATGGCAGTCTCCTGCCTGGACTACCCGCAGCTCTTCCCGCTGGACGCCAGCGCGCCGACCCGGCTGGCCGACCTGCAGGCCTCCGAGGCAACGCTCCCCGCGAGCACCTTCGCCCCGTTCACCACGGCGCAGTGGCTGGCGATGGACCAGAACACCGAGAACTACACCGCCTGCCTGGACTGGCCCCGCCCGACGATCGCGCTACCGCCCATCACCGCCGCGCCGCCCTTCCTTCCGCCAAACCTGCCGGTGCTGATCCTCGGCGGTTCCCTGGATACCTGGACGCCGCCCGCCGGAGTGCCCGAGGTCCAGGCCGAGATCGGCGGTGACAACAGGTTCGTGGTGTTCGCCAACGAGACCCACGTCGTCGGCGAGGGCGACTCCTACGGCTGCGCCTCGCAGCTCATCCAGGCCTTCGTGACCGATCCCGCCGCGCTGCAGAGCCTCGACGTGTCCTGCGCCGCGGCCATTCCCGGCATTCGCGCGGTGGGCGCGTACCCGGCCAGCCTCGGCAAGGTCGGACCGCTCACTCTCACCGCCGGCCACGCAAGCACGACGGCGCTGCGGCTGATGGCCGCCGCCGTGCTGACCGCCGGCGACGCGGTCGCCCGCTACGAGTCAGTCGGCTCCTCGCCGGACGCGGGCCTGTACGGCGGCAGCGTGACGGTGTCCGCGAGCGGCGACCAGCTGAAGCTGGCCAACGACGAGCTCGTGCCCGGCGTGAAGATCAGCGGCACCGTGACGATCGGCGCCACCACGATCACCGCCGATCTCACGGCTAGGGGCAACGGCACGACCATCACAAAAATCAAGGCCTCATGGCCCCTCTACGGAGCCGAGGCCAGGGCCACCGCCAGCACCGCCTCTGTCTACGGATCCACCCCCGCCCCCGAGGGCGTGCCCTACTGACGGAACACACTGACAAACACAGAGCCCGGCCCCGCGATGGCCGGCCGCTGACCGCGCGCTTACGGTGGTGACATGCGGGACGTGCCGTGGTGGGGCGTGATCTCCTCGCTCCTGGCTCCCGTCCTCCTCGTCACCGGGTTCACCGTCGCCGCCAGCCTGCAGCCGAACTTCGATCCGGTATCGGGCACGGTCAGCTCTCTCGCCGCGGTCGGCGCCACCGACCGGTGGGTGATGACGCTGACGTTCGTCGTGGTCGGCGTGTGCTACCTCGCCACCGCGCTCGCCCTCCGGCCGGCCGGGACCCCCGGGCGGCTGATCCTGGCCGCCGGGGCCGTCACGGGAATGCTGGTGGCGGCCCACCCGGTGAACGCCTACAACGCCTATCCTGTCCAGCACATGGTCTGGGCCGGGCTGGGATTCACCGGGCTGACCTTCTGGCCCGCCGGGGCCTGGCGGCGCGGAGCCTTGGTGCCGTGGGTCCTGCGGCCCGCGGTTGCCGCCACCGCCGTGGCCGTCCTGCTGGCCCTGATGGCCTGGTTCGTCGCCGAGCTGATCTCGGGAGCGGGCCAGGTGGGGCTAGCGGAGCGGGTCGTGGGCACCGCCCAAGCGCTCTGGCCGCTGGCCGTGGTCCTAGGAGCGGGCCGAAGAGGCCGTCCCGGAGACCAGCGCGGCATAGGCCAGCGCCGCGGCGCCAGCGCCCAGCACCGCGCCGACTACCACCTGCGCGACCGTATGATCCCCCAGAGCCACCCGGGACCAGGCCAGCAGCCCGACAACCAGGTACCCGCCGAGCACCAGCGGCCCGTAGGTCAGCGCCAGGATCGCCACTGAACCCGACGCCACCGCGCAGTGGATCGAGATCTTCCACGCGAAGGTGATCGCCGCCAGCACCGCGACGCTGCCCAGCATGAACGCCAGGTACCCGATCAGCAGCCGGGGCGCGCCGAGCAAGACCAGCAGCAACAGCCCGGCCGCGACCGAGGCGGTGATGAACGCCAGCACGAGCAGCCGAGGCCGCCGCGCGCCCACGTTCCTGTCGCTCCACCGCCCCCGGCGGACGCCGTAATCGATGAACAGCGTCGGCAGCACGGCGACGAACAGCGCGGCAAGCAGCCCCCAGCCGACGCCAGCCCAGCCGTCGACCCGACCGCCGACGCCGAGCACGGTGACGACCAGCCAGTTCTTCGGCTCCAGCAGGTAGGTGCACCGCCGGGCAAACACTTGACGATCGCCCATGAGCAGACGGTACCGTCCCGGATATGGCGGCACGCACCGGCAGTGAATTCCTCCAGCGGCTGTCCGCCGCCCGCGTCCACGTGGAGATCGGCGGCGAGACCCTGACCGGCGGCGTGGCCTCCCATCCCGCCTTCCGCAACGTCGTGGCCAGCTACGCCGATCTGTACGACATGCAGCACGACCCCGCCTACCGGGACGTTCTGACCTACCCCTCGCCGACGACCGGCGAACCCGTCGCGACCTCGTTCCTCGTCCCGGAAACCCCCGAGGACTTGGCCAAGCGCAGCCAGGCGTTCAAGCTGTGGGCCGATCGCTCGCTCGGCATGCTGGGCCGCACGCCCGACTACCTGAACAGCGCGCTGATGGCGCTGTCGGCCGCGCACGACTGGTTCGGCCAGGCCAACCCGGCCTGGGGCGAGAACATCCGGCGCTACGTGGAGAAGGTCCGCGAAGAAGACCTGCTGTGCACGCACACGCTTGTCCCGCCGCAGGCCAACCGCGCGGTGGCCGCGAGCCAGCAGGCCAGGGGCGAACTGATGGCGCACGTGGTGCGCGAGGACGACAACGGCGTGGTGATCCGCGGCGCCCGCCTGCTCGCCACCATCGGCCCGTTTGCCGACGAACTCCTCGTGTTCCCCTCCACGGTCCTGCGCGCCACCCCGGAGGACAAGCCGTACTCGTTCGCCTGCGCCATCCCGAACGACTCCGACGGCCTGCGCTACCTGGCCCGCGAGTCGCTTGACTACGGCCGCGACCGGCACGACCACCCGCTCGGCTCCAGGTTCGAGGAGCCCGACGCCGTCGTGATCTTCGACGACGTGCACGTCCCGTACGAGCGGGTCTTCGTGCTCGGCGACCCGGACCTGTGCAACGGGTTCTACTCGCACACCTCGGCCGTCGTGCACATGACCCACCAGGTGCTGGCCCGCACCACGGCCAAGACCGAGTACATCCTCGGCCTGGTCAGCCTGCTCACCGAGGCCATCGGCATCGAGCAGTTCCAGCACGTCCAGGCCGACGTGGCCGAGGTCATCACCACGCTGGAGACGCTGCGCGCGCTGGCCCGGGCCGCCGAGGCCGACGCCACGCCGAACGCCTTCGGCGTGCTCACCCCGGCCTGGCCGCCGCTGAACACGGCCCGCAACCTGTACCCGAAGCTCTACCAGCGATTCCCCGAGATCCTGCGCAAGCTCGGCGCCTCCGGGCTGATGGCAACGCCGACCTACGCGGACGTCACCGGCCCCGCGGCCGCCGACATCGCGACCTACCTGCAGGCCGCCACGCTCGGCGGCGCCGACCGGGTCAAGCTGTTCCGGCTGGTCTGGGACACCTGCATCTCCGCCTTCGCCGGCCGCCAGGCGCTGTACGAGTACTACTTCTTCGGTGACCCGGTGCGGATGGCCGGCGCGTACGTCGCCGGCTACGACCGCGAGCCCTACAAGGCCGTGGCCCGCGCCTTCCTCGACCGCCGCTAACGGCGCGGCGAATCAGGCAAAACGGGGTACGGAGGCTACTATCACAACATGCTCTGGGCTGGGTCGGCGGAGGAGACATGAGCAAGGGGACGCTGATCGTTTTCATCTGGATCCTCATCGGTGCCGCCGCGGCCGGACAGCGCGGCTACTTCAGCCAGTCCAACTTCGGCTGCACCCAGGGCGCGACGATCGCCCTGACGATCGTCGCGGGCCCGCTGAACTACATCGGCCTGGACCCCGAGATCGCCTGTACCACCCCGAAACCCAGCGGCTAGGCACCGTTTCCGTGCTGCCACGCACCACCGCCGTTCGGGATAATTTTTAAAAAGAATTTTATTCCGAACGGGCCGTGGTCTCAGTCCAGCGATCGCGGCTTCTGCCGGGTCGTAATCTAGCCGAGAGCGAGGATGCGTACCGGGAGGCCAGCGCCAGGTGAGTGTGACGGCGGGGAATCACTCGGCCCTAGGCGGCGGGCCGACGCGGATCGTATGGGTCTCATACCTGCGCCCGGAGGGATTCGACGTCGACTCCCACTGCGACACCGATACGCTCGTCGAGCACCTGGGATCCGGCCAGGAGGCCGCCGAGTGGGTGGCCAAGAACAAGGGCGTGCGGCTGAGCGCGGTCGTCATCCTGGTCGCCTATATGCCCGGTCTCGATTACGATCCCGCCGCGATCCTGCAGACGCTCCGGGATAGCTGCCGGATGCCGCGGTTCGTTATCTCGATACGTGAGAACGGCCCGCTGTTCCGGCTTTCGCACCACGCCTTTACCGCGGAATTCCGTGAGATATGCGGGCACGGGACGATCGTCCTTGAGGAGGACTCATCGCTGTCCCGGTCGGCCGGCCCTGGCGGCGCCCGCAAATCGGACGGCGGTAAGCCCGGCGGCGGCGTCAGCATCGAGTCGAGGTGGGACGAGATCGCCCGCCGGGCCATCGCGCTGACCCTGGGCGCCGCCAGCATCGGCCCTCCGGCCGCCGCCGAGGACGCCGACGAGGCCCTTCGACTGGTCCGGGCGATGCGCGCACCCGGCGCGCGGAACCGCCCGGGCACCTTCGCCAGGATCCACAAGCGCATGATGGTCGCGCTCGGCCTGCCAGGCGCGTCCATGCGATCCGCCGATATCGCCAGTATGCTGCGCTACGCGCAGCGCGACATCATGAACTCCTACGGCAACATCGCCTTCGTCGTCAGGGACGATGGCGACGACCCGTACGAGCGCGCCCAGGGCGCGTCGGACTTCTGCAAGCGGCTGGGCCGGGACTACCAGGACTGGCTGATCTCGTTCGGCGTCCGCCACCAGCTCATGCCGCCGAATTACCCGTTAGCCGTCACTGGCGAAACGCCAGCGGAAATCGCTGGAGATACTCCTGCGGCTAGTGCTGGCCACCCGCCAGTTCGAATAGCTGGCGCGAGTCCAGCCCGGTTCAGGCAGTCCGCCGCGCTACGGTTGGAATGGACGAGCAGAGCAACGGGGATGGGAGAAGATCATGGCGCCAGATCTCAACAAGATCGCTGAGACCGTCCGCCGCAACCAGCAGCTTGCGGTGCCGGACCCGAGCCAGCCGACGGAGCAGCTCTACGCCAGCCCTGAGGGCGACATCCTGTCCGGAACGGTCGTCAACCCCACCGACACCAGGCTGTCGAGGATCACCCAGGAGACCTTCTACCTGGATAGCGTGACGCGGCTGGAGGCCGAGAAGCGGATTGTCCGCGACAAGATGCCGGCCGGCACGGTCTACGCGACCGACGGGACCTATGACGGCTGGGTGTACACGGTTACCAACGAGTTCGGCGACGACTACCAGCTCTTCCTGTGGTACGACCCCTCGACGGGCCAATACCGGGTCTCGCTGATCGCGCCTGCCCTGGCCGGCCACGTCAGCGCCCACGGCTGCCATTTGTTCTCCGACGGGACCCTGTGCCTGCGCAGCGGCGGCGGTTACCCGGAGATGGAGCGCGCGTACGCGCGGAGCGTACTGTGGACCCGCGGCGCCAGCTGCTTCCAGCGCGGCTACGGCTTCCAGTTCAGCACCGAGTAGCCGTCATCCATGATTGTGGATCGTTACCCCCCGCAATGTGGGCGGTAAGTATCCACGATCACGTCAGCGGTGCCCCAGAGACAGGTGGTCTGATCCGTTATGTACCGGTATGTGGCATTCCTTGATGTGGTGCTGGAGCAGATCGAGGAGCACATCGCCAGGTTCCCGCCGGAGCGGGGCGGCGCACTGCTCGGGCCTGTCGGACAGCCGCTCGTCACCGAGTTCATCTTCGACCCCGAGGCCAGGACCTCCGGCATGACGTTCACGCCATCCCGGTCGCTGGCGGACCGGGTCCGCGCGAGGGAGGGCGCCGGTCAGCAGATCGAGCTCAAGGGGATGCTGCACTCCCATCCCGGCAACATGGGTCGGCCCTCCCAGGGCGATCGCCACGCGTACGAAGACAGCCTGGAGGGCGCTCCGTGGCTCGGACGCCTGGTGGCGCCGATCGTGACCGTAGGGACGCGGCTCCGCCGCGAGCACGACGTCCCCCTGCCGTCGGGGACGATGTCGGTCTACATAGCCGAGCGCAGGCCCGACGCCCCGGCCGGCGTCGCGGTCGAGGCCGCCGAGCCGCACGTGCTCAAGATCTCCCGTGACTTGAAAACCCTAGCGAGCGCCCTTGGCGGCACCGCGGAGCCGCCGTTCATCACCGACATCGAGGGGCAGATCTACGTCGCCGGCGTAGTCGGATGCGAAGGCTTCGACCTCCAGGTGCTAGTAGGGCCCGCCTACCCGTTCACCCCGCCGGTCGTCATCGCCGCCCGCCGGCCGGAGGCGAAGGGAGACCTCGAAGAACCGCGCCTCGGCCTGCACTGGAACGACGATTCCCCTACGTCGCAGGGCCTGCGGCTGGCCTGGGACCTGGAGGCACCCGACGAGACCAGGCTCCTCGCCGCGCTGCTGGCCGCGGGCGAAGCCCCTGGCCCCCCGCACGCCGCCCTAGCCGCCCTAGCCGCCGGCCAAGCCGCGCTGACCGCTGCCCACGCCGCCCTAGCCGCAGGCCAGGCTGCCCTCGCGGCGGGCCAGGTCGCCCTAGCCGCCGACCAAGCCGAGCCCGAGGCCGACCAAGCCGAGCCCGAGGCCGAGCAACCCGAGCCCGAGGCCGAGCAACCCGAGCCCGAGGCCGAGCAACCCGAGCCCGAGGATTCCGAGCCTGAAGCGGCTCTCGCCAAGGACGAACCCGCGCAGACCATTGTGGTCGCCGAGGAACTCGACCCGGCCGAATCCGAATCCGAATCCGAATCCGAGCTAGCCGAGCCTCACGCCGGGCGGACCGGCATCGCCGCCGAGGACTCCGCGCCGGACGCCGGACTGGCCGAGACCAAGGCCGAGGAATCCGATCCCGAATCCAACCTGCCCGAGACCAAGGCCGAGAACTCCGAGCCCGACGCCGAACTAGCCGATAGTGGCGCCGAACCGGTCGCCCTGGCTGTCGAGGAGGCCGATCCTGAAGCCGAAGAGCCGAGGCCCAATGCTGAGCCGGCCAAGCCTGACGCCGGGCAGGCGCCGGGTATCCAGCAGCGCGCTGCGGACGACGAACCCGTCCATCCTCCCTCGCGGGGATTGCTGCGGCGGATCATGCGCGCGCTTAACCCCCGATACTGGCGGCTCCAGGCAGCGGCGCCCGCCGCGGACAGCGAGACCGAGGCCGTGCCCGAGGCGATCCCGGACGATGACCTCGCCGCCGTCCAGGGAAGCGGACAAGCCGATGACTGAGTCAAATTCCGCGGCGACCGTTGAAGGGGGCGAACAGACCGCCGCCCGTGACGCGATCAGGGAGCGGCTCGGGCCGGTCCTTTCCGGCGGCCTGCGGTCCAAGTGCGTCGTCATCTCCGGCCTCGGGTCGGGCGGCTCGCAGACCGCCGAGGCCTTGGTGCGCAGCGGCGTCGAGCGCCTGGTCCTGATCGATCCGGAGTCCGTCGAGCCCGCCAACATCTCCCGTGCCGTCTACACCTTGGCCGACGTCGGCAGCGCGAAGACCGAGGCCCTGCAGCGCCGTCTGCGCGAGATCAACCCGCTGGTCGACTGCCGGCTTGTCGCGACGTCGGTGCAGGACATTCCCGCCGCCGAACTGGACGAGATCGTCAGCCAGGCCGACCTGATCATCGGCGCGACCGATGACCCCTCCGCCCAGCGCGCGCTGAACCACTTCGCCTTCCACCGCAAGATCCCGGCGGTCTTCGCGGGCGTGTACGCAAGAGGCCACGGCGGGGAGGTCATCTTCACCGTGCCAGGCGTCACCCGCTGCTATCGCTGCGCGACGGCGTCACGGCACGACAACGAGGCCACCATCAGGCAACTGGACTACGGCACCGGCAGGCTCGCCGCCGAGCCGGCCCTCGGCGC
>Ga0181525_10001452_pt1 | contig 20155 bp, 18 predicted proteins | sample PEATcosm2014_Bin_48_FD_121100 | JGI IMG/M metagenome (GOLD analysis project Ga0181525, IMG submission 121100) | Peatland microbial communities from MTU Mesocosm Facility, Houghton, MI, USA - PEATcosm2014_Bin06_10_metaG | ecosystem: Environmental > Terrestrial > Soil > Wetlands > Peat | place...
GCCATTGGCCTTGGCGGCGTCGGTATCAAACTTTCCGATCTGGCGATGCTCTATGCCGGCATCGCTCGGCTCGGCACCGTGCTGCCGCTGCATGAACATCTGCTGGCCCAGGCGGAGGAGGGCGCGCACCTGATGACGCCGGTCGCTGCCTGGTATGTGAGCCACGTTCTTCTCGGCACGCCGCCGCCGGAAAACGGTGTCAGCGGGCGCATCGCGTTCAAGACCGGCACTAGCTATGGCTATCGCGATGCTTGGTCGCTCGGCTTCGCCGGCAAGCACACGATCGGCATCTGGGTCGGCCGTCCCGACGGCGCGCCGGTGCCGGGGCTGATCGGACGCGCCGCCGCGGCGCCGATCCTGTTCGATGCATTCGCACGGCTACTCTCACCGCCCGCGCCGCTGCCGCGCGCACCGGACGGCGTGCTGGTGACGACGAGCGCCAAGCTGCCGCCGCCGCTTCGGCATTTCCAATCGGGTGAGCGCGTCGGCGAAGCCGGAGCTGACCGGCTGCATATCCTGTTCCCCCCCGACGGCGCGCGGCTGGAGCTTCCCGGAAGCAACGCCGTACCGGCTCCGATCCCGTTGAAGGTCACGGGCGGCGTCGCCCCGCTCATGATTCTGGTCAACGGCGTGCCGGCTCCGCCGCAGCCGCGCGGCGTCGTCGTCTTTCAGCCGGGTGGACCTGGCTTCGCGCGTGTTACCGTGATCGACAGCGCCGGCGCAACCGACAGCGTTCTGGTGCGGCTCGATGAGAGCGCGAAAACCGTTCTTTCCCGCTGATGGCGATATCATTATGGTCGGCCGCCATTCACGCGCCGGGAGAGGCATGAGCACGAGCAAGGATGCAGCGCCGCGGATCTCGTTGCCGCGGCTCGGTCAAGCCGGACCGGCCGCGCTGGCGCGGCGTTTAGCCGTCAATCTCGCGCTCTGGCTCGTCGTCCTTGTCCGCGCGCCGCGGGCCCGATTGCCGCAATGGCCTGCCGGCGGCCTCATCGCGCTCGCGGCCGTGATCGCTGTGATCGTAGCTTCGATGTTCTCAATTGACGCGATGGCCAGCACATGGGCGCGGCACCTGCCTCGCGGCCTTGTCGATTTCGCCGACCAGATCACCGATTTCGGCCGCTCCGGCTGGTTTCTCTATCCGCTCGGATTTATTCTGCTCTGCCTCGCCGCGATCATGTCGGCGTCACTGCCGTCTGGCGCGCAACGCGTTCTCGGGGCTCTTGCTGCCCGCTTCGGCTTTCTGTTCACGGCGATCGCCCTGCCGAGTTTGTTTTCGACCATTATCAAACGCATGATCGGGCGGGCGCGGCCCTATGTCGGCCCACACGACGATCCGCTCAATTACATCCCGTTCGTCTGGCGGCCTGAATATGCGAGCATGCCGTCGGGACATGCCACATCGGCGGCAGCGGCGGCGATTGCCTTCGGCGCGATCTGGCCGCGTTCGCGCGTGGTCATGTGGCTCTACGCGCTGGTCATCATGCTGAGCCGGGTGGTCATCAACGTCCACCACCCGAGCGACGTGATCGCGGGCGCGCTGGTCGGCGTCGTCGGAGCGCTCCTGGTGCGGCGCTGGTTTGCCGCGCGGCGGTTGGTGTTTTCCGCGACCGATCTGGGCGCCTTCTCCGGACCGTCCTGGCGGCGCCTTAAAGCTGTGGCGCGCCAGTCGGTGGGGGCGCACCCGGCGGCGTCTTCGCGCTAAGCTCGGTCATTCTCGCGCCGCAGCCTCGAGCGCGGCAAAGCCGCGCTCGAGATCGGCAATCAAATCCTCGACGGCTTCGAGTCCAATGTGAAAGCGCACCGTCGGGCCGCCCGGTGCCCAGCGCGTTGCCGTCCGTACCTTGGAGCAGTCGAACGGGATGGCGAGGCTCTCATAGCCGCCCCAAGACGGGCCGATGCCGAACAATTCGAGCGTGTCGAGGAAGGCGTAAACCGCCTTCTGCGGCACCGGCTTCAACACGACGCTGAAAAGTCCCGACGCGCCGGTAAAATCGCGCTTCCACAGGGCGTGTCCGGGATGGCTCGGGAACGCCGGGTGCAGCAGGCGCAGAACTTCGGGCCGTTGCTCGAGCCATTGCGCTACCGCGATGCCCGAGCGGTTATGCCGGTCAAGCCGTACGGCGAGCGTGCGCAGGCCGCGCTGGCCGAGATACATATCGTCCGGGCCGACGCACCATCCGTTCACGCCTACGGTGGTCTTCAGTGCGGCTGCGGTGGCGGCATTGGCCGAGACCGTGCCCAACATCACGTCGGAATGGCCGCCGATATATTTGGTGCCGGCCTGGATCGCCAAATCCACGTCGAAATCGAGCGCGCGGAAATAGAGCGGCGACGCCCAGGTGTTGTCCAGGAGCACGAGTGCGCCCTTGCCGTGCGCCACTTCGGCGATCGCCGCCACGTCCTGAATCTCGAAGCTCAGCGATCCCGGCGATTCGAGAAACACCGCGCGGGTATTGGGCTGAAAGAGCGCGGCGATCCTGGCGCCGATCAGCGGATCGTAATAGGTGGTGGCGACGCCGAGCCGGGTCAGCATCTGGTCGCAAAACGTGCGCGTCGGCCCATAGGCGCTGTCGGTGACGAGGAGATGATCGCCGGCCTTGAGCACCGACAGCAACGCCGCCGAGATCGCCGCCAGTCCCGACGGCAATAGCGCGACGCCGGCGCAACGCGGGCCTTCGAGCTCCTGCAGCGCAAGTTCGAGCGCTTCCGTCGTCGGCGTGCCGCGGCGTCCATAGTGATAGCGTGCGCGATGCGCGACGAAATCCTCGGCGCTCGGATAGAGCACGGTTGATGCGTGGTAGACTGGCGGATTGACAAAGCCATGGTAGGACGCCGGATCGCGCCCGCCCGTGACCACAGTCGTATCCGGGTGGAGCGGCGGCGTTGGGCCGGATTTCTCGCCCTCTTTCATGGCTGTGGTCTCTTGCGTGTATCGTCGGGCGCGCACGGCGCCCCTTGCGCCGTTAATTCTGCCATTACTTCGGCATCGCGGGTCCGCGTCAACCCTTGACCTTCCGGGGCGATCGTTCTCAGATGCCGCGGCGCAAGGAACAGACGTGAACGCGCCGCAAGACCGGGTTTGGCGCGGCCTCCCATCCCGAAAGGCCTGAACATGAATCGCCTCGCTCCGGCAATCGCTTTAGCCATGGCGTTTGCACTTGCGGCGCAGTCCGCCTCCGCGCAGACGCTGGCTGCGGTCAAGGATCGGGGCGAGCTCATCTGCGGGGCCAACGGCACGCTCGCCGGGTTCGGCATGCCCGACCCGCAGGGCAATTGGACCGGCCTCGACGTCGATTTTTGCCGCGCCATCGCGGCGGCGATCTTCAATGACCCCACCAAAGTCAAGTTCGTGCCGCTGACCGCGAAAGACCGCTTCACGGCGTTGCAATCGGGCGAGATCGATGTGTTGTCGCGCAACACGACCTGGACGCTGTCACGCGACACCTCGCTTGGGCTCGATTTCGCCGCGATCACCTTCTTCGATGGTCAGGGCTTCATGGTACGCAAAGCGCTCAAGGTGAGTTCGGCGCTGGAGTTGAACGACGCATCGGTCTGCGTGCAACAAGGCACCACCAGCGAACTCAATCTCGCCGATTATTTCCGCTCCAACTACATGAGCGTGAAAACGGTCGTGTTCGCGACCGGCGACGAAGCGCTTAAAGCCTACGAATCGGGCCGCTGTGATGCCTACACCACCGATTCATCCGGCCTCTACGGTGAGCGCTTGCAGCTCGCCGAGCCGAGCCAGCATGTCGTGCTGCCGGAGATCATCTCCAAGGAGCCGCTGAGCCCCGCGGTGCGCCACGGCGACAATCAGTGGACCGACATCGTTCGCTGGACGCACTTCGTCATGCTCGATGCCGAGGAGCTCGGCGTCAACAAGGGCAACGTAGATGCCAAGCTCAAATCCGACGATCCGGAAATCCGGCGGCTCCTGGGCGTCGAGGGTCAATATGGCGAGGCGCTCGGGCTGACCAACGATTGGGCGTATCGCATCGTCAAGAGCGTCGGCAATTACGGCGAAAGCTTCGAACGCAACGTAGGTCAAGGCTCGCCGCTCAAGATCGTGCGCGGGCTGAACGCGCTGTGGACCAAGGGCGGCCTTCAATACGGGCCGCCGATCCGCTAAAAACGCCGTGTCGCAGCAGGACCCTTTGCCGCAGAATTTGCCGCGCCAAACGCGTCGGCACGGGGGCGGGGGCGTGGCAATCCAGATTGCCCTCGTTGTCGTTATCGGCGCTCTCGCTTACGGCGCGGCTTTTAACGTCGCGCAAAATCTCGCGCGCGCCCATATCGCGTCCGGCTTCGGCTTCTGGAATAACACCGCCGGCTTCGATATCAGCCAGACGCTGATCGCTTATTCGGCGAGCACGTCGACCTTCGGTCGCGCGTTCTGGGTCGGCCTGCTTAATACGCTGCTGGTGGCGGCAATCGGCATCGTGTTGGCTACCGTGCTTGGAGTTGTCATCGGCATCGCGCGGCTTTCCCGCAACTGGCTCGTGGCGCGGCTCGCCGGCGGCTATGTCGAACTGATCCGCAACGTGCCGCTCTTGTTGCAGCTTTTGTTCTGGTACAACGCCGTGCTCAAATCGCTGCCGCTGCTGCGCGGGAGCGTGGCGCTGCCGGGCGGAGCCATCCTCAACAATCGCGGCCTGTTCCTGCCACGCCCGGCATTCGGACTGGATTTCAGCGCGTTTCTCACCGCGCTCCTTGCCGGCATTTTCGGCGCGCTCGTGCTGCACAACCTTGCGCGCCGGCGCCGCGAGCGCACCGGCGCGGAAACGCCGGTTATTGGACCGGCGCTCGGCCTCATCATCGGCTTGCCGCTAATTGTCTTTGTGCTGGCGGGTTCGCCGGTGACGTTCAGCATGCCGCAGATCGGCCGCTTCAACGTCAGCGGCGGTATCGAAATCCTGCCGGAATTCGCCGCCTTGGTCTTCGCGCTGTCGGTCTACACGGCGGCCTTCATCGCCGAAGTGGTGCGCGCCGGCATTCTTTCCGTATCCGGCGGTCAGACCGAGGCCGCGCATGCGCTCGGGCTTCGCTCCGGCGCGACGCTCCGCCTGGTCATCTTCCCGCAGGCGATGCGCGTCATTATTCCGCCGCTGACCAGTCAGTATCTCAATCTGATCAAGAACTCGTCGCTTGCGGTGGCTATCGGTTATCCCGATCTGGTCCAGGTCTTCGCCGGCAGCGTGCTCAACATCACCGGCCAGGCGGTGGAGGTGATCGCGCTCACCATGGCGGTTTATCTCGCCATCAGCCTGTTCACGTCGCTGCTGATGAACCTCTGTGCGCGGTCAGCCGCGATTGCGGAGCGCTGACCGCATGAGCGCCATCAGCGATCAAGTCTATGTGCGGGTGCTGCCGACGGAGCCGCTGCCGCCGCCCGCGGCTGATGCCGGGATAATTGGCTGGCTGCGCGCCAATCTTTTCTCAGTCGTGGGCAACGTCGTGCTGACGCTTATTTGTCTCGCCGTGATCGCGCTCGTCGTGCCGCCGCTTGTTCGCTTCTTCGTCATTGACGCGGTCTGGTCCGGTTCCAGCCGCGAAGCGTGCCTGGCTTCGGTCGAGCAGCCGCATCCCGGCGCCTGCTGGGCCTTCGTGCGGGTGTGGTTTTCCTATTTCATCTACGGCTTCTATCCGTTGGGCGAGCGCTGGCGGGTCGATCTGTTCTTTCTTGCTTTGGCGTTTGGCGTCGTTTGGCTGTGCAGACTGTCGGCGCCACGCCGCGGCATCGGCGCTATTTATTTTTTTGTTGTGCTGCCGATGCTTTCGTATGTCTTGCTGCACGGCGCGCCGCTGATCGGACTTAAGATCGTCCCGACCTCGCTCTGGGGCGGCATGCTGGTTACTGTCGTTGTCGCCACGATCGGCATCGTGGTCTCGCTGCCCCTCGGCATCCTGCTCGCGCTGGGCCGCCGATCCGGGCTGCCCGTGGTCAAGGTCGCCGCAGTGGGCTTCATCGAGTTCGTCCGCGGCGTGCCGGTGATTACTGTTCTGTTCATGGCGAGCGTGATGCTGCCGCTGTTCGTGCCCGAGCGGCTCGCGCCCGACAAGCTCGTTCGCGCTCTCATCGGCGTGGCACTGTTTGCCTCCGCCTACATGGCCGAAGTGGTGCGCGGTGGACTTGCGGCGGTGCCGCGCGGCCAATATGAAGCGGCAAGCGCGCTCGGGCTAACCTGGTGGCGCTTGATGGCTCTCGTCATCTTGCCGCAGGCGCTGCGCGTGACGCTGCCGAACATCGTCAATACCTTCATCGGGCTGTTCAAGGACACGACGCTGGTATTCGTTGTGGGAATTTTTGACTTCCTGCGCACCATCGAGGTGGCGCGCGCCGACCCGTCATGGGCTGCGCCGAATGTCGCGGTCACCGGCTACGTCTTCGCCGCGCTCTTCTACTTCGCCTGCTGCTATGGCATGTCGCGTTACGCCCGCACCGTGGAAACACGGCTTGCGCGCGGGCGGCGTTGACAGGGATGACGATGCAGGAGGGTTCGGGCAGTTCGAGCGCCGCGATGCCGGGGGCCGAGGTAGCGGTCGAAATCGCCGGCCTCGACAAATGGTACGGCGACTTCCACGTGCTGCGCGACGTCAATTTGAAAGTCGCGCGCGGCGAGCGCATCGTCATCTGCGGGCCCTCCGGCGGCGGCAAGTCGACCTTGCTCCGCTGCATCAACCGGCTGGAGGATTGGCAGCGCGGGCGCATCGTCGTCGACGGCCTCGAACTCACCGACGATCCCAAGCGCATCCTTGTGGTGCGGCGCGACGTTGGCATGGTGTTTCAGCAATTCAATCTTTTTCCGCATCTCACCGTTCTGGAGAATTGCACGCTGGCGCCGATCTGGGTGAGGCACATGCCAAAACGCGACGCCGAGGCGCTGGCGATGAATTATCTGGCGCGCGTGAAAATCCCCGAACAAGCCCATAAATATCCGGCGCGGCTATCCGGCGGCCAGCAGCAGCGCGTGGCAATCGCGCGCGCTCTCTGCATGAATCCCAACATCATGCTGTTTGATGAACCGACGTCGGCGCTCGATCCCGAAATGGTCAAGGAAGTGCTCGACACCATGGTCGCGCTCGCGGCCGACGGCATCACCATGCTTGTCGTCTCCCACGAGATGGGATTTGCCCGCCAGGTGGCCGACCGCGTGATCTTGATGGCAGAGGGTCAGATCGTCGAGATTAACGCGCCGAAGAATTTCTTCGACCATCCGCAGCATGAGCGAACGCGCGCGTTTCTCAAGCAAATCATTCATTGAACGCGGTTCGACCGAACAACAAAATTGAATGGCGGTTCATGTTCAAGGTCGAATTGTGATCGCGGCTTTTTTTTGCAAAACAACCTGACCAAACTTTAACTTGAGTCGCACAAGCGTCGGCCTTCTACTCTCCTCCACATTGAATCTCTCTTTGGAGGAGAACATGTTGAAGCCTCTTGTCATTGCGACGGCAGCGTTTGCCATCGCCGGCTCTACTCTCGTGTATGCGCAACAGCGTTTCGACGGACCGGGTTATCGCGACGGCGGTCCGCGTTTCGAACATCGGCACCGGCCGAGCGCGGAAGACATGGCGGCGTTCACCGACGCCCGTATCGCTGCGCTTAAGGCCGGCCTTGAGCTCACGCCCGACCAGACGAAAAGCTGGCCGGCATTCGAGCAGGCGTTGCGCGATCTGGCGCAACTTCGTGTCCAGCGCATGCAGGCCCGTGAAGCGGCCCGCCAACAGGCGGAGCAGGGCCAGCCCACGACGACGCCGTTCGATCGGCTGTCGAGCCGGGCCGACGCCATGGCCAAGACCAGCACCGTGCTCAAGCGCGTCGCCGACACCGGCGCGCCGCTCTATCAGAGCCTGAACGACGCTCAGAAGGAGCGTTTTAAAAAGCTGGCGCGTCTGTTGCGGCCGCATCACCACATGCATGCTCGCAACGAAGGCGGTCAGGGTGGCAACCATTGGCGCGAAGGCCACGGTTACGGCCGTGACGGCGGGCAGGGCGCTCCCTGGTGGAGACACCACGACCGCCGCTTCGGCGGGGGCGATCAAGGTCCGGACGGCCGGATGCACCGCATGATCGGCAGCGAGGAGCAGGGCTCGGAACTGTAAATCACGGCAATCCCTTGGGTGCGCGCCGAATCTCCCTCCCGCGGCGGGCACTAAAAGCGGAAGCCGCAGGGCCGCGCCTTGCGGCTTTCGGTTTTTGCAGAGGGCTATCGCGCCAACGGTCCGTTGGCTTTCTTCCAGGCGTCGATGCCGCCCTCGATGTGGCGGGCTGATGTGATGCCGGCCTCCTGCGCCGCTGCCACCGCCATCGCCGAGCGCTCGCCATAAGCGCAGTAGAACACGATGCGCTTGCCGGTCGCCGCCGCTAATTCGTGCAGCATACCGCCGGCCCCGACGCTACCCCGCAGCTCCGCGTAAGGCGTGTGCAGGGACCCGGGAATGACGCCATGCTTTTCGCGCTCGCTTGTCTCGCGCAGGTCGACCAAAGTCACGCCGCTGCGGCCGCACAAGGCGATCGCTTCTGCGGCCGAGAGCGCCCAGCCTTTGCGCGCAATCTCTTCCTGGCGCAATCCGACATGCATGTTCGCCGGCACCGCCACATCCATCATCTTCGGATTGGGCAGTTTCAGATCGTTCATCAGGTCGACGTATTCGTCGACCGACTTGACCCTAAGGCGCGGATTGAAGAACTTTTCCTCGCCGATGGTCGAAACCGTTTCGCCCTTATAATCGTGCGCCGGATAGACGAGCGTCGCCTCGGGCAGCTTCAACAGCTTGTTAAAGATGGAATCGTATTGCGCGCGCGGATCGCCGTTCTGGAAATCGGTACGGCCGGTGCCGCGAATGAGCAAGGTGTCGCCGGTAAAGACGCGATCGTCGAGCAGGAACGAATAGGAATCGTCGGTGTGGCCGGGTGTGTACAGCACGTCGAGGCTCAGGCCTTCGATGCCGATGTGGTCGCCCTCCACCACGCGCATCGAAACCACGTCAGCTTTGGTGTGCTCGCCCATAACCGTGACGCAATGGGTCCGGTCGCGAAGCGCGCCAAGCCCGGTCACGTGATCGGCGTGCAGGTGCGTGTCCACCGCCTTGACCAGCCGCAGATCGAGCTCACGCACGAGCTGGAGGTAGCGATCGACCCGTTCCAGCACCGGGTCGATGATCAGCGCCTCGCCGCCATGGCGGCTGGCCAGCAGGTAAGTGTAAGTGCCCGACGTGGTGTCGTAGAGCTGGCGGAAGATCATGCTCGGCTCCCCAATGGACCGAGGTAGGCTTTGACCGAGATAAGCTGCGTCGCGTTGGAAGTTTAGCGCGGATTAAATTGCCGTGCGAGCTCCGGCGGGAGCAAAACTTTGCCGTTCCTCAGTCTCGCTCCACAGGGAGATCGGGACGCGAACTCCATTCCGTCCAGGAGCCGTCGTAAAGACCCTTCGGCTCTTTACCGATGGATTCGAGCGCGAAGGTGAGGATCGCCGCGGTAAGGCCGGAGCCGCAGGTAGTGATGATCGGTTTATCGAGGTCGACACCGGCCTCCTTGAACGAAGCTTCGATGCGTCCGCGCGGCGCCAGATGGCCGCTCTCGACCAAACGGCCGAAGGGCACATTGAACGACCGCGGCATGTGGCCACTGCGCAGTCCCGGCCGCGGTTCCGGCGCCTTGCCGGAAAAGCGTTCGGCCGAGCGGGCGTCAACGATTTGCACGTCGTCGCTGCTGAGCGCGAAGCGCACATCGTCGGTCATTGCCACGGCGCCAACATTCATCTCGGCCGTGAACGTCTTCGGTGCACGCACCGCCTCACCTTTCTCCAGGGGCCGGCCTTCAGCTTTCCATTTCGGCAGGCCGCCATCGAGGATGTAGGTCTTCTTTGTCCCGAAAAGGCGGAACGTCCACCACACCCGCGGCGCCGAATAGAGGCCGGCGTTGTCATAAACGACGACCGTGTCGCCGTCGCCGATGCCGAGCGCGCCCACGACTTCGCCGAATTGCGCCGGGCCGGGCAACATATGCGGCAACTCGGTCGAATGATCGCTGACCGCATCGATGTCGAAGAACACGGCGCCGGGAATGTGGCCCTCGCGATATTCGGCGCGAACGTCCCGCTTTTGCCCCACCTGGGGATAGGAGGCGTCGACGGCGATCACGCTGCGGTCACGCAGGTGCTCTGCAAGCCAATCGGTCGACACAAGCCAGCGGCTTGTCGGGGAAAGAGGCGAGGGATCTTCGGGTCTGAGCATGGCGGTTATGCAGGGACAACGCGCATAGCGGCGCGATGTTCACGCGTAGGGGACGCTGATCTGCGAGCGGCGCTCGAGCCAGGCCGGAACCGGCAGCTTCTTTTCGCGCAAAAACTGCGGGTTGAACAGCTTCGATTGGTAGCGAGTACCGTAATCGGCCAGGATGGTGACGATGGTGTGTCCGGGGCCGAGGTCTTTCGCCAGGCGCACGGCGCCGGCGATGTTGATGCCGGTGGAGCCGCCGAGGCAGAGGCCTTCGTGTTCGAGAAGGTCGAAGATGATCGGCACCGCATCCTCGTCCGGTAACTGATAGGCGACGTCGATCGGCGCGCCTTCGAGATTTTTGGTGATGCGGCCCTGGCCGATCCCTTCGGTGATCGAGGAGCCTTCGGATTTGAGCGTGCCGGTCGTGTAGTAGCTGTAAAGCGCCGCGCCCATGGGATCGGCAAGAGCAATGCGCACATCCTTGTTGAACGATTTGAGCGCGATGGCGACGCCCGCGAGCGTGCCGCCGGTGCCGACCGCGGAGACAAAACCGTCGACCTTGCCGTCGGTCTGCCGCCAGATCTCGGGTCCGGTGGTTTCGATATGGCCCTGCCGATTGGCGACGTTGTCGAACTGGTTTGCCCAGATCGCGCCGTTCTTTTCCGTCTTTGCCAATTGCTCGGCGAGCCGGCCGGAGAGCTTCACGTAATTGTTGGGATTGGAATAGGGCACGGCTGGCACTTCGACCAGCTCCGCGCCGCACAGGCGCAGCGTGTCCTTCTTCTCGTTGCTTTGCGATTCGGGGATGACGATTACCGAATGGAACCCCATGGCATTGCCGACCAGCGTCAGTCCGATGCCGGTGTTTCCGGCGGTGCCCTCGACGATCACGCCGCCGGGCCGCAGCGTGCCCTTCTTCACTGCGTCCTCAATAATGAACAAGGCGGCGCGGTCTTTGACTGACTGCCCCGGATTCATGAATTCGGCTTTGCCGAGGATGGTGCAGCCCGTCGCCGCGGACACCCGCTCGAGCTTGATCAGCGGCGTGTTGCCGATCGCTTCGACGATACCTTTGCTGAACCGCATCGCCATGATTTCCCGAGGGCCGGCGACCCTAAACGACTAAACCATTGGAAACAAGAGTGGATCGAATGCCGCCGAGACGTGAAAGATTATTGAAACCATAGCGGCGATTGAGGCAGGCCGACGTACGTCTATTCACCGATTGTTTGCGGCCGTGACGTTATTCAGACAACGGGGTGGAATATCCGGCGGGCAAGCCTTGCGGCCGGTCAATCAGGTGGAACGTGATGAATCTCGACGTCAATACACTGTTCCTCGTGACCATCTACGTCGAAGCGATCCTCGGTTTGCTGCTGCTTTTCGCCTGGGTGCAGAACACCTCGATCACGGCCCTGGCGTGGTGGGGCTTTGCGCATCTGTTGCGCGCGGGCTCGGTCATGTTGTTCGGTCTCTACGGCACGGTGTCCGATCTCATTTCGATCGATTTGGCCAATGCGCTATTGTTCACGGCCTTCGCCTTGACCTGGACCGGGGCGCGCGTCTTCGATCATCGCCGGCCGCTTCCGGTGCTGTTATTCGGCGGCGCGTTGTTGTGGGTCGTCGCCGCCCGTATCCCCGGTTTTACCGATAGCTTCGAAGTGCGGGTGCTGGTCAGCTCCGGCATCATCACCGCCTATACGTGGGCCGCGGCCTACGAGTTTTGGCGCGGGCGCGCCGAGCCGCTGGTCTCGCGCTGGCCGGCCATTTTCATGTTGTTTGCGCATGGCGCGCTCTATCTGTTGCGCACGCCGTTCGGTGCCATGCTGCCGTGGCTGCCGAGCGGCAACCAGGTGTTCGAGAGCGTTTGGCTGACCGTGCTCAGCTTCGAAGCGCTGCTGTTCACGATCGCCATCGCCTTCATCCTCCTGGCGATGGCGAAAGAACGCGCCGAGCATCGACATAAAACCGCGGCGCTGGTCGATTCCTTGACCGGCGTCGCCAACCGCCGCGCGTTCCTCCAGGATGGCGAAGCGCAACTCAAGCGTCAGGCGACCGATCCGCGCCCGACGGCGGTGATGCTGCTCGATCTCGACAACTTCAAGTCGATCAACGACCGCTTTGGGCATGCCGTCGGCGATCGGGTGCTGGAAATCTTCGCTGACGTGGCAAGCTCCAGCCTGCGTCACATCGACTTGTTCGGCCGCCTCGGCGGCGAGGAATTCGCGGCCCTGATGCGCGATACCACCCGCGAGCGCGCTTTGGCCGTCGCCGAGCAGATCCGTTCCGGCTTTGCCGAAGCGACGCGTGAAGTCGAAGGCCGCTCGGTCGATGCGACCGTGAGCATCGGCATCGTCATCAGCCACGATGCGGTGCTCGATCTCTCGGCCTTGCTGGCGCAAGCCGATCACGCGCTCTATCGCGCCAAGGATTCCGGCCGCAACCGCGTCGAGATCGCCTCGATCGAGCTTATTCTCGACCGTGCCAGGCGCGGTGCGGCGGACCTCATCGCCGCGGTCGGCGGCAAGTCCAAGGGCGGCAAGTCGGCCGCAAAAACGGCGGCTTGAGCCGCCGTATCGTTTCCGACCCACCTCCTGATACCGAGGCGCGCTCGCGCACGTATTTCCACGTAGCTATTTTCGCGAAGCCATTAACGCAACAGTGACGGCGCAACTGTTCCTGTCCCTTCCGCGTAGTCGCGGAAGAACGGGTTCGGCATGCTTCATCTTCACGTCCTGCTCGTCGAGGGCGATGCCGAGGCGTTGCGCACCGTCAAAGCGTCGTTAGGGCGCGATCCGTTTTTTACGCTCCGCTGTTGCGCTTCGGGCGCTCAAGCGCTGGCCGCGGCGGTCGCATGGCGGCCCGATCTCATCCTGCTCGACGTCAAGAATTCGAATAAGAACGGTCTCGGTGTCGTGACGCGCCTGCGCGCCGACCGACGCACCGCGCCGATTCCCGTCGTGTTGCTTACCGGGCTTGCGAAATTGGCGGATCGCCGGCGTTTGCTGACGATCGGCGCCGCCGGCTTGATCGCGAAGCCACTGGACCCGACGGCATTTGCCGACCACGTCCGCCGTTTCGTTGCGGTCGAGGGTGTCCTCTCTGAGGTGCGGGAGGGCTTTTTGCAACGCTTACGAAACGATGCCGAAGCGCTTGCGGCCTCGCGGCTGCAATTGACGCGGGCGCCGTCGAAGGCCGCCGTGACCCGCATCAGCGAAATAGCGCACTCGCTCGCCGGCGCCGGCGGCATTTACGGCTTCGCCGGTATCACCTGCGCGTCCGCGGCGCTTTCCGCCGCTGCCGAAAAGAACCTCGCCGGCCGCGCCAAGCCGGTCGAGGTCGAGCGCGCGTTGAACCGGCTGCTCCAGCGCATATCGGCATAGCGCCGCTCTCCTGCCGCTTCCCCCTTAAAGCGCATGGCTCCCATGGCCGCCGGCGAAGCAAGGCGGGTTCATCTTCGAGACTGGGTTTGATAAGCTGCGCCGAGGGACCGCCACCGGGAGAACGACCATGTTGGACGTCGTCAGCAAGCCACAAGCCAAAGCGCCGTTCGACACCGCCCGGCTCGACAGCCTGATGGATGCGGCCGGAATCGACGTGCTGATCGCAACGTCGAAGCACAATGTCCAGTATCTGCTCGGCGGGCATCGCTCCTTTTTCTTCGACAATATGGACGCGATGGGGATCAGCCGGTACTTGCCGGTTTTCGTCTACATCAAGGGCGCTCCGGAAAAGGCCGCGTATTTCGGCCACGGCATGGAAACCTATCAGACCCAGCTGGCTCCGTTCTGGACTTCGGAAGTGAACACCAAGAGTGGCGGCTCGGTCGATGTGATGCAGAAAGCCGCCGATTACGTACGCGGCCTCGCAGCGAAGCCTCTGCGCATCGGCCTTGAGCTCGCCTTCGTGCCGGCCGATTCCGCGGCCGCCTTGCGCAAGGCGCTTCCCGACGCCGAGATCAAGGATGCACTGTTCGCCCTTGAGCGCCTGCGCGCGCGCAAGACGCCGGAGGAATTGGAGAAACTGCGGCTTGCCTCAGAGCTTGTCATCGACTCCATGCTCGCCGTTATCGGCAGCCATGGCGCCGGCGCTACCAAGGCGGATTTGGCCGAAGCGTTGCGCCGGGAAGAAACAGCGCGCGGATTGGTATTTGATTATTGCCTGATCGCGGCAGGCGCGAGCCTCAATCGCGCGCCGTCCGATCAGCGCTTGGAAAAAGGCGATCCGCTCTCGGTCGATTCAGGCGGGAATTATCACGGCTATATCGGCGACCTCGCCCGCATGGCGGTCGTCGGCGAACCGGACACCGAGCTTGTCGACCTCCTCGGCGAGGTCGAAGCCATCCAGCAGGCGGCGTTTAAGCCGATCACCGCCGGCGTCGAGGGCGGTGCCATTTATGCCGCCGCCGAACCGCTGCTCGAGAAATCAAAGCTGCATAATCACTATGAGTTTCTCGCGCACGGCATGGGGCTGGTGAGCCACGAGGCGCCGCGCCTTACAGCCACCGGCCCGGTGCCCTACGATGCCTACGACGCGCGGCGGCCACTCGAAGTCGGCATGGTAGTATCGGTCGAAACCACGCTGTTGCATCCGCGCCGAGGCTTCATCAAGCTCGAAGACACGGTGGTGGTCACGCCGAACGGGCACGAAATCTACGGCAATCGCGCTCGCGGCTGGAACCGCGCGGGCGCCTGAACTATTCGGTGGAAAACAGCGTGCTTTGGGCTGCGGCGCGGTTGACGCCGACCCGCCTGTTTCGCTCGAGTTCCTCGATGTCGCGGCGGAGCTTCCGCAAATAGCCGAAATAGGCGATCCCGCCGAGCGCCCAGCACGCGCCGACAACGCCGAAGATCGTCGGATCGGCCGCGGGCCATAACTTCCCGATCAGCCCGCAGGTCATGCCCCACGCAATAACGACCAGAACCGCTCGCGGCAGCAGATAGGCCATGATTCGCATCCGCTTGATGGCGGAGCCATGGTGCCGGAGTATGGTTAGCGGGCGGTAAATTCATGCTGGTCGCCCGGAAGCGGCTGCGGAGATGGATCGGATGCGGAGCGTGCGCGCGTTGGCCTTGCTGCCGTATCTGGCCATGCTGATCGGCCCGTTTTTCGTCAACCGCGTCACCCCGTATTTCTTCGGTATGCCGTTCCTCCTGGCTTGGTTCGTGGCCTGGATCCTGCTCGCAGCGGCAATCATGGCGGTGATCTTCCGGCTCGATCCGGCCGACCGGGACGAATCCGAATGAACGGCGCTCTCATCGGCATCGCCGGTGCCGTCATTCTCGCGCTGGGGCTGGGATTTTTGGCGCGGCGTGGCCGGCAAATGGGCCTCGAACAATGGACCGTCGCCGGCCGCTCGTTCGGCGCGCCCCTCGTTTTCCTGCTCATGGCCGGGGAGATCTACACGACCTTCACATTTCTCGGTGGCAGCGGCTTCGCTTACGGCAGGGGCGGTCCGACCTATTACATTCTTTGCTACGGCACGCTCGCTTACGTCATGTCGTATTTTTTGCTGCCGCCGATCTGGCGCTATGCCCGCGACAATGGCCTTTATTCGCAATCGGATTTCTTCGTCCGCAAATACAACAGTCCCGCGCTGGGCGTCCTCGTCTCGCTTGTCGGCATCGTGGCGCTGATCCCGTATCTGGTCCTGCAGTTCAAAGGGCTCGGCATCATCGTCGAGATCGCCGGCTACGGCGCGATTGCTTCGACGCCCGCGGTATGGGTCGGCGCCGCCGTTGCCACTGCTTACGTGATGGTTTCGGGCGTGCGCGGCTCGGCATGGACGGCTGTCGCCAAGGACGCGATGATCCTCGTCGTCGTCGTGTTTCTCGGCACATATTTTCCGCTGCATTATTACGGCGGCATCGGCGCGATGTTTGCCGCTGTCGAAGCGGCCACGCCCGGTTTCACTGTGCTGCCGGCGCACGGCGAGAGCGTCTGGTGGTTTTCGTCCACAGTGCTGTTGACCACGCTCGGGTTTTATATGTGGCCGCACACCTTCGCGTCGATCTACACCGCGCGCAACACCAGCGTCATCCGCAAGAACGCCGTGTTCCTGCCGCTCTACCAATTAATCCTGCTGTTTGTGTTCTTCGGGGGGTTCGCCGCGATCCTGCAAGTGCCGGGGCTCAAGGGCGCGGACGTCGACCTCGCCTTGTTCAAACTCTCGGTCAAGACCTTCGATCCTTGGGTGGTAGGCGTGATCGGCGCCACTGGCGTGCTTACCGCGCTCGTACCCGGCTCGATGATCCTCACGGCGGCGGCGACATTGCTCGCCAACAATCTCTATCGTGTGGTCGATCCGTCCGCCGCCGATGCGCGCGTGTTGCGCGTCGCGAAAGTCCTCGTGCCGCTCGTGGCATTGGTGGCGGTCTATTTCACGCTAAAGGGCGGACAGACCATCGTGGCGCTTCTCTTGATGGGCTACAGCTTCGTCACGCAGCTTTTTCCGGCACTCGTTCTGAGCCTGGCCCGTAACAATCGGATCACACGCGCAGCCGCAGCGGCGGGCATCGTCGCCGGAGTTGCCACAGTCGCGGCGGTTAGCCTAACGCACTCCACCATAGGAACGCTTTTTGCCGCTCTGCCGGTAGAAATAAAGGAGCTCAATGTCGGAATAGTAGCGCTCGCGGTCAACGTCGTGGTCATGATGGCGGTCAGCGCCGGGACAAATGTGGCGGTGAAAAGCCGTGGACCGGTGCGAGCTATCTAGGGATGTATCCCCAAGATCGGACCTAAATCGTCGGTGCTGGAACGACCGCTAAGGGCCAAAATGACTCTTGCATCAGCCGATTCGCAAAAGCGTCATTGTCCCATTTTTATTCGAAATCCCGTTTTTTTTTTCGAAAGGCGTCTAACTTCGGTATCGTAGTTTTGATCGACAAGTTTATCGACATTGACCCCAACGCAGCTTTAGGCTGACGGCCCAAGTCAAGCCGCATTGCTTGACTTGGAGCGGCCAAAAAAAACGGCGACGCACCGAAATCACCGTTTCCGTCAATTGGCCGCCCATTGCCATCGGTAGGCGTAAAAAACGATCTTCTTATCCGATTTCGGCTTGGACTGCGGAGGCCCGCAGGACGCTGGCATTTGAACGCCACGCACAGCGCCGCAGGAAATTTTAACAGCGGCATTCGCGGACACGGTCATGAAGCTGATGAAACCAGGTTGATCGTACCGGGGCGCTGCGGGCGATCTCTCGGCCAACTCTCGAACCCAGGAGTCTCATCATGGATACGACCAAAACGTCAGAGCAAATCGACCAGCCTCGCCGCGACTTTGTTAGCACCGCGGCCATGACCATTGCGGCCGCGGCCGCTACCGGTCTGCTTGCCAAGAATGCGCGCGCGGTAACCGAAGACAAGTCAATCCGACCGTTTCGCGTCAATATTCCAGAGGAGCAACTCGTCGACCTGCGTCGACGCGTGATGGCGACACAGTGGCCGGACAAGGAAACGGTCACGGATGCATCGCAAGGCGTTCAGCTCGCAACCATGCAAAAGCTCGCGCAATACTGGGCGAATGAATACGATTGGCGGAAGTGCGAGGCGAAGATCAACGCCGTGCCGAACTTCATCACCGAAATCGATGGGCTCGACATTCATTTCATTCACGTTCGCTCCAAGCATGAAAATGCGCTGCCGATAATCATCACCCATGGCTGGCCGGGTTCGATCATCGAGCAGATGAAGGTCATCGGGCCGCTGACGGATCCGACCGCGCATGGCGGGACCGCCGCGGACGCATTCGACGTCGTCATCCCGTCGCTGCCGGGCTACGGCTTCTCCGGCAAGCCGACGGCGCCCGGGTGGAACCCCGTCAGCATTGCGAAAGCGTGGGCGACGCTCATGCAGCGCCTCGGCTACACAAAATACGTGGCGCAGGGCGGCGATTGGGGCAACGCCATCTCCGAGGTGATGGCCCTGCAACAGCCGCCGGGATTGCTCGGCATTCACACCAACATGGCGGCGACGGTTCCGCCCGATGTTTCGAAGGCGCTTTCTGCCGGCGGCCCGCCGCCGGCCGGCCTTTCGCCGGAGGAAATGCACGCATGGGATCAACTCAATGACTTCTATAGGAACGGGCTGGGTTATGCCAACGAGATGTCACTCCGTCCGCAGACGCTCTACGGGCTCGCGGATTCGCCGGTTGGCCTTGCGGGCTGGATACTCGATCACGACATTCGCAGCTACCTGATGATCGCCCGTGTTTTCGACGGCAAGCCCGAAGGGCTGAGCCGCGACGACGTTCTCGACAACATCACGCTCTATTGGTTGACGAATACCGCGATCTCTTCGGCGCGTCTTTACTGGGACACGAGCCATAATTTGCCGCCAAGCGGCTTCTTCGACGTGAGAGGGGTCAAGCTTCCGGTCGGCGTGAGCGCTTTTGCCGAAGAAATTTATCAAGCGCCGAAGAGCTGGTCAGAGAAGGCGTATGTGAAGCTTGTCTACTACGGCGAGCATCCCAAAGGTACGCACTTTGCGGCCTGGGAACAGCCCGCGCTCTTCGTGTCCGATGTGCGCGCAACCTTCAAATCGCTTCGTTAGTTCATCTGAATGCGGGGCGGCGGCGTGCGTGCTTGGCGCGCCGCGCCTTAGCGAGCATAGCGATCAATCGAAATCACGGAGGCTTATCATGGATGCGAGCAAAATGTTCGAGGACATCGACCATAATCGCCGTCGTTTATTCGGCACTGCGGCCATGACCATCGCGGCCGCCCAACTCGGCATCGTTGGTGCGGCGGCCGCGCAACCCGACACGACCAGACCGCCCGCGGTCAAGCCGGGAACGAACACCTCGTTCGCTCCGTTGAAGCAGATCGATGCCGGCACTCTCAATGTCGGTTACGCCGAAGCCGGTCCCCCCAATGGTCCGGCGGTCATTCTGCTGCACGGCTGGCCTTACGATATTCATAGCTACGTCGATGTCGCCCCTTTGCTGGCGTCGGCGGGTTACCGCGTGATCGTGCCGTATGTGCGCGGTTATGGCACGACGCGATTTTTGTCCAGCGATACGCCGCGCAACGGTCAGCAAGCGGTGGTGGCTGTCGACGTCGTCGCCTTGATGGATGCGCTTAAAATAGGCAAGGCCATTATCGGCGGTTTTGATTGGGGAGCGCGCTCAGCCGACATCGTGGCGGCGCTTTGGCCGGAGCGCTGCACGGCCCTGGTCTCTGTGAGCGGTTATCTGATCGGCAACCAGGTAGCGGGCGAGACGCCGTTGCCACCGAAGGCCGAGCTGCAGTGGTGGTACCAATATTATTTTGCCACGGAGCGCGGTCGGGCAGGTTACGACAAATACCGGCGGGACTTTTCGAAGCTCATTTGGCAGCTCGCCTCGCCGAAATGGGAGTTCGACGATGCAACCTTCGATCGCAGCGCGGCATCGTTCGATAACCCGGATCATGTCGCCATAGTGATCCATAATTACCGCTGGCGGCTCGGTCTGGCGCAGGGCGAGTCCAAATATGACGATCTGGAAAAGCGGCTTGCCGAAGTTCCGGCGATTACAGTGCCGACGATCACGCTTGAGGGGGATGCCAATGGCGCACCACACCCTGACCCCGGCGCTTATGCCGATAAATTCACGGGAAAATATTCGTTCCGGCTCATCAGGGGAGGCATCGGGCACAATCTTCCGCAAGAGGCGCCGCGCGCCTTTGCTGAAGCAATTGTTGACGTTGCCAAACTTTGACGGGCGATCAAAGATCGCGCCATACTTGCCAAGCAAACATCAGCAGACGTTGCGGGGACCAATGCCGCATCCGCTTGACCGCCCGAAAGCGGACGTCGCGCCACGCGCCGATGAGCGGACGCGCCGGTCGGCGGCTTTTTTGGCCCGAATCTTGATTGTCACAGACCGGGGATATGAAACTATCGTGACGATCGAGGTTCGGGATGGATGTGGCGAAGCCCAAATCCGAGCA
>Ga0181525_10001453_pt1 | contig 20152 bp, 19 predicted proteins | sample PEATcosm2014_Bin_48_FD_121100 | JGI IMG/M metagenome (GOLD analysis project Ga0181525, IMG submission 121100) | Peatland microbial communities from MTU Mesocosm Facility, Houghton, MI, USA - PEATcosm2014_Bin06_10_metaG | ecosystem: Environmental > Terrestrial > Soil > Wetlands > Peat | place...
GCGTTGGCCACATCCATGCCGGTAAGCTGGCAGATCATGGTCTGGAATTCGAAGATGGCGGTGAGGGTGCCCTGCGAGATCTCCGCCTGGTAGGGCGTATAAGACGTCAGGAACTCGCCGCGCGCGACCACCGTATCCACCAGCACGGGACGGTAATGCGCGTACACGCCCGCGCCCAGGAAGCTGGCATAACCGTTGGCGTTCTGGTCGCCGCAGCGCCGGAAATAATCGACGATCTCGTATTCGGAAATACCCGGCGGGAGCTGCAGCGGCCGCTTCAACCGCACCGCTTCCGGAAGGTGCGTGAACAGATCTTCGGGGCTTTCCACGCCGCAGGCTTCCAGCATTTCGCGGCGCTCGGAATCAGACTTCGGAAGATAACGCAACTGTTACTTTTCCGCTCCTATATAGGTTTGATAATCGGCCGCGGAAAGCAGATTCGCCAATTCGCCGGGATTGCTCAAACGGATCTTCACCAGCCAGGCTTCGCCGTGCGGATCCTCGTTCAGCTTTTCGGGCGCGTCGGCCAGTGCGCCGTTCAGATCGACCACATCGCCCGAAACCGGCGAATAGATATCCGATACGGCCTTCACGGATTCGACGGAGCCGATGGTTTTCCCCTGGTCCACGCGCTGGCCAGGCTTCAAGGTTTCCCTGCCGTATTTGAAATCCACGTAGACGATGTCGCCCAGTTCATGCTGGGCGTGATCCGTAATGCCGATGGTGCCCGTATCGCCTTCCACAAGCACCCACTCGTGTTCCTTGGTGTACAGGTAATTTTCGGGATACATTATTTGGCTCGTTTGTAGAATGGCGTTTCCACGGTGACCGCGGCCACCGGCTGGCTGCGAATGACTACCTCTATGGCGCGGCCCACGCGGGCCTCCGCCACGGGCAAATAACAAAGACCGATGTTTTTGTTCAGGGAGGGCGCGGGCGATCCGCTGGTGACCCAACCGGCCGGCGCGCCATCCACCAGCACTTCGTAACCGTCGCGGCCGATGCCGCGACCGGTCATCTCGAAGCCGATGAGCTTGCGCTGGATGCCCTGTTCCTTCTGCTTCGCCAGCGCCGCGCGGCCCACGAAATCGCCCTTGTCCAGCTTCACACTCCAGCCCAGCCCGGCTTCCCACGGCGTGATGGAGGCGTGGATTTCGTGGCCGTAGAGCGCCATTTTGGCTTCCAGGCGCAGCGTGTTGCGCGCTCCCAGGCCGCAGGGCTTGATGCCGAACTCCTTGCCCGCGTCCAGGATTTCATGCCACAGGCGCGCGGCTTCCGCGGGCGCAACGTAGATCTCGTAGCCGTCCTCGCCGGTGTAGCCGGTGCGCGCGATGCGTGCCGGCGTGCCCGAAACCGCTCCGTCGGTGAACCAGTAGTAACGGATGGCGGCCAGGTCGGCGGCGGTAAGCTTCTGCAGCGTGGCGCGCGCATTGGGACCCTGCACGGCGATCTGTGCGTAGTCGTCGCTCGACAGCCGGACATGGGCGTCGAAATGGTTGTGCGCCACGATGTGCGCATAGTCCTTCTCCTGGTTGGAGGCGTTCACGCACAGGAAATAGTGGTCGTCCGCGACCTTGTGGACCAGCACATCGTCGACGAATCCACCGTGTTCGTAGAGCAGGCCCGAATACTGAATTTGGCCGGTTTGGAGGCGGCCGGCGGCGTTGGTGGTGACGAAATCGGTGAGTTGCAGCGCTTCCGGGCCGGTGATATCGATCTCGCCCATGTGGCTGACATCGAACACGCCCACGCTGTTGCGCACCGCGAGGTGTTCTTCGACCAGCGAGGTGTACTGGACGGGCATGTCCCAGCCGCCGAAATCCACCATTTTGGCGCTCATTGAGCGATGGGCGGCGTTCAGGCAAGTGGCTTTCAGCGCGGCAGCGGCGAGCATCAAACTGGTACTGTAGCACGGGGATCAAGCCTGCGGGATCAGCTGCTTAACGAGCCGGCAATCGATCTGTTCTGCACGGGCCCTCGCCGCCAGCGTCCGTTCGTCCTGCGTGATTAACACGCAGCCGTTCTGGGCGGCGAGCTCGATCAGGCCCGTGTCGACAATTCCAATATCAAGCAGCCGTTCCTTCAGTTCGCTATGGCTGGCTATATCCAATAGTCGAATCAACTGCTCGTCAAGCCCCCATTGCGTCAGCAGGTCGATGCTGGCGCGCCAGAAATTGAGGCGATCTGCCCCGCTCAGGTTTAGCCGGGCCCTCTCGAGGCCCTGCATCTCGGCGATCACGTGTGAAGTGGTGAGTTTCTCCCGAATGGAGGCCAGCAGGTTTAGAAACTGTTCCTGGTAGTCTCTGGTCAGTAAAGGGTCTTCAAGGAATGACTCGAGGAGCGGCCGTCGCCCACGCTCCCTTTGGTAGTGTATAACGAGAGCGCTGAGAAGTGGGCCGGTGTCGATGACGGCTTTGCGGATCGTGATCACCCTATGGTAGCGGCTGGACTGCCAACCGAGTACGGAACGTCATGTTCCAGCGATAATCTGAGGCGAAGATCCTTCAGTCGCCGCAGCAGGCCTTGAGTTGTGCCTTCCAAACGCCGTCCGGCGTGTGCTAGCGACTCGTGGTGTGGGCGGATCTCCGGCCCGTCAAGAGCGCCCATTAGGGCAGCGCGGTGCCGGTTCCAGAACTTGGCGGTGGTGTAATAATTCGGCAGGTCGCCCACATTGTTGACGATGTATTGAGCGATTATACTATACCGGTCCTCCAGAGGAGAGGCGCCAATTATGTCCTGTATATCGCGGAGCCCAGCAGCCAACAAGGCGTCTGGGTCCCAGAGTGAGTCACAGAGGCCAGTGAATGTCTGCGAGGCGATCAGGGCATTGTGCAACGTCGCCACACTCTCAAATACATTCTTGACGGCATCATCATGGGACTGAGTCATTGCATTGGTCTCCGACTCCAAACCACAGATCTGGTCAAAACTTGCCACTGCGGTACGTTCCAGGTAGCGCCGCGCGGGCCGGATCAGTTCCAGGCTCGGCGGCTGGAATCGCCAGGTCCAGTTTCCCTTGACGGCAAGCGTGAGCTCCGACTCCAACGATTCAATCAGTGGATTAATGACTGTGTCGAACCACGCCCGGACGATTCGAGGCCCGATTCTGGCCTTAAGGGGAACTGACGCGCCGCCTTCTTGATCCACTTTTTGCAGTAGCCTGTCTATCTCGATTTGCGGAAGACCCTCCCACTCGAGCAGTTGAACGGCTTCCTCACGGTTCAGGACTGGTGTCGGTTGAGCGAAGCCCGTTTCGGCGTCTCCGTTCCGGTTAGCGTCATAAACGCCGTACCGAGGCTTTCCCCCTGGGCCAAGATCGCTCTTCGTGATATGGAGAAACCTGGGGAACACAAGCTCATCGTAGCAGACGGAGATGGAGGGTGTTGGAGCCGCGATGTAATGTTTGAATGGGAAAGGGAAGGGCTGCGCGCTTTATCAGCTTCCGCCCTGGATTGAACGGACAGAGGTGTATGATTAGGGAAGCGGCCCGGCAACGGATTCGTGCAGTGACCGCGCTCCAGGCAATCAAGGCTGGCGCGCACAGTTGACGCCACTTCAAAGAGAGTTAAATATGGCTAAGCGGCCTAAGATGAAGCTGTCGGAGACGCGAACTGAGACGGAAGAGGCTCGTTGGTTCGCGGAGAATCGGGAACGCCTGCTGAAAATGTTTGAGCAGGCCGAGAAAGCGGGCGCGCTGCGCGCTAGCGGAAACGGCTTTGGCATCACCATATCCAAGAAGTTAGCAGGGTTGCCCAAGCTGCCATCCGGCGAGGGCCTCCAGGCATGCGGCGTAGTAAAGGTCCTCCGCGGAACTGCAGACACCCGCATGGGCACGGACCAGATCCTGACGCTTACCCGCGGAAGAGAGCGCGCCACCTCGCGAAGGCGCAAGTGATAGACCCTCGCCTCAGAGGGCGTAGGGACTACACTCGGCAAAGCGCTCAAGGAGTGGGTACGCTACCAAATATACTCCTTCGCCGCCCGCCGCTTGTCATACCCATCCAGCACATGCACCACCCGGATCTTTTTCAGCGCCACCGGTGATAGCTGCCCGATCGGTATATAAATAATCGTTCGCCCAAATCGCGCCGCGATGCTGCGGAACACCGTCCGCGGTGGCTTGGACGCAACATACACCACGAACCGCTCCAGCGAATAATCCAGGCCCGCCAGCAGCAGCCGCTCGGGTTTCGACTCGGCGAAATCGTAATCCGGGTCCCGCCACACATCGAACATGCGGCGCGCCGGCAGGCTCATCAGGAAACCGCCATACTCGCCGCGCCCGATGCCCGGACCCACCATATTGTCGAACGGAAACGTCGAGTAGAACGCCATGTCCGATTCGTTCTGGTGCTCGCCCAGCCAGGTAGTCATGTAATAGTAGCGGCCGTCGCGATCCTCGTCGAAGATCACGATCACCGAGCCCACCTCGCCCGAGATCTTCTGAAACTGCCGCACATAGATCTTGCCCTCATGCCAGTTGCGGATGGTCTCGCGCAGATCGATGCCATCCAGCAGCGAGGTGGTGAACGGCTCAGTGCGCGCGCGTTCCTCCGAAAGGACGCCCTTGCCCTTCTTCTTCAAGAAACGTCCGTAATCCTCGATCACCAAGTCCTCCGGCGGGTAGGAGCAGATGCTGTTGCCATCCAACTGCGCCGCCCACTCGCCGGGGACCTTCTCCTTTTTGCGCGGCTTTAGTCCCACCGGGCGCAGCCGCCGCTTGACGCTCGGCAGCCTGCGCCGCAGCCGGATCCGCTTGGTGTCGAGCCACACCTCCTCGCCCGAAATCTGCACGGTTTCCAGGTCGCCGGCGGTCTTCTGCGGCGGATACCGTCCCGCCGTTTCCCAAACGTCCCAACCATAGTTGTCGTCCACGATGCTGCGCGCCGCCACCGTCAGATCGAAGATACCGGGCATCAAGGCATGGTCGGCCAGCGCCAGATTCCGCGGATAACGAGCCAGCAGCCGCCGCTGCCAGTGCGCCACGCGCTCTCCCGTGCTCACTTCGTAGCTTTTCTCCGCCTCGTGAAACAGCGCGAATTGCGCGTGACGCCGGTCGATTAGCTTCGCGTCCGTCATCAAGCCGCGGAATTGCTCGTAACGGTGCTGCAAATACGGATATTCGATGGCGATCTCGGCCAGCGAATCCGGATGCGGATTTAGCAGGCGAACCCCTTCGCGCCGCGGACGCGACAGGGGCTGCGCTTGTGGCTCGTCCATGGCGTCCAGCAGGGGGTCCAGCAGATTCAGCGAAACCACCACCAGCACGCGCGCCAGCGGGTCGCAGCCTTGCAGCTTCCAGGCGATGCCGGCGGCGTGCCGCGCGATCTCGTCCGACCGCTCCTGCGGATAGACGCGGTAAGCCTCCACGTATTTTTCGTAGCCGATGTGGCGGATCGAATAGGGGTCCGGGTAGGCATCCTTCAGGTGCGGCCGTTCGCCGGAATCCGGATCGGCGAAAACCATATCCGCGCCGGTCTCGTTCGCGGTGCGGATGGCTTCGACAAAGGGATCGGCCGGCTCGACGGGAACGTAGATGGCCCGTTCCGGATCGTCCGCATCGGGATAGAAGATGACGGACATCTCCGGCAGCCGCGCCACCGCGCGCACATATTGCTGCTGCAACGTGACAGGCAGTTCCAGCGCGACCACTTGCGGCCGGTCGCGCAGGATCGCCTGGCGCACAACGATTGCAAATTCCAGCCGTCCCGGCGCCACCGGCAGGTAGGTGAATCGCCCGCGCCGCAAGCTGCCCGGATCGGGCAGTTCAGGGAGTTCGATTTCCCCGGGCATAGCGCAGCGCTTCCTCTCCCAACGTTTGCAGGATGGCCGTTTCCAGCGCCCGGGTTTCGTGCGTCCGCTCGGTGGCCAGGCTCTTCAGCTTGATGGCGAAGCGCCCGATATTGATGCCGTCGCGCACCGTGTACCGCTCGTCGGCCGCGTGTGCCTGCTGCAGGAACTCGGTCACGTAAGTCAGGATGCGCTCCTCGGCGAACGGCAGGTTTTCCTTCAGGATTTGATACTCTTCGTCGCGCTCCGGAAAGTCGATCAGGATCTGCGGCTGCAGGCGCGAGTGAATGTACTCGGGCAGCTCGAATGTGGAAGCATCGTCGTTCATGGTCGTCACTATGCGGAACTGCGCGTGCGCCTTGATCTTGATGCCCGCCACGATGGACTCCACATAGCGCCGGTTATCGAGCAAGGGCGCCAGGCTGGCCCAACTCTTCTCGCTCATGCGGTTGCCTTCGTCCAGGATAGCGATGCCCCCGCGAATCATGGCCGTAACCAGCGGCGAAGCCACGTAGCGCAGCCGGCCCTGGCCTTCGATCACCGGCGTTACCAGCAAATCCTCCGGGCGCGTGTCCATGGTGGCTTGCAGGATGTACACATCGCGGCCCATGCGCTTGGCCGCCGCATAAGCCAGCGTGGTCTTACCCACGCCAGGCTTGCCCAGCAACCGCGGATGCATGGGCAGATCCTGCTCGCTCACCACCAGCCATGCCGCCAGCAGTTGGCGCATGAGCTCTTCCTGCCCCACCCAACGGACGGCCAGTTCGTCGGGATGCGCCAGGTGCAAAGTCACGCCTTCGATTTCGACAGTCATTGAGCCACCGATACACAATGATACATGATGCTACCTGATGATACATAATGTAATGACTGCCATGGACAACGGCAAGGATTTGGCGCGGCGGCTGCCAGCCATCGACGCCCTCCGCGGATTGGTCATGATCATCATGGCCCTGGACCACGTCCGCGATTTCGTCAGCCGCGACGCCATGCTCTTTTCGCCCACGGATCTCGCCAAAACCACACCCGCGCTATTCCTGACGCGCTGGATCACCCATTTCTGCGCGCCCGTGTTCATGCTCACAGCCGGCATGAGCGCGTTTCTTTGGTGGCAACGCGGCCGGACCAGAAAGCAACTCTCGGAGTTCCTGCTCACGCGCGGCCTGTGGCTGCTGTTGCTGGAGCTGGTGGTCATGCGGGTGGCTTACTACTTCAGCTTTTCCCTCAAATACCCAGTCTTTCTGCTGGTGCTCTGGTCGCTGGGCGGCTCGATGATCGCTTTAGCTGCGTTGGTCTGGCTGCCAACGCGGCTCCTCGCCGTCTTGAGTATCGCGGTGCTCGCCCTGCACAATTGCTTCGATGGTGTACGGGCGTCTCAATTCGGCGGCGCCGCTCCGGTCTGGAACGTTCTTCACCAGCAGGGGGCTTTCATGTTCGCGGGCCGGTTGGTGATCGTCGCATATCCTTTGGCGCCCTGGATTGCCCTCATCGCAGCCGGATTCTGCCTCGGCCAAGTCTTCCTGATGGAACCCGCGGCGCGCCGCTGCATCTTGCTCGCGATCGGTGCAGGTTCGACGCTGGCGTTCGTCGCGCTCCGCGCGGTGAATGTGTATGGCGATCCCTTTCCGTGGACCTCGCAAAAGGCAGCCGCGTATACGCTGTTCTCGTTTCTGAACTGCACGAAGTATCCGCCGTCACTGGACTTCCTGCTGATGACCCTGGGACCCGCGCTATTGGTGCTAGCGTGGTTCGACCGCCTGCCGTTCCGCGCGACGAATCCGCTGCTGGTGCTGGGACGCGTGCCTTTGTTCTTCTTCGTGCTGCACTTTTACGCGGCCCACGCCGCCGGCGCATTCCTGGCATGGCTGCGCTACGGGCATGCGGCGTTCGCGTTTCTGTCTGTTCCGATGCCCACGTTTGGCGGCCCGAACGAGCGATTTCCAGCGGGATTCGGGTACGATTTGTGGGTGGTCTACATCGTGTGGGCGCTGATCGTAGTGGGACTGTATCCCCTCTGCCGTTGGTTCGCGGGGGTCAAATCCCGGCGTCGCGATTGGTGGCTGAGCTATCTGTGATCGCCGGAGGGTTGTTACTGCGCTTGCCCCCTGGTCTGATTGGCGTCCTGCTCGGCCTTGAGCTTCTGCACTACCGCGCGCTCGCGGTCTCCGTCGGCCTTGCGCTTCAGGCGGTAGTAAACCTGGGCGAGCGAGACATGCGCTTCCAGGAAATCCGGCGACTGCTTCACCACCTGCTCTAGCGTGGCGCATGCGCGATCCATATCGCCGCCCGCCAAATCGGTAGCGCCCACCTGGTACAGCGCGCCGGGGTCGCCGGGACGGACACGGAGCGCCCGCGCCAACAGCTCGCGCACGCGATCGTATTCGCCATCCTGCTTCAGCAGCACTGCCAGCCGCAAGTTCGATTCGAAATCGTTGGGGTTCTGCGCCAGTTCCTTTTCAAACGCCGCGCGGGCGGCGCCCATATCGCCGCTAGCCATCTGCGCCTGGCCGAGGTAGGAGTAGAGGTCCGGAAGATGCGGATTTAGCTCCACGGCTTTGGTAAGATCCGCGATGGCCGCGGGATATTCGAGCGCCTCGAGCTTGGCCATTCCCAGCAGCAAACGAGCCTCCGCCGAGTCGCCGTTGCGCAGGATGCGATCCACCACTTTCTGCCCGCGCTCGATCTGCTTGTCGCGCAGCAGCGCGGTGCCCAGCATGTAGGCGATCGCCAAGTCGTCCTGGTTCTGCTGATCGAGCGGCGTCAGCAGGCCGATCACTTTGGCGTTCTGCCCCTGCCGGAGCCAGCAATCTGCCAGCACCACGATCGCTTGCCGATTCTCTGGCTCGACGGCGTGCAGGGCCTCCAATTCCCGCGCGGCGTCGGAAATCTGGCCCGCCTTGTAGAACGCCAAGGCGAGATTCAGCCAGATGCGCGGATCTTTCGGCCCCTGCTTCAGCGCGGCCTGATACTCGAGGATGGCTTCGTTGTAGCGCCCGGTGCTGGATAGCGCGGCGCCCAGGTTGGAGCGCACGGTCGGCGAATCGGGGCGCAAATGCAAGTAAGCGCGGTACTCGCGGATGGCGCCTTCGGTGTCGCCGGCCTGATGCATGGCGATGGCCTGGCGCAGAATCTGGTCGGGGGTCTCCTGCGCGAATGCCAGGCCCCGAACCAGCAGCAGGGCGAGTGCGAGGTAGAGACTACGAGCCATTCAAGCCCATGGTAATTGGAACGCGGAAGGCGGAGCAACCCATGCCGGAACGATCTAGTCCGGGGAAGAGGAGATAACCGGCAGCGGCACGCGATAGCGGCCCGCGAAAACCTCGCCGAAGATCTCCACGATTTGCCCGTGCAAGTGGCCGTTGTCGGCCAACAGATGCGGCGAGCTGAAATCGTGCGGCCTGTCGCGCATGTCGGACACCCGCCCGCCCGCCTCGGCGACCAACAGCCGGCCCGCGGCCATATCCCAGGGCTTCAGTCCGAATTCCCAAAACCCGTCGAGGCGGCCGCAGGCCACCCACGCCAGATCGATGGCGGCCGAGCCGGTGCGGCGCACGCCGTGCGTTGCCATGGCCACCTGATGGTAAAAGTGCACGTTCACGTTCAGGTGCCGCCGCCGCGTGGGAAAGCCGGTGCATAGCAGGCTGCTGTCGAGGCGGCTGACGGACGAAACGCGAATCCGGCGGTTGTTGAGCCATGCTCCGGAACCGCGCTCCGCGGTGAACATCTCCTGCCGAATCGGATCGAATACCACTCCCACCACCATCTCGCCCGCCCGCTCCAGCGCCAGCGTCACGTTAAAAATGGGGAGCGAGTGCGCGAAGTTGGTGGTGCCATCGAGCGGGTCCACGTACCAGCGGTATTCGGAAGGGCTGGTATGGCCGCCGCCTTCCTCGGCCACGATGCCGTGCTGCGGAAAGCGGGATTGCAACCGTTCGACCACCAGTTTTTCCGAGGCGCGATCGGCTTCGGTGACCAGATCGAACTCGCCCTTCAACTCGAACGGCACGCGCCGTTCGTAGTACATAGCCAGCAGCGCGCCGGCTTCACGCGCAATTTCCACAGCGGTTTCGAGGGGGGAACTCATGGTTGGCAAGGGAGCGGGCTGAAGCCAAGCGCGGACTAAGGCCCGCCCTCCACTATATATTTGATCTCGTGCTTATAGATGAAAAGGTTGGGACCTTCGGTGCGCGTCAGCCGGATGAAGGAGTGGTCGTAATACTCGATGGTGCCGGAGACCTCCTCGCCATCGGTGAGTTTCACCCGCACGGGAACTCCCGCTTCGATGAGATGGCGGAGGTATCTTACTTCTTCAAAGGTTTGTTCGGGAGCGCGATTCCCGGGTTTTCCGCCTGGTCTTGACGTAGCTGGCTCTCCTGATGCTCTGCTTCCCCATAATAGCCGTTGCGCGCCGTCACCCGCAAATCCGGGCGGCGCACGCGCACCTGCAAACGATGGAAGCGATTCTTGGTCAGCGGCACATCTTTGGGGTAGTAGGCCAGCAGGTATTGGGTACGCAGTTCCTTGATGATGTCGCTGAACGCGGTGTCGAGCGCCGGTCCCAGCGTGGGTTCGAACACGCGCCCGCCGGTGCCCAGAGCCATGGTGGTAAGAGCATGTTCGCCCCCCAGATTGCGCCCCGCATCGTTGGTGATGGGCACCACCAGCACCGGATAGATCGAGGTATTGGCAAGCTGGGCGGAATCGAGCGCCGCGTGGAAGTCCTTCACGCTGGTGGTATCGCCGCCGTCGGTAACGATGACCATCGCTTTGCGCCCTTCGCGAGCTTCCAGATCGCGGGAGGCCAGAAAAATAGCATCGTATAGAGACGTGCCGGCTTCACCCTGGATGGTGCGCAGCGAGTGTTCCAGCGGCGCCTGGTTGTGGGTGAAGAAGTTGTGCAGCGTTATCTGGTAGTTGAAACTGTAAAGGGCCACCGTGTCCTTCGGGTTGCCTTCGGCGAACAGCGCCTTGAAGAATCGGGCCATGGAATCCACTTCGAACTTCAGGTCTTTGGCGGTGGACCCGCTGGCATCCACCAGTGTGGCCACCGAAAGGGGCTGCTCCGTCTGCCGCTCGAAAACCGCGATTTGTTGCAGGACGCCGTTGTCCAGGATCTCGAAATCGTCTTTGTTGAGCGCGCCCACCAATTCGCCGGCGGGATTCTTGACGGTGGCCAGTACGCGCACGAGGTTGACGCTGACCTTGATCCGCGCATCGCCTTGCGCGCTCAGGGCCGCCACCAGCGCCAACGCCGCGCTAGCCGCTCTGAACCAGGGTAGCATTGCGGTCCCACTCTCCTTCCACCCACACTTCGCCGTCCGCGAAGTGCTCCTTTTTCCAGATGGGCACCACACGCTTCAACCGGTCGACCCCCTCCAGCGCGGCCTCAAAAGCCGCCTTGCGGTGCGCGGCCGTCACGATCACCACCACGCTGGTCTCCCCGATCAGCATACGCCCCAGCCGGTGCACGAGGGCGATCCGGTCGATAGCGTAGCTCGCCGCAATCTCACGGCCGATCTTGGCAATCATCTTGAGAGCCATCGGCTCGTAACACTCGTAATCCAGATAGTGCGTCTGGCGGCCCTTGGTATTGTTGCGGACCACGCCTTCGAACGTAACCAGCGCGCCATCCTCTCCCCGCAGGAGGCGGTCGGCGATCTTGCGCGTGACGATGGGATGCCACGTCAACGCGAAGAAGTGCCCGTTCTCGGCGATCTCGAGCGGGGCGGCCGAACCACCGCTCACCGGGGGCAGAAAAGCGATTTCGTCGCCGTCGGCGAGCTGAGTCGCCGAATCGGCGAATTCCTGGTTGCGCGCCAGCAGGATGCAGCCCGCCATCTCGCGTAGGCGCGGAAACTGCTTTCCGTAGTGGTTGAAGACGCCGCCCAGCGTGGTGCCTGCCTCGAAGTCGTGCTGGTCTTCCGCCCGGCCGACAATGTCCTTGAGCATCCCGAAAAATAGTACTTTCACGCGCACTTCTCCGGCTAGTTTATCAGACGGAGGAAAGCGCAGATTCGTTGCGTCGGGGTGGTGGCGGGTGGGGCTCTCAAGCGAATGCATCGTTGACAATGCCCTCGATCAAAGTCACTTCGGCATTGCGCAGTTTCTTGAACTCGCCCTGGCGGCGCTTTTTGGACAGAGTTCCATGGTTCTGCCGGATGTACATCACCAGGTTTTCGGCAACCCGGTCCGGCATTTCGACGGCGTCCATAATGCGGCGGATGGCTTCGTCGTGGCGGCGCAGATAGTCGATCTCGCGCGGCAGGTCCTGTTCCACCGTGCGCCGGATGCACGCATAAAGAAACTCCGCCTCGGCCGTGCAGTCGAAATAGCGGTAAAGATCGGCGGTCTCGTTGAGCACCTCGACGTTGCGTTCGGGCGTCGGGCGCCAATCGATGAACGGCATCAGAGGCCCGGAATGGGCCTGCAAGGTGGCGCGGTAGTCGTCGATGCGGTCGAGCATTACGGACGAAACCGGAAAGACCATTCCGGGCGGCGTGAACTTCCGTTCGGCCAGGACGTGATGGATCAGGCAGCGGTGCATGCGGCCATTGCCGTCCTGAAACGGATGGATATAGACGAAACCGAAGGCGGTTGCCGCCGCCATCAGCACTGGGTCCACGCCATCGTCGCGCATGCGGCCGCTCGCCTCCATCAGGCCGCCCATGAGAGCGTCCAGATTATCGGGACGGGCTCCGATAAACTCCGGGAGAGGATCGCCGTAGTGGTCGCGCTCCCCCAGGAAAACCCCGTCGGTGCGCAGGCCCGCGCGCACGAATCGCGTGTCCTCAATGAGGATACGTTGCAGGCGGATGATTTCATCCAGCGTGAGCGGGTTCTTGCCCGCCTGCAGAACCGCGCGGCCCCATCTTTCAAGCCGGTTGCGCGGCGGGCGTTCACCCTCGATCTCAAAACTGGCCCGGCTATCGGCCAGCAGCATGAAACTGGCGGCGCGCGCCACCAGGTGCGCTCCCGTGCGCCCCACGGTCTCGCGTGCTTTGGCGGCCAGGTCGAGCGCCAGGAATTCGGTGAGCGCCGGGGTGCGCCGGATGACCGGGCAGAAACCGCCGGTACCCAAGAGATTGTCCCGCACGCGATGGCGTTTCGAGAGGCGCGGCTTCCCCGTGAAGTAAGCTTTGGGGTCGAGGAGATCGATGGCCGCGACGCTGGGCGCATCGTGCACGTCGAGGGTGCGGCCCGTCAGTCTCTCGTAGAGATACCAGGCGCGCCGCGCCGTAACGCCCGTGGGAGAGGCCCGCACGATGGCTACGATCTCGGACTGGGGCGCCGCGTCGAAGGCCCGCTTCAGGATCGGCAAATCCAGCTCCTCATGGCGCAGGGCGAACGTCAAATGATCGGCAAAAGCACCGCCGGGCCAGTATCGCGTATCGAAGACGGTCCAGCCTCGCTCGTCCCGACGGCTGCCGCGAATATGCTGCCGCGAGACGCAACTAGGGCGCCGCACCGGCGCGCGCAAGCCGAGCGCTTGCGCCAGAGCCGCCCAGCCGGCCGGCCTGGTGTCGGCTGGGATGGTCCTCTCCTGGAAGACGGGGATGCGGGCTCGGCGAAGCCTCATGTGTCGAAAAACCTTTATCTGGGTCGAAAAGCGGCCCAAAATTGCACCGCCGGTCGAAAACCACTTTAACATAGCTACGGTCGAAAATCGTTTTTGAGCGTCGAAAACCGCCCTAATTTTCCGCCTTCGGTCGAAATCCCTAACGGCGATGTATTCGGCGACGGAGCGCTTCCGTCCAATCCGCGTGCAAACCGTACGCCTTGCATTCCGCCGCTCCACCGTTTAGCATCACGTTAGTGGAGGGGCTTCCATGCCATCGAAGAAGATGAGCCGCCGCGGCCTGTTCCGGTCGGGCGCCGCGCTGGCCGCCGCCGGCATATCCGCATCCAATCCCGAACCCGCCTTGGCCGCGCCGGCGCCTGCGCTCGAACTGGGCGGCAATCTGTACGAGTCGATCGGCGTCACGCCGATCGTGAATTGCCGGGGCACGTTCACCATCATCACGGGATCGCAGACCCTGCCCGAGGTGAAGCGCGCCATGGAACAGGCGTCGCACGCCTACGTCCACATGGACGAGCTCATGGAAGCGGTCGGGCAGCGCCTGGCGGACTTGACCAAGGCCGAATGGGGCATCGTCACCGCGGGCTGCGCGGCGGCATTAACGCACGCCACTTCCGCCTGCATTACGGGCGGCGATCCGGAAAAGATGCAGCGGGTGCCGAACCTTGCCGGGTTGAAAAGCGAAGTGGTGGTGCCGCGCTACGCGCGCAACGAATACGATCATGCCGTGCGCATGCTGGGCGTGAAAATGGTGGAGGTGGAAACCGCCGCGCAGCTCGAAGCGGGCCTTTCGCCTCGGACGGCCATGGTGATGATTCTCTCCTGCCCGGCGGCGGAAGAGGGCGAGCTGTCGATCGAAAACGCCTGCGCTATGGCGCGGCGCAAGGGCGTCCCGGTGATCGTGGACGCCGCCGCCGAGACGCTCACGATCCCCAACATTCACCTGGCGCATGGCGCAAACCTGGTGGCCTACAGCGGCGGCAAGTGCCTGCGTGGTCCGCAGGCCGCGGGACTGCTGCTGGGGCAGAAGGACCTGGTGCGCGCGGCGTGGATCAACAGCGCCCCGCACCACGCTTTCGGCCGTTCGCTGAAGGCCGGCAAGGAAGAGATCATGGGCATGCTGGCGGCGGTCGAGATGTGGGTGAAGCGCGACCATGACGCAGAGTGGAAGCAGTGGCAGGCGTGGCTCGATTCCATCGCGGAACAGGCCCAGCAGGTAGCCGGGGTGGGCAGCGAGATTCTGCAACCGGAGGATCTCTCGAACCACGCGCCGCGATTGCGGCTCACCTGGGATGCGGCGCGCATCGGCATCACGGGCACGGAGGTGGAGGACATTCTGTGGCACGGGCAGCCGCGCATCGCGGTGGGCGGGTCGGAAGGCACGCGCCGCGACGGTGCCCCCAGTTCCCTCACGATCATGCCCTACATGATGATGCCTGGGGACGAGAAGATCGCCGCCGGGGCCATTCGCAAGCTGCTGGCGAATCCGCCGCGCATCGCGGTTCCCGATCCGGAGGCGCCCGCCGTGGACGTCACCGGAGCGTGGGTCGCGGACCTGACCTTCGTCGCGGGTTCGTCGCGGCACCATATGACGATCGAGCAGCGCGATGGCAAGCTGAGCGGCGAACATCGCGGCGATATACTGTCCGGCAAGTTGACTGGCGCGGTGGAAGGCCGCCGCGTGACCATCCGCAGCTCGCAGCGCATCGAAGGCGCGACCCTGCATTACGAATTCTCGAGCGACGTGGCGGGCGGCCGGATGGAAGGCGTGGTGAAACTGGGCGAGTACGGGCAGGCGCGATTCGTCGCGCAGCGGGCTTAAATGCAATGATCCGCATCGTGGCCATGGAGCGGGAGTACGGAGCGGGCGGCTCCGCGATCGCGCGCAAGCTGGCGGACAGCCTGAATTGGAAACTGTGGGACACGGCGCTGACCGCGGAAATCGCGCGTATCGCGCGCTGCGATCAGGGGTCGGTGGCGCGCATGGAAGAGCGGGTCGATCCGCTATTTTACCGGCTGATGAAAGTTTTCATGCGCGGCAGCTACGAACGGAGCCTGCCGGTAAGCCTGGAACACCTGGATGCGGACAGCATGGTGGTCTTCATGCAGCGCGTGATCGAGGGCGCGGCGGCCGCGGGCAATTGCGTGATCCTGGGCCGCGGCGCGCCGTACGTGCTGCGCGGCCGCGCGGATGCCTTTCACGTGTTCGTGTATGCGCCGCTCGAAGAGAAGATCCGGCGCGTACGCGATCTCGGCAAGACCGAAGCGGAAGCCGCCGAACTGGTGGGAGCCATCGATCAGGAACGCGCCACGTTCGTGAAGAAGTACTTCGGGAAGGATTGGCCTAGCCGGCACCTCTATCATCTGATGATCAATTCCACGGTGGGGGACGATGCCGTGGTGCGGACGATTCTCGACGAGATGGAAACTCTGAATCATGCAAAAGGTAAATCTGTCTGACAAGCTGGCGCTGTTCTCGGAACATTGGAGTCCGAAAATCGCTGGCGAGTTGAACGGCCAGCAGGTCAAGCTGGTCAAGTTTCAGGGCGAGTTCGTCTGGCATCGTCACGAGGCGGAGGACGAGCTGTTTCTGGTGGTGCGTGGCCGGTTCCGGATGGACTACCGCGAGCGGGGCGAGCAACTCGCCATTGATCTCGAAGAGGGCGAATTCCTGATTGTGCCGCGCGGAGTGGAGCATCGGCCAGTGGCCAATGAAGAAGTGCACGTGCTTTTGTTCGAACCGGCGGGCACGTTGAATACCGGGGACGTGCACGATGCGCGCACCGTTATGCAGCCGCCGCGCGTTTGAGCCGGTCGAAAACGCCTGCCCACTCGGGCGTGTCCGGCGGACGTTCCACCGCAATCCACTCCAGCCCCTGCGCGTCCAGACGATGCAGCGCGGCGTACAGCGTGGCCGCATAGGCGCCGGGCTCCGCGGGCATCTCGCGGCCGAGGCGCAGCCATTCTCCGTGGCCGGGGGGCGGCGTATCACTCGAAGCCAGCAGCACCAGCGGCGTGCGCGGCCGGTAATGTTGCGGATGCATGCCTGGAGACCCGTGCGCGCCCGTACCCACTTCGCCAATACGCACCGGACCAACAAGCGCCTCGATCTCCGGCAGCGGAATCACGCCCGGCCGCAGCAGTAACGGCTCATCGCCCGCCAGCGACAGCACCGACGATTCGATACCGACGACGGCCGGGCCGCCATCGAGCACCAGGTCGACCGCATCGCCCAGCGATTGGCGGACGTGTTCGGCGGTGGTGGGCGAAAGCTGACTGAACGGATTGGCGCTAGGCGCGGCGATAGGCACGCCCGCTAATCGGATCAGCGCAAGGGCGACCGGATGGGACGGCACGCGCAGCCCGACCGTCGGGAGGCCGGCGGTCACGATATCCGGAATAGACGGTCGCTTCGGCAGGACCAGAGTCAGGGGTCCGGGCCAATAGCGGCGCGCGAGGCGATCGGCCGTATCGGGCCACTCGAGCACCAGGGAGCGCGCCATTTCGGTCGAATCCACATGCACTATGAGCGGGCTTTGGAGCGGCCGCCCCTTCACCGCGAAGATGCGTGCCACCGCGGCGGCGTCGAAGGCATTGGCGCCCAAGCCGTAGACGGTTTCGGTAGGAAAGGCAACGAGCCTCCCCAAGCGAATCAGATCCGCCGCCAGCCGCAGGTCGGCGTTCCCCCGCTCGCCCCCTCGCCCGCTCGCCCCGTCGCTGGCCGTCACTCCGGCAGCTCGTCCTTACCGTCGCCCGCCGTTTTGCCGGTCTTGCGAAAGACCAGGTAGGCGTGGATCAGCGGTTCCAGATCGCCCTCCAGCACGCGGTCCACGTCGCCGATGGCCAGCTTGGTGCGGTGATCCTTGATCATGCGGTAAGGCGCCAGCACATAGCTGCGGATCTGGCTGCCGAAGTTGATATCCAGCTTGGTGGCCTCGGTCTTGGCGGCCTCCACGCGCTTCTTTTCCAGCTCGAACTCATACAGGCGCGCACGAAGCTGCTTCATGGCGCTGTCGCGGTTCTTGTGCTGCGAACGCTCGTTCTGGCATTGCACCACGATGTTGGTGGGCAGGTGCACGATGCGCACCGCGGAATCGGTCATGTTGACGTGTTGGCCACCCGCGCCGCCGGAACGGAACGTATCGATGCGCAGATCGTCCGGCTTGATGTCGATCTTGATCTCGTCGTCCACTTGCGGGTAAACGAACACGGAAGCAAACGACGTGTGGCGGCGGGCATTGCCGTCGAATGGCGAGATGCGCACCAGCCGGTGCACGCCGATCTCCGACATCAGCATACCGTAGGCGTTCTCGCCGTTAATTTCGAAGGTGACCGACTTGATGCCCGCGCCCTCGCCCTCCAGACGGTCGGTGATGACGGTCGCGAAGCCGCTGCGCTCCGCCCAGCGCAGGTACATGCGCAGCAGCATCTCGGCCCAGTCCTGGCTTTCGGTGCCGCCGGCGCCGGGATGGATGGTCATGATGGCGCTGCGCTGGTCGTTTTCGCCAGAGAGGAGCATGGCCGTTTCCACGCGCTCGACGAACTGCGCGAAGGTTTCCAGATCGCGCTCGATATCGCCGTTTACGTTCTCGCCCTCGCGGGCCAGTTCGAAGAGCGTATCCAGATCGGAGGTGAGCGCGGCGATGCGCTGCTCGTTGCCGATGCTCTCCTCCAGGCGCTTGCGCTGCTGCATGATCTTCTGGCTTTTCTCGGGCTGGTTCCAGAAGCCGGGCGCGGCGGTCTGCTCTTCGGTTTGTTGCAGCTTGGATTTCAGCGCGGGAGCGTCAAAGATACCTCCGCACGGCCAAGGCCTGTTCGCGGAGCGGCGTGTATTGGCGTTCTAAATCGTCGAGCGGGATCATTTCAATTCAATTCTAGCAAACCAGCCGCGGGAGGGCGGGCTTTAGCAGCGCCTCCGGCTGCGCCGGTTTGAACATGGGTATGACCCGCCGCTGGGGGGCGGGATTTATCCCGCGCGGCGCTTTAGCCCCGCCTTTCAATCCCGCAGCTTCAGCATCCAGATTCCCCCGGAGCGGCTCTCCAGGCTTAGCACGATCTTGTCGAATGCCAGCGCGATCGGGCTGGAGAAGTAAGGCTCCACCATCCGCAGCGCCGTGGAATGGAAGTGTTGCACGGCGAATGGTTCGCCCCGTGGCCGCTTCGTAGCCGGATCCAGGCGCTCGGCCCAGATGCAGGCATATCCATCCTGTTCGGAGGTAAAGTAGAGCAAATTCCCATCCGGCGACCAGCGCGGGTTGGCGTGCGCCTTCGCCGCTAGGGGAATCCGTATCCACTCGGACCGGGCCGGCGGCCTCTGCGGCGAAAATGGCGCAACATACATCGTGAAATCCCGGCCGGTCCGGTAGGCGGCGAATGCCAGCCACTTCCCATCGTCCGAAATCGCGCGCGCCCGTAACCCCAGTTCGGGATCCTGCATGTACTCGGTGGCCGCGCCCGTCGCGGTGTCCAGAAGGCCCACCGATATCCTGGCGGATTTTCTTTTCATGAAAAGCAGGGATTTTCGATCCGCCGACCACGCATCGGGGGCTCCGCAGTCGGCGCAGAGTTGGCTGGTCGACCCATCGGCGAAGCGCGTCCCGAAGATCGCCGTGTCGCCGATGTCATTCACCTTCCACGCGACCAATTCCCCATCGCGGGTGATTTGCGGAAACGATTTCAGCTTTCCCCCGGAGGTCAACGCGCGTTCCTGGCCGGTGGCCAGATCCTTGCCCCATATCTCCTCGGAACCGCTGCGATTGGAAACGAATACCACCCTCTTGCCGTCCGCCGAGATGGAATGCGCGAAGTTGTTCGCTTCGTCCGTCGTGACGGGCTGCGCGGCGCCTCCCGCTTTCCCGCGGTTGGCCTCCAGAGGCAGGACGTATAGGTTGGGATTTCCCCGCAAACTCGCAAAAACCAGCAGCCGCCCGTCCTGCGAAAGCGAGGGCGAGTCCTCGCCGGTAGTTCCGGCCGTCAGCCGCCGCGGCTCGCCCACCGGTTGCCGCGTCCGCTGGTCGAGCGTCACCACGCCCACCCCCGCGCTGCTCCAGCTCTGCACCTCGCCCCGTGCATACACCCGGTTGCCCCGCCAGGCAAACGGATCGAAGAACTCCTTGCTGCTTATCACCGGGCAGCGCACCGGCGTTCCGCCAAGAACCGGCGTGATCCACCAATTGTATGTATTCGCCACGTCCTCCGCGTCCTTCAACCCCAGAAAAAGGATGCTCTGCCCATCCGGGCTCCATACCGGATGCACGGCCGCGGCGAAATCCTCCCGAAGCTGCCGGGTGGTCGATGTCGCCAGGTCGTAGACGAACATCTGGCCCATTCCCTTGCGCAGCGGAAAGGGGTTGTCCGGCCCGGTCCAGTAGGCGATCTTGGTGCCATCCGGTGAGAACTGCGGTCGCCGTCCGCCGTCGGCAAGCTTCTGCTCCGTTCCCCCCAGGGCGGGGATCACATAGAGTCCGCCTCCATCCCGCGCCGACCAAAACGCAATCCTGGTGCCGTCCGGCGAGAAATTGGGCTCTCTATCGTCCGCCGGATCCCTCGTCAGCCGGATAGGATCGCCGCCGCCGATTTGCCTCACCCAGATGTCCAGATCGCCGCTGCCGCCATGATCCGACGCGTAGGCGAGCAATTTCCCGTCGGCCGAAATCGCGGGATCGATGTTCAGGCCGCCTTCCGTAGTCAGCCGCGTGATTTCGAGCGGTCCGCTGCCGCTCCCCGAGTCGGCGGTCCGCCGGTGCAACAACGCCCAAAGCCCCGCCGCCGCACAGGCCAAAGCCA
>Ga0181525_10001454_pt1 | contig 20151 bp, 24 predicted proteins | sample PEATcosm2014_Bin_48_FD_121100 | JGI IMG/M metagenome (GOLD analysis project Ga0181525, IMG submission 121100) | Peatland microbial communities from MTU Mesocosm Facility, Houghton, MI, USA - PEATcosm2014_Bin06_10_metaG | ecosystem: Environmental > Terrestrial > Soil > Wetlands > Peat | place...
CCGGGAGGGCCGGGGGGGGGGGGGGGGAGGCACTGATGCCGTCCGCTGAAACCGGGCCTTGAATTTTTATGAAACGAATTTCCATTTTGCTGGTGTTGCTCGTTGCCGGCTGGGATGCCGCTCGCGCAACCCCGGCTTCGACCAACTCCGCTCCGGGCAATCGCATTCTCGTGATTGACACCAGCTCCATGCCGGTTGACGCGGGCAGGGCCACCCTGACCATTGGCCCGCTCCAGCGCACGAACGGCGTTTACTCCGGCGATTACAAGCTCAAGGTGTTTCCCTGGTTCTTGAAAAACGAAAAGGGCCGGCTGGCCATCGCCGTTTCGGACGAGTCGCTGGCCGAGGCCGGGCAGGGCAAGGTGGTGACGATCACCGGGACCGCCACCACCACCAAGACCGGCAAGTGCCGGCCCGTCACGGCCATCGCCACGCCGGCGGACAACAATCACGGAACGCTCAAGCTGTGGTTCACGGCGGGAACCCGGAAAATGACCTTCGAGCCGGCCTATCATTTTGCCGGGAACGGGACGACATTGGTTCTGGCGCGGACAACTGAAATTAAATTTTGAATCATTATGAAACGAATCACTGTATTGCTGGCGGAAGACCACATGATTGTGCGCGAGGGATTTCGCAAGATGCTCGAACTGGAAGACGACTTTGAAATCGTCGGCGAAGCCCGGGACGGGCGCCAGGCCGTCGCGCTGGCCAGGAAATTTCATCCCGACGTGGTGTTGATGGACATCGCCATGCCCCAGCTCAACGGCCTGGAGGCCACGCGCCAGGTGCTCAAAACCGTCCCCGCCACCAAGGTGCTCATCCTCTCCGCGCACAGCGATGATGCCTATGTGAAGAACGCGACCGAATCCGGCGCCGTCGGTTTCCTGCTAAAACAAACCTCCGCCCACGACGTGTGCCGGGCCATCCGCGAGGTGCAAAAAGGGAAAACATTTTTCAGCCCCTCCATTTCCCGGCGCCAGGACCGCATCCATCCGCTGTCGCCCGACCGCGCGGGCGGGTTCACCAAGAAGGCCGTCACGCTGACTTCGCGCGAGATGGAAGTGCTCCAGCTCATCGCCGAGGGCAGGGCCAACAAGGAAACAGCGGACGAACTCGGCATCGGCATCAAGACCGTCGAGAAGCATCGCGAGCATATCATGCAGAAGCTCGACATCCACGACACCGCCGGACTCACCCGCTATGCCATCAGCGCGGGCATCATCGAGAGCAGCGTCCAGTTGACCATTGTCTGACACACTGGGGTGTTCACCCCATATACAAACTAAAGCGGTCGGCTGATAATGGTCAGGATTCGCGGTTCGCTGTCCAAGAATCAAGCGTTCCGCCTGGCAGGTTGGCGAGCGCGGAGGATGCTGACGGCGACCGCTCAAACCAAGCATTGAATTTTTATGAAACGAATCACCGTTATGCTGGTGGAAGATCATAATGTTGTGCGCGAGGGATTGCGCAACTTGATCGAACTCGAAGATGATTTTGAAGTCGCCGGCGAAGCGCACACCGGTCGTGAAGCCGTCGCTCAAGTCAAAAAACTTCATCCCGACGTGGTGTTGATGGACATTGCCATGCCGTTGCTCAATGGTTTGGAGGCCACCCGCCAGATGCTCAAAGCCAACCCCGCCGCCAAAGTGCTCATGCTCTCCGCGCACAGCGATGATGCTTATGTGAAGAACGCGACCGAATCCGGCGCCATGGGTTTTCTGCTCAAGCAAGCCACTGTCCACGACGTGTGCCTGGCGATCCGCGAAGTCCACAAGGGGAAAAAGGTTTTCAGCCCCATTATTTCCCGGCGTCAGCAGCGCATCCATCCGCTGGAGCCCGACCGCGCGGGCAGGTTCACAAAAAAAGCCGTCTCGCTGACCACGCGCGAGATGGAAGTGCTGCAACTGATCGCCGAAGGCAGGGCCAACAAGGAAATCGCGGCGGAACTCGGCATCGGCATGAAGACCGTCGAGAAACATCGCGAGCATGTCATGCGGAAGCTCGACATCCACGACACCGCCGGCCTCACCCGCTACGCCATCAGCGCGGGCATCATCGAGAGCAGCGTCCAGTTGACCATTGTTTAGAGCTGGGCTGCATGGTTTCAAAACTCCTTGCTGTAGCGGCGCTCTATGAGCGTCGTTTTCGGCGGTCGCAGACCGCCGCTACAACAAATCTATGCCACACCCTGAATGCCGTCTCCATGTATGCGCCGCGTGGTGGTTATGAGTAAAAACAACCTCGCCTTCTGGATGACCCTGGCCGGCACTGTTTGCTGGGGTGTCTGTTTCTGGTGGATGCGCCGGCTTTCCGTCAAACAGAACACCCTGTTGGACCAGTTGCGCGAGCAGGGCAAACGCATCGAAAAGCTGTCCCGCATAGAGCACGACCTCATCAAGGAAGTGCATCCCCAGGTCAACGAGATCAAGGAAGGGATGGAGGAGATGATTGCGGTGGTGAAGGAAAATTCGGAAAACAATCCTCCTCCGGCACCCAAAAAGAAGGGGCATTAGTTTGCCAGTTGGCATGGCGCAACGTCCCCGCCCAATGCCGGACGATTCTCCTTTCCGATAGGGTGAACACCCCATGGCAGACGCGGGATTGCCGGGTGATACTCGCACCATGGACAATAAAAAATGGCTCTTTGAAGTGGAATTTCTGGCGTGCGCCGTGGCGATGGCAACCGTCGCGTTCACTTTAATGGTGGGCAACGCCCTCTGGAAGCGCATGGCCGGGGATTGAAACTTCTTTAATTCGATTGCAACCGGAAGATTTTTTGCGGGCCGGTGCCGGTGTTGGTGTATGGACTGCTGGCTCCGGCCAAGTTGGTGAAGACGCCCGTTAGCGATGGGGCCGCATAGAGGGAAAATGCCGACTGCGGATCGTTCCAGCTCAAAACCAGCTTGCCGCCGGAAAGTTTTATATTCAGGGGAATTGGAACGACGGCAACCTTCTCCAGCACCAGCGCCCAGCCTCCGTCCCCATCCGAGTTGTTCCCGGACGGTGTGAAGTTTTGCGTGCCGGTGTTGGGAAATGGTGACCCGGAGATCGGGATGTAAGACCCTGTGCTGGGATCATACCACCGTGCCGTCACCGCATTGCTGAAACTTGCAAGATTGACCGTGATGGTTCCTGCCGTGGGCATATAGGCAATGGCCAGCGTCCCGTCGGGGGTCCGGGCCGCCGTCACATAATTGTTGTCGGCCACGTAACCGCTGCCGGAATATGTCCCATACCCCGCCGTCACCACCGTATGGTTCGTGTCCGGCACCAGATTATACCAGGCCCGCGGCGCGAACAGCGCCGTCACATGGCGCATCTCGATGGCCCCCGGCGTGTCCAATTGCGTCTGCCATCCGCTCAAAAACGGCCAGATATAATGGTTGCCATACACCTGCCCCGCCCCGCCGCTTAACAGTGTCCAATACTCCTGCTTGCGCAGGATCGGCGCCGTCGTGACCGGCCCCTGCAAGCTCTCAAACTCATAATTGGCCTCCTCCATGAACACCGGCCGGTTGGTGGTTTGGCGGTAGGCGTGCAACACCTCGTCGTAGGTCGGCCAGTAGGTGTATGCCCCGTCCAATCCGATGATGGGCGCCCAGTTCGTGTCGTCCAGCGAGCTGCTCATGTTGTAATTCAATTCCACCGTCTGGACATGGTTGGTGTCCCTGTCCCTGATGCCCAACGCCACCGCCATCACCACCGCATCATTGGTCGGAACGCTCCAAGTCTGAAAATCATTCCCGCTGATCCAGACGATGTTGGGGACATTCTTGTAGCGATTGCCAAGATACTGGCCGTAGGCCCGGCATTTGGTCGTGCCGTTGGCCAGCATGGTGGCCAGCCAGCCGCCCGTCTCGATGGGATCGAGCATCACCTGTATCCCGTTCGTCGCCGCCATCCTGATGATCTGGTCCACGTGTGCGAAATAAGCCTCGTTCGGGGCGGTCAGATCGTAGTTGGTGTTGCCCGGGATGTTGTTCGTAAACGGGAGGGTTCCGTCCAGCAGGCTGCCATTCGGCCGGCCGTAAACATAGGTGTTGCACAACGTTTCCACCCAGAGGCTGTTGAATCCGTTCGTCGCCCGGTCCGCCAGATAAAACGCGGCGTCCGCATAGGAAATGTTCACCACCAATGTGTGGGGAGAATCACCCACCATCAAAAACGGAACGTTGTTCTGATCCACGAAGTAACGGCCGCTGGCACCGACCTTGACCGGATAAACCTGGCTGGCTCCAAGGACGGTCCCGCACAACAACAACCCCAAGGCGATGATGCACAGCCGGCACATAACCAGGTCATGGGCAAGGCTGCGCAATGGCATGTTCGCCATCGGGTGTCCGCCCTGCAAACGCGAAAGCCTGAACCCTGATCGTTACTGGGTTTGCGTGGTGGTGGTCGAAGTGGCGGGCACGGCGGGCACGGCGGGCGTTGTGGTGGTCGTGCTGGTTGTGGTTGTCGGAGCAGCCGGAGTCGCGCAGCCGGCGAGTGTCGCAAGGGCGGCGGCGGCGAAGCATGAGAGGATGATTTTTTTCATAATTGTAATTGTTGTTTTTGTTTGTTTCGTTACTTGACCGGCACATAACTACACCTTCAGTTCGTCATGGGCTATCAGGTGTAACCCTACCGTGCGGCACACACCGGGCACCACGCACACTTTGACAGAAGGAACAGGATTTTCAGGATATTCCAACCGGTGCGGCCAGGGGATTTTCTGGAGGCGGCAAGGAAACTCCTAGTCGCAGTCAGGCGCCGCAGGAGGTAAAGGTGGTCATGAGCATGTTTTCCGAGGACGCGCCCCTGTATGTCAGGTTGATCGTCGTCACGTTCGCCGTCATCGGGCTGGTCCTGATCTTCAAAAGGAAGAATCCGAATTAAGGACGCAGGCGGCTGGCTGCTCTGACGGGATAATTTCCGGGCACGGAACGCTTTTGGTGGCTTTGCAGGTGCATCAGATCCATCAGATTGTGGGGGCTTCCGTGTCCGGATTTTTTGTCAGCGGCGCCGGCAAAGTTTCAGGGGGAAGCCAAAACGCGTATTGGTAAACCGCGAACTACGCGAAGCCAGAATTCCAAGTCTCTTTTCGTTTAACTGGCCGATAAAATGCTTGCTGACCTGGTGAACCGTTGGCACGGTCAAGCACCGGGCCGGATTAACCGACAATCAAGGTATGGATGATTTGATTGCCAAATTAGTGCCGCCAAAACAGCAGGCGCATGCGCAGGTGTTGCTGGATGACCCCGGTTCGCGGGACCTCATCCGGCAGCAGTTAAGCCGGCTGGCCGACGACAACGCCGGGTTGCTCCCGCAAAAATCGTTCAGTTGGATTTTGTGCAAGCTGTCCACTTTTGGCGCCGACGAAACCGACACCTTGAGGATTTACCAGGCATTTTTATCCCAGCTCAATCAACTGGGACAAATGTGCTGCCGGTTGTCCGGCGAAGGCGCGCGCCTCAAAAACGACCCCCCGGCGGCGGTCGCCAACCGGATTACGATTGGCCTCGGACTGTTCTACGAACAAGCCGCCCGCCGTCATCGGCGTCATGCCGCGCCATCCCCTCAATATTATCAGAAACTGGCGGCCGGTTGCTTTGAGGCTACCGGCTATAAAACCGTGGCCTCAAAACTGCCGGACTGGTTAAAATTCCTTCACGACAACTTTGTATTGCCAAGCCTGTAGTGTCGGCTGTGGCAGACCGCCGCGTCTTCGCGTCTTTGAATTGTCAAAATCAGTGTTCATCCGTGGTTGCAAAGTAAAAATGGAAATTGGATTTCTGACAGAATGATGGAATCCGGTTGATTCCGTCCAAAAAACAATCCGCGTCATCCGCGGTTTCAACGAAGGGCGGAAGGCTTCGGGTTACACCCCATGGCGACGGCGAGTTCCACGGATTACTCTCGTCCCATGATTAACAAAAAACATTTCTTCAAAACTAACATAACAAACAAAGTGGGATTCGTGCTGGGCGCCGTGCTTCTGGCGGCGCTGACCAACGGCGTGAGTTCCGCCGATGCGCAGGGCATCGGGGTAACCGTGACGCCTCCCGTGGTGGTGGTGGCGCCGGCGGTCGTGGTGCAAGACGACTACGTTTATTACCCCAGCTACGGCGTCTATTACAACAGCGGCCGGCACCAATACGCCTATCTGGAAAACGGCGCATGGGTTATGGCACCGGCGCCACAGGGTGTCTCGGTTGACGTGCTCCAAGCTTCACCATCGGTGAACATGGATTGGCATGACTCGCCGGAAAGACATCACGCGGACATGCTCAAGCGGTATCCGAAAGATTGGAAGTCTTCCGATGAGCGTCATGACCAGAGGGACAATTCTAAGACGGGTCCTCCGGATGGCGACAATAAACATTAACGTCACGCAGAAAAAATGATGGCGAATAAACCGCCATCCAAAAAAGAAAGACAAACCATGCATCTCTTATTCACACCGGTTTTGGGCAGCGCAATCTATATCGGCGGAGGCGGGCTCGGGCTCGTTCTCCTCATCGTCATTTTGGTTCTGATATTCCGCTAAAGCGCCAAATCGTTGGACGGTTGCGCCGGGGCCTTCAGCCGGCGGCACAACCGGGCGCTCCAAAACCACAATTTCCCCCGCATAAACCAAACCAAAAAAGGAAAATATGAAAACCAGACTCACGCTTTTCGCCATTGGCAGTTCACTGGCACTGGCCGCACCCGCATTGATGGCACAAAGCCTGTTGGAACAAAACCAGCTCCTGCGATACAACAGCACCAATTCGCCCCCGCTCGTCCAATCCGAGAAATACCAGGACGCGCTGGAAAATGACCGGTCCTTGGGCGAACAATGCCTTCTTCCCCCCGGTCTCAAGGAAAAACTGCAGCTCACCGACGAGCAAAAAACCGAGATGAAGCCCATCGAGGACGACTTCGCCAACACGTGCGAGCAATACCAGGTAGCCAACCAACCCCGGATTGATGCCGCTCAAGACACGCTTCGCCAGGCGCGTGAATCGAAGGACACGGCACAAATCCAGGCGGCGCGCCAGCAGTTGCAGGGGGTCTGGGCGGGCCTCCAGCCATACCGGGACACGGCGGTCATTCATATCAGGCCGTTGTTGACGCCGGATCAAATCACGATTTTGGAGGATGCGAAGAACCAATGGCACGAAAATCATGGCGATGAAGCGAATGATCCGTCTGCGAATTGAACCATCACCGCCACAAACGACCAAATCGAAGACTGCAAACCGGGGGAATTCATGAACAGCAAAAATGTGCGGTCAATGCTGTATCTGACGATCATGAGTTCGATTGTCATTTTGAAGGTTTCGGGTCAAACCACCAGACCGGAGCCACCGACCATGCTGCGGATACAAACCACCCCGGCACAACCTGTGTTGGCGGAATCCACACCCATGATGCCCGAGCCTGAACTGATTCAACCTCTCGTCCCCACCAATCCGGTGCCGGTCCAACCCCTTGTGCCCGCCGATCCCGCGCCGATCCAGCCCGTTGTGCCAGCTCAACCTGTGCCCATCCAACCCATGCCGGCAGATCCCGGCCTTTTGCCGCCCCCCGCATCGCCCGCGTTAATTCATCAGAAGGATTGATTCTAAATTGTCTTTTTCCTGACACTCCAAAAAAGCGCGCATTCATGTCTCAAGACAATAAATCCAGCCGCACGGACGAACAGAAACAGCAAGCGGAACAGCTCAAAGCCGGCCGGGAGGAAAAGGGTGCCGGCACAAAATCGGTGGAAGCACGGATCTGGGCCGCCGCCAACAAACTCGCCCGTGCCGACGAAGAGCCGTTCCGGGAGAATCAAGAATCAATTTAAAATCATGCCGGCATTGACCACAGAACAAGTCAGCCTTCACCTGAAAGCGATTCCGGACTGGTCGGAACGCGGGCAAGCCATCGGCCGCACATTCAAGTTTGAGGGATTCATGACGAGCGTGGATTTTGTGCGCCGGATCGCCAAACAAGCCCTGAAAATCAATCATCAACCGGATATTGACATCCGTTCCGACAAGGTGACGTTGACGCTCACCACGCATGATGAAGGGGGGATCACCGAAAAGGATTTCTCCCTTGCCCGGAAGTGCGATGAGGTCTTCTCCCGGTTTTTGGAGCCGTGAATCAACACAGCTTCCCAGCAATGACGTTTCTGCCTTTGACTGTCATGCGCAGCGCCCGCCGCCAACTGGCGTTGGCGGTTTTGATCTCAAGCAGCCTTGGCCTTTTCCTGCCGGGCTGCGCCTTTAGAACCGGCAAGCAGCCGCGCCAGGAAATCGCGCCGCTTTACTCCGCAAGCTCGCCGGAATTCCGACAGACAGCCGGCGCCTTGCTTGGGCCGGACTTTGTCCCCGGCAACAACATCACGACGCTGGTGAACGGCGCCCAAATCTTTCCGGCCATGCTCGGCGCCATTCGCTCGGCCAGACATTCGGTCAATTTCGAGGCCTACTGGCTTACGGACGGGCAGATCGGGCGCGAATTCACCGAGGCTCTGGCGGAACGCGCCCGTGCCGGCGTGAAGGTCTGCGCCATTCTCGATGCCTTGGGAACCATGGACATGGGCGGTGAAAATCTGGCGCGATTGCGTGAGGCGGGGGTCGAGGTCGTCAAGTATCATTCGATCTTTTGGCTGGATCCGCGCCGTTACAACCACCGCACGCACCGCAAATTGTTGATTGTTGACGGAAACACCGCCTTCATCGGCGGCGCTGACATCTCGGATGAATGGATGGGGAATGCCGGTTCGCCGCAACATTGGCGCGACAATCATTACGAGGTCACCGGGCCGGTCGTCGCCCAACTGCAGGCGATCTTCATGGCCAACTGGCTGAAATCCCGGGGCCACCTGCTGCATGGCGGCGATTATTTTCCGCCGCTGGCCGGCACGGGGACATCCCTCGCGCAGGCGCTCCGGAGCTCGGAGGGCAATGCCAATCTTGACTTGATGTATCTCCTCGCGATTGCCTCGGCGCAGAAAACGTTGCGCATCGAGAATGCGTATTTTCTGCCCGATGCCCTCACCCGCAAAGAATTGACCGATGCCGCCCGGCGCGGGGTAAAGGTGGAGGTCATCGTGCCGGGGAAATTCACCAATCAAAAAATTGTCCGCGCCGCCTCCAAGGATCATTGGCCGGAGCTGATCAAAGCCGGCATCAAAATCTACGAATATCAGCCGACGATGGTGCATGTGAAGCTCCTCGTCGTGGATGACGTGTTTGCATCCGTCGGCTCGGGAAATTTCGACAACCGGTCAATCCAGTTGAACGACGAGGCGAATCTCGACGTCCTGGACCGCGACTTTGCCGCCCGGCAAATACGCCTGTTCGAGCTGGATGAAAGGCAATGTCACGAAATGACGGTGGGCAAGACTGGCGGCCTTCATCTCCTCGAGAAGGCGGCGGATTTGGCATCGCCGGAGCTTTGAGCCACGACCCGGCGCAACGCCATCTCGGTTTCATGGCAGGGTTATACCCCATAGGAAGAATCGCCCCCATGACCTAACGTCAGGAAACCCGGATCCCGGGAACACGTTAGCCGTCACGCTGACGGCGGGTAAAGTTAAACAACAAAAACAAACATCATGACGACACTCGAAATCAAGGGCGACTGGAACATCACCAGGGGCAAGCTGAAAGAGAAATGGGGCGCGCTTACAGACAACGATCTCCAATACGCCGAAGGCAGGCAGGACGAATTGATCGGCCGGATTCAGAAGCGCACAGGTGAAACCCGCGCCGCGGTCGAAAAGGCGGTCAATGAATTCTGCTCCGCCTGCCGCTGTGGCTAGGCGAATTATCCGGGGCTGCCAATGCGCGGAGTGCCACAAAGTTAAATCATTCAAGAAATTACAAAACAAAAACGCCCGGTCACATGAAAACAAAACAACTCGGAAATTCGGATTTGTTCATCACGCCCATAGGTTACGGCTCATGGGCCATTGGGGGGTTGGGCTGGCAATCCGCCTGGAGAGAGCAGAATGATGACAATTCCATCGCTGCAATTCACCGCGCGCTTGAGCTGGGCATGAACTGGATTGACACCGCGGCGGTTTACGGCCTGGGCCATTCTGAAGAAGTTGTGAGCCGGGCACTCGCGGCCTGGCCGGAACCACGGCCCTATGTTTTCACCAAATGCGGCATCCGTTGGGATGCAATCGGCAAAACCCATCATGTTCTGACGGCAGATTCCATCCGGCGGGACTGCGAGGACAGTCTGCGCCGGCTCAGGGTCGAAACGATCGACCTCTACCAAATCCACTGGCCGGTCGGGGACATGAACGAACTTGAAGAGGGGTGGGGCACGATGGCGCAATTGCAACGTGAAGGCAAGGCGCGCTGGATCGGGGTTTCGAATTTCAATATCGAACAGATGGAGCGGGCACAAGCCATCGCGCCCATCACCTCTTTGCAGCCGCGATACTCGCTGGTGCATCCCGAAGTGGAGTCGGAGATACTGCCGTTCTGCGAGCGCGAAGGGATCGGTGTGATTGTCTATTCACCCATGGTCTCAGGGTTGTTGACGGGCGCCATGACACGGGAACGCATCTTCAATCTGCCCGCTGACGATTGGCGCAGATGCGCTCCTGATTTCAATGAGCCCGGGTTGTCAACCCGACTTGAACTGGTGGAACGCTTGCGCGCGGTCGGCAACCGGCATGGCAACATCCCGGGAGCGGTTGCAATCGCCTGGACTTTGCGCCATCCCGCCGTGACCGCCGCCATTGTCGGCGCACGCAAGCCGGAACAGGTGGACGGAGTGGTTGCCGCCGCCGCAATGCGCCTCGCTCAATCGGAACTCAATGAGATTGAAACTACCGCCGGGATCGCGGCTTAATTGAACCAACTCATTCTGATTTTCCTTTGTGCTTGCGGTGGACGGCGAGCCGGACATTTCAGTCAAACAACAATAAATCAACCAAGACATCAACATTCGGGGGCAAAGAACCTTTTAACCGTGAAAACCAGGAACATGAATTTTTCAATCGAGTCGGAACCATCGAAGTGTTTTTCTTCATCCGGGGCGGTTCAGGGCCTGCTGTGGAAGCGGGCACTGGACGCCTTTCTCATCTTGCTGGCCCTGCCATTTCTGATTCCGCTGGCGTTATTGATAGCCCTGTTGATTCGATGTGCTTCCGCCGGACCGGTTTTGTTCAGGCAGGAACGTGTTGGTTACATGGGGCGGCGGTTCGGGTGTTTCAAGTTTCGGACCATGTTTGTGAATTCAGGGACAATCACGCATGAGGGACATCTGCGCGAATTGATGACTTCGAACACGCCCATGCAAAAGATGGATTCCAAGGGGGATCCGCGCATCATTCCCTTTGGCGTGTTGCTCCGGGCGTCCGGTCTGGACGAACTGCCCCAGTTGATCAACGTGCTTCGCGGCGAAATGAGCCTGGTGGGGCCGCGCCCGTGCCTGCCTTACGAATACGATCAATATCTGCCGTGGCAAAAGGAAAGGTTTCAGACGGTGCCCGGCTTGACCGGGTTGTGGCAGGTCAGTGGAAAGAACAAGACCACCTTTGTGGAAATGATTCAGTTGGACATCCGGTATGCGAAAAACAAAACCCTGGGGTGGGATTTAAAAATCATCCTGCTGACCGTTCCAGTTTTGATAATGCAAATGCTGGAAGCGAAGCGGGCCCGGAAATCATTCTCCCGGACGGTCCGCCCGAAGGGCGGCTATTTTAATGAAATGGCAACACCGTATTCCTTCGCCACGGCGCCTCTCGCCGGGGTGGTTCAGGCCAGGGATGGCGGAAATGTCCAGATGGAGACGAAATCGGAATTGAATTTGTAAAATGGCAAAACGAATAAAAGTCGGAGTGGTGGGATGCGGGTATTGGGGGCCGAATTTGATCCGCAATTTCAGGTCGCTTCCCGATTGCAGCATGAAGATGATGTGCGATGTCAGCGAACCCCGGCTGGCGCACCTTAAAACATTATATCCCGAGGTCGAAGGCGAGACGAGTTACAAGCACATGCTGAATGGCGTGGGCCTCGACGCGGTCGTCATCGCCACATCGGTAAGGTCGCATTTCCCGATGGCCAAGGCGAGCTTGCTGGCCGGCAAGCACACCTTTATTGAGAAGCCGATGGCGGCCTCATCCGGGGAATGCGAGGAGTTGATTGATATTGCCAGGAGACAGGGGGCGGTGCTGATGGTGGGCCATACCTTCCTGTATTCGCCGGCGGTCAGAAAAATCAAGGAAATCGTGCAATGCGGCGACATCGGGGAAATCCGCTACATCTGCGCCCGGCGGCTGAATCTCGGCCTGTTCCAAAAGGACATCAATGTCGCCTGGGACCTTGCGCCGCACGACATCGCCATCATCCTGCATATCATGGAGCGGGAGGCGATTACCATCAACTGCCACGGCAGCGCGCACGTCACGCCGGGTGTGGAGGATGTCACGACCATGTGGCTTAACTTTCCGGGAGAGCGCTCGGCCATCATCCACAGCAGCTGGCTCGACCCGAGAAAAGTAAGGGAAATGACCATCGTGGGCAGCAAGCGAATGATCGTTTATGACGATGTTTCCCCGCTTGAAAAAATCCGGATTTTCGACGCGCGGGTGGAAAGACCGCCGCACTATGACACCTTTGCCGAATTCAATTATGCGTATCACTATGGCGATGTCCATGTGCCATACCTCAAACAGGAGGAGCCGTTAAAAACCGAATGCCAGCACTTTCTGGATTGCATCAACCAGGGGAAAACTCCCATGACGGATGGCAGGCAGGGTCTTGAACTGATCCATATTTTGGAGGCGTCCTCCCAATCGCTGAAACTTGGCGGCGCTTTGGTGAATCTTTCCGGACGGAATAATGCCAACGACCGGACGCCGCCTGTTCTGGATCCGGGCAAAAGAACATCAACGGTGAGAATCGCAAAGAAATAGGCTATGCCGGGCTGCGCTCGGCAAATCTCTTATGGGGGAAACACCCCATATTCTTTTCGGGGGAGCGTATCCATACTGCTCCTGCATCTTATGAACAAAACAATCCGGCTTCGCCGGCCGCCACGGCTGTCCTTCATCACCAGTCCCGCGCGGCCCGGCTTTCTGCGTTAGGAACCCCGCGCATGCCAAACATTGTTTACACCATCCATTTGTTTTTCCTCACCATGGGAATCTTCTTTTCCATTTACGGTGTTGTCTTGTTGAAGCAGTTGCCGGAATACCGGCGGCGGGTTGGGTCGGGCGAGATTCTGCGCGGCAAACCGCAGCCATCATTCAAGGGACTCCGGCGGGCAGCCATCGGATTGCTGGTTGCCGGAGTCCTGTTCATGATCTGTTGGAATTTCCATTTGTTCTGAGAGCCTTCGGTGAGGGTTCATCGGACAAACGTTGATTGAAGGTCTTTATTTTCCTCCTGTCAGCAATCGGTTTTTGCTTTTCCCAGCCGGTGACTCCGTCCGCATGGCGTTGGACTTCCATCCAAGCCCATCATCCCGCCCCGGGTTGATGCGCGTTCTCTATTCCTCCATCACGTCGGCGTCGAGCCGGGAGATGAAGAATCCGGCCAGCACCATGAGAACGGCAGCCGCCGGCAGAAGATAGATGAACCCGCCCATCGTTGTGCCGGTCAACATCCCCAGCGCCCACAAGACGAGCAGTATTGCCACAAATATATAAAGCATATTATTTCCCTTTTGGCCTGTTTTCCCACAGCGCAAACAATACGGGAATTGGGCTGGTCCGTTCCATGGGGTGTTTTACTAACAGATTACTGAAGCCAGCGTGGTCTCCTGCAAAAATAAAGGAGCCGGAACGGTTTCCCGTCCCGGCCTTGATTCAGTCAGACTGTTGCATTCCGATTTCAGCTTTCTAATTTCAGAATTTCAGCTTTTGTGTTGGTCAGTCCACAATGCTCGAGCCGGGCATGGACCAGTCGCTTTGACCGGTGCTGCCGCCCAGCGCCCGCGCGCGCACTTGATACACCGTGCCGGTCGTCAGACCGGTCAGCGGGATGGTGCGCGCCTGCGCCGAGAACTTGACGGTCGTCCACGCGCCTGTGCCCGTGCAGATCTGCACCTCGTAGCCATAGGCATTGGCTATCGAGGTCAGATGCACGTCCAGCTCCGTGGAGGTGTCGTTGGCGATGCCCGAGATGGACGGCGTGTCCAGTTTTGACTGTCCGTGATTGGTGCTCGTCGGCACGAAGCCGGAGGTGAGCATCAGGTCGCGGTCAAAACGGCTGACCGTCTGCACGTAGAACGCCAGCGCGTCAAGGCCCTCAAAGACCGCCGCCACGGCGACATTGCGCGCCGTCAACGCCAGCTGGCCGCCATCCTGATAATTCTTGATGGCAACCTGCAGGTTGGTGATGCGCGTGGTCATGTCCACCGCGGCGGTGGGGTCGGGCGGCACAGGCGGCACCAGCGGGATGGGCGGGTTGATGAAAACCACGCTTCCCGTCAGGCAGGTGACGACCCACCCCGCAAAGGGCGGGACCGCCTCCACCGGCAGCCGCTTGTAGCCAAGGCTGACTCTGTTGACTTGTTTTTTCATAATAAACCTTTCGGTTGATTGTTGATAAAATCGGGGCCATCCGGAGGGAGCCAACCCGGCTCCGCGCTGCACCCGTGTTACACGCGCCTAAACCGCAACCGCCATGCCAGAAGCGGCATTTAAGCAAATGCTGTAAATGCTGCGACAGCACTTACAGCTTTCCTTTAAGACCGTTTTGAGACAGGTGCTTCTGGCAGAGGGAAATGGCCCGAAACGCCGCGCCGGATTGTCGCGCGACTCGAAAAGCCGGGCGCGAAAAAATTCCCGCGAGATTGTAAAGAAACGGGACAGGACGGCGGAAAAAGGTCGTATGTCAACTTACAAACGTCACGTGTTAATTAACAAACATCGCTTGTAAACTAACAAGCGCCGCGTGTTAACTTGCAAACGTCGCTTGTAAACTAACAAGCGACGTGTGTTAACCTGCAAACGCCATGTGTAGCGCTACAAGCGTCACGTGTCAACTTGCAAACGACGTTTGTAAACTTACAAGCACCGCGTGTAACGCTGCAAACGACCCGTGTTAACCTGCAAACGTCGCGTGTAGTGCTGCAAACGCCGCTTGTAAACTAACAAACGCCGCGTGTTGGTAAGCAAACGCCACGAGATTACCGTCTCGTCAGCCGCGATTTTGGGAATTACCGGTGGGGTTGGCTATATCAGATCAGTCTGCTTTCCTGACAGGTGTTTGCCGGAAATGGTTTCCTTGCCGGCCTTCGCGAAGGGATTTTCCTGCGGCGGCGCTTCCACACGCTCTTTGCCGCTCAACAATCCTTCAATCGTGAGAATCTGGATTTTGGGATAATCGGTTTTGTGCCAGAGCTTGGATTCATAGCGGCCCGCGTCCGCCGCTTCTTCGCGCATGGGCTTCGTGGGTTTTTCCAGCGTGATTAAAATGCCGCCGATGAATTTCTGGTTGTTCACGTCGCCTAGCAGCGTGGACACGTCGTTGCGCTGGACGCCGCCGCCTTTGACTTGCACGAGGATTTTCTGGCGCACGGCTTCACTGACGCGCCCCTCACCCTTCCCTCTCCCCGTCGGACGGGGAGAGGGTGTCCGCAGGACGGGTGAGGGGTTTGCGTAATCGTAAAAATACAGCATCCCGTCCACGCCACGGTCTGCGCCTTTGCCATCGCCTTCCGTGCGCGGGCGGGCGTCAATCAGCGAGAGCGCCCATTGCTGGAACTGCCACTTGTCCAGTTCCGCCAATGCCTTGGCGCTGCCGAAATCCGTGGGCTGGCCGCGTTCCTCAAACTGCGCGTCTGCGCCAAAGGCGTCTTTGAGGCGGCGTTTGATGAGATTGATGGCGAGGTAGGTGACATCAATGCCAATCCATTGCCGGCCGAGTTTTTGCGCCGCGTGAATGGTGGTGCCGCAACCGCAAAACGGATCCAGCACGATGTCGCCGGAATTTGTTGAAGCTTGAATTATTCTTTCAAGCAATACTTGTGGCTTTTGTGTTGGATAACCGAGGCGTTCAAGTCCGACTGCCTGCAACGGCGAAATGTCTGTCCAAACATCGCCGACTTTCGGCCCCAATTGTTCGTTCAAATAATGTTTCTTTGCAATGCGTCCATCTTTTGTTTTTGGAAAAGCCAATCTACCTTCAGCATCGAGTTGTTCCATCAATTCGCGGCTAACTCGCCAACCTTTTACCGGCGGTTTGAAACCTTTGTATTCGTAAGTGAGATTTGGCCTTGTATTTGGACTATCTAACGGAGCTAAACGATACGCGCCTTTGCCATCGTTGTCGTCCAAACTGAAACGTCCAATGTAATCTTCGTCTGGTTCGGTGAAAACAGATTGAAAAAATGTTTCATTTGTTTTGCCGTAAGCAAGAATTACATCATGATTTGAACCGAACTTGCGGCGAACGTCACCTTTTGCTGCCGTTCGTTCCCAGATAATTTCATTTCGGAAATTTTCTTGTCTGAAAATTCCATCCAGCAGCATCCGCAGATAATGGCTCGCGGTCGGGTCGCAATGGAGATACAGGCTGCCGGTGGGTTTGAGGACGCGATGCAGTTCCACCAGACGCGGCGCCATCATCGCCAGATACGCCATCATCGGGGAATTTTTCAGGAACTGGTGCAGCGCCTCCACCATTTCCACGACGGCGGTGTTGGGGCAGTGATCCACAAACTCGGCGTAGGTCTGCGCGGCGTCCGCCCAGTTCCAGGTGTCCGTAAAGGCGTGGAATTGCGCCTGGCTGGCCTCGCCGGAAGCCTCGCGGAAGAGGACGTTGTAATCCGCATTGGAATTGAACGGCGGGTCGAGATAAACGAGGTCAACGCTGGCGTCGGGAAAAACCTTCGGATCGCGCAGCCACTTGAGATTGTCACCGAACAGGAGACGGTTCATTTATTTTGCAATTATGTAAATAAAAGTTAGTCAAAAAATACAAATTTAGGCGTAGTTGCCAGAACGCAAAAGAGCTTCCTGTGCGTTAAAAAAGCTCAAATGCTGACGCTTGGCTTGTTCAATATCAGCGGAGTATGCTTTATCAAAGGCACCTTTTGAATCTTTGTTCCCGTATAATTGATGCCGTCTTCTAAAGGCAGCTTGAAACGCAGAAATTGAGGATACCGGAACTTGAAGAGTATCATGGGTGATCAACAAGTATCTAGTTTGCAGATAAATTAGCTCCACAGCCACTAAAGTATCAGCCTTTGAGACGTAATCTTCCAATTGCTTTTGATAACCCTGCAAACGCAAATCACCATACAAACAAACAAGTAATAGTTTTTTTAAGTCATTGGTGGAAGTATTTAACGCAGCCAAAATGGTTTCTTGTAAACTCTGGTTGCCGATATTATTTGATAGAAATAATTGACCACCCATTGTTACGATATAAGCCGTAAGTGTTCTAAAATCACTTGCGGTGCTCTCGCCTCTCATGCTGTGGAAAAATTGAATCAGGTTCAGGTTGAGGCTAATGTGAAAATCAAGAACCTGATCTAACAGTTTAACCTTTTCATCGCCAGAAATATTTTCAAGATTGCGAAATAGATTATAAAAAGTTTTTAAGGCTAAAACGCAAGTTCCAAGCTCTTCCGCTTGGCAAGTGGGTTGAAGTGGTCGGAGTTGAGCGATTCGGTCATGCGCTTGCTTGCTTTTTCGTTTGTCAAAGCCTTCGTCATCCTTTTCGTAGTCAATTTTCTTCTTCAAATCTGCGTTTGCAATTTCATCGGCTGTTTTCTCGCGGTCGCATTCGACCAGCAGGTCGTTAATATATTTCTCTAAATCTTTAATTGTAAATGCTCCTTTGCCCTTAAATGCAGTCCCGACATGCACAAGCACAGTTTTTGCAATTGTTGTGTTCTCGCGAAAAATGCCACCATAAAGACTGAGAGCATGTCCAATCGACAAACAGCCGGACAAGCTTGTTAGCATGGCATCCGGTTCAGCTATTTTACGTTCAAACGCACGTGCTAAATAATAATCATAAAATGCAAAATAGGAAAACTTTATCGAATCGTCTGATAAAATGACCAATCCGCTATCGTGCAATGATCCAATAAAGTTTTGAATGTTAACCGGTAGAAACTTTTCCTTAAAAAATGCTTCAACCATGTCTTCTAATGACTTCCTATCAATTGATATGGCTCCACGTGACAGGCATGTGCAAGCAAGTCGCATTAGTATTTGACGCTTGTTATACAATGAATCAGCGGAAGAAGTCTCAACTTGACCAAGGCGATGGTCTTCAATTTTTTCCAGCAATCGAAGGAATGACAAACTCGAAACCTGCTTCCCCAGGGTAGGAAAAATGGAAAGATACAAAGCAACTATCCATGGGGTCGCGGGAATGTCAGTATCTTCAAGACTGGCCTTAACAAAATTATATGCTGCATCAATATTAATATCTGTATTCTCGAAATATTTGGTAACAAACTCACGTATGCGACTTGGTCCCCAATGGCTCAACTCATAAAAGTCGCATTTTGCAAAGGCAGGTTTTTGCACCAATGCATCAAAAAGAAATTCACTCCCGATTGACAGAAGTATTATCCAATCTCTTTCCAAAGCTAACCCCATGAGATAATCCAATGTTGTCAAATGTTTTTCTCCAAGTCCATCTGCTAGAATAATGGCATGCTGGAGTTTTTCGCCCGGAAGCTCCTTGCCGGCAATTGAATCTAAATAATCACCAAGTCCTTGTTTTGACTCAAAAGATTGGTTCGCCTTAAACTCAACGTAGAGAGCCAAACGTTCAGACTTATCTAAAACTCGTTGTTCACTTAAATCTGCCGCTAATGTTTCTAAAAGAATTGTTTTCCCTGAATCAGTTGGGCCAAATATAATTGAATGGTTCTTTGCAATATCTACTAACCCACCACTAATTGGTGATTTTATCTTTGTTCCGGCTGACCATGTGACTTTTGAAATTTTTGGGGTGACCAGAACGGGGTTGTCTATTTTTTGGATTATTTGCAACTGACTTTTTACCACTTCTTGTAGCCTTGACTTGCAAGCAGCAATTCTCTGAACCATAACTGCGTGAGTCAATTTTGAAATGTCTCGAACAGGAAGATTGAACTTATGCACTCCATCTCGTGCGTGGGCGGTATCCCTGTCAAAATCGTTACGGTTACGAATGTATTTACGAAAATTTGCTGTCAAAGCCCGATTTTCAATGCTTATTCGGTATAAGTTGTAGCCATCCACATGCTTTCCGAAGTATAGTGCTGGGGCCGTCAAGAAGAGAGAATTGTGGGCTGTCGTCTGTTGAGCGATACTTACCTGTCCATGTAAATGTCCAGATAATATTATTTCAAAGCGACGCTTCAAGTCCTCTAAAATATCACTTTCGCTCTCGTGGAACCAATCGAAAGGATGATGGATCAAAGCAATCCTCAAGGCACATTTATTCAGAGCCTCAGCCGCAATGTTGACCTGCTCGTGTGTTAGAAATAGCTTGCCTTTATCTTGATCGCTTGAGCAGCGCCAAGCTGAATTAAGGCTGGCTATACCTATATCAAACCCTTGAACAGACACAGAATGGAAAGTAAATGGAGCCGCTGAATTGTATTTTGTTTTGAAGAATTCAAAATAACCAGCTAGTCGTTTCGAGGCATATCCGTTTGTTTTGAAAGCATTACCAGCCGCTTCAGATGTCTTAAGTGTTCTTTTTAATCCAGATTCCTCCATTGCATCAATCAGATTACGATCAACATCATGATTTCCAGGAATGACGAAGACTTTCTTTGGTGATATTTGAAATCGTCGTAATAATGGCTCAAACAAAAGTTCATTTGATAGTTTATATTCCTCTTCTTTTCCTGAAAATGCAATGTCGCCAGTAAACACTACCAAATCAATGGTTAAATTCTGAAGGGCGATGTCATCTAAAAGAGCAGTTACGCGCATTTGAAGCTTATCTTTCTCGCTCAATCTTGCGTGCAAGTCGCTAATATGAAGAATTGTAATTTCGTTTGCCATATATTACCCGCTAGTTTGCAACTGCTGCCTGAATACGCCGATTTCAGAACCATGTCGAGAATTTTTCATCAAACCAATTCCAATCGTTCCAAAGTGTTTCGCCGGTGTTCCAAATCGGGCACGGGAATTTGCGGCCGTTCCGGGGATTCGTCATAAGTGCGCTCGTCCAGTTCACGGCCGGTTTCCTTTTTGCGGACGCC
>Ga0181525_10001459_pt1 | contig 20113 bp, 12 predicted proteins | sample PEATcosm2014_Bin_48_FD_121100 | JGI IMG/M metagenome (GOLD analysis project Ga0181525, IMG submission 121100) | Peatland microbial communities from MTU Mesocosm Facility, Houghton, MI, USA - PEATcosm2014_Bin06_10_metaG | ecosystem: Environmental > Terrestrial > Soil > Wetlands > Peat | place...
AGTTCGGCCAGATGGCGGAGGGTAACTTCGGAGAGATTGCCCGGAATTTCGTATGCACGCAGAAATAAACGCCGGCCCGGGTTGAGTTTTCCACAGGTCCCACCCTCGGTAACTCATCGACACACTTCCACTGGCGGCGCTTCCGTCATATGCTGATAACGAAAACGTTCTGCGTCACATATCCTCAGTATGGATTCGCTAAGCCTCTATTCGGTGGTGGTTGTCGGTGGCGCCGTTGCGCTGGGCACCTACGCGCTTCTGCGGCGCAAGCCCAAGGGCCCGGCAGACTTGGAACGTGAACGACGCACCTGGCTCGACGGTATCGGCCGCATCACTGACGGCACCGTCATCGACGTGCAGGAGATGGCGCCCACCAACGGCCACCACGCCGCCGTGCTGCTCATCTATAAATATGACGTCGCGGGTGTCTCCTATGAGTGCTCGCAAGATGTTACCTACCTCCGCCAGTGGATCAATCTGCACTCCTGTCGCCTCGGTCTGCCCACCTCAGTGAAATACGACCCGCACAATCCGGGTAACTCGCTGGTGGTTTCCGAGAGTTGGATGGGACTAAGGCAGTAGAACAGCATCCAGCAGTAAGTGATCGGTGTTGAGTGGAAACTGGAGGCGGTGCCGGACTGGCTGTCGCTGGCCAATCGCAGCCAATCACTGATCGCTAGCCACTGCTTCTTAGATCTGATAATCGTCCTGAAACAATTCTTGCGGAGAGATATTTGGGGTGGTCGTCCCTTCGTCGATGGTCAGGTCGGGCTCGGCGCCCAGCGCCTGGTGCGAGTGTTGCTGAAACCTCTGGCGCAACTCGTGCACCTCCCCAGCCAGCTTGATGATTACGTCGGACAGCGGGTCGCGGATGTCCTTGGGGTCGGTGATCACGACCCTCTTGCCGTCTCTTAAAACAATGTGCCCCGGCACTCCCACGATCGTGGAATTCGCGGGCACGCTTCGCAGTACCACCGACCCTGCGCCCACGCGGCAATTGTCTCCAATCGTGATGTTGCCCAGCAGCTTGGCTCCGGAGCCGACCGAGATGTTATTGCCCAGCGTGGGATGGCGTTTGCCTTTCTCCTTGCCGGTTCCGCCCAGCGTCACCCCCTGATAAAGCGTGACGTCATCTCCGAGGACAGCCGTCTCGCCGATCACCGTGCCCATGCCGTGGTCGATGAACAGCCGCCGTCCGATTTCCGCGCCGGGGTGAATCTCAATCCCAGTAAGCAGGCGCGCCACTTGCGATACGAATCTCGCCAGGAAGCGCATGCGGTGCCTCCACAGCCAGTGGCTTAGGTGATGCCCCCACACCGCGTGCAGTCCGGGGTAGCAGATCAATACCTCTAAGTAGGAGCGCGCGGCGGGATCGGACTCGAAGACTGCAGCAACGTCTTCGCGCACCGACCGGACGAAGCTGATCATGGGTCAGTTCTCAGTTCTCAGTGGTCAGCTCTCGTGAAACCTTGCGCGGTATGGACCGAAGCCGCGTCGTCCCGCAGAACCGCGACTGCGAACCTTCTTTCCTGTTCCAAATGAACCTAGCCTAGCGCAGTAAAGAGTGCAAGGGCAAGAAACTGAGGACTGAGTCGCTTAGCCCCCTGTCTGGAAGCCGCCACTGTGCGCGACGGTGATGCGGAGGTATTTGTAAGGATTTACGGGAGTGTCGTTGATGCGAACTTCATAATGCAGATGCGGACCGGTAGAGCGGCCGCTCAGTCCGACATAGCCGATCGTGTCGCCACGATGAATGTGTTGTCCAGGGGTGACCGAGAAGCCGGAAAGATGCCCATAGCGGGTGCAGATGCCGTGGCCGTGATCCACCATAATGGCCTTCCCGTATCCCCCGAGAAAGTCCGCGAAGACGACCACGCCATCCGCCGGAGCGACTACGGGGTGACCGTAATTGCTGCTGATATCGACGCCGCTATGAAAGGCGCCTTCTCCGTTAAACGGGTCGATACGTTCTCCGAAGCTTCCGGTAACCTGGCCTTCTACTGGCCACAGGTTCGGGGCGGAGTTGGCGCGCGACCAGTCGGCGGTGGTGGCATTGCGGGTCATCCCCAGGCTGATACCAACGCTAGCCGCACCGGTTAGAGCCGAAGTCCGCAGCGCCCCAAGCTGATCCAGGGACGAAGTCACGTCGGCATCGTGAATCTGCTGCTGCGACGCTGTAACCAGCATGGGCTGCGACTTCAATCCATAAAGAGCGGACACTTCGCTGGCAATCGAGCCCAGGGAAGCCACTTGTACGTCGCGCTCCTTGGCCACTTCCTCCAGCCGGGAATAACGGTCTTTCAGCTGTTCTTTTTCGGTACGCAGTTCGTTATATCGGGAAACCTTGAGCAGCATGCGTGCGTATGAAGAGGCAATCCCGGTAAGGCTAAGGAATCCGATCGCAGCGCCGATAACAAAGACATACAGGTAATGGAGGGGGATGGATATCTTGCGTAGCTGGCCGTCGTCCCCGCGAGCTACAAACAGTATGTAGAAACGCTTCTGCAAATGCCTTCCTTCTTCCGCTTGAATGATCAGGGCCGGAACTCCAGGCAAGCTCTGAGGTTGCAGACGCCGGTTCGGACACCTGACTTTTCGGGCCACGCTTCCCATCTTGGGAATGGAGTTTGCTACGTGCCCTACCGCTTACGGAACCCCCGGGTTCGAAGCCGGAAAACTTTCAAGCCGGAAACTTCTTCCTATTCTGCAGTTCTTGGATGCCTAACTTCGCTGCTCCAAAGCTACAGACTTTCGCTTAGTCCCAAGGGGTTTGCGAATGACTGGTAAAAGGTAGCAAACCGGGTTCCCCCTGTCAACGACCGGGGAGTCCCGCAGAAGTTACCTAAGGCAGGGTAATTGTCCGCCTTAATCGCATCGCTGACCGCAGCGGACGGCCAGCTAAGGCATTGACCACAAGGCCGATAGAGGCATTTTGCCGGACAGCGTCGAAATCGCCCGCCCGGCGCGGAAAGGCAGCGCTCTACTCAAACCCCATTCACTCTGCACAGACGATGCTCTGCATTTCCCGGTTAGTCGCTTATAGTAGTTGCCGTGGCGGTTCCCGAAAAGAGGCTGATTGCACAGATTCGCCGAATGGCGAGGTTCGAGGCAAATCCTGCCGTCGAGGTCGGAATCGGGGACGACTGCGCCGTGCTGGGGCTTTCGCCCGGTCGCGGCGATCGGAAGAAGCCAAAAGGCGAAAACGACACCCTTGTCACAACCGACTTTTCCCTGGAAGGAGTCCATTTCCGCCGCGAGTGGCATTCGCCGGAATCGGTTGGACATCGTTGTCTGACCCGAGGACTGAGCGACATTGCAGCTATGGGCGGGGAGCCAGTTGCGGGGTTTCTTTCGCTCGCCCTGCCCCGCGACCTTCCTTCCACTTGGGCTGCCCGCTTTGCCCGCGGTTTGATGGCTCTGGCAAAGCGATCGGGCGTGACCCTCGCAGGAGGGGATACGGCTGCTTCCCTGGACGGAATACTTGCGGATATCGTAGTTCTCGGAACGGCCCCCCGGGGCACTTCGGTGTTACGTTCAACGGCTCGGCCCGGGGACTGCATTTACGTGAGCGGTGAACTTGGCGGCGCGGCAGCCGCATTGCGCCAGATGCTCAAAAAGCCCAGGCAGAAACTGAATCCGCGCGACTATCCGCGCCATTTCTTTCCCGAGGCCCGCCTCGAATTGGGCCGCGCTCTACGCCGGCGCGCCTTGGCTTCCGCGATGATCGACACGAGTGACGGCCTGTCTACCGACCTCGCCCACATCTGCGAGGAAAGCGGCGTGGGGGCCGAACTGCAGGCGGAAGCGATTCCTCGGGCCACAGTGGGCAAGCCGCAGCAAGAAGTCGATCTGCAGTTGGCGTTGCATGGCGGCGAAGACTACGAACTCCTGTTCACCGCTCCGCAGAGCAAGCTCGTCCCATCCCGGATCGGGGGGATCCCCATCGCCCGGATCGGACGCGTTACCCGCGGCCGGCAAATTGTTCTGTTGAGCGGGAGCGGCGTTCGCCAACCACTGAAGCCCGGAGGATGGGAGCACTTCGGCAATTAGTAGTTACCTTGGTCACCAGTCACCATCCATCTCTATACCTCGCCGGCAATAACAGCATTACAGTAAGGATATGTCGTTCTCCCCAAGTTCCCGCCTCCGCATCGTCCTTAGCTGGATTATGATCGCAACCTCGTCCGCCGTGCTCGCCTCCGACAAGAAGCAGCCGGCTCCGCCGCCAGCGCGCGCCAAGTCTCCGGTGCCCGCCGTCACCGACGACTACATTCACAAAGAGTTTGGCGACAACTGTTCGCTGATGCCCGGCCCACCGCAGTTTGTCGGCGACCTCGACGGCGACGGCATAGATGATATTGTGGTCGCCGGCCGGTGCAAAAATCCGCTCGCCGACCAGGCCGAATACGGCTTTCACGTGATCGATCCTTACGACAGCTTCCTGGGCTTCGGCGACGTCAAAGTCACGTCCACATTTGCTTCGGATGAACCGGAGCGTAAGGGCGTTTGTCTGCTGGTCGTCCACGGCGTGGGCCCCGATGCCTGGCGTTCCGACAAAGAGAAGCCTAAGTTCGTGCTCATCAACCTGCCCTTCAAAACCCTGACCGTGAAAAGACTGGCGTTGAAAAAGAGAACCGTATTGGGCGTCTATATGGAGGAACAGGGCGAAGGCGAACAGACCTCCTCGGTAGTCTTTTGGGACGGCAAAAAATATCGGTACCAGCAACTGGGGTCCACTCTGGAATAGTCGGTCTCTTTTTAGGTCCAAGGTCCGGGCCGACCGAGGGATGCCACGGACGTGAGTTGTTTCTGCTGGCGTATTTGTTCGGCAATCACTTCGCCCCCGCTTTTGTATACTTTGTAAGCTCGTGAGTAATTTTTCGAGCTGATAACTCTGTAGAATCTCCCATCGACGAACTCGATTGCGCAGTTGTTTTCGATGGCGATTCCGATGCCTCCGGTCCTTCGAATCATTCCCCCGGAAGTGCTTCCTCCGAGGGACCTCTCTGGTCATACCTTTGTGGTAGGGGCGATGTATCCCGCTTATTGATCCCAGACCTTTCGCGTTTACGCATTTCCACTTTCGCGGGTTGTAAAAGGACATCGAATCAGAATGTCCAGAATCAAACCAGCAAATCGAACCTGCACTGATGCCAGAGAGCACGGTTCCGTACTCGTAAGCCGACATGAGAAGTTTATCGACGCCGAGACGCCGCCAAAGACGCATCATCAGCAGAGTATTTCCGCCTCCGAAGTAAATGATGTCCGCCGATAAGATCTTCCCGGGGATCTGCTCATTTGAAAGCCTTTCTTCGATAAGGAACAGTACGTCTGTTTTACATTTTAAGTATGTGCCGAAGTACTCCTGAACGTGCTTCCAATACTTTTCGGAATCCGAGCTCGCGGTCGGGATAAAAAGGAGCTTGGGATTCTTCTTATTCGAGAGCCGGATCTTCTCTCGATCAATCGCGGCAGTGCCCCTTGTCCTTATCTCTCCCCCGCCGATTGCAACAATCGTCTTGGGCATAGGTTCATCCTAGCTTCAAATTCGAGCTGGCGCTTACGGCTGTGTCCACCCCGGCGCGGCGCAGCCGCCGAGCGGTTTGCCTAGAGCTGGGTAGTTTTGTCTGGCCAGTCTCAAAGCCGCGTGACCTAGCTCCCACCTGCTTGCCCTTCCACCCGCTATAATCCTCTCCGCCATGAATCTCGAAGAGAAAATCGCAGAACTGAAAAAACGCAATCATCTCGCCGAAGAGGGCGGAGGCGCGAAGCGGCGCGAGCGCCAGCACAAGGAAGGCAAAATGTCGGCCCGCGAGCGCATCGAGTTTCTGCTCGACGAAGGCACCTTCGAGGAGACCGACAAGCTGGTCACGCACCGCTGCAACGACTTCGGCATAGCTGAGCAAAAACCCTACGGCGACGGCTTCGTCACCGGCTACGGCCGCATCGAAGGCCGCCTGGTATTTCTCTTCGCGCAAGATTTCACCGTATTCGGCGGCTCACTCTCGGAAACGAATGCAGGGAAGATCGTCAAGATCATGGACCTTGCCGCGAAGATGGGTGCGCCCGTCATCGGTCTGAACGATTCCGGGGGCGCCCGCATTCAAGAAGGCGTGGCATCGCTCGCCGGATATGCTGACATTTTCCTGCGCAACACGTTATACAGCGGTGTGGTGCCGCAGATCTCCGCCATCATGGGCCCCTGCGCGGGCGGCGCCGTATATTCCCCGGCGATTACCGACTTCGTGCTCATGGTCGACAAAACCTCCTACATGTTCATCACCGGGCCGGACGTGATCAAGACCGTAACCATGGAAGAAGTCACCAAAGAGCAACTCGGCGGCGCCATGACCCACAACGAAACCTCGGGCGTGGCGCACTTTCTCGCGCACGACGATGCCGAGTGTTTATCGATGGTGCGTGAGTTGTTGAGTTTTGTGCCTTCCAACAACCTGGACGACCCGCCGCGGAAACCGTGCGCCGATCCTGCCGAGCGTAACCACGCCGCGCTCGACAGCATCGTGCCCGGGCAATCGAACCTGCCCTACGACATGAAGGAAGTAATCCACGCCGTGGTCGACGACGCTTATTTCTTCGAAGTGCAGGAGCACTACGCGAAAAACATCGTCGTCGGATTCGCCCGCCTGGACGGCCGCTCCGTCGGCATCGTCGCGAACCAGCCGGCCATGCTCGCCGGCACCCTCGACATCAACGCCTCGATCAAAGGCGCACGCTTCGTCCGCTTCTGCGACTGCTTCAACATCCCTCTCATCACCTTCGAAGACGTCCCCGGATTCCTCCCCGGCACTGCGCAGGAACACGGCGGCATCATCAAGCATGGAGCGAAGCTGCTCTATGCCTTCGCCGAGGCCACCGTCCCAAAAATCACAGTCATCACGCGCAAAGCCTACGGCGGCGCGTATTGCGTCATGGCCTCCAAGCACATCCGCACCGACGTGAACTACGCGTGGCCGACAGCAGAGGTCGCAGTGATGGGCCCCGAAGGCGCAGTAGACATCGTCTACAAGCGCGAACTGGAAGCCGCAGGCGATGGAAACTCGGGCACCGCGACTCGTGATGCGGTCCGCCAAAAGAAAATCGAAGAATTCCGCGACCGATTCGCCAGTCCCTATGTCGCCGCCGACCGGGGTTTCGTCGACGCCATCATCCAACCCCACGAAACCCGCAAGAAGCTGATCCAGGCCTTAACCATGCTAGAAACCAAGCGCGACAAGAACCCGCCAAAAAAGCACGGGAACATCCCGCTCTAACGTCAGAGGCTCAATCGCAGGGCTAGCCCCCAAGCGTAGCCGCTACGCCGCAGTGGAAGGTTGCGGGATTTTCATTGGTCCAAGCTACGGTATAATCACACCATCTGTAGGCGCGTAGCTCAGTTGGTTAGAGCGCTACCTTGACACGGTAGAGGTCGCTGGTTCGAGTCCAGTCGTGCCTACCATATTTTTCAAGCTGGTAGCTTGCTCCACCATTTTTCTCCACCCATGTTCCACCCATGATTCATGCGCGGCAACCGAATGGGTCTGTGAAGTGAACATTTCCGCGATCATTTCATCTTGCGCAGCGCGCAAGGTGTTATCCACCCCATGAGCATACAATCCTAGCGTCGTGCTCGGGTTCGCATGGCCCAGTAGTCTCTGCACAGTCTTGGGATCGTGTTTTTTGTCGATAAGGAACGTCGCCAGAGAATACCGCAGGTTATGAAATCCAAACCTGCGGCTGTAGTCGGCTGGAATTATTGCCAGATTCACGGCTGACTTCCGAAGATACGCGGAGGCCATCACCGAGCCGGTCCTAGGCTTCCGGCCCCTCTGGGTTGTGTGCGCCCGTTTCGGAAGCTCGTGCGCGACGTAGTGGTTGGCGAGGTCGGAAAATTTCCGTCGGCCTCGGTATTGAGGTTGTTCGTTGACGTGTCGCAAGACCGCCTGGCGCTCTACCTCAGCCCACGCCTTAGAGAAAGGGGAAGCATGAGAAGAAGGGAATTCACGGACGTCACGCCGAGGCGGATAGCCTCGGGTTGGGCAACCAACAAGGAACCACTCCATTCGTGAACGCAAGCGCGTTACCGTTAGCTATCCACAGCTAACTTCCGGGTCACTCGTCAGGAACCACGCATGCTAGGAATTAGCCGAATCAGGGCAGCCATAGACTCACGCTCGAACAAAGGGGAATCACCAAGTCAACTTGCTCGCCGCGCGCAGGGCCTAGGTCTTGAAACCTATGCGGCGAAGAAGGTCTTGGAAACGTGGATCAGTACGCAAGGTATCAAGCAGCAAGTCAGATTTTAGCGATAAAATTTGGAAAGACTTCTCCGAGCGAGCTTTTTCCAGGGACTCCAACGCTTTGTCGTTTTCGCCGAGCCCGGCGTAAATCGTGGCCATAGTGTAGGGAGAAGCAGTCGCTTTCGAGTTGCTCTCCAAATCACGAAGGATCTTCTCCGCTTCGGCTTTTTTGCCTACGGCTGCATAGGCGTGCGCCAGCGCCACTGTGGGGTCCTGAGAACCGCCCGACGTCTCAATTGCCTTCTGGTACTCCGCGATCGCTTCCTGAAGCTTGCCCGTGCCTTCGTAACCGACGCCAAGAGTGTAGTGCTGAAACCAATCCTTGGGGTCAAAAAGCAGCGCTCTCCGGCTTGAATCAATTAGGCTGGGGTAGTCCCGCAGCTCATAGTAGGTCACTGATTCGGTATGTGCCGCACTGAAACCATAGTCGAGCTGGTCGATCTTTGCGATCTCGGCGAGGGCTTCAGCCCGTCGGCCAACCAAGGCGAGAAAGATGGAGCGATCTTCATGCGCGCAACTATAGCTCGGTGCCAGAGCGATGGCACGATTGAACTCGCGATCGGCAGTCTCCCAATCCCAGTCAAAAAAGGAACTCAGCGCGCCGAGGGTGTCGTGGGCTTCGCCGATGCTGTCGTCCAGTTGCAATGCTTTGGATAGTGCATTCTTGGCCGACCGGTAGGCCAGATCTTTTTGCAAAGCTCCTGCATACGCCAAGAAGACGTAAGTGCCTGCGAGTCCCGCGTAAGCAAGAGCGAAGTCTGGATCTTTCTGGATCGCATCTTCGAAGTAGCGTTTGGCCTTCCTAAGTGAATCAGGATTGGTGAATTCGTTAGTAAAGTAAAGGCGTCCCCGGAGATAGTCATCGTACGCCGCCGGGTTGACCACGTGGGCTACGCGAGGCTGAGACTGCTGGTTTGGAGTGAGTTGTGCGCGGACTTGCTGCGCTATGGCATCCGCCACCTCACCTTGTAGCTTCAGGATGTCGCCAAGATCGCCGTCGTATGTCTCTGCCCAAAGATGCTGGTCCGTAGGAGCCGCGAGTAGTTGCGCGGTGACACGCACTCGCCGACCCGAACGAATGACCGACCCTTCAACGATGGCGTCCACATTCAATTCTCGTGCAATTTCCGGCAGGCCCTTTTTTGTGCCTTTGTATCGCATGACGGAAGTTCGCGAGATCACCCTCAGCGAGCCGACCTTAGCGAGGTCAGTAATCAACTGGTCCGTCATGCCATCCGCGAAGAATTCCTCTGACGGATCGCCGGACAAATTGTCGAGCGGTAGAACGGCGATGGAATTTAAACGAGGAGCAGCACCTGCAGGATGGGCACCCGTGTGCGCCAGCCAGACGGCAGAGCCTATAACAAGGAGCGTAAATATCGTGGCGGCAAGGAATGTGCGGGATCTAGTAGGCCTTAGGTCGACAGGCGCTTCTCTAGGCCGTTCAGACGGGGTGGAAAGAGATGGAGATTGAGTTTCTGCCCTGTCCACCGGAGCGATAAACCTGTACCCACGGCGCGGAAGTGTTTCAATGTATCGCGGCGTTTCGGCGGAGTCGCCGAGCACCTCGCGAAGGCGCGCGATGGCGTTGTGGAGACTATGGTCGAAATCGACGAAGGTGTCGACTGCCCAAATTTGTGCGCGCAGCTCTTCGCGAGTGACCAAATCGCCGGGGTGATTTAACAACGCGGCCAAAACCTGCAGGGGTTGACCCCGAAGGCGTAGTTTCACGCCGTGTTTACGCAGCTCACCAGCGCGGACATCCAGTACAAAATCGTCGAAGCGCAGTACACGCGCGCCTGGTGCGGAGGTAAGCATATCAACGCCCAGAAGGTTGGCAGAGTTTATCACACTTCTTACTGGTCACAGGCAGGTTTGCTGAGGGGCGGGAACACGTTTATCTTCAATAGCTTAACGACGGAGAAAACTTTGGGGATGGATGGAGGCCGCGAGGATTGCACTTTCATGCAGGAACAAGCAAAAGTGCGAGTGTTTTTGCGGGCTCACGAATCGAGAGAGCCACACCTGGAGAACCGTTTGTGAGCAATTCGCTACAGGATAAGGATAAGGAGAGTTAAATATGAAAAACTTGTCGCATGTGCCGATGCTGTTGGCTACTCTTCTGGCGCTTAACCCTTTTACCATGGCTCACCAGCCACAGGGGCAGGGGAACCAGGACAAGCTCGTCGAAATCATTCGCAACGCCACCCAGCAGTACCAGGATGTCACCCAAGCGACCGCGGCTGGATACAGTCCCGTCCTCGGCTGCGTAAGCGGCTCCGACCATGGAGCCATGGGCATCCACTACGTCAATACCAGTCTGCTGAACGGACCCATTGACGCCACGCAACCGCAAGCTCTGATCTATGAGCCGACTTCGAACGGTCAATACAAGCTAGTTGGCGTCGAGTTCATTATACTCGCGAGCGCCCTTCCCCCCAACGCCGCTCCGCAGCTGGAGGGTCACCTGATGCTGTACATCGACGGTCCTTCTGCGTCAAGGCCAAAGGCTCCCCCGAACCGTTACGGCCTACCGGCGTTCTTCGAACTCCACGTTTGGGCGTGGCGGGACAACCCCCAGGGCGCGTTCGTAGACTGGAACGACCATGTGACTTGCGCACATCAGTAGAGGCAGTACCGCCCATGGTGGCAGCGGCAGTGCAAGACCGGCTGCTTGCGAACAATCTGACTTGACGATGATTATCAACTTGAATCGTCATCTCTCTACCGCGGGAAGGACAGAGCCAAAAATATTCAACCGGGGAGCTGCTGGCCAGGTTTGGCCGTGGGAGTCAATCCCTGTGCGCCGCATGACCTTTCTGGCATACTCGTACACTCCGGTCGCTCGGGAAGTAGCTGTGAAGATTTCCAGTTTAGTTCCGTCGATTCTTCGTTTTGGCGCGTTCGAGCTCGATTCTGCAACTGGGGAACTCCGCACAAAAGGCATGAAGATCAGGCTGCAAGGGGCGGAACGGAGCTTAGCGGCGGAAACACGAGCAAACCTTAGCTCACCAGCATCCATACGGTCCCACAGTTTCTGCAGGTTAATTCCTTCTCTAGTTCTGGTCTTCCCATTGTGCTTCTCCGTCCAGGGGCAAAGCACGTATGGCGCGGTAGCTGGATCGGTTACGGACCCCTCCGGAGCCGCGACGGCCGATGCTCAAGTGACCTTAACCAACCTTGGTACCTCGGAAAAGCACACACAATCGACTCTCGCTGAGGGGCTCTATTCATTCGTAACAGTAATTCCGGGCCAATACCGTATCGAGGTTGAGAAGCAAGGTTTCAAACACGTTACTCGCGAACCCGTAGTAGTGCAGCTGCAACAGAGCACTCACATCGACGTGATGATGCAGGTTGGGGAGGTTCGCGAAGTAGTGCAGGTGACTGCAGAAACGCCTTTGCTCCAGTCAGAAACCTCGTCCCTGGGTCAGGTCATTGAGCAGCGGAAGGCCAACGAACTGCCCTTGAACGGACGCAACATCTTCAACCTGTCTGCACTTTCCCCTGGGGTCGTTCCCCAGGGCGAGTCGAATGACACACCAGTGGGAAAGAATATTTTCGCTTGGGCCAATTATCAGATCGGCGGTTCCTTCGCGAATCAGAGCGCGGAGTACCTCGATGGCCAGCCGTTGAACATCGCTTACATCAACTTGCCGCTCATCGTTCCAACTCAGGATTCGATTCAGGAATTTAAAGTACAGACCAACGCTTTAGGGCCGGAATGGGGCAAGTTCTCCGGGGGCGTGATCAACCTGAGTACGAAATCCGGGACCAATCACATCCATGGCGAAGCCCACGAATACCTTCGCAACAAGGTCTTCAATGCTAACGAGTATTTCCTCAAGGCTTCCCAAATCCAGGCAGGCGTCGAGAACGAGCCTCCACCGTTTACTCAGAACCAGTTTGGCGCGGCCGCGGGCGGGAGGCTGATCAAAGACAAGACATTCTGGTTCCTCAGTTGGGAGAGTTTTCGTCTGCGGCAGGGGCAGGTGTTTACTACCAACGTTCCGACTAAAGAGGAGAGGAACGGAAACTTTACCGGTTTAACCGACCAGGAGGGCAATCCGATCACCATCTATGATCCGTCTACGACCGACCCCAACACTGGTGTGCGCCAGGAGTTTCCGACCCATAATGTTATTCCGCTCACCGAGCAGGATTCGACGGCTAGGGATCTGCTGAACCTCTTTCCTCAGCCCACCGGCCCCGGTATCTACAACAATTACGTTGTTGCCACCAGCGCGGGCGGAAATCACAACCAGGCGGTTTTCCGCATCGACCAGAATATTACTCAGAAGCAGCGCCTGTTTTTCCGCTTCAGCTATTGGAACCTGCTCAATCTTGCCGTCGATCCCTTGGGGACCGGGCTGTGCGTCGGCCAGTGCAGCGAGAGAATCCACACCAAGGCAGGCGCCTTCGACTACAACGTGAACTTCAGCCCGACCACCATCGGTGATCTTAACTTCAGCGTCGGCCGCTTTGCCTACGATCGCTTGCCGAAAAATGCCGGATTCGACCTGACCACCATCGGCTGGCCGGCGTCTTTTAACAGTGTGGTCCCCGACATTATGCGGACCCCACCTACGCCATGCATAGAGAATATGACAACCAACATCACGTGTTCGGAGGGACAAAGCTTCATCACCGATCACAACACCGAATGGAACTTCTCCCCCAGCATCAGCATGATCCGGGGACGGCACACGCTGGTTTTCGGCGGCCAGGTCGAAGTGGAGCGGGACAATTACGCACAGACCAACATCGCGACCGGCATTTTCGCGTTCGATCATACCTACACATCCAGCGCGGCGCTTAATCCCGCGCCGAATACTGGCTTCGGGTTTGCAAGTTTCTTGATGGGATACGCCGTCCCGCCCGGTGCCTTCCAGGGCACGCCCTCGGGCATAGTTCAAGTTCCGGCGCTCACGGCGGGGCAACAAATCTATCGCGGCGTGTATTTTGGCGATACCTGGCACGCGACGGGAAAACTGAATCTGAATCTCGGACTCCGCTACGAGCAGCAAGGGCCATGGTCAGAGCGATTCGACAGGCTGAGCTACTTTGATCCTAGCGCAATTAACCTAGGCTCCCAAGCGTCCGGGCGTTCTGACAAGGGGGAAGTATTCTTAGTCAAGACCGGCAGGAACGAGAGCCGGAATAACTTTCCGCTCGACAAGACCAACCTTGCGCCTCGCATGGGGCTGGCCTACAGCCTCAATCCCAAGACTGTCATTCGGTCAGGGTACGGGATCTTCTGGATTCCGAACTATGTATCTTTCAATGTCAATCCAGGCAATGATACGGTGGCTCTCGGGACCAGCGTGTATACGGGTTCGATCGACGGGGGGATAACCTTCATCAACAAGATCAGCAACCCGTTCCCGGCGACCGGGATTCTCCCGCCACCCGGGCGCAACTTTCCCCCCGGTCAAAGCGTTCACACATTTACCGCCGGTACTGGGGTCTTTGCGAATGATTATTTCGACTATCGTACGGGTTACGTGCAGCAGTGGAACTTCGACCTTCAGCGTGAACTGCCAGCGGGTTTCTTCGTCGATGTGGCCTACGCCGGTTCCAAGGGAACCCACCTTAGCGCCGGGACTACGGCGATCGATCAGTTGCCCGACCAATATTTTGCGCAAGCTGCTGCCGGAACATTAAACCTCTTCCGGCAGGTGACCAATCCCTTTACCGCAATGAGCGGCAATGGAACCGCGCTGGGAGGGCCAACCGTTTCTCAGGGTCAGCTCCTCCTGCCCTATTCCCAGTACAATGGCGCCTATTCCAACGCCTTGGGGGCTTACGACAGTATCTACCACTCGCTTCAGGTTGCGGCCCAGAAGCGCTTCGCGAGTGGCGGGACCTTGCTCGTGGCGTACACGAACGCAAAGCTCATCAGCGATACCGACACCCTCACTTCCTGGCTGGAGAGTGGTTCAGGGTTCACGGGTTCAATCCAGGACAACTACAACCTTCGTGGAGAGCGCTCTCTCTCCTCCCAGGACGTATCTCAACGTTTAGTGGTCAGCTACGTACTTGATCTGCCATTGGGCAGGGGCAAGAGATTCCTCGCTGGGGCAAGTGGAGCAGTGGGCAAGCTTGTGTCCGGGTGGGGCGTGGACGGGATCACGACGCTGCAGAGGGGCTTCCCCCTGAAGTTTTCCACCTCGAACCCAACCCAAGCCTTTAGCGCGGGCGCACGTCCAAATCGCATCCCCGGCTGTAAAGCGGAGCTCTCGGGCAGTGCCGAATCCAGGCTGAATGAATGGTTCAACACCTCCTGTTTCTCGCAACCCGATGCCTTTGTCTTTGGAAACGAACCGCGAGTGGATTCTAGCCTGCGTCAGCAAGGTATCGTCAATTTTGATGTCGCCGTATTCAAGAGAACCACCTTCGGTCCGAGCGAACGGATGGGTCTCGAGTTCCGCACCGAGTTCTTCAACCTCTTCAACCCTCCGCAGTTTGGCGCGCCAGACACCTTCCTTCCGGATGGGACCTTTGGAAGCATCAATAATACGGTCAACAATCCTCGGCTGGTCCAGTTCGCTCTGAAGTTTGTGTTCTGATCGTCGAATCAAGGTTGAAAGACGCGACGAAACATCGACCTGGTGTTCATGCAGCGGCCGGAACCGGCGCTGCCCGCCGAGACATTGACTATCGGACTGCCTCATTCGGGAAAACTCGAATGCCTGCTCGGTCCTGCAGAACAATTTCGACATCGTGCGGCCCGGCCCGGCCGCTCCCGCCGATCCCAAGCGGCCGCAGCACGAGGCCGCATTGCTCGACTACATTTTGCCTCGCGACCCAAAACTGAAGCAACATTCCGTTATTCTAAAGATAAGTAATTTATAATCAGATAGTTAACCGCGCGTTCGGGGATCGGCAGTTGGTGCGGGATTGAAGTTAAGTAGGTTGGGTCACAGAAAAAGGAGGTTCCCGTGACCCGAAGACGCCAAAATGCTGGAGGAACTCCAGGCGTCACAACTACTCTGCCATCATCACGCAACTACCTGCGGGTCGAGGCGGACTTCGCCAAGTATTTTGGCAAGTCTCCCGACAAATTCGGTCCCAACGAACTTCGCACCTACCAAGCCTCTCTGCTGCGAGAGCGCAAGCTGACGCCCGGTTTTGAGGGTCTGAACAGAATCTGTTTGACAGTCCACATCCTCCGACCGGCTGACGCGAGGACGCTCTGGCGCTTGACTATTTCAATCCGTCAACCACGTACAGGTCCGACGTGATGCGTTGGTAGGTATACACGTAGCTTTTCAGGTCGAGCGAAAACTGGGGAGGCGTGTTAGAGAACAGGCCGGTCGGATCGGCCGGTGAAAACGATCTAAACAGCTTGCGTTGCCCGGTTGAGAGATCGATCATAAAGATCTTGCTGGGCACCTCTCTGCGCCCGACGAGCAAGGATTTTTTGTCCGGTGTCCACTGCACTGGAACATCCCCGGATTGGGTGTTCGGAACAATTCGCGATGAACCGGTGGCCAAGGGATAGATCGTGATCTTCCCTTCAGGATCCTGCGCCGCGACCTGCTGGCCGTCGGGCGAGATGCAGCTACGGTAGGCGATACTCACACCCTCCGGGGTGACGGGCCGAGGCTTGGCCTCGTCGATGCTCTGTAACCATAGCCTCAGGCCGTGGCCACCGGGTACGCTACCCAACTCCAGAATATGTCGCCCATCGGGTAAGAAAAAAGCTTGGTGAACCTGGACTTCCCCAGTAGAAATCGGTCGCGAATCCCCGGCGCCGGTCGGCAGTTCGACCAACCTGCGCCCCGAGGAAGCGTTGAGCGCCAGCGCCCATTTTCCGTCCGGAGACAAAGAAGGAGTTCGACCGTCGCCCAATCGCACTGCTGGTGAGCCGTCGGTTCCCCGCACATACAATCCGCCGGTCTCGCCGCCTGCTTCACCCGTTTCATCGAAAGCGACCAGCTTTCCGTCGTCGCTGATATCCCGCGGCACCGTCCAGTCGTGCCAGCTCAGATCACGTTCCTTCGTCTCTCCCGGCGCAAGGCCGATCATGCCGGCGCGTAAATCGTCACGCGAAAATAGCACCCGTCCATCCTTGGAGATGTCATGCAAAGTCAACGTGCCCGTTCCCAGGTAAACCAGGCGTTCTTTTCCCGCCAGCGTAACTGCGTGCAACTCGCGGCTCGATCCCGAGGTTGTGCCGGTAAACCAGACTTCGTTTGTTCCCGGCCACCACGCTAGACCTTGTACGCTTACGAACTCACCGGTCAGCGTTTTCTTCTTGCCCTCCCCGTCCACCACGGCAATCATGCCGTCGTCATCCCTCTGATAGGCATGATCCACAAAAGCTACTAATTTTCCGTCCGGGGATACCCGTGGATGGCTGACCCAGCCCGCCGTCTCATACAGAACTTTGCCGAGGGGGTACTCGAGCCTCACCTTTCCGGCAACCCGGCGTACGACTGCGATACTGACCCCGTCGGGCGACCAGTCGGCGTATTCCACATCATCAGCGATGTCGCGCGGGGCGCCGCCTCCTCGCGGCGCACGAGCCAGCATCCCGGCCGATTCGAAACCCATTACGAAGTGGCGATTGGTGGAGACTCCCAATTCTCCCGAGCCAGAGATGGCCAGGATATCGGTGGTTTGTAACCCAAGAGGGCGCGATTCGGTGCTTCCGTTCTCCGCAACGAACAGCTCCTCTGGCCGGCCTTCCCAGGCGGCGCCATAAATTAAATTGCCGTCGGGCGTAAAGCGTGCATTCCAGATCGTTCCCCGCCGGAAGGTGATGCGGTGCAGTTTGGGATGTAACGCCACACCGCTAGGTTGCAGCCAGGCTCGTAATCCCAGCCCCGCCGCCACCAGCAAAACCAGCGCCGCGAGTGCCGGAGCGACCCATCCCTTCCGCGCCGGTGGTGCAGGCATTGTAGAGGTCGTGCTTGAGCTTGAGCTTCCAGTGACAGACTCGAGTGCGAAGGCGATATCCTGCGCCGACTGAAAGCGCTGCCCTGGCTGCTTCTCCATGCAGTGGCGCACAATGCGTTCCAGCGCTGGTGGAATGGCGGCGCTTTGCCGGGAAAACTCGGTAGGTTCCTCGTTCAGGATTGCGGTCATGGTCTCGGCGCCGGTGTTGCGTTTGAACGCACGCTGGCCACACAGCATTTCGTACAGAATGGTGCCGAAACTAAAAATGTCCGAGCGCTGGTCCGCGGCTTCGCCTCGCACTTGCTCGGGCGACATGTAACCCACGGTGCCTAAGACTTGCCCGACACTCGTTTGTGCCACGGTGACGCCATCCACCGTCTCGGCAAGCGTTTCCGGTCGATGCAGTTTCGCCAGACCGAAATCCAGGATCTTAAGCCTGCCACTTCGTGTGACGAAGATGTTTTCGGGCTTGAGATCGCGGTGAACGACACCTTGCTCGTGTGCAGTCGCCAGACCCTGCGCTAGCTGCACCGCGAGCTCCATCGCTTTGCGAGCCGGCATACCCGAAGCAGAAATGATTTGCCGGAGCGTTTCGCCTTCGAGGAGCTCCGAGACTATGTAGTGGACGCCACCCGCGTTGCCGACGTCGTAAACGGAAACAATGTTGGGATGATTCAGGGCGGCAACTGCGCGCGCTTCCTGCTCAAATCGGCGCAAGCGATCCGGATCAACGGTGAACGAATCCGGCAAAACTTTCAGCGCAACATCGCGCAGCAGGCGCGTATCTCGCGCGCGGTACACCTCGCCCATGCCGCCGGCACCGATGAGCGCGATAATTTTGTAAGGGCCTAACTGCGTATCCGCCGCGAGAGACATAGCAGGGCAAGATTATAACCTCCCGGGTAACTTTTGATCGCGATGTACCGCTTACTCACTTCCAGATCGCGGACGAAAACGACGATGTCCTCGATCGACAGGTAGGGCTCTTCCCGGCCCGGGCGAAGCACGGTCCGGTTCGCCCGCGAGAGAAAGGCGTCGCTAGCCATCGGCAGCGCGTCGTTCCGCACGATGGTCCAAGAGTCCATTAAATGGACTTTTGATTGTTCTCTCGCCACAGAAGCCCGGGCGCACGTCCGCCTACACGACTCCCCATAAGGTCCACTAAATGGACTGCATCGCTGAAAATCCAATCCATTCTTCAATCCATCGAAACTTCGCCTTATTCGCATTTGCAAGGGTTTGGGCGGTCCCTGGCGGCGGCTCACGTTGTTGAAGGGAATGAATAGATGAGCTTTGACACAGTAGAGGTCGCTGGTTCGAGTCCAGTCGTGCCTACCATTTATCTCATTGAATCCGCTCAGTCGCGAGCGCGAGCTTCCGTCCGAGTTGGCCCAACTCGTCACCATTGGTCACCAATACAGAAAGATTTTCGACTGCCTTGTGTTGCGCTGCGGGAATCGAGATTGGGTGAATTTCGAGGGTCGTGGACATCTTCGAATGACCCAACTGCACTTGCGCTTCTCTGAGCGTCGCTCCCGCGTGCTGTAGAAGCGTGGCGTGAGTTCTGTGCAGAGTGTGCCGATTGAGCCAGGGCATCCCCAGTTTCCGTCCTACCGGCTTCAAGTAATGTTGGAGCAGGTTGGTGTCGCTGAACGGGGTGCCATTGCGAGTGTGAAAAACCAGATGCTCTCCCAATGCAGATTTCTCGCTTAGACGCTTTAGCGCTTCCTTAGAGAGGTTCCGGTATAGGAAGGGTACGGCGGCTGCCCTTGGTTTTTGGCGGGCCGATCAGACCTCGATAGCAGGCCTGCTCGACGCGAATCGCGCCGGAGTGGAAATCCACATCCCTCCAGCGTAAAGCTAAAATCTCGCCAATTCTAGATAGTTTGGCATCCTGTGCAAATTGTTTAATCTCAACTTTACATTTGCGGTCAAAATTCGTAAAACACGCCACATCCAGGTCAGATTCGACTGAGATCGTCGCTCATCCTGTGGATTTCTTTTTATTTGTTATTCATCGCCCATCACGCACCTCGGACTACCTTAGTCCTTGTAGTTGTTTGTCTCAGGAGGAATTTATGTCGTCGAATTACCTGGCGCAAGCCAGACAGCATCTCGCGGTTGGCACCAGCTTACTTGGTCTGCTTGTCAACCTGGGAGGGCCTGCACCGGTCGCTGCTCAGCAAGTCAGAACCGCCTCGCCCATTAAGCATGTCATCGTAATCATCGGTGAAAACCGCAGCTTCGATCACGTTTTCGCGACTTACATTCCCAAGAGTGGAGAAACCGTCTCAAACCTCCTCTCCAAGGGCATTATCACTAAGGACGGCACTCCTGGCCCCAATTATGCTCTGGCGGCACAGTACAGCGCGGTTGATAGCACTACCGTCGCAGGCACTTACAGCATCCATCCCCCCGCGAAAACTGTTTATTCCAACATTCCACCCGTGGTTGCTGGTGGCCCCAAGACACCTTATATCCCAACCTTGACCGAGGCCAAGGAAATTGAACCCGGGCAACTGTATCCCAATTACTATAAGGACCTTACGATCGGTGGAACGGGCCTCAACCCGTACGTTGTCCCGGATACCCGTATCCCGGATGTTCTTCACCTGCCCGAGGGCGCCTTCCAGCTCACTTCGCCGACCCTCACCTACAACGATTACGCCAACAGTCCGGTGCACCGCTTCTTCCAGATGTGGCAGCAAGCGGACTGCGATGCAGCCTATGCCACCCTGGACAACCCCAGCGGCTGCCTGAGTGACCTCTTTCCCTGGGTGGAAGTCACCATTGGCGCGGGCAGCGACGGCTCCAGCGGGTCGACCAGTCCCCCCACCAATTACCTCTCCACTGGCGAAGGCTCAACCTCCATGGAGTTCTTCAACGTGCTCAAGGGCGATGCTCCTTATATG
>Ga0181525_10001463_pt1 | contig 20105 bp, 18 predicted proteins | sample PEATcosm2014_Bin_48_FD_121100 | JGI IMG/M metagenome (GOLD analysis project Ga0181525, IMG submission 121100) | Peatland microbial communities from MTU Mesocosm Facility, Houghton, MI, USA - PEATcosm2014_Bin06_10_metaG | ecosystem: Environmental > Terrestrial > Soil > Wetlands > Peat | place...
AAGCAGGTGGGCGTAGCGCACTTCTTTGTACCCCACCTGCCGCGGCAGCCTCGCCACCAGCGGTTCAGGCTGCCATTCCATCAGGCGGGTCAGGCAGGCGTCCACGGCTTCCAGGTCGTCGAATTGATAGAGCCGATCGGTACGCGATCGCAATTCGCCGGCGGTCTGCGGACCACGCAGCATCAGCACGCACAGCACCGCGGCCTCCCGCCGGCCCAGGTTGATCACCTCGGACACGCAGTGCGAATGCTTGGGCACCCGCATATCGTGGCCGCTGAGGCGCGCCGCCAAACCCTTGGCCCGCAACCCCGCCAGCGCCGTTTCTACCGTGTCTTCGTCATACGACACCACCGGCTCGCGGTTGGATTTCTGGTTGCATGCGTTCACCAGCGCGTTCAGCGAGAGCGGGTAATACTCAGGCGTCGCGACTTCTTTTTCCATGAGCGCGCCTAGCACTCGTACCTCAACTTCGTCCAGTTGGATGCCCATGCGCCTAACCGTTGCTGGCGGTCTTGGACTGCGCCAACCCCAGCAACCGGTTCTCGAAGGTGAAGTCCGGCTCCGGAAACCGCCCATTGCGATGGCGCAGGTACCAGCGCCAGGTCTCCTTCAGCCCTTCCTCGAACGGCGTGGGCCGCACACCCAGGATGCGCGCCACCTTGCCCATTTTTTCGGTGATGGGCGGCATGTCGAAATACACGCCAAAATACGCGGGATCGCCCATCGGATTGCCGCCCGCGCGCAGGATGGCCTCGCGCGGGATGCGCACCAAGTTCGAAGGCTTGCTGGCGGCCGCGGCCAGCGACTGCACCACTTCCGCCTGCGTCAACGGCCGGGAGTCTCCGATATTGAAGGCCTCTCCTTCCGCGTTGGGCACTTCCATGGCACGGATCATGGCGCGCACCAGGTCCTTCAGGTACACGAACTGCATTAAGCGGTGGCCGTCCCCCGGAATAATGATGGGGCGCGCCAGCCGCATGCGATCCCAAAAGAAGGCTTCCCGATAGAACGGATTGCCCGGCCCATAGATGAATGGCGGACGGAAGGTGACCACCGGCAGCCCGTGGCGCTGATGCAGGCGGAACAGCATCCGCTCCGTCATGGCCTTATTCCGGACGTAAGCATCCGGGTGGTTATCCGGCGCCAGCGCGTCGCCTTCATAATGATTCAGGCCGTCGCCGTAGGCCGCCACGCTGGACATGTAGATATAGCGCGACACGCGCCCGCCACAGGCCCGCACGGTGGCCTGCACCTGCGCCGCAGTGGTGCCGCGCTCCCAATCGTAGACGTTGTCGTAGACCACGTCGAAGCGCCGCTCATCGAGCGCCTGCTGGACCGATTCGGCGTCGTTGCGGTCCGCCACCAGGTTCTCCACGCGCCGCCCGAGGCCGTGCTCCGGCTTGCGGTGCATGACGGCTACATCATGCCCGGCTTCGCACAACTCCTTGACGAGTTGCCGGCCGATGAACGAGGTACCGCCGATGACAAGAACCTTCATAAAGGGTAGTGGGTTCTGGGTGATGGGTTATAGGTTCCCGGCACTTAGTCGTAATATTCCAATCCCAGATGGGTGATCAGGTCTTCGCCCCGCATCCAGCGCAGCGTGTTTTTCAGCTTCATCAATTGGATGAAGATATCGTGCTCCGGATACAGCTCGGGCGCATGCATGGGCGCCTTGAAATAGAAGGACAGCCACTCCTGGATGCCGCGCATGCCGGCCCGTTGCGCCAGGTCGCTGAACAGCACCAGGTCGAGCACCAGCGGCGCCGCCAGAATCGAATCGCGGCACAGGAAGTCGATCTTGATCTGCATGGGATAGCCCAGCCAGCCGAAGATATCGATGTTATCCCAGCCTTCCTTGGCATCGCCCCGCGGCGGGTAATAGTTGATGCGTACTTTGTGATAGAAATTCTTGTACAGATCCGGATAGAGGTCGGCTTGCAGGATCTGTTCCAGCGCTTCGAGCTTGGATTCTTCCTTGGATTTGAAGGAGCCCGGATCGTCCAGCACTTCGCCGTCGCGGTTCCCCAGGATGTTGGTCGAGAACCAGCCGCTCAGCCCCAGCATCCGCGATTTCAGGCCCGGGGCGATCAGCGTTTTCATGAAGGTCTGGCCCGTCTTGAAATCCTTGCCGCAGATGGGCACCTGGCGCTCGCGCGCCAACTGCAGCAGCGCCGGCGTATCGGTGGTCAGATGCGGCGCGCCATTCGCGTAGGGGATGCCCATCTTCAGCGCGGCATACGCATAGATCTGGCTGGGAGAAATTTCGGGATCGTTTTTCTGGAGGCCGCACTCGAAATCGGCCAGCGTCTGGTGGACCGCCGCGGGCTTGTGAAAAACCTCCGTGGAACCGCACCAGATCATCGCCAGGCGCGCCGCGCCGGTGGACTCGCGAAAGCTGCGCATGTCATCCATCAGCATCTGGGCATGATCCATTTTCGATGCCTTGGGCTTCTTGTTCGGCCCATCGATGCGGCGCACAAACTCCTGGTCGAAAACCGCGGGCATCGGCCGGATGGCGGATAGCGGTTCGCGCAGTTTTTCCAGCAACGGCATTTCCAGCACGCCGGCCTTTTCCGCGGCCTCATAGCAGTTGTCGTCGTAGATATCCCAGGTGCCGAAGACCAGATCCTCCAGTCTGGCGAGTGGAACGAAGTCTTTTATGCGTGGGCTGCGGCCATCGGTGCGCTTCCCCAGGCGGATGGTGGCCATCTGGGTGACCGATCCTATAGGTTTGGCGAGGTCGCGCTTGATGGCCTCCACACCGGCGATAAAAGTGGTGGTGACGGCGCCCATGCCGGCGATCAACACGCCGAGCTTCCCTTCCGCGGGCGCGATGATGACGTTCTCTTTTTCGGGCAAGTGCTTCACTCCTCTCAATTTAGGCGACCTTCGCGGGCGCCTGCCCGCAGATCGGCTATTCTTGCCGGCACGGGGCGAAATGTTATAATACCAACTCGATGCGAGACCGTGCGACGGCAACTTTAACCACTGTCATTGTCGACGACGAACAACTGGCTTCCGACGAGCTGGCTTACCTGCTGCGCGACTTTCCGGAGGTGGAGGTGGTGGCCACCGGCCGCAACGGACTGGAAGCCGTGCAGTTGATCCGCAAGGCCGAGCCGGACCTGGTTTTCATGGACGTCCACATGCCCGGCCAGGATGGCCTGTCGGTGGTGCGCGACCTGCGCGACTCCGGCATGGAACTGCCGCATTTTATCTTCGTTACAGCCTACGATCAGTACGCCGTGGAGGCTTTTCGCCTGGAGGCCATGGACTACCTGCTCAAGCCGGTGGACAAGGCGCGCCTGGCGGAGACCATCGATCGCGCGCGGCGGTCGCTGCAGGAAAAAAAGACGCCGGATTTCCCCGCGCCGTCGCGGCCCTCGCCCGCGCCGCAGCGCACCAAGCTGCTGATCCGGAATGCCAACCGAAACTTCATCGTGGACGCCCAGGATGTGATTTACGCCACCATCGACAACGGCATGATTACGCTGGTGGCCGCCAACGTGGAAGGGCATTCCAACTACCGCACCATCGAAGATCTGCAAGCCAACCTGGATAGAGACACTTTTTGGCGCGTGCACCGCTCGTTTCTGGTGAATATTCATAAGATCAAGGAAGTGGTGCCGTGGTTCAAGTCCAGCTACCAGCTCCGCATGGACGATAGGAAGCACACCGAGATCCCGGTGAGCCGGGTGCAGACCAAGCGGCTGCGGGAACTGCTGAAGCTATAATTGTGCTGTGGGGCAGGCCCCCGGCCTGCGGCGGCCTCCCAGGCCGTCCGGCCACGAGATGACGGCTCAACAAAGAAACCGCCTCGATGAGGCGATCTGGATAAACCCCGGGCGCCTGAGCGGTGCTCCGTGTTTCCGGGGCGCGCGCGTACCCGCGCAGAGCCTCATCGATTTTCTTGAAGGCGGCGAAACCATCGACCAGTTCCTGGTACTCTATCCACCTATCACACGGCAGCAAGTCCTTGCAGTGCTTGCATCCTCATTGACGAACGCGTGGATTGCGGCATCGAATTTCAGCGGAATATCGAGACGCACTCACAAATGTCCGGCTGGGTGAGGTGGTCCACATCGCCGCGCCGCCGACCCTGACGACGATCGAATCGACACCTTCTGGCGGGTCCACCGCTCGCTTCCGGTCAGCAGGGTACAGACCAAGCGGCTGCGGGAATTGCTGAAGTTATAACTTTGGCCGCGCCAGAGCTTCCAGTGCCGGCTGGGCCCACCGTGCAGCCGAAGCCAGCGCCATCGTGCGGGATGCAGGCGCGGTGCGGTCGGAAAGCATGGCGCGCGCCGAATTGGCAGTCTGGCGGGCCGCCTCCAGCCGACCGGAGAGCCCATAGGCATCGCTAAGCAGCGCGGTTACCAGAATGCCCGCCGATTGGTTGCCACCGCCGCTCAGGAACGACAAGGTAGCCTGCGCCACGCCCACCGCGTCGTCGTATCGTTCCTGGCTGAGGAGGAGTTGCAGGCGCGCCACCTGATACTCGAGGTCCCTGGAAGTGTCGTCGAAATCGGCGCGCGCCTCCAGGTCCCTGGCGGCCAGATCCAACCTGCCCAGCGCGCGATTCAGGTTGGCGTGCGCGATCCGCCACAGCCGCGGAACCCCCGCGCTCAAATGATAAGTCTCGATGGCCCGATGGACCCGCTCCAGTATGGACGCGCAACCCGCCAGATCGCCGCGCTCGAACAGGGCGCGCGCTGCGAAGATCCCGGCAAAGGCTTCGGTCACCCGGTCGCCGGCGGCCGCGGCGTCTTGCGCTGCTTGTTTGGCCAGTATGACGGCTCTATCCAGTTGCCCTTGCGCCAGCGCCAGTTCCACCATATCCTGGCGCAGTCCGGCGGTTCGTTGGCCGGTTCGCTGCGCCGTCAACAGCGCGTCGACAAAGGCGGTGTCGGAGCCGGCGAAGTCGCCCAGCAGCATCAGCGCGTATCCTTCGCCGTCGAGCAATTCCGTAATCTCCTTAACGGATCCCATCCTGCGCGCCAGCGGCAGTGCGGTGCGGTAGGCGGCCAGCGCCACGCCGGGCCGCATTGCCACGATCTCGGCGTTGGCTTCGATGCGCAGGGCCCCGATCACGCACGAATCGTCGCCGATTTCGGCGCAGATCCGCCGGGCTTCGTCGCGCGGGGCCGTAGCGTCCGCGCCGTGGTTGGTGGACATCAACAGACCGGCTTCGACCAGGCGCGCACGGGCGTAGATCTCGCGCTGGCCCAGCTTGCGGGCCGCGGCAAGGGCCCTCCGCGCCGCGTCCAGCGCGCCCAAATAGTCGCCCGTTCCCGCGCGGCAATAGGCCTCGGTGAGCGCCAGTTGGGCGTCCGCGGACGGCTTGGCGCGCGCCGTGGTGCGCAGGCAATCCGGCATCCAGCCGGAGGCCAGTTGCTCCTGCGCGAGGCTGCGCGCATAGGTGGGACGCTCGGGGTACCGCTGGGCCAGCTCGCCGAATGCTGCGGCAGCCGCCGAGTGGTCTCCCGACGCCGCGCGGAAGACGGCTTCCACTTCAAGCTCATCGGTATGCGCCAGCCCGCCGCCAGCCGCCTCCGCTTTCCGCGCTTCGTCCAAGGCCAGGGCGTTGAATCCCAGAGCGAGCAGATCGTCCGCCTGGGCGGCGTGGATCATGGCGCCGGCCGGAGCGCGCGATGCCGCGCTCTCCAGCAGCGGGCGCGCTCCCACCCAATCGCCCGATAGCAGCTTGTCCTGGCCGGCGCGGTAGAGCGCTGCCGGGTCCCCCACGGCCGCAACCGCGGGTTTCAGCCGGCCAGAGGTGTGCGATCCCTCTACGGCGATGAGAAGGGAAACGGCAATAGCCAGTGGCGCCCACGCGGTGCCCATCCGGCGCGGCATGGGGGCCGGGGCGGCGGCCACGGACTCGAGCCGCACGAAGGACGGAACGTAGCTGCCCTTGGGTATTTCGATGCGAACAGATTCGGCTGCGCCTTCGGTCAGGTAGTAGGCGTTCAGCTTCTCGCGCACCACGCGCGCCACCGAGCGCACGATGGGGTCCCGCCTGGGATCGTAGGTGGCCGGACGCCCGAACACCTCGCAGCCGATGGTGGCTTGCTTGATTCCATCCGCGCGCCCGTTGAGCGCCTCGCCAACCACGAAGGCCAGAAAAGCGGACGCCCGCGGGTTTGATTTGAACGCCGGACTGGCCAGAACTCGCGTGAGATGCGCGCGAACCGGCTCGGAAGCGGGAAACATGGCGTGACCGTCTCATCAGTATATCGTAGCCGCGGCTTGTGGGGCGGGCGTCCACGCCAGGCGTCCACGCCTGCAGCGGGTCTCCAGACCCGCGGCTGACGCCGTTCGGTCACAACGACTGGCCCTGGAGGTTAAGAACTTGTTCATAGCGAGATAACGCGGGTAGCTACCCCTCGATCCTTGAGTTCCGCCCGGATCTGAGGTGTACTCGGGCAAAGGAGCAGTTTCCGATATGATCTGCAGGCGAATGGCGCTAGGCGCCGCTTTGATCGCAGCGGTCCTGCTGCCCGGAAGGGCCGGCGCACAATACAATATCACCACGCTTTTTCTCGACGGAGCCCAGATTCCCGATTCGTCCGTTGTTTGGAATGTCAATACCGGCAGCATACCAACGATGCCGCTGTCGATCCAAGGCCCGTACATCGCATTCGTGCAATGCGGGAGCCCCTCAGGCGGCTGTGGGCCGGATTCTCCGACCGACGGCGTTTGGGTCGAGGATGTCTCAGCCAAGCCGCCTACCTTTACCCACTTGGTGGCGCCTGGGGATGTGGCGCCGGGTACCGGCGGCGTCACATTTACCGCGTTTGGCGGCTACGCCCTGATGGCCGGCAACTGGGTGGTCTTTCTGGCCCCGGAAGGAGCGGCGAACGGCCTCTATTCGGTGAACATCACCAGCAAAACCATCGTGGCCCTCGCCAACCAAGCCACGAATCTGCCCGGTCTGGGCGCCGGAGCCGTGTTTACTTACGGCAACGACACCTCGTACCTCCCGAATTCCGACGGGAGCCTGGTGGTGTTCGCGGCAACCTCAGCCGAAGGCTCGGCGATATACAGCGTGGCGCCGAATGGGCGAAATCTGACCGAATTAGCCGGGCCGAACACACCCGTGGGCACTCCTGGAGACTGCGGCGGTCCAATCAATGGCTTCGGGCAGCCGCGCGTGGTGGGGTCGAACGTCGTTTTTCAGGGCGCTACCGACGGAGGGCTCTGTTTCCTTTTTCAAACGCCCCTCACAGGCATTCCAACCGGGCCAACGTGTTCGCCCAACGGCTATATCGCTTACGGTCCGCTGGTGTCCTACAATACTCCCCTGCCCGATCCGGACGTGTTTTTGGTTTATGACTCCCTGCTCACGCTCGACAACCAAAACGCGTATTTCACCGCCGCCGGCCCAGGCGAAATTGGCGTATATCAGGTGCCGTTGAACGGCGGCGGACTTCCGTCAACGGTTCTCGGCGTGACCCAGGCTGTCCCGGGCATCCCGCCGCCGTACATCGCCGTCCAGGGATTGGCCGCGGAAACCGGCACGGTGATCTTCAATGCCGCGGGCTTCACTGCGCAAGGGGCGTCCGCTGGCGGGGCATTCGCCTATAACGGCGGCAACCTCGTGCGCATTGCCGGCACCGGCGACATTCTGAGCGGCGCTCCGGGCAACTCCTGGATGCCGCCGGTCGCGCCGAGTTCCATCGCCGCGAACAAGGTGGCTACCTCGTTCGGAAACCCGGAGCAGATTGGCGTCTACCTCGCCAGTCTCTCGGCTTGCGCCACGAATGTGACCGCCGAACTGCAGGTCAGCCAGACGCCGCCGCATCTCAATCCCACCACGGGCAACTACAATTCGAAGATCACCATCAAGAACGCCGGTACGGCAGCTATAGCGGCTCCCGTGGCGGCGGTGTTCGATGGGCTGGTCAACGTTGTAACGGACTACGGAACGCAACTGCCGCAACTGCTGAACACCGGCGCTGGCGCGACCACCTGCCTGTCGCCGTTGGGCCAAGCGTACCTGACGGTGAACGGCGGTAGCGCCCTGGCGGCCGGCGCCGAGACCACCGTCGAACTGAATATCGCCAATCCGCCTGGTGCGCCGGTTTTCACCATGCGGGTGGTTTCCGGCAAGCCCCGCTAAGGCGCCTGCTTACCGCAGAAAGAATCCCGGACCGACCGTCAGGTGATGGCTGATAGAATCCGGGATAACCACGAAAAGCACTGTCCCGATCACGGCGTGCGCCAGCCCCAGGAAGTAGACATTGCGGTAGCGCATAAAGATCTTGGTGCTGTAATAGCCCATCACGAAAGTGACCGCCATCAGGAACCAGTTGGGAAGGTGCGCTCCGGCGAACAGCGCGGCCGACATCAGCGGAACGCGGCGCGCCGATGCTACCATCAGCAGCCGGTTGGCAATGTACCCGTTCAGCAGGTATTGCTGGAAGATGCCCCACGGACAATAGGCCAGCAGGCACATGAAGCCATACTGCGGGCTGATGGGGCGGATGGTTTCCAGCAGCGCTCCGCAGGCGACCAGCGCTAGCGACAACAGCAGCAGCGCGGGCGCCAGGCTTTCCGCGCATTCCTTGAAATTCTCCCGGCGGAGCCCCAGACCGGCGGTGCGCTCGCCGCGCAGAATGTGCGACACGACGAAAAAGCCCAGGATGAATATCCAGGCTTTGGGCGCGGTGAAACGCAGGCGCCAGATATACAGCATGATTAAGGCGAAGGCGGCGGCGGCCTCGGCGGCAATCAGCTTTTGCTTTTGAGTCACATGCGTCTCCGATCAAAAGAAAATGTGCTTGGTGGCATCCACCAGAGCGTGGCAGGTCACCGACGAAAACACGCTACCGGACTTCTGAAAGGCTTTGCCGTAAGCCAGCCCGGCAATGGTGGCCAGGATCATGTATCGCCAGTTCGGCAGCGGCTGCGGCCCATTGTCCAGGTGCGCGCAACCGAATATGAACGCGGAAACCAGCAGCATGGCGGTCGAAAAGCCGTAGCGTTGCATCAGCCAGTTCTGGATCAGCGAACGGAACAGGATCTCTTCGGGCAAGGCCGTACCCACGAAAATGAGGCCGAAGGTGCGGCTCATGGCGCTCGCCGATGCATGCGCAGGCGCGTGCCACGGCGGAATGAAGCCGAGCAGGCGTCCGGCCACAATCAGAAGGGGCGCGCAAGCCAGGAATGCGGCCGCGCCATAAGCCAGATCGCGCAGCGACGGCACGTTGAATTTCATGCCGGGCAATGCGCGGAAACCGAGGAAGATGGTGAGACCCAGGAGGATGGCGATGCCGTAGGCCACGGTGTGCAGAAACCCTTGCGCAGGCCTGGGGATCAGGTGTTGTCCGGCCGAAAACTCCAGCGGCAGCCACAGCATCAGGATGATGCCAAAATCAAGCCACGAGGGAATGCCAGGCCGCCCTGCGGGACCCTGAAAGTAGGCGGCCATCGCCGGCGCGAATGTGTAGAGCAGAATCAGCAATGCCAGCGAAACGCTGAACGCACCGGCGCCAGAGGCCAGCGCGATGAAAAGCGAGGAGAGCGCGACCGGCGCGGCGAACAGGAAAGCCGGGTGCGATGCGCGCAGACGCACATCGGGGAAAAGGAAACTAAGAATCGCGAGCAGCAGGATGGCGAGTACAAACTCTGAGTGCGGAACCACAGATGGACACAGATTAACACAGATAAGAACAGTCCAGATCTGGCGTTGGTCTTATCTGTGTTTATCTGTGTCCATCCGTGGTTAAAGCCTGCTACTTTGTGTCCGCGACGATACCGCCGCCGCTGGGTTTCCGGTCGGCCTTGATCTTCCGCGTGTCGATGGTCTTTTGGAAGTATCCGTTGGCTTTGTCGATGTCCGCTTTATATGCGTCCGGCGAGTCTTCCAGGTCCGCCTTCTGGCGATAGAGCAGATTCTCGTACGCCATCGCGTCATCGTACTCCGGGTCGAGCTGCAGGGATTTGTCGAGATCCTTGATACCCTCATCGACCACGGCCTCGTTCTTCGCGGCCACCTCCGCGCGCACTTTCTTGTCCTTCAGCGGGCCCGGGTCTTCCGGCTTCATGCCCAGCTTGGCCCTGGCTTCCCCGTCAGTCACCAGCGCCTTGGTCCAGGCAATCACACCCAGCGTATAGTAGGCTTCTTTGGACTTGGGATTGAGGGAGATCAGCTTCTGGTTCCACTCGTTGGCCTCATCCAGCTTCTTCTCGCTGAACAATAGCGACGCGATGGAGGCCACCGCCAGCTCGTTCTTCGGGTCCCGGGCCAGCACCTCCTGAAACTGATCGTACGCGGCCTTCGCCATCTGATTGTTATCCGGAGAATCGGCGCCGGGAATATATTGCTGCATGTAAGCCGTCGCCAGATACAACCGGGCGGTGGCGAAGGTGGGATCGTATTCCACGGCGGTCTTGAAGTGCTCCACCGCCACGGGATACTGCGCGCTCTTGAAAGCCTGCACCCCTTTATTCAACTGGTCGCGCGCCTTCAACTTTTCGCAACTGGTGGCGAATACCGTCATCGCGGCAATCGCCAGCACCACAACGGCCTTCCTTTTCATTAGTTACCGGCCTCCATTTGCGGCGTCATCAGCCCGACCTTATCGATACCGGCGCCGTGTGCGATATCGATCGCCTTGGCCACATACTGGAACTCGAGGTCGGGATCGCCCTTCACGAAAACCACGCGCTCGGCGCGGGTCTTGAAAATTTCTTCCAGCCGCGAACCCAGGTTCGCTTCGAGCGTCGGCTCGTTATTGATCATCATGGACTTGTCCTTATTGATGACGATCACCACGGTGCGCGTGTCCGAAGCCGGCGGCGTGCCCGGAGGCGGAGGCTGCGGCACCAGCGCTTCCAGGCCCTTGGGCGTGAGCGGCGTGATCACCATGAAAATGATAATCAGGACCAAGAGCACGTCGATCATGGGCGTCATGTTGATGCTGGAGATGGCGCCCTTCGCTCCTCCTACTGCCATTGCCATATGAAATAGCTCCTTATTCGGTACCGGCCAATGAATCGCTGTCTACTGTCCGGACGGCGTAGCCGCGGCCGCCTTGGTCTTCTGCTGCATCTGCTCGGTCAGCAGTCCGAGTTGGTCGACGCCGGCTGCGCGCAGATTGTTCACCACGTCCACAACTTTCTCGTAGCGCGCGCGAGAGTCCGCCCGGATGTAGCACATCTTGTCCAAACGGCTCGATAAGATGTCTTTGACCTTGCCGGGGATCTGATCGGCGGGCATCTGGGTGGTGCCGAGATAGGTCTTGCCGTCGCGGGTTACCGCGATGATAATGGCGTCGCTCTTGTCCGCGGCCTGCATCGAGACCGGATTCACGGTCTTGACCATGTCCACGCTGATGCCCTTCGACAGCATAGGCGTAATGACCATGAAAATGATGAGCAGCACGAGCATCACGTCCACCATGGGAGTGACGTTGATATCCGCCACTGGCGGCGGGGATTTTGACTTAATGATAACCGACATTGTAAAGTCTCCAGTTCAGGTTAGGTCTGGGGCGCCCCGGAGACAGCCGGGACACCCCGATTCAACTCGCCTTCTAATTCGTCGACAAGCCGGCGGCCTGTCCTACCGTTTCGCGGCGGCCCGCTGCGACCGCTTCAGGAAGTAGTCGATCAGCTCGGAACTGGAGTTGCCCATTTCCACATCGAAGGCTTCGATCTTGCCCGTGAAGTAGTTGAACATCCAGACCGCCGGGATGGCCACGAAAAGCCCGATAGCCGTGGTTACCAAGGCTTCCGAAATGCCGCCGGCCACCGCGCCTAGACCAGTGGACTTCTCGGTCGAAATCCCCTTGAACGCGTTGATGATGCCCACCACCGTTCCGAACAGTCCCACGAAGGGGGCCGTCGAACCGATAGTCGCCAAGCCGCTGATGCCGCGCTTCAGCTCGGCATGCACGATGGCTTCGGCGCGCTCAAGCGCCCGTTGCGAGGCCTCGATGTCGTCGCCCGAAATCTCGGAACTCATCTGGTGCGCCTGAAACTCCTGTAGTCCGGCAACCACTACTTTGGCCAAGTGGCTCTTCTTGTACCGATCCGCGATCTTAATCGCTTCGTCCAACTTGCCTTCCTTCAAAGCGCCCGCCACGGCCGGAGCGAAAGCGCGCGATTGTTTGCGCGCGGCGCTGTAGGCCAGCAACCGGTCGATCATGACGCCGATCGACCAGGCCGACATGATGAACAGAAGGATTACCACCATTTTGGCGGGAACGCCCATCTGTGCCCACAGGGAGCGCGGGTCCCATCCGATAGGGCTCGCCTCCTGTAGTAATAAGAACGCCCAAACCTGCGTTTGCAAAAGCATTGTCCTATTCTCCTGCGAGTTGAATTAGTTTAACGCTACTACTGGCTCAACGTAAAATTCACGTCGATCTGAGTTACCACTTCGACCGCGTCCCCGTTGAGGAGAGTCGGCTGATACACCCACTGTTTCACCGCTTCCATGGCGGCCGGCACCAGCAGGGGATGGCCGCTGGCAACCGTCAGATTCTGAATAGTACCATCTTTGCCAATGATGGCGTTCAACAGTACGTGGCCGGAAATGCGCGCCTGCTTGGCCAGCGGGGGATAGATCGGCTTGGGCTGGCGGATGAGCTTGGCCGCTTGCACATTGCCGCCTACGCGGATGCGCGAAGGCGTCACCGGCTTTTCGACCTTGACCGGAGGAGGCGGCGGAGGCGGCGCGGCCGTGGGGACCGATCCGATGATGCCGCCAATGACGCCGCCGGCCGCTCCTCCCGGAACGCCGCCGGGCACGCCGCCGACCACGCCGCCCGAAGACGGGGGAGGCAGCTCTTCTTCTTTAATCATGGCGATGTCTTTGGGGATCGCTTTGGGAGCCATCAAGCGCCCGGCATCGAACTGCCGCGGAATCACTTTTACGACCCTGGGGGCCGCGGCCGGCGGAGGAGGCGGGGGAGGAGGAGGCGGCGGCGCCACCAGGAAGCTGGTCAACTGGCTCTTGGGAAGCGCGTCGAAGTAGATCATCGGGATCAGGATGGCAACGCCGATCACCACGACCTGGGCGACGAAAGATACCAGCACGGTCCAGGTCTTGCGAGACCCTTTCCCGGTATCCACGAATGTCTGCTCAAACATAAGGTCCTCCTCTAATTTGCTATTTCAAGGCTTTGCTCGAACTCTTTCTGGCCGGCTGCGGCTTGGCAGCCGACACCGGGGAGGCCACTGGGCCTGACGCCGTCCTCGACCGCTCGTCCGCCCAATTGTGCCAGAACAGCACGATCGGGCTGGCCACGAAAACGGACGAATACGTACCGATAATAATACCTACCACCAATGCAAAGGAAAAGCCATGCAGCACGGGCCCGCCGAAAAAGAAGAGCGCGATCACCGTCAGGAACGTCAGGCCGGACGTCATCACGGTCCGGCTCAGGGTCTGGTTGACGCTCTTGTTGATCAGCGATTCCAGGGGCTCGCGGCGCAGCAGTTTGATGTTCTCGCGGATGCGGTCGAAGATGACGATCGTATCGTTCATGGAATACCCGACCAGCGTTAACAAAGCCGCGATCACCGTTAGGGTGATCTCCTTATCGAACAGGGAGAACAGCCCAATCGTGATGATCGTGTCGTGGAAGCACGCCACCACCGCCGCCACGCCGTAAATCCACTCGAAGCGAAACGCTATATATACCAACATTCCACCCAGCGCGTAAAGGGTGGCCAGAACAGCCTTCGTCCGCAGTTCTCCGCCCACCTTCGGACCGACCATCTCCACCTGCAGGATCGAAAACGGCGCCAGGGTACATTGCTGTTTGAGAACGCTAATAATAGCAGAGTTTACACCCGGTATAGCGCTTAATTGATCGAAGCTCGAAATCAGGCCGGAACGCGGCGGCGTATCGCGAAAAGTGCGCAGATCGGTGGCCAGGGTCTGGAGTTGCGGGTCGGAGAGTTGCACACCGGCCTGCTGCAGCGGCACGGTGAGGCGGTCCGCAATCTCCTTGGCGCCCGCGTTGTTAAAGTCCAGCTTGCCGCTTTGCGGATCGCCAAACGTGGCTTCCAAGGTATCCTGCATCGCCTTGCCGGCGGCCGCCATCTGCTGTTCGCCCATGCGCTCGGTGCCGATCACGATGGAGTTCAGGTTGCCGACGTCGGTGAACGGCTGCACCGTGACTTCACCGCTGATCTTTTTGGAAAGGGCCTGCCGGATCTTGTCCTCCGGAGGCGCGCCGTTCCACTTGACGGTCATCTGCGTGCCTTCCTTGAAATCGATGCCGTAGCGCAGGCCACCGTGGGCGATGATGCTGCCGATCCCGGCCACCGAGAGCACCAGGGATGCGCCGATGAAAGGCCACTTGTAGTGGAGAAAGTCGAAATTCGTGTTCTTAAAGATTTGCATCGGAATTACGCCATACCGGTGCTTTACATGACTTGGACACCGGTCTTCTCAAAATTGTTCCCAGGGCCGCGGTTGCGGCCGGGTGCTGGGTGTTAGGTGCTGGGTTCTGGCCTACCCACCGCAAACGAGCCGCGCGGTTTGCCAGCACCCAGCACCCAGAACCCAGCACCTCCTTCATATGCTCAACTCCGCCGGTTGCCGGCGGCCGGACAACTCGTAGTCGAAGATCACCTTCGACACAAACACGGCGGTGAACACGTTCGCAATCAAGCCGATCGTCAAAGTCACCGCAAAACCCCGCACCGGCCCCTCTCCGAAAATAAACAGGAAGGCGCAGGAAACCACGGTAGTGACGTGCGTATCGACGATGGTCCACCAGGCCTTCGAAAAACCCGCATCCACGGCCGATACGATGGCCTTTCCCGCCCGCAACTCTTCGCGGATACGCTCGAAGATGAGGACGTTGCTGTCGACCGCCATACCAATGGTCAGGATGACGCCGGCAATGCCCGGCAATGTGAGCACAGCCTTGAAATACGACAGCGCCGCCATCAGGATCACGGTGTTCAGAACCAGCGCCAGCACCGCGTTCACGCCGCTGCGCTTGTAATAGACCAGCATGACCACGATCACCGCCGCCAGTCCGGCCAGGCCGGCCACGATGCCCGCGTGAATAGAGTCGGCGCCCAGCGAGGGACCCACGGTGTGCTTATATTGGATCTGGATGGTGGCCGGCAGCGCGCCCGCGCGCAACACCAGCGCCAAGTCCGAAGCTTCCTGCTCGGTGCCGATGTTCTCGATCACGCCGCTGTCCTCAATGCGGCCCTTGATCGATGCCACGCTGCGGATGGCGTTATCCATCACCACCGCCAGCCGGTTTCCGATATTGGCCTCCGTGTACTTACCGAAGCGTTTGCCGGCGTCCGGGCTTAAGGAAAACTGCGCTTCCCACTTGCGGAACTCGTCCTGCCCCGCGCGCGCGCTGCGCACGTCGGTGCCGCGGATCACGGGCGTCTTGGCCAGCAGGTACCAACTGGCCGCGCGATCGCCCTGCGGCGGCTCCATCACCAGCTTGGTGCCCAGCGGCAGGATCCCGCCCTTTTGCGCCAGCGCCGCGTCGCGGCTCTGAAACGGCCCATCCTTCACATCCGAGATTTCCAGTTGCGCGGTGGTTTGCATGATTTCTTCCACGCGCGCCGGATCGTCGACGCCCGGAAGTTCGACCAGGATTTCGAAGTCGGTGCCCGCCTGCCCGTACTGTTGGACGGTGGGTTCCGTTAAGCCCAGCTGGTTGATCCGGTTGCTGATGGTTTGCAGGGAACGATCCACGGTGTCGCGCTCCAGCGTCACCAAATCGGAGGGCCGCATGTTCAAGCGGTAGTCGGTGGAATTAACGGGAGTGAGAACCCACTGATTGAAGTGCTCCGAGATCATGCTCCGGAAGACGCTGGTCTTGGCCGACGGAACGCCCTTCACATCGATCTCGATGTTCTTGGCGTCCGCCACCGTGGCCGGATCGTTGCGGTCGATCGAGGCGTAATCCACGCCCTGCTTTTTCAGCTCGTCTTTCATCCGCTCGATGGCCCCATCGGCCTCCGTCTTAACGGCGTCCTGCACGTGGACCTGCAACACCAGGTGGCTGCCGCCTTTGAGATCCAGCCCCAGCCGTATGTTATTCTTCAAATTCTCCATCAACCCTGCGCCCGACCTGGGAAAGCCGATGATGCCGAACACGCATACCAGGATCGTCACCACGATAACTACGGTCCTGCCCGTCAAATTTTTTCGCATGAAGATTCTTGCCTTGCTATGGTATTGTCCCGCTGTTTATTTCTTGCCTTCGCCCGTGACCAGATTGGACACCGCGCTGCGAGCCACCTGCAGCTTGATGTTGTCGGGTTTCACCCGCAACACCAGCGTCTCGTCATCGCCAATTGAAATGATCGTCCCGACTATGCCGCCGCTGGTAAGAACGGTGTTCCCGTTCTGCAGCGAGCTCAACATCTTCTGCTGGTTCTTTTTCTGGCGCTGCATGGGCAGGAACAGGAGAAAGTAGAAGATTCCGAAGATGAGAAGAATGGGGAGGAAGCCCAGCAGGGAACTGCCTGAGGGCGCCGATTGGAGAATCAGGTTTAGGAACACGTTGGCAAACTACTCGATTTCAACCGGCGCGATGCGCGCGGTTCGCAAATATTCAGGATATCCACCCGATAGTATAGCGTGTCTGATCTCACGCATGATGTCAAGGCGGCAGGGCCGGTGTTTAGCGAAGGGGCCTTGAGCTTCATTTGCGGAAATCGGATATCCAATAGACCCATGACAGGGTTCGACCCATGATTGAAGATCTCCTTCAGCCGAGGCACCTCTTAATCGTGATCGTGTTACTCGGGATGGTGATCGTACCCGCGATTTTCTACCTCCTTACACTGCAAACGGCCCTGGAACGGTGCTCCGTGGAGTCGCGGGCCGCCTCGCCGGGGACGGTGTGGCTGATGCTCATCCCGCTGTTCAACCTGATATGGAACTTTATCCTGGTCGGCCAGATCTCGCGCTCGCTTCGCAATGAGTTCAATCGCAGGGGGACGCAGGGCGTCGAGGCCGATCCGGGCAAGAGTATTGGCCTTGCGATGTGTATTCTCGCCCCATGCGGAATCATCCCGGGAATCGGCTTCCTGTCGAGCATCGCCGGCTTCATCTGCTGGATCATATACTGGGTGAAGATCAGCGGCTACTCCCGGTTGCTGCTTGCCCCAGCCATAGGAAGCGCGACAGCATGAAGGAGAATCGGGATTAGGACCGCGTTGGCAAACTACTCGATTTCAAGCGGCGCGGAGCGCGCGGTTCGCAAATATTCAGGATATCCACCCGATAGTATAGCGTGTCTGATCTCACGCATGATGTCAAGGTAGCGCTTGACATTGTGGAGCGTCGCCAGCGCCGCGTACAGAATCTCTCCAGCCTGAAAAAGATGGCGGAGATAGGCTCGGGAGAAACTGGAACAAGTATAGCACCGGCACCCGGGATCGAGCGGCCGGGCATCGTCCTTGTAGCGCGCCTGCTTGATGCGCACGGTCCCCTGGGAAGTAAATAGGCAGCCGTTGCGGGCATTCCGGGAAGGCAGCACGCAGTCCATCATGTCCACGCCGCGCGCCACGTATTCGGGCAGTTCTTCCGGCATGCCCACCCCCATGGCGTAGCGCGGCCGGGCACGCGGCAGCAGGCCCTCCGCGATCTCCACCATTTCCAGGCTCAAAGGGCGCCGCTCCCCCACCGATAGCCCGCCGATGGCGTACCCATCCGCCCCGAGTTCCACCAACTGGCTGGCGCATTCGCGCCGCAGGTCCGCGAACATGGAGCCTTGCACGATGGGAAACAGGGCGTGGCGGGTGGGCAATTCGGCGCGGCGCTTCTCAAAATAGGCGTAGGCGGTGCGCGCCCATGCGACGGTGCGCTGCATGGCTGTGCGCGCGTATTCGTGGCTGACGGGATATTCGGGGCACTCGTCCAGTACCATCAGGATGTCGCTGCCAAACGCCAGCTGCGTCTCCACGGTGGATTCGGGCGTAAACGTGTGCGTGTCGCCATTCAGGTGCGACTGAAAGACGACGCCGTCGGCGGTGATTTTGCGCAGTCCGCTGAGGCTGAACACCTGGAATCCTCCGGAATCGGTAAGGATGGCGCGCGGCCACGACATGAAACGGTGCAGCCCGCCCATGGCGCGGATCAGGTCCGGGCCGGGCCGCAGATACAAATGATAGGTGTTCGCCAGCAGGATGCGAACATCCAGGTCGCCGGCCAGCTCGCGCGGCGCCAGGCCCTTCACCGTAGCTTGCGTCCCGACCGGCATGAACACGGGGGTTTCGACCACGCCGTGGGGAGTATGCAGTAAGCCGGCCCGCGCGCGGGTGACCGGGCATTCGGCCTGAATTTCGAACGGATACGTGAATTCAGTCTACACGATTCCCCGATCCGGCCGCGTATTCGCGCGCACAGAGGCACAGCGATTGCTCCGCATTCCTTGGAGGTTCGAAACAAAAAGTCATGAAAGCCACAGCATTGATCTTTGTGGCCCTGGCGGCATTCGCCCAGGCGCCCAACCCAACCCAGCAGCCGGCGGCGAGCCCGGCCGACGCCGGCCAGCCCATGCCCATCTTTCGCGTCACCGTAGTTGCCCGCTCGGTTAGTGCGATCAATTACCATCATCGCAGCGGAACCACCCATATCGATTTTCGCGGCACCGAATTGATGCCGCCGGCGCGCGGAGAAGCCAGAGTTGACAGCCAGATGGGATCCACGAAGATTGACGTCCACGTGGACCACCTGACTCCTGCCAACCAATTCGGGCCGGAGTACCTCACTTATGTACTGTGGGCCATCACACCGGAAGGCCGCGCCCAGAATCTGGGTGAGCTCGCGCTGAGCGGCGATCACAGCAGCCTGCTGGCCGCCAGCTCCTTGCAGGTGTTTGGTCTGATCGTGACGGCCGAGCCCTACTTCGCCGTCACCCAGCCGAGCGACGTGGTGGTGATGGAGAATTTCGTGCGCGACGATACTACCGGCACCATCGAGCGGGTGGAAGCCAAATACGAATTGCTGAAGCGCGGCCAGTACGTGCTGAACCGCGCGGCGTATCAACCGGTGCGGATCAACCCCAAGGGACCGCTGCAACTGGCCGAGGCCGAGAATGCGGTCGAACTCGCGCGCCTCGCGGGCGCGGATCGCTATGCGCCCGACACGTTTCAGAAGGCCGCCATCGGATTGCAAAACGCCGAGGGTTTCATGAGCGGTCACGGCGGCAAGCCGGTGGAGACGAATGCGCGCGAGGCCGCGCAGATGGCGGAAGACGCGCGCCTCATCACCTACAAGAGGATGGAAGAAGAGCAGCAGGCGCAACAGCGCGCGGCCACCGCGCAGGCTCAGGCTGACGCGCAGGCGGCCCAGGCACAGCAAGCCGCCGCCGAACAAGCGCAACGCGAAGCCCAGGCGCAGGCCGCACAAGCCGCCCAGGATGCCGCGCAAGCCGCGCAGGATAAAGCTGCCGCCGAGGCCGCCCGCGCCGCCGCCTTGCAACAACAGCAACAGGCCCAGGCCGAAGCCGAACGCGCCCGCCAGGCTGCCGCCCAGGCCGACGCCCAGCGGCAGCAGGCCGAGACGGAGAGGACCCAACTGCGCGAACGCTTGAAGCAGCAGTTGAACGCCATCCTGGAAACGCGCGAGACAGCCCGCGGCCTGATCGTGAATATCAACGACGTGCTGTTCGATTTCAACCAGTTCACGCTGAAACCCGGCGCGCGGGAGAAGATCGCGAAGCTGTCGGGTATTCTGCTCGCCTATCCCGGCCTGAAGCTCCAACTGGAAGGCCACACCGATAGCGTCGGCGGCGACGATTATAACCTGAAGCTGTCGCAGAACCGTGCCGACGCCGTACGCGATTTTCTGGCGGAACAGGGAGTGCCGGTCGCCAGTATTAGCGCCATCGGATTAGGCAAATCCGATCCGGTCGCGTCCAACGACACGGCCGCCGGACGGCAGCAGAATCGCCGCGTGGAACTGGTGGTCTCGGGCGAAGCCATCGGCGCGCTGGGAGGCCATGCCGGCGGGCAGTAAATGTGGGGCGGGCCCTCGGATCGGGTGGAGTGGCGGGGATTGCGCCCCGCCACCCTCCCACACCACCGGACATGCGGTTTTCCGCATCCGGCGGTTGAACCCAGCCACATTACCTCGTGGCAAGACTCGATGG
>Ga0181525_10001464_pt1 | contig 20098 bp, 18 predicted proteins | sample PEATcosm2014_Bin_48_FD_121100 | JGI IMG/M metagenome (GOLD analysis project Ga0181525, IMG submission 121100) | Peatland microbial communities from MTU Mesocosm Facility, Houghton, MI, USA - PEATcosm2014_Bin06_10_metaG | ecosystem: Environmental > Terrestrial > Soil > Wetlands > Peat | place...
GCGCGCGCCGCGTGCGGGCGTCAGGCATGCAGGGCCTCCGTGGCCGCCGACCCGGCGGGCGCGTCGAGCAGCTCGCGCACCATCTGTGCGGTGGCGCGTCCCGACCGTTCCACCGGGTGCAGGCTCGGGTCCTGGCGCCGCGCGCGCGCTCCCGGCGCGCTGCGCAGCGCGTCGGTGTCGAGCACGGTGAGCAGCACCGGCGTACCGCCCGCCGGCGCGGCGCCGGGAGCCAGGAAGCCGATGCGTTCCTGGGCGTGCGGCGGCCCATCGTCGGCCGGTCCCACGCGGATGTCCAGGCCGCGGTCGAGCAGCGCCATCTCCACGTCCTTGGCGCTGTCGGTGAACAGGTGCAGATGCAGGTGCGAATGTTCGGTGGCGCTGCCGTTGAGCACCGCGCCGACCAGGTGCGGCCGGAACGGCGCGAGGATCCGCATCCACTCGAGCGCCAGCGTGCGCAGCTCGCGCAGCAGCGTGAGGTGCGCCTCGCCCTTGTATACCCGCAGGTATTCGCGCAGCGCCGCTTCCAGCTGTTCCTGGTCCGGCAGCGCGCCGCCGGCGCGCGTGCTCGCGCCGAGGATCTCGGCGGCCGCGCGATGGCGCGCCTGGCCGCTGTCGAGGCCGTCCTCGGCGATCAGTCGCGCCGCTACCGCCGCGATCTCGCGCTGGAGTTGTTCCTGACTGCCACCGTACTTCACGTTGCCGTCCTTGCCCGCGGGGGCGCCACGGCACGCCCGGGCGCCGTCCGAGGTCAGGGACGCAGCGCCAGCCGAGCGGCCTGCCGCCGAGTCTACCGAGTCCGGCGGGAACCGCGCGATCGGCGCGGCGCCGGGATCCGGCGCAAAGACCAATAGAATCGGCGCCTTCGAACCACTACGGGCAGCGCACGTGCACCTGCACATCCTGGGAATCTGCGGCACCTTCATGGGCGGCGTCGCGCGCCTGGCGCAGGCGGCCGGCCATCGCGTCACCGGTTGCGATGCCGCCGTCTATCCGCCGATGAGCGACCAGCTGCGTGCCGCCGGCATCGACCTGATCGAAGGCTATGCACCCGATCAGCTCGCGCTGCGGCCCGACCTCTTCCTCGTCGGCAACGTGGTCGTGCGCGGCAATCCGCTGTTCGAGGCGATCCTGGACAGCGGCGCGCGGTTCGACTCCGGCCCGGCGTGGGTCGGTCGGCACCTGCTCCACGGGCGGCACGTGGTGGCGGTGGCCGGCACCCACGGCAAGACGACGACCACGTCGATGATCGCCTGGATCCTCGATGGGGCCGGGCAGGATCCGGGCTTCCTGATCGGCGGCGTCCCGCTGGACTTCGGCGTCTCGGCGCGCCTGGGGGGCGGATCGCCGTTCGTCATCGAGGCCGACGAATACGATTCGGCACTGTTCGACAAGCGCAGCAAGTTCGTCCATTACTTTCCCGCGACGGCGGTGCTGAACAACCTCGAGTACGACCACGCCGACATCTTCCCGGACCTCGGCGCCATCGAGACCCAGTTCCACCACCTGCTGCGTTGCGTGCCGCGCAAGGGCCGCCTGATCGTCAACGGCGCCGACGCGGCGCTGGCGCGCGTGCTGGCGCGCGGTGCGTGGAGCGAAGTGGAATTCTTCGACCGTGCCGACGGCTGGCACTGGCGCGTCGCGTCGCCGACCGCGGCGGCGCCCGACCGCATTGCCGTTTTCAAGGGCGGCACCGCGCTCGGGGAACTGCCGCTGGCGCTGGCGGGCGACCACAACCGCAGCAACGCGGTCGCGGCAATCGCCGCGGCGGCGCATTGCGGGGTCGCGCCGGCACGGGCGATCGCCGCGCTGGCCGACTTCGCCGGCGTGCGCCGCCGGCTGGAGAACCGTGGCACCGTGAACGGCATCACCGTGTACGACGATTTCGCCCATCACCCCACGGCGATCGCCACCACCGTGGCCGGCCTGCGCCGCCGCGTCGGCGCCGGCCGCGTGCTGGCCCTGCTCGAGCCGCGGTCCAATACGATGAAACTGGGGGCCATGCAGGCGCTGATCGCCGGCAGCCTGCAGGAGGCCGACCTGGTGTTCTGCCACGGCCCGCGCAGCGGGCCCAACGCCCTGGGCTGGGATCCGCGCGTGGCGCTGCTGCCCCTGGGCGACCGGGTGCGGGTATTCGAGGACGTGCCGGCGCTTGTGGCGGCGGTGGTGGCCGTGGCGCGCCCGGGCGACAGCATCCTGGCCATGAGCAACGGCAGCTTCGGCGGGGTGCACGAGCGCCTGCTGGCGGCGCTCGCGCGCGACGGCGGCGCGCCCGGGACCGCGGCATGATCCTCTACCTGCACGGCTTCCTGTCCTCGCCCTTGTCGGGCAAGGCGCGGCAGCTGCAGGCGGCGCTGGCGGCGCTGGATCGCGCCGACGAGTTCCTGTGTCCGCCGCTGCCGGTGTCGCCGCGCGGCGCCGCCGAGGTGGCGCTGGCACTGGCGCACCTGGAGGATCCGGCACGGCTGTGCGTCGTGGGCAGTTCGCTGGGCGGCTACTACGCGACCTGGCTGGCCGAGCGGGTTGCGTGCCGCGTGGTGCTCCTCAACCCGGCGATCCGTCCGTACCAGCACCTCTTCACCGAACCGGGCTGGCGCACCGACTACGCCGGCCAGAAGGTCGAGATCCGTGCCGAATACGCCGACGAGCTGCGCGCGCTGGAGGTCGCCGCGCTCACCGGGCGCGACCGCTACCTGCTGCTGGCCGCGACCGGTGACGCGATCATCGACTACCGCGACATGGTCGAGCGCTATGCGGGCTGCCGCACGCGGCTGATCCAGGGTTCGGATCACGCCCTTTCCGACTTCCCGGCGTATTTGCCCGAAGTGCTGGATTTTTGCGGAATTACTCCGGCGACGGATTGACGCCCGGCCGGGACATCCTTGCGCTGCGGATGTTCATCGATACAAGGAGCGGGCGTTACCATGCGACTCAAGGACAGGGTGGCCATCGTCACCGGCGGCGCGCAGGGCATAGGCCTGGCGACGGTGCGCCGGTTTCTCGACGAGGGCGCCATCGTCGCCCTGGCCGACGTCGTGCCGGCGGCGGTCGCGCAGGCGACCGACGCGCTGGCGGGCGCCGCCGACCGCCTGCGCGGCTTCAGCGTCGACGTCACCCGCCGCGAATCGCTGGCGGCGATGGTCGCGGCGCTGCGCGCCGAGTTCGACCGCATCGACATCCTCGTCAACAACGCCGGGATCACCCGGGACGCGCGCCTGCAGAACATGAGCGAGGAGCAGTTCGACCGCGTCATCGACGTCAACCTGCGGGGCGTGTTCAACGCCACCCAGGCGGTGCTGCCGACCCTGCTCGACCAGGGATCGGGCGTCATCCTCAACGCCTCCAGCGTCGTCGGCCTGCACGGCAACTTCGGCCAGTCGAACTATGCCGCGAGCAAGTTCGGCGTGATCGGCTTCGTCAAGACCTGGGCGCGCGAGCTCGGACCCAAGGGCATCCGCTGCAACGCCGTTTGCCCGGGTTTCATCGCCACCGGACTCGTGGAATCGATACCGCCCAAGGTGCTCGAGCAGATGCGCGAACGCGTGCCGTCGCGCCGCCTGGGCCGTCCCGAGGAAGTGGCGGCGGTCTATGCGTTCCTCGCTTCGGACGACGCGAGCTACGTCAACGGGGCGGTCATCGAGGTCGGCGGCGGCCTGACTATCTGAACGGCCGCGCGAGCGGCCGCGCCGCGCGGGCCTGCGCCGGTATGCGCTATTGTGCGACCCATGCAGGTCTTGTTCGAGGACGATGGCGACCTCAAGGCGGGCACCGTCCGATCGGCGACGGAGGCCTCGTTCCAGGTCGACTCCACCACCGGTAAACGCGTGAAGGTGAAATCCTCCGCCGTGCTGCTGCGCTTCGAGCAGCCGCGGGCGGAGGACCTGCTCGTGCGCGCCCATGCCGATGCGGCCGCGATGGACGTCGATTTCCTCTGGCAATGCGCGCCGCAGCAGGAATTCGGCTTCGAGGAACTGGCCCGCGAGTACTGCGGCCGCGAGCCCGGCCCGGTCGAGGCCGCGGCCATCCTGGTGCGGCTGCAGTCCGCCCCCGTCTACTTCCAGCGCAAGGGCCGTGGCCGCTTCCGCCCCGCCACGCCCGAGGTGCTCAAGGCCGCGCTGGCGGCGGTCGAACGGCGCCGCGCACAGGAGCAGGCGCGCGCGCAGATGGTTGCCGAACTCGTTGCCGGCGCGCTGCCGCCGGCGATCGCCGCGCTCGGCGCCGGCCTGCTGATCAAGCCGGACCGCAACGGCATCGAGTGCAAGGCGCTCGAGCAGGCGGCCCACGACCTGCAGACGTCGCCGCTGCGCCTGCTGCTGGCGCGCGGCGCGATCGCCTCGCCGTACGACTGGCACCTGCAGTCCTTCCTGGCGCGCGCGTTTCCGCGCGGCCTGGCGTTCGCGCCGGGCCTGCCCGAGCCCGCGGCGGCGCTGCCCGAGGCGGTGCAACTGCCGCGGGCCGCGGTGCCGGTGTTCTCGATCGACGACAGCGCCACCACCGAGATCGACGACGCATTCTCGGTCGCCGTCGGCGCGGACACCCTGACGGTGGGCATCCACATCGCCGCGCCGGGCCTGGCGATCGCGCATGGCCAGGCGCTCGACCTGGCCGCGCGGGCGCGCATGTCGACGGTCTACGCGCCCGGCCTCAAGTACACGATGCTGCCGGAGGCCTGGATCGACGCGTTCTCGCTCGCCGAGGGACGCACGGTGCCGGCGCTGTCGCTGTATCTCGACCTGGATCCGCAGACGTATGCGGTGCGGGCGGCGCGCAGCGTCATCGAGGCCGTCGATGTCGCGGCGAACCTGCGCTACGACCGGATGGAGGACGACATCACCGAGGCGGGCCTCGATTCGGGCCAGCTGCCGCTGCTGTTCGCGGCGGAGCTCTCGGTCCTGTGGCGCCTGGCCAATGTCTTGCGTGCGGGGCGCGAGCACGTGCGCGGCCGGCCGGAGCTGCCGGGGCGCGAGGAGATCAGCATCGCGCTCGACGTGCCCGATGGCGCCGCTGCCGGCGGGGAGGCCACCCGCGTGCGACTCGTGGCGCGCCGCCGCGACGCGCCGCTCGACCGCATCGTTGCCGAACTGATGATCCGCGCCAACAGCCACTGGGGCGGCTGGCTCGACGAACGCGGCGTGGTGGGCATCTACCGTTCGCAGTCGCAGGGGCGCGTGCGCATGTCGACGACCCCGGCGCCGCACGACGGCCTGGGCGTGGCGCAGTACGCGTGGTGCACCTCGCCGCTGCGCCGCTATGTCGACCTCGTCAACCAGCGCCAGCTGATCGGCGCGGTGCGCGGCGGCGGCGCGCCGTACCGGCGCGGCGACTCCGAATTGTTCGCGGTCGTATCGGGCTTCGATGCCGCCTATACGATGTATGCCGAGTTCCAGGAGCAGATGGAGCGGTACTGGAGCCTGCGTTGGATCCAGCAGGAGGCGGTGCGGCGCATCGAGGGGCGCGTCATCAAGGGCGAGCTCGTGCGGCTGCAGGGCCTGCCGATGACCGCGCGCATCGCCGCTGCCGCCGCCTGCGAACGCGGCCAGCGCCTCGAACTCGAGATCGCCGGCGTGGACCTGGTCGAGCTCGCGCCGCAGGCGCGCATCGTGCAACTGCTGGGCGGCGGCCGCGAGGGCGACGGCGAGACCCTGGACGCCGACAATGCGTCGGTCGACGCCGATAGCGGCGATGCCGCGCTGGCCGGCGACGGCGCGCCCGACGCGGCGCAGCCGGCCGGCGCTGCGGTCCGGTTGCGTCCCACCGACGCGGTATCGGAAGCACCGGGCGGCGGCGCCGCGGACCGCTCCGCAGCGTGAGGCGCCGCGCTCGGCGGGCCCCGCGCCGGCGGGCGCCATGGTCGCATCGCTACAATCCACCGCGGCAGTCGATTCTGCCGTGGAGCCGCGCGAACGCATGGAAATGGCAATGAACCTCACGCTTCCACCGACCGAAGGATTGCGCGGCAATCGCATCCTGGTGTCGGCGCTTGCGGTCTCGCTGGGACTGCACCTGGTTGTCCTGGCGGTGCGCTTCGTCGATCCCGAGCTGTTCCATCCGGCGCCGGCGACAGCGCCGCCGCTGGAGGTCATACTCGTCAACGCGCGCAGCGACAAGCGGCCGCTGGCGCCGCAGGCCCACGCCCAGGTCAACCTCGACGGCGGCGGCGCCAACGAGGAAGGGCGGCGCACTTCGCCGCTGCCCAATGCCGCGACCATCGTCGAGGGCGACTCGGTCGAATCGGCGCGCCGTACGGTCGCGGAACTCGAGCAGGAGCAGCGCGCGCTGCTGGCCGCCTACCAGTCCAATCGGCTGTTTCCGACCGCGCAGCCGCACTCGGCGCCGACGCCGCCCTCGCCGCAGGACGCGAACCGGCCGCAGCAGCAACTGTCGCGCATGCAGGCCGAGATCGCCAAGGAGATCTCGGATTACCAGAAGCGCCCGCGGGTCCACCATTTCATGCCCAGCGCCTCCGAGTACCGCTTCGCCCGGTATTTCGAGGACTGGCGCGCCCGCATCGAGAAGGTCGGCAACGAGCATTACCCGGATGCGGCGCGTGGGAAAATCTACGGCACGTTGCGCATGACGGTGGTAATCGACCGCAGCGGCACCCTGCTGGACGCAATAATTGAGCAATCGTCCGGTTCGGCCGTGCTTGACGGCGCGGCGCGGCGTATTGTTAAGCTATCCGCACCGTTCCCGCCTTTCCCTCCCGACATGGCACGCGACACCGATCGACTCGAAATCACGCGCAGCTGGATCTTCACCAATGACCAGTTCGCCACGCGCGCCGAAGCCGGCGACGCCGCGCATTGAGCCGCGTGCGCCGCCGGCCCAGCCGCCCTCGAAGCCCATGAAGACCCCGGACCGCTACGCCGTCGTCGGTCATCCGATCGCGCACAGCCGTTCGCCGGAGATCCACCGCCTGTTCGCCAAGAGCACCGGCCAGGGCATCGCCTACGAGAAGCTCGAGGCGCCGCTGGACGGCTTCGAGGATTTCGCGCTGGGCCTGCGCGACGCCGGCTACCTCGGGCTGAACGTCACCATCCCGTTCAAGCTCGACGCCGCCAAGCTGGCCGATGACCTGAGCGCGCGCGCGCGGCTGGCCGGCGCCGTGAACACCCTGAAGTTCGATGGCGACGACATCCTGGGCGACAACACCGACGGCATCGGCTTCGTGCGCGACATCCGCGAACGCCTCGATTTCAAGATCGCCGGCGCGGCCATCCTGGTGCTGGGCGCCGGCGGCGGCGTGCGCGGCCTGGTGGCCTCGCTGCTCGAGGAGCGGCCCAAGTGGATAGCGGTCGCCAACCGCACCCACGGCCGTGCCCAGGAACTGGCCGACGAATTCGGCGTCGAGGCGATCCGCTTCGACGAGGTGCCGGCCGAGCACTTCGACCTCATCGTCAACGGCACCTCGAGCAGCCTGAACCACGACGCCCCGCTGATCGATCCCGATACCTTCGGCGACTGCCTGCTGGCCTACGACCTCGTGTACGCGGCGGCGGCGACTCCCTTCATGTGCCTGGCCACCCGCGGCGGCGCGCGCTGCGTCAGCGACGGCCTGGGCATGCTCATCGAGCAGGCGGCCGAATCCTTCGCCCTGTGGCGCGGCGTGCGCCCCAAGACGGACAGCGTGTATCGCGAAATGCGCCGCCTGCTCGACCTCGGCACGGCACCGGCCTGATGCGGTTCGCCGCAGGGGCGCGCCTCTGGGCGCGCCGCGCCGCCTGGACGGCGCTGGCCCTGCTGCTGGGCCTGCAGCTCTGGTACCTCGGCTGGGTGCTGTACTGGAAATGGCACGACCCGGTCCAGACCGCTTTCATGCGCCATGACCTCGAGCGCATCGAGAAGGCCGCCGCCGCAGCGGGGCCGGCGGCGGCCGAGGCCGCGCGACACCCGCGCGTCCAGCAGCGGATCTGGGTCGACTACGCGCGCATCTCCGGCAACCTCAAGCGCGCGGTCATCGCTTCCGAGGACGGGCGCTTCCTCAGCCATGAAGGCGTCGACTGGGAGGCGATGGAGAAGGCCTACCGCGACAACCTGCGCCGCGGCCACGCCGCGCGCGGCGGCTCGACGATCTCGCAGCAGCTGGCCAAGAACCTGTTCCTGTCGTCGCGCCGCAGCTACCTGCGCAAGTTCCAGGAACTGCTGATCACGTTCATGATCGAGGCCGCCTGGGACAAGCGGCGCATCCTCGAGGTGTACCTGAACGTGGTCGAGTGGGGCGACGGCGTGTACGGCGCGGAGGCCGGTGCGCGCCACTATTACGGCGTGCCGGCCGCATCGCTCGACCAGGACCAGGCCGCGCGCATGGCCGCGATGCTGCCGGCGCCCAAGTTCTTCGATCGCCACCGCGACTCGGGCTATCTGGAGCAGCGCGCGGAGGTGATCGAGAAGACCCTGCCCTACGCGCAGATCCCGTAGCGCCACCGCGCCGCCGGCGCGCGCGGGCGCTGCGCGCGATTCCCGCTTTGCTCTCCTTAAGGCGCGCCGCGCGGGAATAAAAATGCCGCTGGCCGCCTATATACTGATCCGCCGCGCCATCGCGGCAGCGGCAGCAGGCACCCTTTCGGAGGAAACCTTGGCTGATGCAATGAATCCGTCGGCGGTTCCGGCGCAACCGGTCGACCGCTATACCGACGTCGCGATCGCCCTGCACTGGCTGCTGGCAGTGTCGCTGCTGGCCGCGTTCTGCGTCGGCCTGTACATGGCCGACCTGAAACTCTCGCCCACGCGGATCCGCCTCTTCAACTGGCACAAGTGGGCGGGCATCTCCATCCTGGTGCTGTCGGCCTTCCGCCTCGGGTGGCGCCTCGCGCACCGCCCGCCCGCGGAACCGTCCTACCTGCCGGCGTGGCAGCGCCGCCTCGCCGCCGCCGTGCACCACCTGCTCTACCTGCTGTTCTTCCTCGTGCCGATCGCCGGCTGGGCGCACAGCTCGGCCGCCGGCTTCCCGGTGGTGTGGTTCGGCATCATCCACCTGCCGGACCTCGTCGGCGTGGACAAGCAGCTTGCCGAGACGCTGGCCGACGTGCACTCGGCGCTGGCTTTCACGCTCGGGGGCCTCGTGCTGCTGCACGTCGCGGGCGCGTTGCAGCACCGCTTCGTGCTCAAGGACGACATCGTGCAGCGCATGCTGCCCGGTCGCCGCCCGTGACCGGCCCGGACGCGCCCGCATGATGCGCATTGCGTACCCGCGGCCGGCACGTGCCGCGCTCGCCGCCGGCAGCCTGCTGCTGGCAATGCTGTCGGCCGCGGCGCCGGCGCCGGTGCTGATCCCCTCGCAGAGCGAGATCAGCTTCGTGTCGCACCAGATGGGCGTGCCCATCGACGGCCAGTTCCGCTCCTTCGACGCGCAGGTCCAGTTCGACCCCAAGGCGCCGCAGAAGGGTCATTTCCTCATCGACGTCGACCTCACCAGCGTGAAGCTGCCCACGTCCGACGCGATGGAGGAGGTGGTAAAGCCGGCGTGGTTCGATTCGGCCCGCTTCCCCCACGCGCAGTTCGTCTCGACCGCGATCCGCGCCATCGACAAGGAGCACTACGAGATCACCGGACGCCTCACGATCAAGGGCCTGTCGCAGGACCTCGTCGTGCCGGTGGCGATCACGCAGGCGGGCACGGTCACCACCGCCGCCGGCCAGGTCTCGTTGCGGCGCCTGGCGTTCGCCATCGGCGACGGCGAATGGAAGGACACCTCGGTGGTGGCCGACAACGTCGAGGTCCGGTTCCGCCTGGCGCTGACCGGAATCGCGCCGCTGTGAACATAGGCGCGGCGCACCGGCCCGCCGCGCTGTGCGCCGCGCTGTGCACCATGCTGCTGCTCGCGGCCTGCGCCCGGCAGGCCGCGCCGCCGGCGCAGGCCTCGCCCGCCGTGCCCGTCGACGTCTTTCGCATCACGCCCGTGCGGCCGGTCGCTGAACTGCTGCCGATCGCGCTGGCGGCAACGCCACCAGCGGAGACCGGCCACTTCCGGCCGACGGACCTGGTCGAGCTGACAGTGCTCGATCCGACGATCCATCTCGATATCCGCTACGCGGGCACGCGCAATTTCCTCGGCACGCCGCTGTACAGCCAGGCCAGGGCCTTCCTGCAGCGTCCGGCCGCCGAGGCGCTGCTGCGCGTGCAGCGCGCCCTGGCCGCCGAAGGCTACGGCCTGCTGGTGCACGACGCCTACCGGCCGTGGTACGTGACGCGCCTGTTCTGGGACGCGACGCCGCCGGAGGATCACCGGTTCGTCGCCGATCCGGTGCAGGGCTCGCGCCACAACCGCGGTTGCGCGGTCGACCTGACCTTGTACGCCTTGGGGACCGGCTTGCCCGTCGAGATGCCCAGCCTGTACGACGAGGCGAGCCCGCGCGCCTACGCCGACTACGCCGGCGGCACGGCCGAACAGCGGCGCCTGCGCGACCTGCTGCGCCGGCACATGGAGGCCGAGGGCTATGCGGTCTACGAATTCGAGTGGTGGCACTTCGATTTCCGGGACTGGCAGTCCTACGCCATCGGGAACCTGCGCTTCGAGGACCTGCGCCTGAAGTAGCGGCGGCGCCGCGTGCCCGCGCCGGGTCAGCGTACCCGCCGCTGCGGGAACTCCTCCTCGATGTTGTCCTTGTAATAGCTGGCCGGCGCGGCGCTGGCGAGGAAGCGCCGCGCGATCTCGTCGCCGACCCCGGTGTGGCAGACGGTGGTGCCGCTGTCGAACTCGACCTCGAGCTCGCGCTTGTTGCGGTCGTAGCCGGCCGAGCGGATGCCGCCGCGCCGTATCGTCTTGCGTTCCATGTCGGTCCTCCCGCGCCTCAGGGCGCGCCCTCGAGCCCCATCGCCGTCCAGATGCCGTCGATGCGCGCCCGCACGGCGGCGTCCATCTCGATGCGCCGGCCCCAGGGGCGGCTGGTCTCGCCGGGCAGCTTGTTGGTCGCATCGATGCCCATCTTGCTGCCCAGGCCCGCGACCGGACTGGCGAAGTCCAGGTAGTCGATCGGCGTGTTGTCGACGAGCACCGTGTCGCGCAGCGGATCGACCCGGGTGCTCAGGGCCCAGATCACGTCCGGCCAGCTGCGCACGTCGATGTCGGCATCGACCACCACGACGAACTTGGTGTACATGAACTGGCGCAGGAAGCTCCACACGCCGAACATGATGCGCCGGGCGTGGCCGGGATACTGCTTGCGCATCGACACGATCGCCATCCGGTAGCTGCAGGCCTCGGGCGGCAGGTAGAAGTCGACGATCTCGGGGAAGGTCCGCTGCAGCAGCGGCACGAACACCTCGTTGAGGGCGGCGCCGAGCACCGAGGGCTCGTCGGGCGGGCGCCCGGTGTGGGTCGACAGGAACCAGGGGTCGCGGCGCGTGGTGATCCGGTCGACGGTGAGCACCGGGAAGCGCTCGGTCTCGTTGTAATAGCCGGTATGGTCGCCGAACGGTCCCTCGACCGCGGTCTCGAAGCCCTGGTTGTCGGCGCTGATCCGGCCGTCGGCATTGGCGGGGTCCGGCTGGATGTGCCCCTCGAGGATGATCTCGGCGCTGGCCGGGACGTCCAGCGTGCTGCCCAGGCAGGCGGCGATTTCGGTGCGGCCGCCGCGCAGCAGGCCGGCGAACTGGTATTCGGACAGCTGGTCGGGCACGGGCGTGACCGCGCCCAGGATGGTGGCCGGGTCGGCGCCCAGCGCCACGGCGATCGGGAACGGCTGGCCCGGATGCGCCAGCCGGTGGTCGCGGAAGTCCAGCGCGCCGCCGCGGTGCGACAGCCAGCGCATGATGACCTTGTTCGGGGCGATCACCTGCTGGCGGTAGATGCCCAGGTTCTGGCGCCGCTTGTGCGGTCCGCGGGTGATGACCATGCCCCAGGTGATGAGCGGGCCGGCGTCCTCGGGCCAGCAGACCTGTACCGGCAGCTGCCCCAGGTCGACGTCCTTGCCTTCCCGGACTATCTGCTGGCAGGCCGGTCCGCGGATGCGGCGCGGCGCCATGTCCCATAGCGCGGACTTGAGCAGCGCAACCTTCGAGAGCGCATCGCGCAGGCCCTCGGGCGGTTCCGGCTCCTTGAGGTTGGCGAGCAGTTCGCCGACCTGGCGCAGTTCGGACGTCGATTCCACGCCCATGGCCCGTGCCACGCGCTGGCGGGTGCCGAAGACATTGGCCACGACTGGCATCGCGTAGCCGGTCGGATGCTCGAACAGCACGGCCGGACCCTCCCGTTCCAGCAGGCGCTGGCAGATCTCCGTCATCTCCAGTCTTGGAGATATCTCCTGCGAAATTCTCTTAAAGTCGCCAATCTTTTCCAATTGGAGGAGAAAATCGCGCAAATCGGAATATTGCATGAACAAATTTTCCTGTGCAAAAAGCAACGCATCGCTTTGGTGCGCTAACGATTCCGGCCGCCGTTCTATTCCGGTAACGTATTGATTATAAACATCTAATGGTGCAGCTTCGAACCTCTTCTGCAAACGTCGACGCGTGCCACTAGCACGAATCCCGGTTTGACGTAAATGCGTTATGACCTACAATCAGGCCTCAATATTTCCTTGGCCCTGGCCGCTCCGTGCGGTGCCTGACAAACGTGGCCGCAGTAATAAGGAAACATGGCGCTCGGTGTTTGTTGCTCCCGAGTATCGCCTGTATCACCGGGACGTTGGCGCTGTAGCTGCGCACGACCCGAAGCAGTTGCCCGAAAGACGCAGCGGTTGTAACCGGCCGGTGCGGTAAATCGCAGGTAGCTCGCCAGAGGCAATCTTTGCCCGGCAGTTGATCTACCGTGTGTGACGACTCACTTCCATTTGGGGCGAACGCACATGGCAGGAAGAGGTGTTTGCATGTTGGGAATGAACCTGGGCGCTCGCGCCGAAACCGTTGTCATTACCGTCCACGGCGCCACCACGCCGCGGCAGATGCTCGTGCGCTCGCTGGCGATGGCGGCACGCGCCTCGCTGGAGGCCATCGGCCTGGTCAGCGTGGTCACGCTCGCGGCCTGGGTATTCGTGCCCGCCTTGCGCGCGCCAGTCGCCGACGCCGGCACGGCGCTGTGGGTGCTCATGGGTGGGCATGTCGAGGCCGTCGCGGAAGAAGCCGACGATGAAACCACCGACGCGCCACAGGTCGGCCAGCCGGTGGTGCTCGATGCATCCGATACGTACGTGGCGACCTACCTGGCGCGGCGTTATCACGTCGCCGACAACGCCGTGCGCCTGGTCGTGGCCGCCGCGCACACGGCCGGCAAGGACCGGCAGATCGATCCGCTGCTGATCCTCGCCGTCGTGGCCGTCGAATCGAGCATGAACCCCTACGCGCAGAGCCCGGTGGGAGCCACCGGCCTGATGCAGGTGATGCCGGGCCTGCATGGGGCCAAGTTCGGCGATGGCAATCACGAGGTCGGCCCCCTCGATCCGGTTGCCAACATCCGGGTCGGTTCCGAGATCCTCAGCGACGTCATCCGCCGCGGCGGTTCGGTGGAGCGCGGGCTGCAGCTCTACGTCGGCGCCGGCAACCAGCCCGACGACGGCGGCTATGCCGGCCGGGTCCTGAGCGAGCTCGGCCGCCTGCGCGTCGCCGCCAGTGGCGGCGTCGCCGCGGCGCTGGCCGCCGGTGCGCACGCCGATTCCCACGCGGCTGTCTTCAATCCCGAGCCGCTGACCGGCGCCGCGCCGGCAGAATTGTCCACGCCCCCGGCGCACAAGCAGCATCCGGCCTGAATCGCCGGCCGCGGCGCGGCCCGGTACGTCCGGGAAAGATCCCATACAGGAGGTTCGGGGCCGGTCGGCGCAGGGTCCCGGCTGCGCGCCGGCTAGCCGGCCGATCCGGTCAAGGCACTGATTCGCAGGCAAAAAAAGAGCCTGTCGGTCAAGTGCGCCCCTGGTTCGGCTGAGGAGGGAGGGAGGAGAGACACCGAGGCTAGGGTTTGCGCGCTCAGACCCTATGACAGGCCCTTGAGAGCAACGCGTAAACTATAGAGCCGTGCTCAAGTTTGCGTCAATTGTTGTCCAAGACGAAACTGGTACTTGCCTGGGCAAATGGGCAGCGACGCCCGCCAGCGGCAACGCCCGTGCGCGGACCGCGATACGGGTCGATAATTGCCCCTCCCCAAAAGAAGAACGCCCCCGATGCCCACGACCACCAATGCCGACCTGCGCAAGGCCGCGCTCGAATACCACGAGTTCCCGCAGCCCGGCAAGATCTCCGTCACCCCGACCAAGCAGTTGACCAACCAGCGCGACCTGGCGCTGGCATATACCCCGGGCGTGGCGGCGGCATGCGAGGCGATCGTCGCCGATCCGAGCACTGCCGCGCGCTATACGGCGCGCGCCAACCTGGTCGGCGTCATCACGAACGGCACCGCCGTGCTGGGGCTGGGTGCCATCGGTCCGCTGGCGGCCAAGCCGGTCATGGAAGGCAAGGCGGTGCTGTTCAAGAAGTTCGCCGGCATCGACGTCTTCGACATCGAGATCGCCGAGACCGATCCGGATCGGCTGGTGGAGATCATCGCCGCGCTGGAACCGACGTTCGGTGCGATCAATCTCGAGGACATCAAGGCGCCCGAGTGCTTCAAGGTAGAACGGCGGCTGCGCGAGCGCATGCGCATCCCGGTATTCCACGACGACCAGCACGGCACCGCCATCATCGTCGGTGCCGCCGTCCTCAACGGCGTCCAGCTCGTGGGCAAGAAACTCGACAGCGTCAAGCTGGTGGTCAGCGGCGCCGGCGCGGCGGCCCTGGCCTGCCTGGAACTGCTCGTCGAACTGGGACTGCCGCGCTCCAACATCTGGGTCACCGATGTCGAAGGCGTGGTCTATGCGGGGCGCATCAAGCTGATGGACGAGGACAAGGCGCGCTTTGCCCAGCCCACCTCGGCGCGCACCTTGGCCGATCTGATGCACGGCGCCGACATCTTCCTGGGGCTCTCGGCCGGCGGGGTCTGCACCGGCGAGATGGTCGCCTCGATGGCGCCATCGCCGCTGATCCTGGCGCTGGCCAATCCCACGCCCGAGATACTTCCGGAGCAGGTCAAGGCGGTGCGCAAGGACGCCATCATGGCCACCGGCCGCTCCGACTATCCCAACCAGGTCAACAACAGCCTGTGCTTCCCGTTCATCTTCCGCGGCGCGCTCGACGTCGGCGCGACGACCATCACGCGCGAGATGGAGATCGCCGCCGTCCACGCCATCGCCCGCCTGGCCCAGGAAGAGACCAACGACGAGGTCGCCATGGCCTACGGCGTGGCCAACCTGAGCTTCGGTCCCGAGTGCATCATCCCCAAACCCTTCGATCCGCGCCTGATGCTGCGCATCGCCCCGGCGGTCGCGCAGGCGGCGATGACCAGCGGCGTGGCCACGCGGCCGCTGGCCGACATGGACGCCTACCGGGCGCAGCTGCAGCAGTTCGTCTACCACTCCGGCACCTTCATGAAGCCGCTGTTCGCCATCGCCAAGAAGGCGCACTGCAGCGGCGGCGCGAGCCGCGTCGTGTTCGCCGAGGGCGAGGACGAGCGCGTGCTGCGCGCGGTGCAGATCGTCGTCGACGAGGCGATCGCCCGGCCGATACTGGTGGGCCGGCCCGCGGTGATCGAGCGGCGCCTCGAGCGCTTCGGCCTGCGCATGCGCGCGGGCACCGACATCGACATCATCAATCCGGAGTCCGACCCGCGCTATCGCCAGTACTGGCAGACCTACCACCGGATGACGGAGCGCGGCGGCGTCACCGAGCAGTACGCGCGCATCGAGATGCGCCGCCGCCACACGCTGATCGGCTCGATGCTGATCCATCACGGCGACGCCGACGCGATGATCTGCGGCACCTTCGGCACCCACGGCATCCACCTGCACTACATCGACCAGGTGCTGGGGCGCCGCCCGGGCGCCAAGGTGTACGCGGCGATGAACGTGCTGATGCTGCCCGGTCGGCAGATCGCGCTGGTCGATACGCATGTCAACGTCGATCCCACGGCCGAGGAGATCGCCGAGATCACCATCAACGCGGCCGAGGAGATGCGCCGCATGGGAATCTCGCCGCGCGCCGCGCTGCTGTCGCATTCGAACTTCGGCACCAGCGACGCGCCTACCGCGGCCAAGATGCGCCGCGCGCTGGCGCTGGTGCGCGCCGCCGCGCCGTCGCTGGAGATCGACGGCGAGATGCACGCCGATTGCGCGGTCGACGCCGACCTGCGCAAGGCGATCATGCCGCACTCGAGCCTGCGCGGCGATGCCAACCTCCTGGTGTGTCCCGGCATCGACGCGGCCAACATCAGCTACAACCTGCTCAAGACCATCTCGGGCAACAATGTCGCCATCGGCCCGATCCTGCTGGGCGCGTCCCGGCCGGTGCACATACTGACGCCGTCGGCGACCGTGCGGCGCATCGTCAACATGGCCGCGCTGGCGGTGGTCGACGCCAACTCCCAGCGCTAGCGCGGCGGCCCGTGGCTTGCCCGCATGCAAGATCGCGCGATTGCAGCCGGCCGACCAGCGCCGGGCCGATGAGCCATTGAGACGATGAGCGAGCGCCAGCCGGACCGCCTGCGGCTGAGGACCTCGCCGGCCGCCCTGATCCTCATGGGCGGCGGCGCGCGCGCCGCCTACCAGGTCGGCGTGCTCAAGGCGGTGGCGGCGCTGCTGCGCGACGCGCGCCGCGGCCTCGATCCGGGCATCGCCCAGGGACAGAATCCCTTTCCCATACTGGTGGGAACCTCGGCGGGCGCGATCAACGCCACCGCGCTGGCCTGCCGGGCCGACAATTTCCAGGACGCGGTAGCCCAGCTCGTCAACGTCTGGGAGAACTTCCATGCCGACCAGGTCTATCGTTCCGACCTGTTCGGCGTCATGCGCAGCGGCGCGCGCTGGCTGTCGCTGCTCTCGCTGGGCTGGATCGTGCGCCGCTCGCTGCGCGCCCGGCCGCGTTCGCTGCTCGACAACGAGCCGCTGCGCGACCTGCTCACCCGGATGATCGACTTCTCGCGCATCGACCTGGCGCTCGAGCGCGGCCACCTGCGCGCGCTGGCCGTCGGCACCTCGAGCTACAGCTCGGGCCGCCACGTCACCTTCTACCAGGCGCTCAACGACCACGCGTTCCCCACGAAGCTGCAGCGCGTGTCGGTGCGCGCCAAGATCGAGGTGAACCACCTGCTGGCATCCTCGGCGATACCGTTCATGTTCCCGGCCGTGCGCCTCGACCTGTCCGAGTCGCACGCCGGCGGCAAGGAGTACTTCGGCGACGGCTCGATGCGCCAGCTCTCGCCGACCAGCCCGGCCATCCACCTGGGCGCCGAACGCATCATGGTCATCGGCGTCGGCCAGACCGGCAACCCCGGACTGCTGCCCGACTTCGACGCCAACGAGTACCCCTCGCTGGCCCAGGTCGCCGGCCACACGCTGTCGACGATCTTCCTCGACGCGCTGGCATCGGACGTCGAGCGCCTCGAGAAAATGAACCAGATCGCCGAACACCTGCCGGCGGCTACCCAGCGCGTCGCGGGCGTGCGGCGCATCGAGACCCTGACCATCTCGCCGAGCCAGCGCCTCGACGGCATCGCCACCGACTACATCGGCGCCCTGCCGGGGCCGATCCGCGCGCTGCTCGAGGGCATAGGCACCTACCGGGCAAGCGGATCGGGCCTGGCCAGCTACCTGCTGTTCGAGGCGCCGTTCACGCGCGCCCTCATGGACCTGGGCTACCGCGACACGCTGGCGCGGCGCGATGCCGTGCTGGCCTTCCTCACCGAGCGGCGCGAGCCGCAGCCGGCCGGCAGCTCGCGCGTCGTCGTCGTCTGAGCGCCGCGCGCGCCGCGGGTCAGCGGGCGTACTCGCCGTGCAGCGCCAGCAGCGCCGTCACCACGGCCAGGCCGGCGGTCTCGGTGCGCAGCACGCGCGGCCCGAGGCGCACGCGCCGGTAGCCCAGCGCCTCGGCGCGCTCGAGCTCGGCCGCGCCAAAGCCGCCTTCCGGACCGATGGCGCAGGCGATCGGCAGCGCGCCGCCCGCGTGCGCGTTTGCACTGGCGTCCGCGTCCGCGTGCGCCAGCGGCAGGTCCGCCGCCGGGTCGAGCACCCAGCCCGGCCCGCCCGCGTCGCGGGCCAGTTGCAGCGCCGCCCCCAGGCTGTCGGCCAGCGCCACTTCGGGCAGCCGGTTGCGACCGCACTGGCAGCACGCCGCCACCGCGATGTCCTGCCAGCGGGCCAGGCGCCGCTGGGCGCGCAGCGCATCGAGCCGCACCACGCTGCGCTCGGCCGGGGCCAGCACCAGACGGTGCACCCCGAGTTCGACGCATTTCTCCACCAGCCAGTCGATCTTCTCCTGTGCGCTCAGCGCCTGCACCAGCGTGATGGCGACGGCGGCTTCGCGATCGACGATGGCGCCGCCTTGGACACGGGCGGCGGAACGAGATGCATTCGCCGTGCCGCCGTCGGCCAGCAGCAGCGCGGCGCACTCGTAGCCCTGGCCGTCGAACAGCACGATGGCATCGTCGGGCCGCAGCCGCAGCACCCGCCGCGCATGGTGGCTGGCGGCCTCGGGCAGGGTGATGGTGGACCCCGGGGCGGCACTGCGCAACGGGGCGCCGCCGGTGTCGGGAACGTAAAAGCGCGGAATGCTCATCGATCGCAGCGTACCCGAGGGTCTTGCGGTTATTGCGCCACACTTTATGAGATTTACATCCTATAGTGCGCCGCGGCACGGCGGATTTGCCTACCCCGCTGGTAAAATCGCAGACCTCGGTGGTAGCAGTCCTGCGTCGGTCGTGCCCGTGCATCTCGCCGGGCCGCGGCGCGCGGACGCGGTGCCCGCGGTTCGCGGGTTGCCACCCGCAAGGATCATCGCCCCAGCGATGGAGAGGCCCGCGCGCCCGCACGCAGCCCGCGCACGCAGCCCGATGAGTCGATGGGGAAGCCGCTTAATCAACGGGGGGAGACCCATACCATGACCATCAAGGTTGCCATCAACGGCTACGGCCGCATCGGCCGCAATGTCCTCAGGGCGCACTACGAAGGCGGCGAGAAACACGACCTGCAGATCGTCGCCATCAACGACCTGGGCGATGCCAAGATCAACGCCCACCTCACGCGCCACGACACCGTGCACGGCAAGTTCCCGGGAACGGTCACGGTGCAGGACGACGCGCTGGTCGTCAACGGCGACCGCATCAAGGTCCTGTCGAGCCGCGATCCGGCGCAGCTGCCGTGGGCCTCGCTGGGCGTCGATGTCGTCCTCGAGTGCACCGGCCTGTTCACCACCAAGGAAAAGGCCTCGGCGCACCTGCGCGGCGGCGCCCGCAAGGTCATCATCTCGGCGCCCGGCGGCAAGGACGTCGACGCCACCATCGTCTACGGCGTGAACCATTCGGTGCTCAAGTCGAGCGACACCGTGATCTCCAACGCCTCGTGCACCACCAACTGCCTGGCGCCGCTGGTCCAGCCCCTGCACGCCCGCATCGGCCTGGTCACGGGGCTGATGACCACCATCCATTCGTATACCAACGACCAGGTGCTCACCGACGTCTATCACGAGGACCTGCGCCGCGCGCGCTCGGCCACCCACTCGATGATCCCCACCAAGACCGGCGCGGCGGCCGCGGTCGGCCTGGTGCTGCCCGAGCTCAACGGCCGCCTCGACGGCTTCGCGATCCGCGTGCCGACGATCAATGTCTCGCTGGACGACCTCTCGTTCATCGCCGCGCGCGACACCACGGTCGAGGAAGTCAACGCGATCCTGCGCGAGGCCTCCGAAGGGGCGTTGCGCGGCATCCTCGCCTACAACGACGGCCCGCTGGTGTCGGTCGACTTCAACCACGACCCGCATTCGTCGGTCTTCGATGCCACCCTGACCAAGGTCTCCGGACGCCTGGTCAAGGTGAGCAGCTGGTACGACAACGAGTGGGGGTTCAGCAACCGCATGCTCGACACCACGGTTGCGCTGATGAAGGCCTGAGCGGCCGCGCAGCGGGCCGCTGCCGCACCGGCGGGGCAACCCGGCGGCCGGCGCGCGCCCGCGGCCGGCGCCCCGCCCCAGCGTCCGGCGGGCGAACCGGCCGGTAACCAACCGATCCTATAATCCCCGGAGGTCGTGCAGGCACGTCCGCCCTGAGGTTGCCGCGCAGGGCAGGCGTGACGGAGGACTTCCATCGCAAGGA